>Ga0180217_1000017_pt1 | contig 360263 bp, 360 predicted proteins | sample eDN3rd37CBELigOP_FD_128521 | JGI IMG/M metagenome (GOLD analysis project Ga0180217, IMG submission 128521) | Enriched Organic Plus compost microbial communities from Emeryville, California, USA - eDNA 3rd pass 37_C BE-Lig OP (version 2) (version 2) ...
CTCCAGCAGTACAACGCGGCGAACAACGCGCCGGGGCTGATCTCGGCCGCGATCCCCACGGCCACCTTCGCCGACATCGCGAGCACGGCGATGACCGTCACCGACTGCGGGCTCCTCCAGCACTACTACGCCGAGAGCGACCTCGACTGGACGCCGGTCAAGCAGGCCGCCGTGAACGGCCACAACCTGCTCACCGGGACCGAGCTCAACGCCATCTGCCAGAGCTGGACCGACGCCTTCTTCGACCGCGTGATCGCCGAGGGCACCTGCGCGGGCGACGACAGCTACCACCCCGTCGACAACCCCACCGGGGCCCGCTGCACGATCCAGGACGCCAACGTGAACCTCTTCGGGCGGGACCCCGAGACCGGCTTCGCCCGGCGGCCCCTCGACAACGTCGGCGTGCAGTACGGCCTCGGTGCGCTGCAGGCGGGCGTGATCTCCATGGAGGAGTTCCTCGACCTCAACGAGCGCATCGGCGGGCTCGACGCCGACGGGCGCTTCTCCCCCGAGCGCCACGCCATGGACCCCGAGGTGGCATCGATCCTCTACCGCCTCGGCGGGGTGATCGGTCGGGGCGCGCTGGCCGAGACGCCGGTCCTCGACGTGGCCCCGTATCTCGACCTCATCCCGGTGGCGAACATCCACGAGGCGGTGCGCCCGTTCACGGTCCGGGACCGCCTGCGGGCCCGGGGCCACGAGGCGAGCCAGGTGATCTGGCGGGGCGTGCTCACCCAGGCCGACGCCTACGACGCGATGGCCGAGTGGCTCGAGCGGGTGCAGGCGGCCCGCCCCGGCTACGGCGGCGACCACGCGGCGGCCGTGGCCCGGGCCCGCCCGGCCGCGCTCGGCGACCGCTGCGCCTTCGGCACGATCGGCGGGCGCCTCGACCTGCCCGGCGGGCTCACCGCCCCGCTCGGCCTCGTCGAGCTGCCGCTGCTGCCCGGCCTCGACCTGCCCGACCTCAGCCTGCCGCTGCGGGTCGACGTGCCCGAGGACTTCGACAGCGGCCTCGGGCCTTGCTCGCTCGTGCTGCCGGTGACGGCCACCCCGCGGATGGTGGCGGGGATGCCGCGCTCCGACGACGTGGTGAAGTGCCAGCGCAAGCCGATCGACCCCGCCGACTACCCGGGCGGGCTCACCGACGAGCAGCGGGCCCGCCTCGAGGCGGTGTTCCCCGACGGCGTGTGCGACTACACGAAGCCCGCCGCCGAGGACGTCGAGCGGTCCCTGGTGTGGGTGAGCGTGGGCGGCGAGGAGCTGCAGGAGCCCCACGAGCTCACCTGGCGGGTGGCCCGCTCCACCCCCGCGCCCGCGGGGCCGTCCTCGCCTGCTGCGCCCGTGTCGCCCACCCCGGCGGCGCCCTCGGCCCCCGGCGACGCGGCCGGCGGCGACCGGCTCCCCGCCACCGGGGGCGCGGACGCCACCGCCGCCGCCTGGGTCCTGGCCATCGCCGGTGCCGCCCTCGTGGCCCTCCGTCGCCGCGCCGCCTGAAACCGCCGCCACCCCGACATTGGCATAGCGCGTGCCAATAGTGTGGGGGCATGGGGTGGCATGCGGAGGACGGGGGGCCGCGACGGCCCCAGCAGGTGGCCGGGTGGCTGGCGGGGCGTCCAGAGCCGGCGACCGCGCTCTCGGTGACGACCCGGCTGGCGCCGGTGGCCACGATGGTGGTGGGCGACCCCGGCGGGCCGCGCTACCTGCTGCGGCACACCGCCGGGCCCGAGGGCCGCACCGTCGTCGAGCGCATCGACCCGGTCACCCTCGAGCCGGAGGTCACCTCCCCCGAGCTGCCGGGTGGACCGGTGTGGCCGGGCGGCGCGGCGCGGGCCGACGACGGCAGCGTCCACGTCGTGTTCGGCGACCACGCCCACCGCCTCGACGCCGACTGCCGGCCGCTGGCCAGCCGGAGGCTCCCGCGCCACCGCCCCTACAACTCCTTCGTCACGCTGCCCGACGGCCACCTCGTCACCAAGGACTTCGGCGGCGCCACGCCGTTCCAGCCGGTGGCGGCCCACGAGCGGGAGCCCTGCGAGCTCGTGGTCCTCGACCCCGAGACGCTCGACGTCGTCGACGCGCTGGTCATGCCCGAGGCCTCGATCGCTCGGCTCACCGCGGACGGCGACGCCCTCTACGTCGTCGGCGACACAAGCCTGCTGCGGGCCCGCTGGGACGGCCGCCGCCTGACGCTCGACGACGGCTTCCGGGCCCGCTACCGGACCCTCGACGGCCAGGGCTACGGGTGGGACTGCACGATCGCCGCCGGCGCGGCGTGGTTCCTCGACGACGGTGAGGGGGCCGAGCGCTACACGGGCACCCTGCGGGGTCACGGCGTCGCCACGGCCCCGCTGCACCTCGTGCGGGTCGGCCTCGCCGACGGCGCGGTGACCATGGCCGAGGTGTGCGGACGGCCCGGCGGCCTCGTCGCCAACCCGCCCCTCGTGGACGAGCGGCGCGGCGTCGTCGTGGGCTTCGACAGCGGCAACGGGGTGATCGCGGGCTTCGACCTGGGCACCCTCGACCTGCGCTGGCGACGGGACCAGGACCACGGCAGCCACCTCCTCCTCTTCGCCGACGGCGGCGAGCTGGTCTGCGGGGACGGCGCGGACGTGGTCGTCCTCGACGTCGCCACCGGCGAGGAGCGGGCCCGGGCCGACACCGGCCTGGGGGTGCAGTCGGTGGTGTTCCCCGCCCCCGGCGACGGCTGCGCCTACGTCGTCGCGTTCACCGGCGTCGCGCGCATCGCGCCGGCCTGAGCCGGCGGCGGCTCAGCGGGCGAGGATCCGGCGCCGGAGGCGGTCGAGGGCGGAGGTGACCGCCATCTGGCGGATGCGGTCGCGGTCGCCGGAGAGGCGCAGCTGCACGGCGTCGACCTGGTCGCCGATCGCCATGCCGAGCCACACCGTCCCGACGGGCTGGCCCTCCTGCTCGACGGGTCCGGCGACGCCGGTCGTGGACAGCCCGATGTCCGCCCCGAGGCGGCGGCGGGCGCCCTCGGCCATCGCCTTCGCACAGGCCTCGCTCACGACGGGCCCCTCGGGCACGTCGAGCAGGTCGAACTTCACCTCGCTGTCGTAGGCGACGACCCCGCCCCGGAACCACGCGCTGGCGCCGGGGACGGTCACGAGGCGGGAGGCGAGGAGGCCGCCGGTCAGGGACTCGGCGACGGCCAGCGTCTGCCCGCGGGCCTCCACGAGCGACCCGACGACGGTCTCCATCGACTCGTCGGCGTTCGAGAACACGTGGGCGCCGAGGATCGCCCGCACCCGGCTCTCCTCGTCGTCGAGGAGGGCGTCGACCTCGGGGGCGGTGGCACCGGCGGCGGTGAGGCGCACCCGGATCCCCTCGATGCCGCTGGCCAGGAACGCGATCGTGACCGCACCGCCGTCGTCGAGGGCCTCCAAGCGAGGGGCGAGGAGCTCGGCGAGGCGAGACTCGCTCTCACCCCAGATGCGCAGCACGCGGCTGACGATCACGCGCTGCGCCCCGGCCCGGGCCTCGAGGTCCGGCAGGACAGCCCGCTCCAGCATCTCCCGCATCTCGTGGGGCACGCCGGGGACGGCGTACACGACCCGCTCCCCCAGCGGGCAGATGAGCCCGGGGGCGGTGCCGAGGCGCTGCGGGATCGGGGTGGCGCCGTCGGGCACGTCGGCCTGCCGCAGGTTGGACTCGGGCATCTCCCGACCCCGGCGGGCGAAGACGTCGCGCATCGCCCCGACGAGCGACTCGTCGCGGTGCAGCCCGACGCCCATGACCTCGGCGATGGCCTCCCGGGTGATGTCGTCCTGGGTGGGGCCGAGCCCGCCGCAGACGATGACGGCCTCGGCGCGCTCGAGGGCCTCGCGGATCGCGGCGACGATGCGGGCCTGGTTGTCGCCGACGACGGTCTGGCGGAGGTGGTCGATGCCGCGCAGCGCCAGCTGCTCCCCCATCCAGGCCGCGTTCGTGTTGACGATCTGCCCGAGCAGGAGCTCCGTGCCGACGGCGACCACCTCACAGCGCATGGCGCTGAGTCTGCCCCGTGCGGCCGGCAGCGATCCGCCGGGGTCAGCGGGAGCCGGCGGTGGTGGTGAGGCGGCTGCCCGCCTGCACGTACTGGTAGCCGCTGACGAGCGTCATGGCGACGGCGATCCAGAGGAGGCCCGCGACGAGGACGGTGCGCTCCGCGGTGGGCGGGGCGAGCGCGAAGCCGACGGCGATCTCCTGGGCGAAGGTCTTCGCCTTGGCCAGGTTGGTGGCCGGGATGGCGAGCCCTCGCTTGCCCCAGTACGAGCGCAGGGCCTGGACGCCGAGCTCCCGGACGGCGATGAGCACGACCGGCAGGGCGGGGACCATGTCGTTGGCCACGAGGGCGACGAGCCCGCCGAGGACGAGCACCTTGTCGGCCAGCGGGTCGAGGAAGGCGCCGGAGCGGGTGGTGCCGTGGCGGCGGGCGAGGTGCCCGTCGACGACGTCGGTGACGCAGAGGACGATCCAGAGGACGAGGGCGCTCCAGGTGGCGCCGTCGCGCAGGATCATCGCGAGGAGGGGCACCGTCAGCACGAGGCGGGTGACGGTGAGGAGGTTGGCGGGGGTGGCGAGGGCGGAGGGCCCGAACTGCGCGGTCACGGTGCGGCCACCGCCACCGGCTCGGCCGTGAGGTCGGGCCCCTCGGCCCCCGTGACGCGCACGGGGACGATGGCGCCGACCTCGAGGTGCTCGGGCACGGCGACGATCCCGTCGATCTCGGGGGCCTCCCGGTGGCTGCGGGCCACCCCCGGGGCGTCGACGAGGACGTCGAGCTCGGTGCCGACGAGGGCGTCGCGCCGTGCCGCGGTGATGCGGTCCTGGAGCTCGGTGAGCTCGGCCAGGCGCTCCTGCACGAGCTCGCGGGGGACCTCGCCGTCGAGCCCGGCGGCGTAGGTGCCCTCCTCGCGCGAGTACGAGAAGAACCCGCACCAGTCGACCTGCGCGGCCTCGACGAAGGCGAGGAGCTGGTCGTGGTCCTCCTCGGTCTCGCCGGGGTAGCCGACGATGAAGTTGGACCGGAAGGCGGCGTCGGGGGCGAGCGAGCGGATGCGCTCGATGCGCTCGAGGAAGCGCTCGCCGTCGCCCCAGCGGCGCATGCGCCGCACGAGCGGGGCGGAGACGTGCTGGAGCGAGAGGTCGAAGTACGGCACGCCCGTGGCGAGGATCGCCTCGATCAGCCGGTCGTTGAGGTCTGACGGGTAGAGGTAGAGCAGGCGGACGCGGTCCACCCGGTCGGCCACGGCCTCCACGAGCGGCACGAGGGCCCGCTCGCCCTGACCCTGGTCCCGCCCGTAGGAGGCGAGGTCCTGGGCCACGAGCACGACCTCGCGCACCCCGGCGACGGCGAGGTCGTCGACCTCGGCGAGCACCTGGTCGATGCTGCGGGAGCGCTGGGGGCCCCGGAACGACGGGATGGCGCAGAACCCGCAGGCCTTGTCGCAGCCCTCGGCGACCTTGACGTAGGCCCAGGGCGCGGTGGGCGCCGGCCGGGGCAGGTTGAGCAGGTCGAAGGCGGGGACGGCGGGCTCGGCGGCGGGCTTGCGGCCGAGGGTGACCGGGACGCCGAAGCCGGCGACGGCCGACGCCTCGGGGATGGCCTCGGCCAGCTCGTCGCCGTAGCGCTCGGCCATGCACCCGGTGACGACGAGCTCGGCGTCCTCGCGCTTGCGGTCGGCGAGGCCGAGGACGACGTCGACGGACTCCTGGCGGGCCTCGTCGATGAACGCGCAGGTGTTGACGACGACGAGGTCCGCGGACTCGGCGTCGGGCGCGGCGGTGAGCCCGTCGGCCAGGAGGGTCCCGACGAGCTTGTCGGAGTCCACCTGGTTCTTCGGGCACCCGAGGGTCTCGATGTAGAAGGTGCGCGCCCCGGCCATGGCGCCGCTCAGGGTACCGCCGCCCCGCCCGGGCCCCGGAACCGGGGGCGGCGGGAGGGTGCGCTCAGCGGGCGAACGGGAGCCGCAGGCCCGGTCGGGGCCAGTCGATGGCGACGAGCTTCCCGGTGCCCGACAGCGTGACGTACGCCGTGCGCAGGTCCTCCCCGCCGAAGCAGATGTTGGTGACGAGGGGGTCCGGGAGGGGGATGTGGTCGACCTGGCTCCCGTCGGGGGAGATGGCGGTGATGCCGCCGTTGCCGAGGGTGGCGACGCACACCCAGCCCTCGCCGTCGACGGCGAGGCTGTCGAGCATCTGGAGGCCGGGGAGGCCGGCGAGGAGCTGCCCGCCGGCGTTCAGGCCGTTGCTGGAGGCGGCCTCGCCGGGGCCGGTCACGCTCCACCACCACACGCGCCCGGTGTGGGTCTCGGCCGCGTAGAGGACGTCGCCGGCCGGGGAGAGCCCGATGCCGTTGGGGGCGTCGAGGGGGAAGACCCTCTCCTCGCAGCGCGACCCGTCGATCGTGGCGTAGTGGAGCCCGGTGCGGTCGCTGGTGCGCTCGAGGCGCACGCCGTGGTCGCTGAACCAGAAGCCGCCGTGCTCGTCGAAGACGAGGTCGTTGGGCGCGCGCAGGGGGCGGCCGGACGACTCGGTGTAGAGGGTGGTGACCTCGCCGGTGTCGAGGTCGACGCGCTGGATGCTGCCCCCGGTCCAGCCCTCGGGGACCGGCCCGGGGACGGTGATGCCGCCGACGTCGATCCACTCGAAGCAGCCGCCGTTGTTCGTCACGTACACGGCGCCGTCGGGGCCGAGGGCGGCGCCGTTCGGCCCGCCGCCGAGCTCGGCCACCACCTCGACGCTGCCGTCGGGCTGCACCCGTGTGAGCGTCCCCCGCGCGATCTCCACGAGGACGACGCTGCCGTCCCCCATCGCGATCGGCCCCTCCGGGAACCGCAATCCCGTCGCCAGCTCTCGAATCTCCATAGGGGATTGCTTATCAGTGACCAGCGTCACAGGCAGCCCAGACCCCGCGCCGGCCCCGCCAGCGGCCCAGGACCGCGCCACGACGGGACCACGACGCGGCGGGCGCGTGCCGCAGCGAGCGCCGGCGGGGGGCGGCCGTTCCCCGAATCGATTCGCCGCAGGCGGGCGCAGCCCGCCGAGGACGAGGCCTACCCCCGGGCGTTCCCCGTGAAGGCGAAGGCGGCGAGGTGGAGGCTCGGGCAGTGGACGACGCCGCCCTCGTTGGAGACGAGGACCGCGTCGTCGCCCACGCCGAGGACGTGGCCGGGGCCGAGGGCGGCGACGACCGACTGGGTGTACCGCAGGTTCTGGACGGGGCGGGTGATCTGGCCGTCCTCGATGAGGAAGAGCCCGTTGCGGGTGAGCCCGGTGACCACCTGGGTCTTCGGGTCGAGGATGCGGTTGTACCAGAGGTCGGTCACGAGGAGGCCCCGCTCGACGGAGGCGATCAGCTCCTCGCGGGTCTGGTGGCCGGCGCCGAGGAACAGATCGGTCGGGTACCCGCCGAAGGACTCGTTGCCGATCGAGCTGCCGGTGGGCTCGACCCCGGCGAGGCGGGCGGTGCGCCGATCGTGGGCGAGCCCGACGGTGACCCCGGCCCGGACGAGGTCGAGGCGGCGCTTGGGCGTTCCCTCGGCGTCGTAGGGCCGTCCGAGGGCGCGGGGGTCGGTGGCGTCGTCCCAGAGGTCGATGCGCTCGTCCATCTGCTGCTCGCCGAGGTGCACGAAGCTCGTGCCTTCCTGGTGGGCCTTCGCGTTGAAGCCGAGCCAGGCGGGGAACAGCAGGAGCGCGGCGACGGCCTTGGGCTCGAGGACCACCTCGTAGCTGCCGGGATCGAGCTCGATCGGCGCCACGCCGGCCCGGGCCTTGGCGGCGGCGACGGAGCCCGCCGCGCCGCCATCCAGGTCGGCGAGGCGCTGCGAGGTCGCCTGGGCGTAGCCGTCGCTCGGCACCCCGGCCGCGGTGGGCGCCCGGTGGATGCCGTCGAGCTGCGCCATCGCGTAGCGGCTCGTGCAGCGGATGCCGGTGGAGGTGGCGAGGACGTGGACGGCGGCGTCGGTCGAGCAGTACCCGGCGGACTCCATGCCGTCCCCGGCGGCCACGAAGTCGGCCACGACCGCGGCGCGGGCGTCCGGGTCGGCCGCCGCGGTCGCGTCGTCCCAGTGGTCGACGTCGGCCAGCTCGGCGGGCTCGGCCAGGCCGGGGAACTCGGGATCGGCCGGTCGCAGGGCCGCGGCGGCGAGCGTCTGCTCGACGAGGCGGTCGAGGGACTCCGGGTCGGTCCGGGTGGTGGTGGCCTGGGCGACCTGCCCCTCCCCCACGATCACCCGGAGGCGCACGTGCTCCTCGTCGCTGGCGACGTTCTGGTGGATGCGGCTGTTCGCGAAGCGGGTCAGCGCGCTGTGGCCCCGCTCGAAGGTGACGAGCGCCTGGGCGCGGGCGCCGACCTTGGCCAGGACGGCCTCGCAGCGCTCGAGCCCCGCCTGGGCCGCCTCGTCGGTGCTCGCGTCCCAGGCCATCAGCGCACCCCCACCCGGACGTCGGCGAAGCGGGCGGGCACGGACGGGTGGCCGGTGTGCCCGACCTGCATCGGCTGGCCCTTGCCGCAGTTCGCCGTGCCCCAGAAGCGCCACTCGTCGGGTCCGCCGACCATGTCCATCGACGCCCAGAACTGCGGGCCGATGCCGGTGTAGGTGGGGTTGCGGAGCATGCGGCCGAGCTTGCCGTCCTTGACCTCCCAGGCGATCTCGCAGCCGAACTGGAAGTTGAGGCGCTTGTCGTCGATCGACCAGGAGCGGTTGGTGTCCATGTAGATGCCGTCGTCGGTAGCGGCGATCATCTCCTCGAGGGACGAGTCCCCCGGCAGCAGGCCGACGTTCGTCATCCGGACCATCGGGAGCCGGGCGGGGCCGTCGGCGCGGACCATGCCGCCGGACTCGCGGCCGATGAGCGGTGCCGAGTCGCGCCCGGAGAGCACGCCCACCCAGGTCCCGTCCCGCACGATGTCGACCCGCTGGGCGGGGACGCCCTCGTCGTCGTACCCGAACGAGCCGAGGGCGCCGGGGAGGGTGGCGTCGGCGGTGACGTTCATGATCTCCGAGCCGTAGCGGAGGGAGCCGAGCTGTGCGGGGTCGAGCCAGGAGGTGCCGGCGAAGGCGGCCTCCCAGCCGAGGATGCGGTCGAGCTCGACGGCGTGGCCGATCGACTCGTGGATCTGGAGCGCCATCTGCTCGCTGCCGAGGATGAGCGTGGTGGTGCCCGACGGGCACTGCGGCGCCCGCAGGAGGGCCTGCGCCTCCTCGGCGATGCGGGGGGCGTTGCCGAGCAGGTCGAGCTCGCGGACGAGCTCCCAACCCCGGGTGCCGTACTGGCCCCGCACGCCCGGGTAGCTGCGGCGCTGCGTCTCGCCGTCCCCGATCGCGGTGGCGTCGATGACGGCGCCGCACTCGACGAGGCGCTGGTCGATGCGGCTGCCCTCGCTGGAGACGAACCACTTCTCGGTGTCCCAGATCTGGTGGCTGGCCTGGCCGACCGGGACGCCCGCTGCGGCGATGGCCTCGGTGACGGCGACGAGCTGGTCGGCCCGCTCCCCCAGGCTCACGTCGTCGAGGGGGTGCTCCTCCCAGGTGCTGGACCAGGAGTCGACGACCACGGGGGCCGGCGCCAGCTCGAGCTCCGGGCCGGCGACCCGGGCGCTGGCCCGGGCCACGGCGGCCGCCTGGCGGCCGGCCCGCCGGGCGGCCTCGTCGCTCAGCTCCGGGGTGGCGTGGAACCCCCACGACGAGCCGATGAGGGCCCGGACCCCGATGCCCGCGGTCTCGGTCTGCGTGAGGTCCTCGACCACCCCGTTGCGGGCGGCCATCTGCTCGTAGCGCACGATCATGAGCCGAGCGTCCGCGTACCGGGCGCCGGCGGCGAGCGCCGCCTCGACGGCGGCTTGGGCCAGGTCGAACATGCCCGGACGCTAACGCCCGGCGGGGCGCGGTGCGCCGGGCTCCCGCGCCGGCGACGTCAGGCGAGCATGGGCACGGTGACGGCGTAGAGGGCGAGCAGCGCGATCGCCTCCCAGCGCACGACCCGGTTGCTCGTGATCATGGCGAAGGCGGCGAGCGCGAGCACGGCCAACATGATCCCGACGGCGAACCCGGTGAGGTCCGGATCGTCGATCGTGCCCGGCCCGACGAGCCCGATGACGCCGCCGACGGCGAGGCTGTTGAAGAGGTTCGAGCCGAGCAGGTTCCCGACGATGAGCTCGTCCTCGCCCTTGCGGGCCGCCGCGACCGACGTGACGAGCTCGGGCAGCGAGGTGCCCACGGCGACGAGCGTGAGGCCGATGAACCCCTCGGCCAGTCCGAGCTCGTCGGCCACGCCGGTGGCCCCGGTGACCATGGCCTGCGCGCCGGCCAGCGTGCCGAGCAGCCCGAGGAGCGTGCGCAGTGCCTCCCGACCCGGTGCGGGCGGCTCGTCGGCATCGAGGAACTCGACGACCTCGGCCGCCAGCTCCTGCTCCCCGGGCGCGTCGTCGGTGCGGTCGGCCCGGATGATGACGAGGAGCGCCACCGCGAGCAGGGCGAGGAGCACCACGCCCTCGGCGGTCGTGATCCCGTCCTGGACGGCGTACGCGAACACCACCGTCCCCGCCGCCGTGAGCGGCAGCTCGCGCTTCAGGATCCCGGCGTCGATGCGGATGACGGTGATCAGGGCCGCCACGCCGAGGATCAGGGTGAGGTTGGCCGAGTTCGAGCCGACCACGTTGCCGACGCTCAGCTCCACGTCACCCCGTCCGGCGGCCAGCGCCGAGACGAGCAGCTCAGGAGCGCTCGTCCCGAAGCCGACCACCACCGCCCCGATCACCACCGGGGCCACCGACAGGACGACGGCGAGGCGGGCCGCGCCCATGACGAACTGATCGGCGGCGTAGGTCAGGAGGCCGAGCCCGATCGCGATGAGGACGAGGTCGAGGAGCACGGGGCGACAGGCTGTCCGATCCGGACCCCTCGGCGCCATCGGGGACGGTCCGCCGATCGGGGCGTCGTGCCACATCTGCACCCTTCGCTCCCCTAGCCTGCCGCCGTGCGCTGGCGGAAGAAGGACGACCTCGACCTGAGCGACATGAGCCGGCTCGGGACCACCGACGAGGCGCTGCGGGCCCGTCCGGTGGACCCGGTGGAGGGCCGGGCCGCCTCCCTGGACGACGAGCCCGGGGCCCCGCCGACGTCAGCCGCGCCGAGCGGCGTCCCGCCGGCGCCGCCGGGCCAGCTGCGCACGCCGTCCCGCCCGCCGTCTCGCCCGCCGCACTCGGGCCGCTCGGGCGGCGGACCGTCCGGCTGGTGGCTCATCACGGCCGTGGGCGGCCTCACGGCGTTCCGCCTCGTGACCGGCCCGATCTCCGATGCCCTCGACCGCACCCCGGAGATCCCCGACCTCGACCTCGGCGACGTCGGCGTGGACCTCGACGGCGGCGCCACGACCACGACCGCGCCGGCCCGCCTCTTCGAGGGCGACCTCGAGGACGCCTACACCGACCTGCTCGCGGCCGCCGGCACGCCCGCCGAGATCATCGAGCTGTCGGTCTACGAGGATCGGGCGATCCTCGCCTACCGGGACCCCGAGGACCCGGAGCACATCGACCGGCGCACGTGGGATGCGGACGGCGTGGACCCGGCCACGCCCAACCCGATCCACGACCGGGTCACCTCGGACACCGCGCCCCGCCTGTTCTCGCCGAGCGAGATCGACCCGGGCGCGGTGACCGCCGCGATCGCCGACGCCCCCGGCCGCTACGACGTGCCCGTGGAGGTCACCCACGTCATCGTCGAGCGCTTCCTGCCCTTCGACGAGCGGGTCCTCATCCGCGTCTACGTGTCACCGCTCGACGGGCGCAGCGGCGGCGGCTACGCCTCCTACGACACGGCCGGCACCCACGTCGAGACCTGCTGCTAGCGGCGCCGCCGGACGGCGGCCCGGTCAGAGCTCGCCGGACTCCAGCTGGTTCTCGAGCTCCTCGACGGTCATGAGGACCTGGCGGGCCTTCGAGCCCTCGGAGGGCCCGACCACGCCGCGCTGCTCGAGGAGGTCCATGAGCCGCCCGGCGCGGGCGAAGCCGACCTTGAGCTTGCGCTGGAGCATCGAGGTGGAGCCGAGCTGGCTGCGGACCACGAGCTCCATGGCCTGGACGAGCAGGTCGTCGTCATCGTCCCCGCCACCGCCGCCCGTGCTGGCGCCGCCCGGACCCTCGTCGGCGCCCTGGACCTCCTTGTCGTAGGTGACGTCGGGGGCCTGGCGCTTCCACACCGCCGCGACCTTGCGGACCTCCTCCTCGCTGACCCATGAGCCCTGGATGCGGGCGGGGGCCGAGGAGGCGGGGCCGAGGAGGAGCATGTCGCCCTTGCCGATGAGCCGCTCGGCGCCCTGCTGGTCGAGGATGACCCGGCTGTCGGTGGCGCTCGACACGGCGAAGGCGAGGCGGGCCGGCACGTTGGCCTTGATGACGCCGGTGATGACGTTCACCGAGGGGCGCTGCGTGGCGATGACGAGGTGGATGCCGACGGCGCGGGCCATCTGCGCGATGCGGCAGATCGACTCCTCGACGTCGCGAGCGGCGACCATCATGAGATCGGCCAGCTCGTCGATCACCACGAGGATGTAGGGCAGGCGGGGGAACTCGCGCACCACCTCGCCAGAGGGCGACATCTCGGGCTGGAGCTCGCCGCGGTCGTGGGCCGCGTTGTAGCCGTTGATGTCGCGGAAGCCGACCTCCGCGAGGAGGTCGTAGCGGCGCTCCATCTCCCGCACGGCCCAGGACAGCGCGTTGGCCGCCTTCTTCGGGTTCGTCACCACCTGGGTGAGGAGGTGGGGCAGCCGGTCGTACTGGCCCATCTCGACCCGCTTGGGGTCGATGAGGATCATGCGCACCTGGTCGGGCGTGGAGCGCATGAGGATCGAGGTGATGAGCGAGTTGAGGCAGCTCGACTTGCCCGCACCCGTGGCGCCGGCGATGAGGATGTGCGGCATCGTGGCCAGGTTCATCAGCACGGACTTGCCGTTGATGTCCCGGCCGACGGCGACCTCGAGGGGGTGGGTGGCCCGCTTGGCCTCGGGCGAGGCGAGGATGTCGCCCAGCGCGACGATCTGGCGGTCCGGGTTCGGGACCTCGACGCCGATGGCCTGGCGGCCCGGGATCGGGGCGAGGATGCGGACGTCGGGCGAGGCCATCGCGTAGGCGATGTCCTTGTGGAGGCTCGTCACCCGCGAGACCTTCACGCCCGGGCCGAGCTCGAGCTCGTACCGGGTGACGGACGGGCCGACCACCATGCCGACGAGGCGGGTCTCGACGCCATGCTGGGCGAGGGCCTGCTCGAGGGTCCGGCCGGCCGCCTCGACGGCGGCCTTGTCGACCTCCTGCGCGCCGCTGCGGGCGAGGAGGCTGAGCGGCGGCAGCTTCCACGGCGAGCCCTCGGCGGCGGGGCCCAGGTCGAGGTCGAGCTGCTCGGGGTCCTCGACGGGCTCCGGGGCGACGACCTTCGGCTTGCGGGCCCGCGGCTTCTTGACGGGCGGCTCGGGCTCGGGCTCGTCGTCGAGGAGCTCGTCCTCCTCCTGGTCATAGAGCTCGACGGTCACCTCGTCGTCGTCCTCGCCGCGACCGCCGAGGTTGAAGAGGGTGTCGCCGAGGCGCCGGAGGTAGGCGGTGACCGCGGAGCCGGCCGGGCGGACGCCGGCGGTCGCGCTCTCGGCCGCGACGCGGACCGGGACGCGGGTGAGCACCACGAGCCCGGCGAGCACGACGAGGCCGAGGATCAGGCCGGCGCCCCAGGGGGCGACGCCCGCGGCGAGGGGGCCGCCGGCGGCGACGCCGAGGAGGCCGCCGGCCTTCACGAGGTCGTCGGTGGGCGCGTCGAGCCCGGGCTGGCCGCCCGCGAGGTGGAGGAGGCCGCAGGCGGCGACCGCGACCATGAGGCCGCCGACCCAGAGGTGGGCCCGCACGTCGGGGTCCTCCTCGTCGGTGCCGCGGATCAGGCTGATGCCGCAGGCGAGGAGGGCGACCGGGGCGAGGAGACGGCCCCAGCCGACGAGCGTGCCGATGCCGTCGTCGAGGGCCCGGCCCACCGGGCCGGCGCCGTCCGCGTAGATGCCGAGGCCGGTGACCACGGCGACGCCGATGAGGAGCAGGCCGACCACGTCGTGCCAGTGCCCGTCGAGGGCCGCGGCGACGGCCCGCAGGGCGCGGTCGAAGGCGGAGGGCGGCGGCGCGCTCTTCTTCTTCCGAGACGGTGCGCGCTTGGCCCCGGAGCGGGGACGCTGCGTCGTGGCCACAGTGGCCACAACGGTACCAGTAGCCCCACCAGCCACAACGGACCGTCGCTCCCGCCACGAACCCGCGCCCCCGTGGCGGCGCTGCCGCCGCCTCCCCGACGCGGATGCGCCGACGGGTGATGCCCCGTGACGCCGCACCCGAGTGGGTTGCCCCGACAGCAAGTGGTGTTGCGGTGCCGGCCGACGGGCGTACCGTCGCCGCTATGGCTGCGCACGAGGACCACCCACCGGCACCGACGACCGCCGAGCACTGGGACGCTCGCTACGGCGAGCGCGACGACGGGATGTGGAGCGGTCGGCCGAACGGCCGGCTCGTCGCCGAGGTCGAGGGCCTCCCGCCCGGGCGGGCGCTCGACGTCGGTTGCGGCGAGGGGGCCGACGCCATCTGGCTCGCGCAGCGGGGCTGGGCGGTGACCGCGGTCGACATCTCGGCCGTCGCGGTCGACCGGGCCCGTCGGGCCGCGGCGCGGGCGGCGGTGGCGGTCGACTGGCAGGTCGGCGACGTCCTTGCTGCGCCCCCGTCGCCGGAGACCCTCGAGCTCGTGTCGCTCCAGTACCCGGCGCTGCCGAAGGCGGCGGGTGAGGACGCCGTCCGGGCCCTGCTCGCGTCCGTCCGGCGCGGCGGGGTGCTGCTCGCCGTCTACCACGACCTCGACGAGGCCCACGCCGCCCACATGCGCGAGCGCGGCATGGACCCGGCCGCCTACGTCCTGGCCGACGACCTCGTCGCGCTCCTCGACGACTCGTGGGAGGTCGTGCGCCACGAGGTCGCGCCCCGCCTCGACCCCCCGCCCGGCACCGAGCACGTCGCCGACGTCGTCCTCCGCGCCCACCGCCCCTGACCCCCGCTCACCCGTCCCCGCCCCCACGACCCCCCGCGAACCCCCCCCCCCCCCGCGAACTCGTCGACGAAAAGCAGCAGGAACGCCGCCGTTCATCGACGAGTTCGCGACCGGCCACCGAGATCCGCCGAGGATCCGCGAACTCGTCGACGAAAAGCAGCAGGAACGCCGCCGTTCGTCGACGAGTTCGGGGGGGGGTGGGGTCAGCGGCGGGGCTGGCAGGTGGCGCAGAAGGTGGTGCCGCGGCCGTCGACGACGGTGCGGCGCAGGAGGGCGCCGCAGCGCAGGCACGGCTCGCCGGCTCGGCCGTAGCAGCCGAGCTCGAGCTGGTTGCGCCCGGTGGCGCCGTCGACGGTGCGGTAGTCGCGCAGGGTCGTGCCGCCGTTGGCGATCCCCTGCTCGAGGACGGCCCGCAGCTCCTGCAGGAGCCGCTCGGCCTGGGCCTTCGTGACGGTCCGCCGGGCGGGGTGAAGCCCGGCCCGCCAGAGCGCCTCGTCGGCGTAGATGTTCCCGACGCCGGCGATCGGGCGCTGCGACAGGAGCTGGGTCTTGAGCTGGGCCCGGCTGCGGCGCAGGTTGCGCCAGAGCCCGCCGTCGTCGAGCGCGGGGTCCCAGGGCTCAGGGCCCTGGGCGGCGAGCGTGGGGAGCTCGCCCCACTCCCCCGCCGGCACGACGGCGACCCGGCCGAAGCGGCGCACGTCGCGCAGCTCCAGCACGGCGCCGTCGTCGAGCGCCCACCAGGCCCGGACGTACGGGTCGACCTCCGCCCCGGGCCGGAGCCGCAGCTGCCCGGTCATCCCGAGGTGGACGACGAGCTCGCGGTCGTCGTCGAGGGCGAGGAGGAAGTACTTCCCGCGGCGGCGGACCTCGGTGATCGCGCCGCCGGGAGCCTCCGCGGCGCGGGCGAACTTGGGCGACGGGTGACCCCAGGCCTCCACGACGGCACGCCCGACGACGAGCGGCTCGAGCTGCCGCCGGATGGTCTCCACCTCGGGCAGCTCCGGCACCGGGCCAGCATGCCAGCCGCGGTGCGGGGCGCCACCGGTCCACCGAGCCCGTCGACCGGGGGCGGAGCGGTCCGGCGCCTCCCCAGCTGGATGGCGCCCGACCGTGCCCGCCGCGGCGGGACCCTGCGGCTCAGACGGTCACGAGGGAGTGCGTCCCGCCGTAGCCGTTGGGCTCGAGCTCGGCGTCGGGGTCGTCGAAGAAGGCGCCGCCCTCGGCGAGGTAGCGGAAGGCGTGGCGGCCCGTCGGGAGGTCGATGCGCACGGAGCGGGTCCCGTTCGACCGCTTCCGCAGCGGGTGGGCGAGCGGGTCCCACCCGTTGAACTCGCCGACGACCGACACGGCCCCGACGTCCGCCGGCAGCACGAAGGTCACCGTCGAACCAGCTCGCTTGATCACGCCCCCGATGCTCCCCGCGAACCATGACGCGATCCCCACGACGAGGTGAACACCCCGCCACCAGCCCCTGACCCCCACCTGACGACCACCCGCAGCAGGCGCGGTCGGTGAGCGGCGAACGAGCGAACGCCATCGACGAGATCGCGCCGAGCACGGCGACCGCGCGCGGCGCACGTGCCGCAGCGAGCACCGGCGGGGGGCGTGGGGGGCAGAGGCTCCGCCGGCGCCCCCTCACCGTGGCGGAGGGCGGCTCCGCCGCCCCGGAGCCGACAAGCCCCCAGCGCGAGCCGAAGGCGAGCACGAGACCCTCGCCGCAGCTCGCCGACGGCGAGCGAGGACGAGACCCCCCTAGGCCTCCATCACGACCGGGACGATCATCGGTCGGCGCTTGGTCTTCTCGTTCACGAAGCGGCCGGCGGCCCGGCGCACCGTGCGCTGGAGCGTGTCGGTGTCCGGCTCGTCGGACTCGGCGAAGAGGTCCTTGAGGGCCTGGCGGACGACGTCGGCGCACTCCTCGAGGAGGGCCTCGGCCTCGGGGGCGTGGACCCAGCCGCGGGTGATGATCTCCGGACCGGTGACGATGGCGCCGTCCTGGAGGGCGACGGTGACGATGACCACGACGACGCCCTCCTGGGCGAGGACGTGACGATCCCGCAGGACGCCCTGGCCGACGTCGCCGATGATCCCGTCGACGTAGAGGTACCCGGCGGGGACCGTGCCGGTCTTGCGCACGCCCTCGTCGTCGATCGTGATCTGGTCGCCGTCCTCGCAGATGAGGGTGCGCTCGGGGTGCACGCCCATGACCCGGCCGAGCTCGGCGTGGGCCACGAGGTGGCGGTGCTCGCCGTGGACGGGGATGAGCCACTGGGGCTCGGTGACCGACAGGAGCGTCTTGATCTCCTCGGCCTTGGCGTGGCCGGTGGCGTGCACGTCCTCGATGCCGGAGTGCACGACCTTGGCGCCGAGGCGGACGAGGCCGTCGATGACCTTGGAGACGTCCATCTCGTTGCCGGGGATGGGGTGCGACGAGAGGATGACCGTGTCGTCCTCGCGGATGCGGATCCAGCGGTTCTCGCCGTTGGCCATGCGGGTGAGCGCGGACATCGGCTCGCCCTGGCTGCCCGTGGAGATGACGCAGACCTCGCCGTCGGGGATGTCGTCGATGTCCTCGATGTCGACGAGCGCGGACTCGGGGATGTGGAGGAGCCCCATCTCCCGGGCGAGGCGCACGTTCTTCTTCATCGACAGGCCGAGGGTGGCGATCTTGCGGCCGTGCTGGATGGCGGCGTCGGCGATCTGCTGCACCCGGTGCACGTGGCTGGCGAAGCAGGCGATGATGATCCGCCGGCCCTCGTGCTGGTGGAACAGGTCGTAGAGGACGGCGCCGACGCTGCGCTCGGAGCGGGCGTGGCCGGGGGCGTCGGCGTTGGTGGAGTCGCCGAGCAGGACGCGCACGCCGTGCTCGTAGGCGATGGCGCCGATGCGGGCGAGGTCGGTGAGGCGCCCGTCGACCGGCGTGAGGTCGAGCTTCCAGTCGCCGGTGTGCATGATCACGCCCTGCGGGGTGTGCCAGGCGGTGGCGAAGCCGTTGGGTACCGAGTGGGTCACCGGGATGAACTCGACGTCGAAGGGGCCGATCTGGCGCCGCTCGCCGTCCTCGACGGGGATGAGCTCGGTGTTGCCGAGCAGGCCCGCCTCCTCGATGCGGTTGCGGGCGAGCCCGAGCGTGAGGGCGGAGCCGTAGATCGGGAACGACATCTCGCGCAGCAGGTAGCTGAGGCCGCCGACATGGTCCTCGTGCCCGTGGGTGGCGATGCAGCCGATGACCCGGTGGGCGTTCTCGCGGAGCCAGGTGAAGTCCGGGAGGATGAGGTCGATGCCGAGGTGCTCGAGCTCGGGGAACATCAGCCCGCAGTCGAGGAGCATGAGCTGGTCCTCGAGCTCGAAGACCATGCAGTTGCGGCCGATCTCACCGAGGCCGCCGAGGAAGGTGATCGTGACGGGCGCAGCCATCAGCGGGTGACCTCCAGGGCCTCGAGCATGGCCCGCGCCTCGCCCTCGAGCTCGGCCGGCTCCGGGCCGAGCGGCGGGCGGACGGGGCCGCCGGGCAGGCCGAGGACCCGCAGCGCCACCTTCACGGCGAGGGCGAACTGCGCGGTCTCCCGGCTCTCGTACCAGTACGACTCGAAGAGGCGGGCGTTGAGCTCGCGGGCCCGGTCGTGGTCGCCCTTGGTGAACGCGGCGATGAGCTCGGACATCTGGACGCCGGCCCAGTGGGTGCAGGTGCCGATGACGCCGGCCGCGCCGACGGCGAGGAGCGGGAGGGTCATCGGGTCGTCTCCGCTGTAGACGTCGAAGTCGTCGGGGGCGTGGGCGATGACCTTGGCGGTCTCGGTCGGGCTGCCGGCGGCGTCCTTCAGGCCGACGACGTTCTCGACCTCGTTGGCGAGGCGGATGAGCAGCTCGGTCTCGATCTTGCGGCCGGAGCGGCCGGGGATGTCGTAGAGGACGATCGGGAGGTCCGTGGCGGCGGCGACGGTGCGGAAGTGCACGTCGAGCCCGGCCTGGGAGGGACGGTTGTAGTACGGGGTGACGACGAGGGCGCCGTCCATCCCGACCTCCGCGGCCTTCTCCGTCATCATCACGGCGTGGCTGGTGTCGTTGCTGCCGGTCCCGGCGAGGAGGGGCACGTCGACCGCCTCCCGCACGACGCGCCACAGCTCGACCTGCTCGTCGTCGAGGAGGGTCGGCGCCTCGCCCGTCGTGCCGGCGACGACGAGCCCGTCGCTGCCGTGGGCGACGAGCCAGCGGGCGAGCTCGGCGGCGCCGTCGGCGTCGAAGCGCCCGTCCTCGGTGAACGGGGTGACCATGGCGGTGATGACCCGCCCGAAGCGTGCGGTGCCCAACTTCAGTGCTCCTGTTCTTGCGACCGTTCGAGGCCCAGTGTCGCGAGGAGGTCCTCGTGGAGCTCGAACCAGACCGTGTGGTAGCTGGCGATCGTCGGCTTGGTGAACCAGTCCAGGTCGCCACCTTGCACCCGCGCCAGCGCGTTCGCCAGCCGTGGCCCGTAGGTGCGGAACCGGTCGAGGGCGTCGGCGAGGCGGCGGCAGATCGGCTGGATGCTGCCGTCGATCGCCGCGAGCTCCGCGAGGACCGCGGCGTCGTGGGCGGCGTCCTGGTGGTCGTTGACGACCGACCGGCCGTCGACCTCCCGCAGCTGCCAGCGCGTGCAGACGTCGAGGAAGCGGCGGTTGAGGGGCAGGAAGGACTGGTACGAGGCGGTGACGAGGGGCCGGGCACCCGCGGCGTCGAGCTCCTCGGCGAGCAGGTCGCCGAGCGCGCGGCGGCCGGTCGGCGTGAGCGCGAAGCCGGGGACGGGCCGCTCGCGGTGGCGGACCAGCCCGTCGGCCTGGAGCGCCTCGAGGTGCTCGGCGACCGCGGCGGGATCGAGCTCGAGGAGCTCGGACACCCGCACGGCGTCGGCGAAGCCCGTCAGCCGCAGAGCGTGGAGGACCAGCGTGCGGGGCTCGGACGGGGCGGGCATGGCGGCGCGACCCTACTCGCCCCAGACGCACCGTCCGGCCGGGGCGAACCCCGGCCGGACGGTGCGCAGCGTGGATCGCGAGCGGCTCAGCCGGCCGAGGAGACCTCGCCCTCGGCGAGCTGGAACATCTCGTACTCCTCGCCGGTGTCAGCCCAGTCCTCGAACTGGATGACGCCGAGCTCGGTGAACTTGCCGCGCAGCCAGCCGTCGTTGCGATCGAGCAGGCCGAGCTTCTTGCAGTTCGGCACGATCTTGCTGAAGAGCATGCTCTGGAAGAGCTGGCGCTGCGGGGCCTGGAGGACGAGCTTCGCGGCCACCTTCGGGTCCACGCCCATGCGGTCCCAGACCTCCTGCTGGAGGAAGCGGTCCCGCATGCGCACCGCAGCCTCGAAGGCGAACTCCTGACGCTCGAGCATCTCGGCGTCGGTCAGCTCCCCGTAGTACTCCTTCAGCGACAGCACACCGAAGGCCACGTGGCGGGCCTCGTCGCTCATCACGTACCGGAGCAGCTGCTTGAGGAGCGGCTCGGTGGTCATCTGGTGCATGAAGCCGAAGGCGGCGAGGGCGAGCCCCTCCACCATGATCTGCATGCCCAGGTAGGTCATGTCCCAGCGCGAGTCCTCGACGATGTCGTCGAGGAGCAGGCGCAGGTGGGCGTTGATCGGGTAGTGCCCCGACAGCTTGTCGTCGAGGTACTTGGCGAAGACCTCGACGTGGCGGGCCTCGTCCATCACCTGAGTGGACGCGTAGTACTTGGCGTCGATCCACGGCACCGTCTCGACGATCTTCGCGGTGCAGATCAGGGCGCCCTGCTCGCCGTGCATGAACTGGCTGAGCATCCAGTTCTGGCTCTCGACGCCGAACTGCAGCCACTCCTTCTCGTCCCACTTCTCCATGGGCGTGCCGGTGACGTCGATGTCGCCGCCGAGGGTGCCGTTGGCCATGGCGTTGTTGGCGACGACCTCCTCCTGGTCGACCTCGATCTCCCACGGGAGGTCGGTCTCGCCGTTCCACATGCTGTTCTTCGCCTTCTCGTAGAGACGGTTCAGCGCGGGGCGCTGACCCTTCTCGTAGTCCCAGGTGAAGATGGCCTCGGCGTTGTCCTTGACGGCGTGGATCGCCTCGTCGACGTCGGTGTTCGTGACGCCGAGGATCGCCTCGAGGTCGTTGATGTCGGCTCGTCCGATCAGCTCTTCGTTGGTCGACACGGGTGCTCCTTGGCAGTCGGGATGGGGGGGGGTTGCGGTCGCGGCTAGGCGGCGCTCTGCTCGAGCACCGGGATGAGGTACGTGCGGGCGAAGCGGGCCACCGACGCCTCGTCGGTGAGGCGCAGGCCCTCGCTGGGGTTGGTCGTGTACGAGAGGAGGATCCGCACCAGCCACTCGGCCAGGTCCTCCGCCGCGTCGCGGTCGGTGACGAACCGGGCGAGGTGCGGGGCGAGGAAGCCGCCCGTGACGGCGAGGACCTGCGAGAGCCGGTCGAAGGCCAGCTCGGGCAGGACGCTGTCGGGCTCGTGGGTGAGCAGGTAGCGGAGGGCGTCGTGCCCGTAGAGGAAGCGGGCCGCCTCGGTGATGCCCACGACGAGCAGCTCCTCGAGGTCCTCGGCCGCGTCGAGGCGGGCGGTGACGAGGGAGAAGAAGCGCTGGGCCTCGTGGCGCACGGCGGCCTGGAAGATGACCTCCTTGCCGCCGGGGAAGGCCCGGTAGAGCGTGGCTCGGGACACGCCGGCGGCGCGAGCGACGTCGTCCGCGGTGGTCTTCGACAGGCCCCAGCGACCCACGCAGTCGAGGAAGGCCTCGGCGATCCGGGTCGACTGCGGGTCGAGCGGCGCAGCGCGGAACGAGACGATCTCCCCCATCGAGATGAGACACTAAGAAGCCAGATGTCTCATCGTCAACCATCGACGCGGTGACGTGGGTCACAGACGCGCGGGCCGCGCCGAACGTGCGCGGCGCGTCGGGTCACCGGCCGCGCGGCGTCGGCCGGCGCGCGCTCAGCGCTCGAGGATGGCGGCGACGAAGTGCCGGTCGACCAGGCGGCGCACCGCGGCCGGGTCGTGGAGGTCCCAGCGGCCCGGCGCGCCGAGGTAGCTCAGCGCGAGGCGGGCGACGAGGTCCGCCGCCTCCTCCACCGTCGCGCCTGGGCGCAGCGGGGCCTCGGCGATGAGGGGGCGGAACCACTCGGCGAGCGCCTGTACGATGAGGGGCAGCACGGTGACGAGCGACGGGACCACCTGGTCGGCCTCCTCGCGGAGGAGGCGCTGGAGGAGCTCGTGGTGCTCGAGGGCGTCGCGCGCGCTGAGGAGGCCCTGCTCGAGGATCGACGCGAGGTCCTGGCCCTCGGTGCGGATCGTGTCGTTGAGGCGGAGGAAGAAGCGGGCCACCTCCCACTCCACGACGGCGTCGAGCAGCTCCTCGCGCCCGCCGGGGAAGACCCGGTACAGGGTGGCCCGGGACAGCTGCGCCTGGCGGGCCACCTCCTCCATGGTCGTCTTCGCCATGCCGAGGCGGCTCACGCACTCCAGCGTCGCCTCGAGGATCCGCTCCCGGGTGTCGGTCGCCGCCATCAGCCGGCCGCCCGGGCGGCGCGGCGCTCGGCCTTGCCCTCGTCGATGGCCACCTTCCGCAGGAGCAGCGGGTACCCGACGAGGGCGATCGTCGAGAAGATGAACCACTGGATCGCGTAGCTGAGGTGGGAGCCCTCGGTGAGCTCCGGCGGGCCCAGCGCGACGAGCGCGGGCTCCCCCTCCCCCGGCTCGGCCTCCTCCGGCTCGCTGGCCAGCCGCTGCACGTAGGCGGGCAGCACCGGGTAGTCGACCTGGGCGGCGAAGCGGGGCAGGTCGACGCGGGCCAGCACCTCCAAGCGGCCCTCCTCGGGGTCCGTCGCCCCGAACCGGCCCCGCTCCTGGCTCGCCTGCACGAGGCCCTCGACCTCGACGACGCCCGCGGGCGGTGGGGGCGGCGAGATGTCGCCGTCGCGGTCGAAGCCGATGAACCCGCGGTTCACGAGCACGGCGGTGCCGTCGTCGAGGCGGAGCGGGGTGAGCACCCAGGCGCCGGACACGCCGTTGTAGCTGCGGTTCTCCACGACGACGGTGTCCTCGGCGACGTAGGTGCCGGTGGCGGTGACGCGCCGGTGGATCACGGCCTCGATCGCGTCGCTGCCCGGGTCCTCGTCGGCGGGGAGGAGCTCCGCGACGGGCGCCACGGGCTGCTCCTGGCGGGCCTCGACGCGGGCGTTGTGGGCCTGGCGCTCGTCGAGGCGGCGCAGCTGCCAGAAGCCGAGCTGCACCATCACGACGACCAGCACGGCCACGAGGACGTGTCGGACGACCCACGAGGGCCTGCGGAGGAAGCGCCAGCTCACGGATCCGAGGCTACGGCCGGACGAGAGATCCCAGCAGCCACCGGTCGGCGGGGTGCGACCGCGCTCAGGAGACGAGGGCGACGTGGACGTCGGCGATGATCGTCGTCCGTCCCTTCGCGTCCTCGACGCGCACGGCGACGACGGCGGTGCCGGTCGCCTCGTCGACGCGGAGCACCGCGGGGCGGGCCACGATCGGACCCTGCCGGCTCGGGCTCAGGTATCGGACCGCGGCGCTCAGGGTCCGGGCCGCACGGCCGCTGGCCTCCGCCACCGCGCCGGAGGCGGCGACGTCGACGAGCACGGTGGCGACCCCGCCGTGGAGTCCGCCGTAGCCGTTCCGGTTGCGCTCGAGGAGCGGGATCGTCCACGAGGGCGCCCCGGGCTCGTCGGAGCGGGCGACCTGGACGTGCTCCTCGAGGGAGCCCTCGAGGGTGCACCGGCCGACGAGCTGGGAGAAGAACGCCTGTCGGCTCTGCTCCCGGGCCTGCGGGGTCGGATCGGGCAGCCCGCCGGGGAACACCACCTCCTGCACGCTGCGGGCGACGTGGGTGCCGTGCTCGTCGTGCAGCTCGATCTCGATGATCCCCGATCGCTTGCCCATCCGGGCGGCGCGGGCCGAGGCGATGAGCTGCTCGCCGCGCGGGCGGTCGAGGCGGTGGATGGTGATGTCGGCGTGGACGAAGTGGCCGCGCTCGTGCATCTCGGGCGCCTGCGACGCCGCGAGGTCGAGGAAGACGCCGAGCACCCCGAAGGAGACGTGCGCGTCGTCGTCGAGGAGCTGCGGCGCGACAGGGAGCCGGAAGCGCCATCCGTCGCCCAGGGAGTCGAGCTGCACGCCGATCCGGGCCAGTGCGTGCTGGGACAGCTCGACCGGTCGGTCGTGGCTGAGGCGCTCCTCGGCGGAGTCCGCCCCCGGAGCCGGCTGCGCGGTGCTCATGGCCGAGGACGGTATTGCGCGGTCAGCCGACACCACGAACCGACGCCAGGAAGTCGACCACGGCGGCGTTGAAGGCGTCGTTGCGGTCGCCGGCCACCATGTGCCCCGCGTCGGCGACGTCCACGTACCGCGCGTGCGGGGCCAGCTCGAGCATCTCGCGCGCCCCCTCCTCGCTCAGGATGTCGCTCATGCGCCCCCGCACCAGCAGGGTGGGGACCGTGAGCGCGCGGGCGGCGGCCTGGAGGCGCTCCCGCTCGAGCGACAGCCCCTGCTCGGCGGCAGCGCGCGGGCGCCCGAGCATGTACGCGGGATCCCAGTGCCAGTACCAGCGGCCGTCCTCGCCGCGCCGGAGGTTGCGCTCGATCCCCGAGGTGTCCGCAGGGCGGGGGCGGTGGGGGTTGTACTCCTGCACCGCGTCGAGCACCTCGTCCAGCGACCCGAAGCCGGTCTCGACGTGGCGCTGCATGAACGCCCGCACCCGCTCCGCACCCTCGGTCTCGATCCGCGGCGCGACGTCGACGAGGACGAGCGCCCGAGCGAGCGGACGGGGCCCGAGGTGCTCGCCGACCGCGAGCAGCGCGGCGAGACCTCCGAGCGAGGCGCCCACGAGCGCCGGCTGCTCCCCCACCGCCTCCGCCACCCGAGCGACGTCGGCCGCGAAGGAGGCGAAGGCGTAGTCGGCGTCCGGCGACCAGTCCGACTCGCCGTGGCCGCGCAGGTCGAACGAGCAGGCGCGCCAGCCGGATCGGCCGAGGACCTCGAGGGTGCTCTGCCACGACCAGCGCGTCTGGCCGCCGCCGTGGAGGAGGATGACGGGCGGGTCGCCCTCGTCGCCGACCGCGTCACCGCGCAGCCGGACCCCGTCCGCTCCCTCGACGACGATGCGATCCACGGCCGCGCCTCCCTCTCCCCGAGCGCCTCGCGTCAGAGACGACGTTCGGTGCACGCTGTTCGGAAGGGTGGGCCTCACCCGAGGTCGGCGCTCGCGCCCGGCGCGCCCGCCGCGAGGCCGAGCAGCCCCAGCTCGGTGCCCGCGGCCGTGGCGAGCGCGGCGGCCGTGGCGACGTCCTTGTCGATGTACCGCCCGGCCGCCTCGCGGAGGAAGCGGGCCGACCCGGCGGCGAGCCCGGAGCGGACGGCGAAGCTGTCGCCGCTGCACGCCGCGACAGCCTCCAGCGTGACCCGGGGGTCGAGGCCGAGGTCCTCCGCCAGCCGCTCGGCATCCCCGGCGAGGGCGAGCGACGCGGCGAACAGCGCGTTGTTCACGAGCTTGACCCGCTGACCGTCCCCCACCTCGCCCACGTGCAGGATCGGGTCGCAGTAGGCCTCGAGCACCGGGCGCACGCGCGCCAGGAGGGCGGCGGGGCCGGCGGCGAGCAGGGTGATCGCCCCGGCGACCACCTCGGGGCGACGGGCGAAGAACCGCACCTCGTGCCCGGCCGCGACGGTCCGCTCGAGCATCGGACGCCCGATGCTCCCGACACCGACGAACCCGACCCGCATCCTGGCCCCCTCGTCTCCGCCGGCGCGAGCGCGCCGGCACCGTCACCGAGCGGCCACGGTATTCGCCCGGCCGGGCGCGGCCCGTCAGGCCGTGGGCAGGGTGTAGCCCTCGAAGCGGTCGCGGAGGTCCTTCTTCGAGAACTTGCCCACGCTCGTCTTCGGGATCTCGTCCACGAAGACCACGTCGTCGGGCAGCCACCACTTGGCGACCTTGTCCTCGAGGAAGGTGAGGACCTCCTCCTTCGTGAGCTCCTCCCCGTCGCGGACCACGACGCAGGCCAGCGGACGCTCGGCCCACTTGGGGTGCGGCACGCCGATCACCGCGGCCTCGGCCACCTTCGGGTGGCCCATGATCTCGTTCTCGAGGTCGACCGAGGAGATCCACTCGCCCCCGGACTTGATGACGTCCTTGGTGCGGTCGACGAGGCGCATGTAGCCGTGCTCGTCGATCGTGGCGACGTCCCCCGTCTTGAGCCAGCCGTCCTCGGTGAAGCTCTCGGGCGAGCGCGGATCGTCGTAGTAGCTCGACGCGATCCACGGCCCCCGCACCTGCAGCTCGCCGGAGGCCTCGCCGTCCCAGGGCAGCGCCTCGGTGCTGCCGGGCCGGACGATGCGGGCCTCGACGCAGACCGACGGCGGCCCGACGGTGGCCCGCAGGTCGGCCTTCTGGTCCTCGTCGAGGACCTCGTCGAGGGTGGACTTGATGCGCCCGATGGAGGCCACGGGGCTCGTCTCGGTCATGCCCCACGCCTGCATGATCGGGAGCCCGATCTGCGCGCGGTAGGCCTCGGAGAGCGCCTTCGGGACGGCCGAGCCGCCGCAGGGGATGGCCCGCAGCGAGGACGTGTCGCGCCCCTTCAGCTCGGGGAGGACGCCCATCCAGATGGTGGGCACGCCGGCGGCCACCGTCACCCGCTCCTCCTCGATCAGCGCGGCGAGGGCCGGCGGCGACAGGTCCGGACCGGGCATCACGAGCGACGCACCCGACGCGACCGCCGCGTGGGCGAGGCCCCACGCGTTCGCGTGGAACATCGGGACGACGGGGAGCACGACGTCGCGCTCCTCGATGCCCACGCCGCCGGCCAGCATCGCCCCGAGCGTGTGCAGGAAGGTCGAGCGGTGCGAGTAGACGACGCCCTTCGGGTTGCCCGTCGTGCCGCTCGTGTAGGCCATCGCCGCGGCCTGGTCCTCGTCGTCCACCCGGAACTCGACGGGGGACGCGCCGGCGAGGAGCGCCTCGTAGTCGTGCACCTCGGGGCCGCCGTCCGGCGTCGGGGGGACGTCGCCGCGGCCGTCGTCGATGACGACGATGTGCCGGACGGTCTCGAAGGTGGGGACCAGCGGCCAGAGGAGGGCCGCCAGGCTGCGGTCCACGAAGATCACCTCGTCCTCGGCGTGGTTGACGATGTAGGTGATCTGCTCGGGGAACAGCCGGATGTTGAGGGTGTGGAGCACCCGGTTCGTGCACGGGGCGGCGAAGTAGAGCTCGAGGTGCCGGTCCGTGTTCCAGCCGAAGGTGGCCACCCGCCCGTCGGCGCTGATGCCGAGCTGGTCCAGCACGCCGCCGAGGCGCCGCGTCCGGTCGGCCCACTCGCCGTAGGTCGTGCGCCGTCGGGCGCCGGTGCCGTCGACCGTGACGATCGACTTGTCGAAGTAGAAGCGCTCGGCCCGCTCGAAGAGGTGCGGGAGCACGAGCGGCACGTCCTGCATGAGTCCACGCATCGGACAGACCCCCTGGATGTCGCGGTGACGGTGGCCTGACCCTAGTGGTGGCGCGGGCCGGGTCGTGGCCGTCGCCCGCCTCGGCTGGAGCCGTCCCCCGGCGAGGTCCGGCTTCGGCGCGGCCGTCGTCCACCCTCGGCCGGAGCCGACTCGTCCGAGATGCCAGACTCGTGCCGTGGCCCTGGACCCCGAGGCATCCCTCCCGGCGACGTCCGCGCCCGCCGGCGGGCCCCAGGGCACCTCGCCGCATCCGCCGCCGCTCGACGCCCCGGTGCGCCGGCGCCTCGGTCGGCACCGCCTCACGCTCCTGATCGCCCCGATCGTCGTCCTCACGATCGCGTCCAACGTGGGCGACGCCCTGGCCACCACGCTCGCCCCGACCCGGCCGCTGCTGCTCGTCCTGCTGAACGCCCGGAACCGGAACCTCATCCTCGTCACGAACGACCTCGGCTGGGTGGCCTTCTACTTCGTGGCCACGTTCCGCCTGCTCATCAGCGACCCCCTCTTCTTCCTGCTCGGCCGCTGGTACGGCGAGGCGGCCCTCGAGTGGATGGAGCGGCGCACCCGGACCTGGGGCGAGACGCTGCGCCGCGTCGAGCGCTGGTTCGCGAAGGCGACGTACCCGATCGTCTTCGTCGCCCCCAACAACGTGTTCTGCCTGATGGCGGGGGCCGCGGGCATGAGCGTCACCGGCTTCTTCCTGGTGAACCTGGCCGGCACCGTCGCCCGCCTGTACCTGATCCGACGCCTCGGCGAGGCCTTCGAGGCCCCGATCGACTCGGTCCTCGACTTCCTCACCGAGTACCGCATCCCGCTGCTCGTCCTGTCGGTCGTGCTCGTCGCCGCGACGAGCCTGTGGGAGCTCCGGCGGGGCGACAGCGAGCTCGACGCCGTCCTCCACCTCGACGACGACCTCGAACCCGAGCCCTGACCCACACAACGTCTGTGCGCGATTCTGAGCCGCTGCGGCTCGAGAACGCGCACAGACGTGGTCCGGTACCCTCGCCGCGATGGCCGCGCGTGACCCGCTCTTCACCGGCGTGGGCGTCGCCCTCGTCACCCTCTTCGACGACCGCGGCGAGATCGACGCACCCGCCACGGCCGACCACGCCGCCCGCCTCGTCGACGCCGGGGTGGCCTGCGTCCTCGTCGCGGGGACGACCGGCGAGGCCGCGACCCTCGAGCCCGAGGAGCGCACCGACCTCGTCCTCGCCGTGAGCTCCGCCGTCGACGGCCGCGTCCCCGTCATCGCCGGGACCGGCGCGGCGAGCGCCCGCCAGGCCGTCGAGCTGAGCCGGCGCGCCGAGGCCGACGGCGCCGACGCGCTCCTCGCCCTCGCCCCGCCCAACGTGCAGGACCCCCGGGCCTACTACGAGGCGCTCAGCGAGGCCGTCGAGGTCCCCGTCCTCGCCTACCACTACCCGAAGGCCTCCTCCCCCGGCGTGCCCGTCGACGTGCTCGGTGAGCTGCCGGTGGCCGGCCTCAAGGACTCCTCGGGCGACGCCAACCGCCTCATCCTCGAGGCGGACGAGCTCCCCGGCGCCGTCTACACGGGCCAGCCCGCCCTCCTCCTCCTGGCCGCGTCGATCGGATGCCCCGGCGCCATCGTCGGGCTCGCCAACGTGGACCCCGACGGGTGCATCCGGGCCTGGGAGGGCGACGGCGCCTGCCAGCGCGAGCTCATCAACGGCCACCGCGCCCAGGCCCTCGCCGGCATCGCCGGCCTCAAGCGCACCCTCTGCGCCCTCCACGGCACCTCACCGACGACGCGCGTCTAGCCGTCTCGTCGGACGTCTGCGGCGTCGCGCGGCGAGCGAGCGTCCCGCGGCGTACGAGCGTGCGGCACGCGGCCGCGCGCACCCGCGGCGGCGCACCCGCGGCGGCGCACCCGCGGCGAACCTCGGGTTCGCCGCCGACGTCACATCCCGAGGAGCGGGTCCAGCCCGATGGTGAGCCCAGGGTGGTTGGGGATCTCCTTGACCGCGAGCACCACGCCGGGCATGAAGCTGCTGCGGTCGTAGCTGTCGTGGCGGATCGTAAGGCTCTGCCCGGTGGTGCCGAGCAGCACCTCCTGGTGGGCGACGAGGCCTCGCAGGCGCACCGAGTGCACCGGGATGTCGCCCGGGCCCTTGCCGCCGCGCGCGCCGGGCACGACCTCGTTGGTGGTCGGGTCCGGCGCCCACGTCGACGACGCCGCGGCCATCCGCTCGACCGTGCGCATCGCGGTGCCCGACGGGGCGTCGACCTTCTGATCGTGGTGCAGCTCGATGACCTCGGCGGTCTCGAACCAGGGCGCGGCCAGCTCGGCGAAGCGCATCATCAGCACCGCGCCGATGGCGAAGTTCGGTGCGATGAGGCAGTTCGACCGGGTGAAGGTCCGCCGGAACCGGTCGAGGTCCTCGTCGGTGAAGCCGGTCGTGCCGACGACGGCGTGGATGCCGTGCTCGGCCGCGAAGGCCAGCACCTCCCGGGAGGCCTCGAGGACCGTGAAGTCCACGACCACCTCGGCACCGGCGTCGACCAGCGCCTCGAGGCCGGACGACACCGTCAGCGGGGCATCGACCTTCGCGACGGTCCGCAGGTCGAGACCGGCGTGGTGGGTGTCGACGGCCGCGACGAGCTCGAGCTCGGGGTCGGCGTGGACCGCACCGCAGACGGTGCTGCCCATGCGGCCCGCGGCGCCGACGACAGCGACGCGCACGCTCATGCCGGCGGGGGCGGCGGGACCGGCCCGCCGGTGGCGGGCGGAGGCGGCGGCGGGGGCGGCGGGGTCATGTCGGCGACGGCCGGGGGCTCCGGCTCCTCGTCGGCTTGGGGAGCGGGCGGGACGGGCTCACCCGGAGGCGTCCCGGGGTCCGGCGGCGGCGCAGGGGCCGGCGGCACCGGTTCCGGTTGCGGCGGCGTCGGCGGGGTCTGGGGCTCCGGGGCGGGCGGGGGCGTCATCGGCTCGAGGGCCGGCGGCGCGGGGGCCGGCGGCGGGGTGATCGGCGCGGGCGGCGGCGTCACGGGCTCCGGCGCGGGAGCGGGCGGCGGCGTGATCGGCTCGGGCGCGGGCGGCTCGGGCGGCGTGATCGGTGCGGGCGGCTCCGGCGCGGGCGGCGGGGTGATCGGCGCCGGGGGCACCGGCTCGGTCGACGCCGCCGCCGGCGGCGGCGGGAGCGGCATGCTGCCCGGTGCCTCGGCGGGCGGCGCGGGCTCCGGTGCCGGCGCGGGCTCGGCGACCGGCGCCGACGCAGGCGGCGCAGGCGGCTCCGGGGCGGCGATCGGCGGCTCGGGCGCGGGCGGAGCGGCGATCGGCGGCTCGGGCGCGGGCGGCGGGACCGGAGCGGCGACGGGGGGCGTCGCCGGCGCGGGCGGCGGGGCGACCGGAGGCACGGGGGCGGCCGGCGCCGGGGGCGGCACGGCACCCGCCGGCGGAGGCGGCGGGGTCGCCGGCGCGGGCGGCGGGACCGGGGCGGCCGCGGGCGGGGCCGCGGGGGCGGGCGGCGGGGCCGGCTCCTCCTTCTTCCCCAGCTCGCCGTGCTCGGCCTCGTGGGCCTGCAGCTCGCCGATGACGCGGGCGATGTTCTCGTCGGCCTCCGGGTAGCCGCCCTTGTGGCGGGCGTAGACCCACGCGCCGAGCTCGCGCAGCAGCGCGTCCGCCTTGCGCTTCGCGCTCATGTCCGAGACGCCCTCCTGCGCGGCCTTCGTGGCCTCGCTCAGGGTCTCCTTGGCCTTGTCGAGAAAGCCCATCGCCGATCTCCTTGACCGCGGGTGATCGCCGGAGCCTACCGGCGCCGCGTCCCCCACCTGGTCGGTCAGAGGACGAGGGCGGTCTCCGCCATCGGTGCCACGGCGGCGAGGACCCGAGGGCCGCCCAGGACCCGCTGGAGGACGCGGTGCACGTCCTCAGGGGTGACCGCTCGCAGGCGGGCGAGGTGCTCGTCCACCGAGGTGATGTCGTCCCGCTGGGCGAGGCTGCGACCGAGCCGCGCCATCGCCCCGCCGGTGTCCTCCAAGCCGAGGAGCATCGAGCCCGCCAGGTAGCCGGACGCGACCTCGAGCTCCCGGTCGGTGATGCCGTCGGCCAGGAGCCCCTCGACCACCCCGTCGACGACGGCGAGCGCCTCACGGGCCCGGGCCGGCGCCGTCCCGAGGTACACGGACAGGTAGCCCGCGTCGACGTAGCTGCTGGCGTGGGAGTACACGGAGTACGCGAGGCCGCGCGCCTCCCGCACCTCCTGGAAGAGCCGGCTGGCCATCCCGCCGCCGAGGACCTGGTTGGCGACGGCGAAGGCCCAGCGGTCCTCGTCGCCGGCGTGGAGGGCCCGCCACCCGAGGCACAGGTGGGCCTGCTCGGTGTCGTCCTCCTCGACGACGACCGCCGGCTCGAGCGGCGCCGGCGCCTCCCGCGCCGGTCGGGACCCGCCGGCGCGGCCGGCGAACGCGGCGCTGATGCGCTCGACGACCTCGGCGTGCTCGAGGCGCCCGGCGACGGCCACGACCATCGTGCGCGGCCGGTACCAGTCCTCGAAGAACCCGGCGATCTCGTCGCGGGTGATGGCCTCGACCGTGTCCCGGTCGCCGAGGACCTCCCGGCCCAGCGGGTGACCGGGGAACAGCGCCTCGGCGAGGAGCGTGTGCACCCGGTCGTCGGGGGCGTCGAGGTTCATCAGGATCTCCTCGACGATGACCTGCCGCTCCGCCTCGACCTCGTCGGGGCGGAGGGCCGGCGCGGTCAGGACGTCGCCGAGCAGCGCCGTGCCGAGGTCGAGGCGATCGTGGGGCAGGCGGGCGTAGTAGGCCGTGTGCTCCCGCGACGTGAAGGCGTTCATCTCACCGCCGACCGCGTCGACCGCCTCGGCGATGTCGCGGGCCGAGCGATCGGCCGTCCCCTTGAAGAGCAGGTGCTCGAGGAAGTGGGAGGCGCCGGAGAGGCGGTCCGGCTCGTCCCGACCCCCGACGCGCACCCAGGCGCCGAGGGTGACCGACCGGGCGGCCGGCATCGTCTCGGTGACGATGCACAGCCCGCTCGGCAGCTCGGTCAGCTCGACGCCCGGGTCCAGGCTCATCGGGGCTCAGCCCGACGTCTGCCCCGTCGGGCGCGCTCGGCGCGCCGGACGGTCCGCAGACGTCGTCGGGTCAGCGGCGACGGTTGCCGCCACGGCGGCGACGCTCGCCACCACGGCCCCCGCCACCGTCGGTCGCAGCCGGGCCGAGGTCGCCGAACTCCTCGCGGACCTCGGCGTCGAAGGCCTCCTCGAAGGAGACGGTCTCGCGGGGCGCGCCGTTCGACCCGGCATCGGCGGACTCGCCGTCACCGTCGCCGGAGGCGGCGCCCTCGGGGATCTCGATCGGGGCGGCGAGGCTCAGGCTGACCTTGCCGTTCGGGTCGACGTCGTCGACCTTCACCTCCACCTCGTCGCCGAGCTGGAACACGTCCTCCACCTTGTCGATCCGCTTGCCGCCACCGATCTTGCTGATGTGGAGCAGGCCGTCGCGGCCGGGGAGGATGTTCACGAAGGCGCCGAACTTGGTGATGTTCACCACGCGGCCCGGGTAGGTCTGGCCCACCTCGGCGGTGGGCGGGTTGAGGATCAGCTTGATCTGCCGCTCGGCCTCCTGGATGGCGGCCTTGTCGACGCTGCCGATCGTGACCGTGCCGACCATGCCGTCGTCGTCGACGGTGATGTCGGCGCCGGTCTCGGCCTGGATGGCGTTGATGACCTTGCCCTTCGGCCCGATGACCTCGCCGATCTTGTCGATCGGGATCTCGAAGCTGACGATCTTCGGGGCGGTCTCGCCCACCTCGTCGCGGGGCGCCGGGATGGCCTCGGCCATGATGTCGAGGATCTGCAGGCGGGCTTCCTTGGCCTGCTCGAGGGCCTGGGCGAGCACGTCGGCGGGCAGGCCGTCGATCTTCGTGTCGAGCTGGAGCGCGGTCACGAAGTCCCGGGTGCCGGCGACCTTGAAGTCCATGTCGCCGAAGGCGTCCTCGGCACCGAGGATGTCGGTGAGGGTCGTGAACTTGCCGCTGTCGGCGATGAGGCCCATGGCGATGCCGGCGACGGGCGCCTTGATCGGCACGCCGCCGTCCATGAGGGCGAGGGTCGAGCCGCAGACGGAGCCCATCGAGGTGGAGCCGTTCGAGCTCAGGACCTCGGAGACGATCCGCAGGGTGTAGGCCCACTCCTCGAGGGAGGGCACGACCGGCAGGAGGGCCCGCTCGGCGAGGAGGCCGTGGCCGATCTCGCGGCGCTTCGGGCTGCCCACGCGGCCGGTCTCGCCGTTGGCGTGCGGCGGCATGTTGTAGTGGTGCATGTAGCGCTTGCGCGGCTTGTCCCCGAGGTTGTCGAGGAGCTGGTCCATCTTCGGCATGCCGAGCGTGAGCGCGGAGAGCACCTGCGTCTCGCCCCGCTGGAAGAGGCCGCTGCCGTGGGCGGCGCTGAGCACGCCGACCTCGGCGGACACGGGGCGGAGGTCTCGGGGGCCGCGGCCGTCGATGCGGACGCCCTCGTTCACGACGCGAGCGCGGATCCGCTTCTTCTGGATGGCCCGAGCGGCCTCCTTGATCTCCTTCTCGCGGCCGGCGAACTCCTCGGCGAGGGCGTCGAGCGCCTTCTGCACGGCGGCGTCGGTGGCAGCGGAGCGCTCGGCCTTGCCGGCGATCGCACCGGCGGCGCCGAGGTCGTCACCGGCGATCTCCTCGACCCGGGCGTACACGTCGTCCTGGTAGTCGAAGATCGGCGTGTACACGAGCTTCTCGATGCCGCGCTGGGCCTCGACCGCGGCGACGAGCTCGCGCTGGAGCTCGATCGACTCGCGGATCCAGGTCTTCGCGGCCTCGAGGCCGTCGGCGATGACCGACTCGGTCACCTTGGGGGCGCCGTTCTCGTAGTGCTCCCAGGCCTTCTCGGTGCCGCCGGCCTCGACCATCATGATGGCGACGTCGTCACCGACGGCCCGGCCCGCCACCACGAGCTCGAAGGTGCTGGCCTCGATCTCCTCGAACGTGGGGTGCGGCACCCAGGTGCCGTCCTGGCTGTACGCGATGCGCACGGCGCCGATGGGGCCCTCGAAGGGGATGCCCGAGATCATGAGCGACGCCGAGGCGCCGTTGATGGCGAGGACGTCGTAGGGGTTCTCGCGGTCGGAGCCCATGACCGTCACGACGATCTGGGTCTCGTTGCGGTAGCCGTCGGCGAACGACGGGCGCAGCGGCCGGTCGATCAGGCGGCAGGCGAGGATGGCGGCGTCGGTGGGACGCCCCTCCCGGCGGAAGAAGCTGCCGGGGATCCGCCCGGCGGCGTACATCCGCTCCTCCACGTCGACCGTGAGGGGGAAGAAGTCGATGCCGTCGCGCACGCTCTTCGCGGCGTTGGCGGTGACGAGCGCCTCGGTCCCGCCGAGGCGGGCCATGACGGCCCCCTGGCTCTGGAGCGCGAGCTTGCCCGTCTCGAAGGTCAGGGACTTGTCGGTGCCGCTGACCGGGGTGCTGACGATGATGGCTTCCGCCATGTCTGTCTCCTTGGCTCAGCCCGGGCGTCCCGGGCTGGTCTGGAGGCGGCGGGGCCAGTTCCCAGTTGTCGACCACCGGAGGTCCACCCCCGGGGATCGGCAACTGGCAGCTGACCCATCCGATGCCGCCTGTCTTGCTTGGTTGTGGGGTTGCGCTGGATGCGCAGCGGGCGGTCCCCAGCGGGACCGCCCGAGCAGATCGCCTTAGCGGCGGAGCCCCATCTTGGCCACGATGGCCCGATAGCGCTCGACGTCGTTCCGCTTCACGTAGTCGAGGAGGCGGCGACGACGACCGACCAGCATCAGCAGGCCGCGCCGGCTGTGATGGTCCTTCTTGTGCTTCTGGAGGTGCTCGTTCAGATGGTTGATCCGCTTGGTGAGGATCGCGATCTGGACCTCCGGGCTGCCGGTGTCCGTGTCGTGGAGGCGGTGCTCCTCGATGATGGACGCCTTGGCCTTGTCGATCTGCTCAGACACGTAGGGGTGCTCCGTTCGGAGTTGGGGACTGGGGCCCGGCTCGGTCGGCCGCGAGGCGCGCCGTCGAGCGGATGCCGCCGCGCGCGCAGGGTGCGCCCGCGAGGACCCAGCCACGCTAGCAGGCGCAGCGCCGGACCCCTCAACCACCGCGCCGGCCCGCAGGATCCCGCACGCCGGCCGGCTGGGCGCACTGACCACCTGACTCGAAGATGACGAGGCGGATCGACCAGCCCTCGGAGGATCCGCTGCGCGAGTCGCCGAGTGGGAGTACGGTCTCCCGCGTGAGCCGACGTACACCGGTGCGGGAGGCGGAGGCGCTGCGGGGGGTTCCGATCGCGCACGCCCTCGAGGACTATCGGTTGGCCTGCACCTCCCGGGCGATCGACGACCGGGAGATGGCCCTGCAGAAGCAGAGCCGGGTGTTCTTCCAGATCGCCGGTGCCGGGCACGAGGCGCTCCTGCTCGCCCTCGCCCGCCACCTTCGTCCCGGTTACGACTGGTTCTTCCCATACTACCGAGATCTGGCGCTCGTGCTGGCGCTGGGCGTCACCCCGGAGGAGGTCCTCCTCCAGGCGGTCGGCTCGGCGCTCGACCCGGCCTCGGGCGGCCGCCAGATGCCCTCGCACTGGGGTGACCCCGACCTCCACATCGTCACCCAGTCCTCCCCCACCGGGTCCCAGTGCCTCCCGGCCGTCGGGTGCGCGGAGGCCACCCGGTACGTGTCGCGCCGCCCGGACCTGCCCGGCTGCCACGCCCACGGCGACGAGCTGACCTACGTGTCGCTCGGCGAGGGCGCCACCTCCGAGGGCGAGTTCTGGGAGAGCCTCAACACCGCCTGCACCCTCCACCTGCCGGTCCTCTACGTGGTCGCCGACAACGGCTACGCGATCTCGGTCCCGGCGGTCGACCAGGCGCCCGCGCCGATCTCCGAGCTCGTCCGCGGCTTCCGCGGCCTGCGCACCTACCGGGTCGACGCCCGGGACTACTTCGCCGCCCACCAGACGGCCGCGCACGCGGTCGCCCACGTGCGCGCGGGGACCGGACCCGCCCTGATCCACGCCACGGTCACCCGGCCCTACTCGCACTCGGCCGCCGACACGCAGGCCAAGTACCGCAGCCCCGAGGAGCTGGCTGACGAGGCCGCGCACGACCCGATCCGCCTGCTGCGCACCGCGCTCGTCGAGGCGGGCGCGCTCAGCGAGGAGGACGCCGACCGCATCCAGGCCGAGGCCCGCCAGCGGGTGGCCGACGCCGCCAAGGCCGCGATGGCCGCCCCGCAGCCCGATCCCGCCACCGCGCTCGACCACGTCGTCGCCCTCCCGCCCCGCCCGGTCCCGCCTGAGCCCCCGGCCGCCGCGCCCGGAGCCGACGAGGACCGCGAGCCACCGCTCGCGCTCGGCGCGGCCATCACCCGCGCCCTCCACGAGGTCATGGCGCGCGACGAGCGCATCCGGGTGTTCGGCGAGGACGTGGCCGACGCCCGCCAGGACCTGCTCGACGACGTCGAGGGCAAGGGCGGCGTCTTCGGGACCACCCAGGGGCTGCAGCGCCGCTTCGGGCTGGCCCGGTGCTTCAACACCCCGCTGGCCGAGGCCAACATCATCGGGCGGGCCGTCGGGCAGGCCATCCGGGGGCTGCGCCCCGCCCCCGAGATCCAGTTCTTCGACTACATCTGGCCGGCCATGCAGCAGCTGCGGAGCGAGGCGGCGACCGTGCGGTGGCGCTCCAACGGCCGCTTCACCTGCCCGATGGTCGTGCGGGTGCCGATCGGCGGCTACCTCACCGGCGGCGCGATCTGGCACAGCCAGTGCGGGGAGTCGATCTTCACCCACGTCCCCGGGCTGCTCGTGGCCTTCCCGTCGCGAGCCCGGGACGCCGTCGGCCTGCTCCGCTACGCGTTCGAGTGCGAGGACCCCGTCCTGTTCCTCGAGCACAAGCACCTGCTCCGGCAGGCCTACACGAAGGACCCGTACCCGGACGAGGGCTGGGTGCTGCCCTTCGGCCACGGCGTCGTCCGCCGTCCCGGCAGCGACGCCACGATCGTCACCTGGGGCGCGACGGTGCAGAAGAGCGTCGAGGCCGCGGACCAGATCGAGGCCGCCGGCGGGGGGTCCGTCGAGGTCGTCGACCTCCGCACGCTGGCCCCCTGGGACCAGCAGCTCGTGGCCGAGCGGGTGGCTGCCACCAGCCGGGTGCTGATCGTCCACGAGGACGTCCGCACCAGCGGGTTCGGCGCCGAGATCGCAGCGTGGATCACCGAGGCCTGCTTCGAGGACCTCGACGCACCCGTCCGCCGGGTGGGCGCCCTCGACTGCCACGTCGCCTACTCGCCCGTGCTGGAGCGGGCGATCCTGCCGCAGGTCGACGACATCGCCGACGCCGCCCGCGCCCTCCTCGCCTACTGAGCCCGGCGGTCAGAGGGCCCGCACGATCGCCGTCGTCGCGCAGGCGGCCACCACGACGACGAGGAACGGGAGCCGGCGCCACTGGGCGGCGACGGCCACGGCGATCCCGGCCAGGCGAGCGTCCACGACGAGCGCCTTGCCGTCGGTGATCGTCTGCAGCCCGATCAGCGCGGCGAGGAGGGCGACGGGCAGCAGCCCGGCCACCCGCTGCACCCGCGGGTCGGACAGCCAGCGCCCCGGCACCGAGACCCCAGCCAGCTTGAGGGCGTAGCAGGCCGCGGCCCCGCCGAGGATCGCCGGCCACATCAGCCGCGGCCCTCCCCGGCCCGGTCGACCGCGGCGCCCACGGCCTCCTCGGCCACCCCCGGCGCACCGGCGCGCGGGAGCCCGGCGGCGACCGCCACCCCCGCCGCGACGAGCACCGGGACCCCCGCGGGGACGACGGGAGCGATCGACACGGCGACGGCCGCGGCGGCCAGCGCCACGGCCCACGGCCGCCGGCCCCGAAGGCGCGGCGACAGGAGGGCGACGAAGGCGGCCGGCCCGGCGACGTCGAGGCCCAGGACGCCCGGGTCCTCGAGGGCGGCCGCGCCGAGGGCACCGGCCAGGGTGGCCAGGTTCCAGAGCACGAAGACGGACGCCCCGGTGACCCAGAACCCGAGGCGGCCCTCCGCGTCGTCCTCGGGCGTGCTGCCCATCGCCGCGCTCTCGTCGATCACCAGCTGGGCGCCCACGAGGCGGCGAGCGCCGCGCAGCCCGAGGCGGGGCGACAGCTGGAGCCCGTAGAAGGCGTTCCGCACGCCGAGCAGGACGGCGGTCGCGGCGCCGGCCAGCGGCTGACCGCCGCCCGCGATCGTCCCCACCATGGCGAACTGCGACCCACCGGTGAACATCAGGAGGCTGAGCGCGCACGCCTGCAGCACGGACAGCCCGGCAGCCACGGCCACCGCCCCGAAGGACACGCCGTAGGCCCCCGTCACCAGGCCGATCGTCACGCCGTCGCGCACGATGGTGCGGCGGCGGGAGGGGGCGACGGCGGGGGACGGCACCCGCCCACCGCTAGCACACGGGCGCCACCGAGGCCCCAGCCGGGATCAGCTGGCCGGCAGGACCCGCCAGCGGTACCGCGGCGGGCGGTGGAGCTCCTCGACGTCGACGTACCGCTGGGTGGGCGTGAGCTGCAGCACCAGCGCGCCGGGCTCGTACATCGCCGCGTCGATCTCGTCTCGGGTGGCGTCGGAGTCGAGACCTCGAGCGAGCCGGGCCTTGAGGACGGCCGTGCCGAGGCGGCCCTTCATGAGCTCGTGCACGATGGCGGGGAGCGTCTCCGGGTCCTTCAGGAGCCAGGAGTGCGTGCCCTTCTCGACGACGACGAGCTCGCCGCGCGCCCGGCGAGCTGCGTCCTTCGCGGTGGCGAGCGGGATGGGGACGTCCCAGTCCCCGTGCACGGCGAACAGCGGGATCCTCGCCTCCCCCACCCGGTCGAGCAGGTGGCGGCTCCCCCGGCTGCGCAGGATCGAGGTGGCGGGGCCGAGCATGCGCCAGGGCCGGCGCACGTGACCGAGCAGCGTCGGGGTGACGAGGCGCCCCAGCTTGATGGCCTGCTTCGGGTCCCGGAACAGCGGCACCGTCGACACGGTGTCCGCGACGAGCGCGCCGCCGAGCCCGGCGAGCAGCAGCGGGAACACGCGGAACACGTTGACCATCCGGTCCCAGGTGTCGCCGACGATGGCGTCGAGGAGGATCACGGCGATGGCCCGCTCCGGCTGCTCCGCGGCCAGCTCGGTGACGAGCCGACCACCCATCGAGTGGCCGGCCAGCACCGCCTCGCGCACGCCGAGGTGGTCGAGCACCCGGCCGAGGAGGCCCGCGTAGGACTGGAGCGTCTGGGCGCCGGTCGGCAGCCCGAGGGTGCCGCCGTGGCCCGCCGTGTCGACGGCGATGACCCGGAAGCCGAGGTCGACGAGCCGCGACAGGGTCTGCGCGTAGAGGATGCCCTCGGCCGAGAAGCCGTGCACCACGACGAGCGGGACGCCCTGGCCGCAGACCGCGACACCGACCTCGTGGCCGTCGTCCAGGGTGATCTGGTGCCGGGCGAGGCGCGGGAGCGCGACCTCGGCGGCGTCGTCGGCGTCGGGGCCGGGCCCGATGACCGGCTCGGTCTCGAGCGGGAGGTGGCGAACGTTGTCGGGCACCGCGCCGTCCCGCGCACCTGCGACCGTCAGCTCCCACCCCTGCGCCTGCGCCTGCGCCATCTGGACAGTCTGCTCGATCGGGACGACGGGGGCGTGCACCGGGCTGGCCTTCCCCGTCGGGCGGCTGATCAGCCCAGGGTGGCCCGGACCTCGGCGACGTCTCGGGCGATCTGCTCGACGAGGGCGTCGGCGGACTCGAAGCGGACCTCGCCCCGCAGCCGGCGCACGAAGCGGACCCGGACGTGCTCGTCGTAGAGGTCCCCCGAGAAGTCGAGGAGGTGGGCCTCGAGGAGGCTGGCGTGCGCCTCCTCGTAGAAGGTGGGGCGCCGCCCGAGCGAGAGGGCGGCCGGGAGGACCGTCCCGTCGGCCCGCTCGAACCAGCCGGCGTAGATGCCGTCGGCCGGCAGGAGGATCTCGCCGGGGACGGACACGTTGGCCGTCGGGAACCCCAGCTCGCGGCCGCGCTTGTCGCCGTGGGCGACGACCCCGCGCACCTCGTGCTGGCGCCCGAGCATGGCCTCGGCCCGCTCGAGGTCGCCCGCCACGAGCGCGTGGCGGATGGCGGTCGAGGAGGCCTTCTCCGCTCCGGTGCCGGCCTGGCCCCGCTCGTCCACGAGGGCGATCCCGGCGACGTCGAAGCCGAGCTCCCGACCCATCTCGGTCAGCATCGCGACGTTGCCGCGGCGCTGGTGACCGAAGTGGAAGTCCTCGCCCACGATCACGGCGCGGGCGCCGAGGCGAGCCACCAGGACCTCGCGCACGAAGTCCTCGGCCGGCTCCTTCGAGCGGATCTCATCGAAGGGGATCACCAGGCAGCGGTCGATCCCCGTGCTCTCCAGCAGCTCGAGCTTCTGCTCGAGGTCGGTCAGGAGCCGCGGCGCGGACTCCGGGCGCACCACCGACGCCGGGTGGCGGTCGAAGGTGACGACCGCGCTGGCGAGGCCCTCGACCGCGGCCCGCTCCCGCACCGCCGCGATCACGGCACGGTGCCCGAGGTGCACCCCGTCGTAGGCGCCGATGGTCACGACGCTGCCGCCACCGGGCTCGCAGGCCTCCACGTCGCGCACGACCTCCACGGCGAAGGAGCGTAGAAGCCCGCTCCCCCGACCACCGAACCGAACCGGGACCGAGCGCGACGCCGCGCGCCGCCGGTCAGCCGGCGTAGCGCGGTGCGGCCACGACCGGCGCCGCCGCAGGCGGGCGGTCTGCGCCATCGGCGGCCACAGGCGACGCCGGCAGCGGCGCGACCGGTTCGGGGACGATGACGGCCGCCTGGAGGGTGGCAGACAACGAACGGGGCGTGCCACGACAGGTTGGCGAGGTGGTAGGTCCCGGCGCCGACGCCGATCGCCCCGCCGTCCGCCACGAGGTCGCCGTCGAGGTCGGTCAGCCAGTGGCGGTAGGTGACGGGATGGTCGGTGACGATGTTCGTCGAGACGCCCCAGCTCGCGCACCCCATCCCCGGGACGAGCCCTGGATCGACCTCCATGCCCCCGACGACGACGGCGCCCCCGGCGGGCATCGGCACCGCCGCGATGGCCGCTGCGACGAGTGCGACCAGGAGTCGCGAGATCTTCGTGTGCACGTCCGCCCTCCGCCCGTGCTGACTGCGTTCGACGGCCCGTGCAGAGAGCGGTGTCGCCGCGCACCGCCGCGCATCGCGGGCGACCGGCGCGGATCAGCTGCCGGCGAGGACGACGGCGGGCTTCGCGGTGGCGCCGCGGTGGGGCTCGTACACCGCGAGCAGCACCCCGTCGGGCCCGATGACCGCCCACGGCCCGGGTCCGTCGACCCCGAGGCGGTCCGTCGGCAGCACCTTGCCGTGCGCGACGTCGGCCGCGATCGCCTCGTCGACGTCGACGCGGGCGAGGTCCCGCATCGCCTCCGCTGGGGTGAGCAGGCGCTCGGGTGAGAGCTCGTCGAGGCCCACGGCCTCGGCCAGGGTGAACGACCCGATGGCGGTGCGGCGCAGATCCCGCAGGTGCGCGCCCCCGCCGAGCGCGGCGCCGACGTCCGCGGCGAGGCTGCGGATGTAGGTGCCGGAGGAGCACTCCACCTCGATCGGGAAGCAGCCCGGCGCGACCGGCTCCCCCACCTCGAAGCGGTGGACGGTGACCGGCCGGGCCTCCCGCTCCACCTCGATGCCCTCGCGGGCCAGCTCGTGGAGCCGCTTCCCGCCGACCTGGATGGCCGACACCATCGGCGGCACCTGGAGGATGTCGCCCGTCAGGTCCGCCGCGGCGACGCGCACCTGCTCCAGCGTGACGTCGCCCATCTCCCAGGTCCCGGTCACCTCGCCCGAGGCGTCGAGGGTCGAGGTGGCGGTGCCGAGCACGATGACCCCGGTGTAGGTCTTCGAGGTCAGGCCCAGGAAGCGCAGCAGGCGGGTGACCTTGCCCACGCCGAGGAGCAGCACCCCGGTGGCGTCGGGGTCGAGGGTGCCGGAGTGCCCGACCTTGCGGGTGCCGAGGAGGCCCCGGGACCGGGCCACGACGTCGTGGCTGGTCCAGCCCGCCTCCTTGTCGACGACGGCCAACCCGTCGGGCCCGCCGCCGGAGCGACGACGACCCACTACTCCTCGTCGCGCAGGGAGCGCAGCACCTCTTCGAGGCGGGCCGCGCCCCGGCTCACGTCGTCGGGCCGGAACAGGAGCTCGGGCGTGTGCTTGACCCGCGCCTGACGGCCGATGGCGGCCTGCAGGCGCGGGCGCAGCTCCTCGAGCGCCTCGAGGACGACCTCGTCGTCGGCCTCACCGCCCAGGCTGTCGATGTACACGGTCGCGTGCCGGAGGTCGCCGTCGACGGCCACCGACATCACGGTGACCATCTCGAGGCGATCGTCGTCCACCAGCTCGAGCTCCTCGGCGAGGATCTCCTGGTAGAGCCGGTTGAGCCGCGCGGTGCGGGGGTAGTCGCGCGCGGTGGCGTGACGGCGCGGGCGCTTGGGCATGGCGGCCTCCTCCTGGAGGGCGGCTCAGGTGCGGGGGATCTCCCGCTCCTCGTAGGTCTCGATGATGTCGCCCTGCTTGAGGTCCTGGAAGTCCGAGAGGCCGATGCCGCACTCGTAGCCGGCCTGCACCTCGCGGACGTCGTCCTTGAAGCGGCGCAGCGACTGGATGGTGCCCTTCCAGATGATCGTGCCCTCGCGCAGGAAGCGCACCTTCGAGTTCCGGGTGATCGTGCCGTTGAGCACGTAGCAGCCCGCGATCTTGCCGACGCGGGGCACGGAGAAGATCTCCCGCACCTCGGCGTCGCCGGTCACGACCTCCTCGTACTCCGGGGCGAGCATGCCGACCATGGCGCTCTCGACGTCCTCGAGCACCTGGTAGATGATCTCGTAGGTCCGGATCTCGACGCCCTCTTCCTGGGCCAGGTCACGGGACTTGCGGTCGGGCCGCACGTTGAAGCCGATGACCGTGGCGCCGGAGGTGGCGGCCAGGTTGACGTCCTGCTGGGTGATGCCGCCGACGCCCCGGTGGACGAAGGCCAGCTTCACGTCGTCGCGCTCGAGCTTCTTCAGGCTCTCGGTGAGCGCCTCGAGGGAGCCGGTGGTGTCGGCCTTCAGGAGGACGTTCAGCGTGGCGACGTCGCCGCGCTGGATCTGGTCGAAGATGTCCTCGAGGCGGGCACCGCTCGGCGCGGCGGCCTCGCGGCCGAGGCTGGCGAGGCGCTGGAAGTGCTCGCGCTTGCCGGCCACGGACTTGGCCGTCTTCTCGTCGGGGGCGACCACGAACTGGTCGCCGGCGTTGGCGACGTCGTCGAGGCCGAGGACCTGGACGGGCATCGACGGCCCGGCCTGCTTGACCTGGTTGCCGTGGTCGTCGATGAGGGCCCGGACCCGCCCGAAGGCGGCGCCGGCGACGAGCGGGTCGCCGACCTTGAGCGTGCCCCGCTGGACGAGGACGTTGGCCACCGGACCCCGGCCGATGTCGAGGTGCGACTCGAGCACCACGCCGGCGGCGCGACCGTCGGGGACGGCCTTCAGGTCCTCCACGTCGGCGACGAGCAGGAGCGTCTCGAGCAGGTCGTCGACGCCCATGCCGGTGAGGGCGGACACCGGGATCATCTCGGTGTCGCCACCCCAGTCGTTCGGGATGAGGCCGTGCTCGGAGAGCTGCTGCTTGACCCGGTCGGGCTGCGCCTCCTCCTTGTCGACCTTGTTGATGGCGACGACGATCGGCGCACCGGAGGCCTTGGCGTGGTTGAGCGCCTCGACCGTCTGGGGCATGACGCCGTCGTCCGCCGCGACGACGAGCACGACGATGTCGGTCGCCTCGGCGCCGCGGGCCCGCATGGCGGTGAACGCCTCGTGGCCCGGGGTGTCGATGAAGGTGATCTGCCGACCGTTCTTCTCGACCTGGTAGGCGCCGATGGCCTGGGTGATGCCGCCGGCCTCGCCCGCCACGACGTTCGCGTTGCGGATCTGGTCGAGCAGCTTCGTCTTGCCGTGGTCGACGTGGCCCATCACGGTGATGACCGGCGGGCGGGTGATCGCGTTCTCGTCGTCGTCCTCGAGGAGCTCCTCGACGCCGAGCACCTTCTGGAGCTCGACCTCCTGCTCCTCGCCGGGGTCGACGAGACGGATCGTGGCGCCGATCTCCTCGGCGAACAGCTCGATCTGCTCGTCCGACAGCGACTGCGTGGCGGTCACCATCTCGCCGAGCTGCATGAGGAAGCGGACGACGTCCGCCGCCGTGCGGTTCAGCTTGGGGCCGAGCTCCTGCGGCGTCGACGCGCGCTCGATGACGACCTCGCCCTCGGGGACCGGGGCCTCCCGCGGGGTGTAGGTCGGGGCGTCGATCGGCTGCAGCTCCTCACGGCTGCGACGACGACGACCGCCCTTGCGACGGGGCGGGCGCTGCTGCGGGCCGCGGCCGCCACCGGGGCGGCCGCCACCGGGACCACCGCCGGGACCACCCGGGCGGTTGAAGCCGCCGGGACCGCCACCGGGGCGGTTGGGTCCGCCGCTCGGCGGGACCGGGACGCGGCGGCCGGGCGGCGGCGGGATCGGACGGCCCGTGGCGCTGCGCGGCGGGGTGGCCGTGCGGCCACCGAGCCCGGGCGGCGGCGGGATGGGCTTGCCGCTCGACGAGCGGGGCGGGGCCGGCGGGGCGCCGTCGCGGGCCGCGGGCGCCTGCGGCGGGGCCGGGCGCTGACCGGGTGCCCCCTGGGCGGGCGGCGCACCGGGCGCGGGCGGCCGCGGCGGGGCGGGGCGTCCAGCCGCGGGCGGGGCGGCGGGGCGACCGTCGCCGGGAGCCGGCGGGCGGGGCGGAGCCGGCGGGGCGGGACGGGCCGCGGCGGCGGGGCGCTCCTCCCCCTCAGGGGCCTTGCGGGGCGGCGCCGGCGGGCGCTCGCTGCCGCTGGAGCTGATGACCCGCGGCGGGGCCGGGCGGGCGGGGGCCGGAGCCTCCGCCGCCGGCGCCTCGGGGGCCTTCTCGGCGGGCGCGGCGGCGGGCTTCTCGGCCGCCGGCGCCTCAGGAGCCTTCTCGGCGGGCGCCGCGGCGGGCTTCTCGGCCACCGGGGCCTCAGGGGCCTTCTCGGCCGGAGCCGGGGCCTCCTCGGGCTCGGCCTTCTTCGCCGACTTCTTCGACGCCTTGGCCGGCTCCTCCGGCTGGACCTCACGGATGAGCCCCTCGCGCTCGGCCTTGCGACGGACGCGATCGGCCTGCGCATCCTCGATGCTCGAGGAGTGCGTCTTGACGCCGATCCCCAGCGAGAGGCAGAGGTCCAGCGTCTCCTTGTTGGTCATCCCGAGCTCCTTGGCGAGCTCGTGCACACGCATCTTGGGTGCCAAGTTCTTGGTTCAGTCCTTCGCCGTCGTCGTCGTCAGCAGTCGCAGTCGTGGGTCCAGCCGCGGTCTGGCCGTCGGCCACACCGCAGTCGTCCATCCTCGCACGAACTCGCCGGTCCGCACGATTCGGATGCCCTCTCCCCGGCGGTCAGCCGGCCAGCTCCCGGCGCAGAGCCAGGATCTCATCGGATGACACGGGCGAGCGCAGTGCCCTCGAGAGGGCGTTGCGCTTGGCTGCCTTGTCGAGGCACTCGAGCGACCCTGCACAGAGCCACGCACCTCGACCAGGCAGTGTACGACCGATCGCGACCCTTCCCTCCGGGGACCGCGCCAGCCGGATCAGCTCGGCCTGCGGGGCGCGCCGGCGGCACCCCACGCAGGTCCGGATCGGCGGGCTACCCGTCGACGCCGGCTCCGTCCTCGTCGGAGGTCTCCTCGGCCTCCGCCGCGGGGGTCTCCGGCTCGTCCTCGGCACCCTGGGCGGGGACCTCGGGCTCGTCGGCGGCGTCCGCGTCCGCCGTCTCGGCGTCGCCGTCGGCCTCGGCCTCGGCGCTCTCGTCGGCGTCGGAGGGCTCGCCCTCCTCGTCGCCCTCGGCGGCCGCCCACTCGTCCGCGGACAGGGATGGGCCGCCCTCGGCGGGGACCCAGACCTGCTCGCCGCTGTCGGGATCGGTGACCCACTCGCCCTCGGCCCACTCCTCGCCCTGGTAGGCCTCCTCCTCAGCCAGCTGCGTCTCGCTCTTGATGTCGACGCGCCAGCCGGTGAGGCGGGCGGCGAGGCGGGCGTTCTGGCCCTCCTTGCCGATGGCGAGCGAGAGCTGGAAGTCCGGAACGATGACCGTGGCGACACCGGTCTCCACGTCGATGCGGACCTCCTTCACCTTGGCCGGCGACAGCGCCTTCATGACGAAGTCGTAGGGGTCGTCGGAGAAGGGGACGATGTCGATCTTCTCGCCGTTCAGCTCGTTCACGACCTGACGGACGCGGGCCCCCCGGGCGCCGACGCAGGCGCCGACCGGGTCCACGTTCGGGTCGTTCGACCACACGGCGATCTTCGTGCGGTGCCCTGGCTCGCGGGCGCAGGCCTTGATCTCGACGATGCCGTCGGCGATCTCGGGGACCTCGAGCTTGAACAGCTCGAGGATGAGGCCCGGGTGGGTGCGGGACACGACGATCTGCGGGCCCTTGGCGGTGCGCCGGACCTCGACGATGTACGCCTTCAGGCGGGTGTTCGGCACGGGGCGCTCGTAGGGCACCTGCTCGGCCTGGGGCAGCAGCGCCTCGACCCGACCGAGGTCGAGCAGCGTGTAGCGGCTGTCGGTCTGCTGGATGATGCCGGTGACGATGTCGCCCTCGCGGCCCGCGTACTCCTCGTACTTGAGCTCGCGCTCGGCCTCGCGGATGCGCTGGGTCATCACCTGGCGGGCCGTCATCGCGGCGATGCGGCCGAAGTCCTCCGGGGTGACGTCGAGCTCGGGGCCGTACGGCTCCCCGTCCTCGTCGAGCTCCTGGGCGAACACCCGGATCTCGAACGTGGTCGGGTCGATCGTGACCCACGCGTACTCGTGCGCGTTCGGCATGCGCTTGTACGCGGACTCGAGGGCGTCGGCGAGCGCGCCCAGCAGCGTGTCGACCGAGATCCCCCGGTCCTGGGCCAGTGCGACGAGGGCCTCACCCATGTCGACGTTGCTCATCTCACTTCCTCTCTCGCTTGGCGGCGCCGCCCCACTCGAAGGTGGTGCGGGCTCGCTCGATGTCGTCGTACCGGAGGGTGCGACTCGTGCCGTCGGCGACGGCGAAGGTGACGGTGTCCTCGTCGGCGCTGGCGACGGTGGCGTCGAAGCGACGGTCCCCGTCGAGCCCGGGCCTGACCTTCACCTTCACCCGCTCCCCCACCGCGCGGGCGAAGTGGGCCGGGGTGCGCAGCGGGCGCTCGACGCCGGGGGTCGAGACCTCCAGCGTGTAGCCGCCCGCGATCGGGTCGTGCTCGTCGAGGGCGCGGGAGATCCGGCGAGACACGGTGGCGATGTCGTCGATGCCGACCCCGCCCTCCTTGTCCACGAGGACCTGCAGCAGCCCGGAGGCGAGCTCGAGGTCGTACAGGTCGAGCCCGGCGTCGGCGAGGATCGGCTCGACGAGCTCGCGGACGCGCGTCACGGTGCTCACAGCAGCCTCACCTCCTTCGTCTCGGACCCGACATGGCAACGGCGCGGGCCCGAGAGCCCACGCCGTTCACGCTGAACGATCGTGCTGAGGGGTCAACCCTACCAGGCCGCCGCGCGGACGGCGAAGGGTTCCCGTCAGTACGAGCGGGCGACGTAGGCCACGAGGTCGGGCTCGTCCTCGCTGTCGGGGAGGGAGCCGTCGGGCCGCTGGAGGCAGCGGACGGTGACGGACTCACCGGCCAGCCGGGCCTCGCCCTCGCCCCGCACGAGCGCCCACGGCACCCGGGCGAAGCCCGCCTTGGCCGCCTCGGCGGCGTCCTCGAGCGTGGTCACGTCGGCGATGCGGGCGTCGCGGCGCTCGGTGGCGCGGGCCAGCAGGTCCGCCTGGATCTCCGTGACCAGCGCTGTGACGCGGCCGACGACCTCGGCGACCGGCACGGGCTGCTTGTCGCCGGTGTCCCGCCGCACGACCGTCACGAGCCCCTCCTTCAGGTCGCGAGGGCCGACCTCCACCCGGATCGGGACGCCCTTCAGCTCCCAGTCGGTGGCCCGACGGCCGAAGCTCGTGGCCACCTGGGCGTCGAGGCGCGAGCGGATCCCCGCCGCGGCGAGCGCCTGGTGGATGCCGCGCGCCTCTTCCCCCGCGCCGTCCTCGTCGCGCACGAGGAGCACGACGGTCTGGATCGGGGCGAGGGCGGGCGGGACCACGATCCCCCGGTCGTCGCCGTGGGCCATGATCAGGCCGCCGACCATGCGGGTGGTGACGCCCCAGGACGTGGTGTGGCAGAGCTGCGAGTCGCCCTGGTCGTCGAGGTACGTGATGTCGAAGACCTTGGCGAAGTTCTGGCCGAGGTCGTGGCTCGTGCCCATCTGGAGGGCCTTGCCGTCGCCCATCATCGCCTCGACGGTGAGCGTGTTGACGGCGCCGGCGAAGCGCTCGGACGCGGTCTTGCGCCCGGGGATCACCGGGATGGCGAGCACGTTCACCATGAAGTCCTGGTACACGTCGCGCAGGATCTGCTTCGCGTAGGCGTCGCTCTCCTCGGCGGTGGCGTGGGCGGTGTGCCCCTCCTGCCACAGGAACTCGGTGGTGCGCAGGAACAGGCGGGGCCGCAGCTCCCAGCGCACGACGTTGGCCCACTGGTTCAGCAGCAGCGGCAGGTCCCGGTAGCTCTGGACCCACTTGCCCATGTACTCGCCGATGACGGTCTCGCTCGTGGGGCGCACGACGAGCGGCTCCTCGAGCTCCTTGCCGCCGGCGTGGGTGACCACGGCCAGCTCGGGGCTGAAGCCCTCGACGTGCTCGGCCTCGCGGGTGAAGTACGACTGCGGGATGAACAGCGGGAAGTAGAGGTTGTCGGCCCCGGCCGCCTTGATGCGCTGGTCGACCTCCGCCTGCATCCGCTCCCACAGGGCGTAGCCGTACGGCCGCACCACCATCGTCCCCCGGGCCGGCCCGTTGTCCGCGAGCTCGGCCTTGGCGACGACGTCCTGGTACCAGCGGGGGAAGTCGTCGGACTGCGGGGTGAGGATCGGAGCCTTCGCCATAGTGGGGCCGATGCTAGGGCCCGGTCCCCCGCCAGCCGGAACGGGATGGCTCCCGCCCTGGTCAGCCGCCGGCGCGCTTGTGGATCAGCTCGACCCGCTGCTCGGACGCGTTGGCGTCCGCGCCCTTCTCCTGGAGGAGGGCCGCCCGGTCCCGCTCGGCCTCCCGCTGAGCGCGGGCGGTGTCGGCCCGGGCGAGGGCGGCCTCGATCCCCTGCTCGTGGATGAGCTCGGCCCACTCCACGAGGGTCGGGACCATCTCGTCCTCGGGGACCACGGCCACGTTGCGGCCCTTCACGAACAGGTGGCCGCGCTTGTTGCCGGCCGCGATGCCGATGTCCGCGTCCCGGGCCTCGCCGGGGCCGTTGACGACGCAGCCCATGACGGCGACCTGGAGGGGGATCTCCCGCTCGCCGAAGGCCTCCATGGCCTCCTTGGCCACGGCGATGACGTCGATCTCGGCCCGACCGCAGCTCGGGCAGGCGATGAGGTCGACGTTCTTGCGCTCTCGCAGCCCCATCGCCTCGAGGAGCTGGCGGCCGGCGCGGGCCTCCTCCACCGGGTCGGCGGTGAGGCTGTAGCGGATCGTGTCGCCGATCCCCTCTGCGAGGAGCGCGCCGATGCCGGCGGTGGCCTTCACCAAGCCGGCCGGCGGCGGCCCGGCCTCGGTGACGCCGAGGTGCAGCGGGTGGTCGACCGTGTCGGCGAGCAGGCGGTAGGCCTCGATCATGAGCGGCACCGAGGACGCCTTGACCGAGATCTTCACGTCCTCGAAGCCCACCTCGCGGAAGTAGTCGAGCTCGATCTGCGCCGACTCGACCATGGCCTCGGGGGTGACCCGGCCGCCGTGCTTCTCGTAGAGCTTCGGGTCGAGGCTGCCGCCGTTCACGCCGATGCGGATCGGGATGCCGCGGTCCTTGCACTCCTGGGCGACGATCTTGATGTGCTCGGGCTTGCGGATGTTGCCCGGGTTGAGGCGCAGGCAGTGGACGCCGGCCTCGAGGGCGGCCAGGGCCATCCGGTACTGGTGGTGGATGTCCGCCACGATCGGGACGGGCGAGCGGGGCACGATCCGGGCCAGGCCCTCGGCGGCCTCGATCTCGTTGCAGGTGCAGCGGACGATGTCCGCGCCGGCCGCAGCCAGGGCGTAGATCTGCTGGAGGGTGCCCTCGTGGTCGGCCGTCTTCGTCGTCGTCATCGACTGGACGGTGATGGGCGCGCCGCCGCCCACGGGGACGTCGCCCACCATCACCTGGCGGGTCTGGCGGCGCGGGTACGAGGACTGACCGAGCTCCATGGCTATCCCAGGCTGATGGGGTCGACGATGTCGAGGTAGATCGACGAGACCCCGATGATGACGAGGAACATGAACACCGCGTAGGTCAGCGGCAGCAGGCGGGACACGTCGGCCATGTGCCGGCGCCCGCGGATCGAGCGGATCCGCTCGTAGATCGCGACCGCGGCGTGCCCGCCGTCGAGGGGCAGGAGCGGGACCATGTTCAGGAGCCCGATCGAGATGTTGACCATGGCGAGGAGCAGCAGGAACCCGGCCATGCCGTCCTCGGTGAGGTCGACGCCCATCCTGGCCACGCCGTAGATCGACACGAGCCGGTTCTGGTCGCCCTCGGTGACCGGGCGGCCGCTGCCGCCGCCGGGGCCGGCGGGCGTCGCGGGCTCGGGGTCCCGGGCGCGGTCGACGACGGTGGAGGCGAAGTCCCCGATGCCGCCGGTGAAGAAGCGACCGAGGTTGACGACGGTCTCCTTGGCCACGAAGACGGTCTGGTCGCCGGCGGTCACGAGGGCCGACAGCGGGTCGGTCCTGACGCTGCCCAGGTCGGGGTACCCCTCGCTGACGCCGAGGAACCCGCGGGACGGGTCGTCGGGGTGCTCGCCGATCGGGGCCTGGAGGGTGTCGCGCACGCCGTCGCGCTCGATGACGATCTCGACGGTGGTGCCGGCCTTGTCCCGCACGAGCGGCCCGACGTCCTCGAAGGTGGAGACGGGCTCGCCGGCGATGGAGACGATGACGTCGCCGCGCTCGAGCCCGGCCCGCGCCGCGCCGGAGCCCTCGCTCACGGTGCCGATGACCCAGTCCTCCGCGGAGATCTCGTCTTCGATGCGGTAGCCGAGCTCGCGGGCCTGCTGGCTGTGAGCGGGCACGCCGATGATCCCGAACACCACGAAGAACAGGACGAAGGCCTGCACCATGTGCATGAGCGAGCCAGCGGACACGGTCAGCAGCCGCTTCGGGAAGGACTGCTGCCGGTAGGTGCGGGGCTCGTCCTCGGGATCGACCTCGTCGAGGTTGTTCATCCCGATGATCCGCACGTAGGCGCCGACGGGGATGAGCTTGATGCCGTACTCCGTCTCGCCGCGGCGGAACGACCACACCTTCGGGCCGAAGAACAGGAAGAACTCCGTGACCTTCATCCCGGACCACTTCGCGGCCAGGTAGTGGCCGAGCTCGTGGAGGAAGATCATCACGGACAGGGCGAGGATGACGAGGAGCCAGCCCATCCCGGCCCAGAGCCCGAAGCCGACCGTGAGCGCGACGATGAGGGCGAGGCGCGCCGGCCCCCCGGCGATCTCGCCCCGGGGGTCGGACCCGCCGGCGGCGCCGGTCATCCGGGCCGACACGGGCGGGGGCGACGGAGGCGCGCCGGCCTGCGTGCGGTGGTCGGGTTCGTGGGTGTCGGTCACGCGGCCTGCCTCTCCTGGATGACCGTCCGGGCGGCCTCGCGGGCCCGGCGGTCGGCGTCGATGACGGCGTCGACGCTGTCGGCTGCCCCTCCATCATGCCGGTCCAGGACCGCCTTCAGGACGTCGGGGATCGCGATCCACGGGATGGCGCCGTCGAGGAAGGCGGCCACCGCCACCTCGTTCGCCGCGTTCAGGGTGGCCGGCGCCAGCTCACCGGCTCGGCCGGCCTCGTAGGCGAGGCCGAGGCACGGGAAGGCCTCGAGGTCCGGGGCCTCGAAGTCGAGGCGGGCGAGCGAGGTCCAGTCGATGGCGCCGAAGGGGCGGGTGAAGCGGGCGGGGTGGGCCAGCGCGTAGGCGATCGGCAGGCGCATGTCCGGCATCGACAGCTGGGCGATCGTGGCCCCGTCGGTGAACTCCACCATCGAGTGCACCACCGACTGCGGGTGCACCACGACCTCGATGCGGTCGTAGCCCACGCCGAAGAGCTCGTGGGCCTCGATGACCTCGAGGCCCTTGTTCATGAGGGTCGAGGAGTCGACCGTGATCTTCGGACCCATCGACCACGTCGGGTGGGCGAGGGCGTCCTCGACGGTCACCGAGGCGAGCTCCGCCCGGGTGCGGCCGCGGAAGGGCCCGCCCGAGGCGGTGAGGACGATGCGCGACACCCAGTCGCCGGCGAGGGCGTCGGGGTGCTGGGCCCGCAGGCACTGGTGGACGGCGCAGTGCTCGCTGTCCACCGGCACGAGCTCGCCGCTCCCGGGCTGCTCCCGCACCCGGCGGACGACGGGGCCGCCGGCGATGAGCGACTCCTTGTTGGCGAGCGCGAGGCGCGTCCCGGACTCGAGGGTGGCGAGCGTGACGCCGAGGCCGGCGAAGCCGACGACGCCGTTGACGCACACGTCGCCGAGCGGCGCGATCTGGGCCAGCGCATCGGGCCCGGCGACCACCTCGGTGCCGGGCGGGACGGCCGCCTCCAGCGCGGCGGCCTTCGAGGGGTCGGCGATGGCGACGACCTTCGGGCGCCAGGTCCGGGCCTGCTCGGCCAGCCCCTCCACCGAGGAGCCGGCCCCGATGGCCACGACCTCGTAGGCGTCCGGGTCGGCGGCGATCACGTCCAGCGTCTGGGTCCCGATCGACCCCGTCGACCCCGCCACCACCACCGCAGACGCCATGGGCCCCAGGCTATGCCCCCCACCGCCCCGCCCCCGACCGCGGGAGGGCCGCCCCCGAGGGCGGCCGTCCGAGCGAGCGAGCGAGCGAGCGAGCGCGAGCGCGGCGCGTCAGATGAAGAAGTCCTGGAGGGTGGCCAGGAGCCACACCGCGGGGAGGACGAACAGCAGGCCGTCGAAGCGGTCCATGAGCCCGCCGTGGCCCGGCAGGATCGAGCCCATGTCCTTGATCTCGAGGTCGCGCTTCACGAGCGACTCGCAGAGGTCGCCGAGCGGCGCGAAGAGGGCGACGGCGAGGCCGACCATGGCGCCCTCGGCGAACGAGTCGACCGGCCCGAAGCCGATGAAGGCGCTCAGGACGACCACGACGACGAAGGCGATGATGCACCCGCCGGCGAGGCCCTCGACGGTCTTGTTCGGGCTGGCCGCCGACAGCGGCTGCCGGCCGGCGTTGCGGCCCACGAACAGGCCGCCCACGTCGTAGCCGACGGTGCCGAGGATGGCGGCGAGGAGCAGGCCGATGCCGGGCTCGCCGAGGCTCAGCATGAGCGCGGCGAACGACCCGAAGAGGCCGACCCACAGGAGACCGAGCAGGGTCACCCCGATGTTCATGACCGGGGCCTCGGCCGCCGCGCCGACCAGGTACCAGAGCAGGCACACGGCCGTGGTCAGGAACAGCACGGTCGGGATCGCCCCGTACCCGTAGTTGTAGGCGCCGACCACCATGCCGACCGTGCCGACGATGCCGGCGAGGGCCACGGGCTGGTAGCCGACCTGGCGGAGGACGCCGTAGAGCTCGGCGACGGCCACGCCGATGACCGCCGTGACGAGCACCATGCCGGCGGCGGGCCCGATGCTGAACAGGATCAGGGCGAGACCGAGGAAGCCGACGCCCACGCCGACGGCGACGCCCATGTCGCGGTCGCCGCCGCCGGACGGCGCCGCCGCCCGGGCGGGACGGCCCCCGCCGCGCTGCGGCCGACCGGCGGCGCGGCGCGGCGCCTCCGCTCGGTGCCGGGGTGCGGCGGCCGGCTCGTCGTAGCCGGGGTCGTCGTCGTAGCCGGCATCCCCGGCGCCGGCGTAGGCCGGCTCGGGCTCGTAGCCCTCCGGGTCCCACGCGGGGACGGGCTCGTCCTCGAAGAACGGGTCGTCGTCGGCGTCCGCGAACACCGACGAGCCCTGGGGCACGGCCTCGTCGAGGTCGGCGAAGCTGTAGTACTCGTCGTGGCTCGGGCGGTCCCGGTCGTCCAGGGCCCCGAGGCGGGCGTCGTCGTCGCCCCACGCAGCCACGTCGTCGAAGTCGTAGTCGGCGCGGGTGCTGGTGTCGTCGCGCCAGCGGGGCCCGCCGCCGGCGGCGAAGCCGGCCCAGTCGTCGAGGTCCGCGTCAGGGTCGTCGTCGGCGTCGCGCGGGATCTGCGGGACCTGCCCGGTGGGCGGCTCGGTCCAGTGCGGGAGCTCGATCTGCTCGGAGATCGGCTCGGAGGGCGGGGGCTCGGCGATGCCGGGGCGCTCGATGTCGTTCGGGTCCGAGGAGGAGCCGAGCGGGAAGCGGAGGACCGGACGCGGCCCCTCCCCCTGCGGGGACTCGGGGCGGTCGCCGTAGCGCGGCCGATCCCCGCCGCGCCGGGGCGCGACGTCGCCACGCTCGAGCGCCTCCGCCGCCTCCTCGGCACCGATGATGCGGACGCCCTCGCTGGGCGGATCGGAGCGCTTCTCGTCTGGGTCGAATCGGCGGTCGTGGTCCATCGGACCTCCTTGCGTCGGCGGCGACCTCAACCGGCCCGGCGGCGGCCGGGCCCGGGTGAGTCAGACCTCGAGCAGCTCCTTCTCCTTCTGCTCGAGGGCCTTGTCGATGTCTGCCTCGTGGGCGTGGGTGAGCTTGTCCAGCTCCTTCTCCGCCCGCGTGACCTCGTCTTCGGTGATGTCGCCTTCCTTCTCCAGCGCGTCGAACTGCTGGCGCGCGCTGCGACGGAGGTTGCGGATGGCGATGCGGCCGTCCTCGGCCATGCCCTTCACGACGCGGACGAGGTCCTTGCGACGCTCGGCGGTGAGCTGCGGGAAGGCGAGGCGGATGACCTGGCCGTCGTTGCTCGGGTTGAGCCCGAGGTCCGAGTGCTGGATGGCCTTCTCGATCGCCGGCAGCGCGCCCTTGTCGTAGGGGCTGATCACGAGCATCCGGGCCTCGGGGACCTGGAAGCCGGCGATCTGCTGGAGCGGGACCTCGCTGCCGTAGTAGTCGACGGGCAGCTTCTCCACGAGGGCGGGCGTGGCCCGGCCGGTGCGGATGCCGGCGAACTCGCCGCGCGTGTGCTCGACGGCCTTGGCCATCTTCTCGGCCGTCTCGTCCAGGACGAGCTGCAGCAGCTCAGCGCTCATCGGTGGTCGACCTCGTGCTCGGTCACCGAACCACAGTACCGATCGGCTCCCCGGAGAGGATGGACCGCACGTTCCCCTTGCCGAGCAGGTTGAACATCACGATGGGCAGCTGGTTGTCCATGCACAGCGTGATCGCGGTGGAGTCCATCGCCTTCAGGCCGCGGTTGAGGACGTCCAGGTAGGACACCTCCCGCAGCAGGGTCGCGTCCGGGTTCTTGCGGGGGTCGTCGTCGTAGAGGCCCTCGACGCCGGAGTGGGTGCCCCGGAGCATCGCCTCGGCCTCGATCTCGACCGCCCGCAGGGCCGCGGCGGTGTCGGTGGTGAAGAACGGGTTGCCCGTGCCCGCGGCGAAGATCACCACGCGGCCCTTCTCCAGGTGCCGGATGGCCCGGCGGCGGATGTAGGGCTCGGCGACCTGCGCCATGTGGATGGCGGTCTGGACGCGGGTGGGCTGGCCCAGGCGCTCCAGGGTGTCCTGGAGGGCCAGGGAGTTGATGACGGTGGCCAGCATGCCCATGTAGTCGGCCTGGGCGCGGTCCATGCCCGCACCGGCCCCGGTCATGCCGCGCCAGATGTTGCCGCCGCCGATCACGACGGCGACGTCGACGCCGAGCTCACGGGCGGCGACGATCTCCTCCGCCACGAACTCGGCCACCTTGCCGTCGATCGGGTTGTCCGCTCCGGCGAAGGCCTCGCCGGAGAGCTTCAGGAGGATGCGCCCGTAGGCCGGCGTGCTCAAGAGCCGATGTAGACCTGGGCGAAGCCGGCGATCGTGGCGCCGCCGAGGAGGTCCGTGATCGACTGCTTGTCGTCCTTGGCGTAGGGCTGCTCGAGCAGCACCCGCTCCTTGTACCAGGCGTTGAGGCGGCCCTCGACGATCTTCGGGATCGCCTGCTCGGGCTTGCCCTCGGCGCGGGTGATGCTCTCGAGCGTGTCGCGCTCGGCATCGGCGTCGGCCTGCGGGACCTCCTCGCGGGAGAGGTACTTCGGCTTCGAGAAGGCGGCCGACACGGCCACCTCGTGGGCGAGGGCGTCGTCGCCCCCGTCGAGCACGACCACCACGCCGTTCACGCCGCGGCCCTCCTGCTTGTGCAGGTAGGTGTCGACGCCCTGGCCCTCGGCCACGGGGACCGTGGCGATGGTGCCGACCTCGATGTTCTCCTTGAGCACGACCTTGAGGTCGTCGACCTTGTCGGCGACGGCCTCGGCGCCCTGCCCGGCCAGCACGGCCTGGAGGAGGTCGTCGAGCACCGCGAGGAACTGCTCGGACTTCGCGACGAAGTCCGTCTCGCACTTCAGCTGGACGACGGCGGCCACGCCGTCACCGCGGCCGACGGCGATGGCGCCCTGGCTGTTGTCGCGGTCGGCGCGGTCGGCGGACTTGGCGAGGCCCTTCTCGCGGAGGGCCTTGGCGGCGGCGTCGAAGTCGCCGCCCGACTCCTCCAGGGCGCGCTTCGCGTCCATCATCCCGGCACCGGTGGCCTGGCGCAGGGCTTGCACGTCCTTGGCGGTGAACGACATGGGGGTAGAGCTCCTCGGGGGTTCGGCGTGCGGGGGTGTCGGCGCGGCGGGCGCCGTCAGGCGTGGGTCAGCCCTCGGCGGGGGCCTCGCCGGCGGCGGGCTCCTCGGCGGCCGGCGCGGCCTCCACGACGGGGGCCGGGGCCGGGGCGGCCTGGGCGGCGGCGAGGCGGGCGTCGCGCTCCTGCTGGGCGAGGAGCGCCTGGCGGCGGGCCTCGGCTTGCTCGGCGGCGATGCGGGCCTCGTCCTCCTCGCTGCGGGAGGCGACCTGGGCGGCGTTGCCGCGGCGGGAGGCGATGAAGCGGCCCTCCTCGACGGCGTCGGCGATCACGCGGCACATGAGGGTGCCGGAGCGGATGGCGTCGTCGTTGCCCGGGATGACGTACTGGATCACGTCGGGGTCGCAGTTCGTGTCGACCACGGCGATGATCGGGATGCCGAGCTTGTTCGCCTCGGTGACGGCGATGTGCTCCTTCTTGGTGTCGAGGATGAACACCGCGTCGGGGAGCTTCTCCATGTGGGCGATGCCGCCGAGGTTGCGCTCGAGCTTCTCGAGCTCGCGGCCGAGGAGGAGCGCCTCCTTCTTCGGCATGGCGTCGAACTCGCCGGAGGCCCGCATGCGGCGGTACTCCTGCATCTTCGCGACGCGCTTGGAGATCGTCTCGAAGTTCGTGAGCATGCCGCCCAGCCAGCGCTGGTTGATGTACGGCATGCCGACCTTCTCGGCGTAGGACTGGATCGGGTCCTGCGCCTGCTTCTTCGTGCCGATGAAGAGCACGGTGCCGCCGTCGGCGACGAGGTCGCGGACGAAGGTGTAGGCGGTCTCGATGCGCTGCAGGGTCTGCTGCAGGTCGATGATGTAGATGCCGTTGCGCTCACCGAAGATGAAGCGCTTCATCTTCGGGTTCCAACGGCGGGTCTGGTGTCCGAAGTGGACACCAGCCTCGAGCAGCTGCTTCATGGTGACGACGGCCACGAGGGCTCCTTTCCCGGGGTTTCGCTGTGCCGGCGGGTGCCGGCCCCGGACCTGGCGCCCTGAGGCGACCGCGGGATGGTCCGGGTGCTTGGTGTGTGGTTCGACGGCGCGGAGGGCTCTCCGAGCCGACCGGCGATCCTAGTGCCGTCCCGCCGAGGCGCGGCAATCGACCTGCGGGCCGCTAGCCCGGGGAGATCCCGGTGAGGAGGAGCGGGGGCAGGGCCAGCCGGGCGAGCTCGTCCTCCGCGGCGCTGATCAGCCGCCCGCCGATCTCGCCCGAGAGGTGGGTGACGAGGCTCTGGCACGCGGGCGGGAGGTCGGCCAGGGCGAGCGCGACCTCGCGGGCGGCCTCATCGCTGCCGGGGAGGGCGTCGTGCGCGGTCAGCCCGTCGACGGGCACCACCACGTGCTCGACCCCGTCGACCCTCGTGCGCGGCACCGGCACCACGATGTCGGTCCGGGCGGCGATCGACCGCATCTCCACCCCCGGCGGGACGCCCCGCTCGGCCAGCTCCTCGATCAGGTCCGACCCCTCGGCCAGCTGCTGGAGCGAGGGGGCGTCGAGGTCGTAGCCGAGGACCCGGTCGACCCCGTCGAGGAGGAGGCTGCCCGCGCTCGTCACCTGCAGGGCGCGGGCCGCGGTGGCGAGGTCGGCGCCGTCGTGCGGGGTGCCGAAGGTCAGCACGACGCCCAGGCGCTCCAGCCAGCCCGCACCGTGCCGGTCCTCGAGCTCGAGCAGGGCGACGCGGGTCACGAGCCCGCCCTGGCTGTGGGCGTAGAGGTCGATGGGCGCGCCCGGGGCGGCGGCGGCCGCCGCCTCGATCAGGTCGGCGAGGGCGGAGCCGCTGGCCCGGATGTCCCGGGTGGTGTCGTCCTGGCCGTAGGTGGTGCCGGCGACGTCGGCGAAGGTGCGCCCCCGGCTCGGGGTGGTGCCGCCGCCGTAGCTGAACCGGGCCACGTCGTCGGCGTCGTAGCCGTGCGCCGAGAGGGCGAGGTCGTCGATGGCGCCGTGGTCGCTCGTGGACCCGAGCCCGGCCACGGTGATCGCGATGCGCCGCTCCGACGGCGGGGCCACCGGCGCGTCTGCGTCGGTGCAGTCGTCGAGGTAGGCGTCGAGCGCGGCGCGGGTGCCGTCGTAGAGCGCGCCGAGGACCCGCCAGCCCGGCGCGACGACGTAGTGGCCGAGCGCGTCGACCAGGCGGCCGGGCTGGGCGAGCGCCCACTCCCCTGCTGCGCCCACCCCCTCGACGAGGAACCCGACGGTCCCGCCGATGAGCTGCGACAGCGCGCTGCGCTCGCCGCCCCAGAGGCTCGGCGGCAGGTCGAAGGGGACGAGGTGGACGGTGGGCGGCCCGACCTCGAAGAGGAGCGCGGGGTCGAAGTACTCGTCGCCCACGCGGGCGCCGAGGTGGAGGTTCCCCGCCGTCGTGCCGAGCGGGTGCCCCTGCGCGACCCGCTGGCCGACCACGACCCGCACCTCGTCGAGGAACGAGTAGGAGGTGCGCACCCCGTCGGGGTGCTGGACCGTGACGTGGTGGGTGCCGGCGACGGTGCCGGCGAAGACGACCGTGCCCTCCCCGACCGCTCGGACGACCGTCCCCGGCTCGGTGCCGTACTCGAGCCCCCGGTTCCCGGGCGCCCAGCGGGTGGCGGGCGGCCGGAACGGGTCCACCACGGGCGCGTCGACCGGCGGGACGTAGGGCGGCGCCGGCTCGGCGGTGCCGGCGGGCGGGAGGGCGACCACCGCCAGGAGGGCGGCGAGCGCGACGACGAGCGCGCGGAGCGCAGCAGCGCGGAGGGCCACGGGACCTCCCCTTCGGGCGCGGCGGGGCGCGGGCGGGGGAAGCGCTGCCGGTCAGATCGGCGCGGCGACGCCGAGGACCCGGCGGCCGCTAGGCGAGCTCGCGCTCGCTGGCGGCGATGCGGGAGCGCAGCTGCAGCACCGACTTGGTGTGGATCTGCGACACGCGGCTCTCGGTCACCCCGAGGATGGAGCCGATCTCGGCGAGGGTCAACCCCTCGTAGTAGTAGAGGACGAGCACGGTCCGCTCCCGCTCCGGGAGGCGGTTGATGGCGTCGGCGAGGATCGTCTTCATCTCCTCCACCTCGTAGGCCGCCACCGGCCCGGGATCGCGGTCGGCCAGCGTGTCGCCGAGCGTCGCATCGCCCCGCTCACCGCTGGCCAGCATCTCGTCGAGCGCGACGATGCCCGTGAAGGAGATCTGCCCGAGCGTGGCCTGGAGCTGCTCGTCCGTGAGGTCGAGCTCCTTCGCCAGCTCCTGGTCGGTGGGCGCCCGGTGGAGCTCGCCCTCGAGCTTGGCGTACGCCCTCTCGAGCGCCCGGGCCTTCGCCCGCACCGAGCGGGGCACCCAGTCGATCGAGCGGAGCTCGTCGAGGATGTTCCCCTTGATCCGGGCGATGGCGTACGTCTCGAACTTGTAGCCGCGGTCGAGGTCGTACTTCTCGATGGCGTCGATGAGGCCGAAGATGCCGTAGGAGACCAGGTCCGCCTGGTCCACGCTCTGCGGCAGACCGGTGGCGACGCGCCCCGCGACGTACTTCACGAGCGGCGCATAGTGGACGATCAGACGGTCCCGGAGCCCTGGGTCGGCTGTGGCCTTGTACTCAGCCCACAGCTGCTCGATGTCAGGTTCCGGTGGTGTGGTCACAAGAGGCCTCTCGCCCTAGGCCCGCGGATGCGTCGTGTCGTAGACCTGCCGGAGCCGCTCCCGGCTGACGTGAGTGTACCGCTGGGTCGTCGCCAGGTCCGCGTGACCGAGGAGCTCCTGCACCGCCCGCAGGTCCGCACCGCCGTCGAGGAGGTGGGTGGCGAAGGTGTGGCGGAGGGCGTGCGGGTGGGTGGGCGCAGGCGCGCGACGGTCCAGGATCCGGCGCACGTCGCGCGGGCCGAGCCGGCGACCGGCGAGGTTCACGAACAGCGCCTTCCCCGCGTCGGGCCCGACCATGCGCGCCCGGGCGTCGTCGATCCAGCGGCGCAGCGCGGCGACGGCGGGCTCGCTGAGCGGGACGACCCGCTGCTTGCCGCCCTTGCCCCAGACGGTCGCCCGACCCTGGGCGAGGTCCACGTCGTGGAGGTCGAGGCCGCACAGCTCGCTGACCCGGAGACCCGAGCCGTAGAGGACCTCGAGGACGGCGTCGTCGCGCGCCCGCCGCTCCGGTGGGTCGTCCTCGGTCCGGGCCGGCGGGACCTCGAGGAGCGCGTTGAGCTCGTCCTGGCGCAGCACCCGGGGCAGCCGCCCCTCGGCTGAGGGGGCGGACAGCCCCACCGTCGGATCCGTCGCGGCCAGCCCCTGGCGGAGCGCCCAGCGGAAGTAGCGGCGGAGCGCGGAGGCCTTGCGGGCGATGGAGCGCCGCGCGTACCCCTCGGCCGCGAGGTGGGCGAGGTAGCGCCGCAGGGTGGTGCGGGTGACGGTCGCCGGCCCGTCGAGGCCCTCCGCCTCGCACCATCCGGTGAAGCCGCGCAGGTCCCGCCCGTAGGCCTCGCGGGTGCGGGGCGCGGCACCCGTGAGCGTGCCCAGGAACTCCTCGGTGCGCCACGGCATCCTCGCACCGTACCGCCGCCCTCTCCCCTGGAGGAGGGGTCACGGAGCGGCCCGCCGCTCGTACCAGCCGCCGTCGAGCTGCACCCACCCTGCGGCGAGGAGCTCCTCGAGGGCGACGGCCAGCTGCGGCAGCGGGAGGCCCGTGCGCACGGCCAGGTGCTCGAGGGTGACCGGCTCCCACTCGAAGGCCTCGAGCACCGCCGCTGCGGCGGGCCCAGGGGCCGGGCGGGTCTCGGCGCCGGCCTGCCGTCGCCCCGCGACGAGGCCCAGGGCCACGAGGACGTCGTCGGCGTCGCGGACGGGTGGGCACCCCTCGGCGAGGAGCTGGTTGCTGCCCGCCGCGGCGGAGAGGCGCACCGATCCGGGCACGGCCATCACGTCGATGCCCCGGGCGATGGCCTCCGCCACCGTGTGCATCGAGCCCCCGGCGGCGTGCGACTCGACCACGATCACGAGGTCGGCCAGCCCTGCGATGAGCCGGTTCCGGGCCGGGAACCGCCACGCCGACGGCCGGCAGCCGGGCGGCGCCTCGCTGAGGAGCAGCCCGTCGTCCGCCGCCCACGTCCAGAGGTCCCGGTTGCGGCGGGGGTAGACGACGTCGTGCCCGGATCCCACGACGGCGACCGGGGGCGCGGCGTCCGGGTGCGCCTGCCGTGCGTCGCGGACCCCTCGGTGGGCGGCGCCGTCGATGCCGAGGGCCAGGCCGGACACCACGCGCACGCCGGCCGCCGCCAGCTCCCGGCCCAGCTCCCGGGCCGTCCCGGCGCCGGCGCCCGTGCAGCGCCGGGTGCCCACGATCGCGACCGCCGGGCCGTCGAGGTCGGCGGCCGGGCCCTGCACGAACAGGACGGCGGGCGGGTCCGGGTCCCCCACGAGCCGGGCGGGGTACGGGACCTCGACGTCCACCGCCTCGCCGGCGGGGAGCGCGCTGGTGACGCTCGGGTGGAGGGCCACGGAGACGCCGGTGGCCCGGCACCGCTCGAGGACCTCGTCGACCACGGCGGCGCTCGACGCCCAACGCGCCGCGAGCTCGCCGAGCCCGTCGCGCGAGCCCAGGGCCGCAGCGAGGCCGTCCGGGTGCCCGCTCGTGGCCAGGGCCCATGCGTCCTCCGGCGCCCGCCCGGTGAGGAGGCGCCGCACCCGCCGGTGGCCGATCGACGGGAGGGCGGTCAGCGCCACCGCCGCCGCGAGCGCGCCGGCCCGCTCGGTGCCGGTCCGGGTGGCGGTCATCCGGCCAGCGCCTGGACCGGGATGCCGAGGGCGGCGCCGTCGACGCGGAGGCTGAGCGCTGTGGCCACGTGGGCGCGGGTGAGGACCGGCGGGCCGCCGCTCAGGTCGGCGACCGTCCGGGCGACGCGCCGCACGCGGTGCAGCCCGCGCGCCGAGAGGCGGCCGGCGGCGAGCGCACCGAGGAGGAGGTCCGTGGCCGCCGGATCGAGCGGGGCGAGCTCGTCGAGCTGCGACGCGGGCAGGGCGGCGTTGCAGGGCACGCCTCGCGCCTCGGCGCGCTCCCGGGCCGCCCGCACCCGCTCGGCGACGGCAGCGGACGGCTCCCCCGTGGGCGGACCGAAGAGGTCGTGCGCGCTCGGGCGCTGCACCTCGATGCGGAGGTCGAAGCGGTCGAGCAGCGGGCCGGACAGGCGGCGCTGGTACCGGACGCGCGCGCCCTCGGTGCACCGGCACCCGCCCGGCTGGCCGCCGTACCCGCAGGGGCACGGGTTCATGGCCGCGACGAGCAGGAAGCGGGCGGGGAAGGTCACCGTCGCCGCGGCCCGGGCGACGCGCACCATCCCCTCCTCCAGCGGCTGCCGGAGGGCGTCGAGCACGTGCGGGGTGAACTCGGCCAGCTCGTCGAGGAAGAGGACGCCGTGGTGCGCGGCGGAGATCTCGCCGGGGCGCATGTGCGGGGCGCCTCCGCCGACGAGCGCGACCGACGAGGCGCCGTGGTGCGGCGCCCGGAACGGCGGCTGGCGGACGAGCCCGCCCGGCGGCAGGCCGATGCCCGCGGCGGAGTGGATCCGGGTGGTCTCGAGCGCCTGCTGCGGCGTGAGCGGCGGCAGGAGCGACGGGAGCCGGGCGGCCAGCATCGTCTTGCCGCCGCCGGGCGGACCGAGCATGAGGAGGTGGTGCCCGCCGGCGGCAGCGACCTCGAGCGCGTAGCGGGCCACGGGCTGCCCGCGGACGTCGGCCAGGTCGGGCAGCGCCGGCGGATCGGGGAGCTCGCGGTGCGGCGACGGCAGGGGCCACGGCTCCTCGCCGCGGGCGCAGGCCACGACCTCGGCGAGGGTGGTGACGGGGTGGAGCACCCGACCGCCGATGACGGCCGCCTCCTCGGCGCTCGCCGCGGGGAGCACGAGCGGACCGGTGCCGAGGGCCTCGGTCATGCACACGGTGCCGGCCACCGGCCGGACGGTGCCGTCGAGGCCGAGCTCCCCGAGGAACGAGAGGCCGGCGACCTGCTGCGGCTCGAGCTGGCCCGACGCGAGCAGGACGGCCACCGCGAGCGCGAGGTCCAGCCCGGAGCCGACCTTGCGGACCGTGGGCGGTGCCAGGTTCACGGTGACCTTCGCGTTGGGCCACTGGAGCCCGCTGACCTGGATGGCGGCTCGGACGCGGTCGCGCGCCTCCCGGCAGGAGGCGTCGGGCAGGCCGACCACCGTGAAGCCGGGCAGGGTGCCGGTGGTGATGTGGACCTCGACGGTGACGGGGTGACCGTCCGCGCCGAGCAGCGTGGCGGAGGGGACGATGCCGAGCACGGGCACCTCCTCGATCGGGCACGGGACGTGCCGGGGCGAGGCGGAGGCCGTGGGGTCGCAGGTGCGGCGCGACCGGCGCCGGCCGTCGAGGCGCGCCCCGACCCTAGGCCCGCGCGATGACGGCCGGAAGGCCCGATCTCCGGGCGGTGGCGTCCGACGCGGTCAGCGCCCGCGGAACGTGGGGTCGCGCTTCTCGATGAAGGCGGTCATCGCCTCCAGGGTGTCGGCCGTCGCGAAGTTCACGGTCTGGGTGAGGGCCTCGGTGTCGAGGGCCTCCTGGAAGGTCGACTCGAAGGCCCGGTCCACCGCCCGCTTCGTCATGGCCAGCGCGATGGGCGGGCCGGCGGCCAGGCGGGCGGCCCAGTCGTCGACGAACGCGTCGATCTCCTCCGCGGGCACCACGCGGTTCAGGAAGCCCAGGTCCGCTGCGTCGGCCGCGGTGATGATGTCCGCGAACAGCGCGAGCTCCTTCGCCTTCTGGCGGCCCACCGCCCGCGGCAGCAGCCACGACAGGCCGCAGTCCACCGTGAGGCTGCGCCGGGCGAAGATGGCCGAGAAGCGGGACTCCGGCGTCGCCACCATGAGGTCGCACCCGAGGGCCAGGCTGAACCCCGCGCCCACGGCCACGCCGTCCACCTTCGCGATCGTGGGCTGCGGCAGGTCGTGCAGGGCCCGGACGACGAGGTTGATCCCCCGCATGACGCCCAGCTGGTGCGGCCGCTCCTCCGTGACGTCGGCCGCGCCGGACAGGTCCGCACCCGAGCAGAACGCACCCCCGGCGCCGGTCAGGACCACGCAGCGCACGGACGGGTCCGCGGCGATCCCCTCGAGCACCTCGCGGAGCTCCCGCCACATCACGTCGTTGATGGCGTTCTTCCTCTCGGGTCGAGCCAGGGTCACCGTGGTGACCCCGCCCCCCTGCGCGACCTGCAGCGTCTCCATCCGCGGGACCATAGTGGCGGCATGGGGATGAACCCGTTCCGCCCGCACCGGAACTCCGCGGCCGACTACGCGATGGTCGCGGCGGCCGTCGTCGTGTGCGTGCTGCTCGTCCTCTGGGGCCTCTTCGGCTGACCCGACGACGCCGGTCGCGACCGGTTGGACGCTCGGGCCCGGGCGCCGCTAGCAACGGCGGCACCACACGCACGACCAAGGGGGACCCAGCGTGAACCAGCTCGAAGGCCGCGTGGCCATCATCACCGGAGCCGGTCGGGGGATCGGCCGCGAGCACGCCCTGCTCTTCGCCAGCGAGGGTGCGAAGGTCGTGGTGAACGACCTCGGCGGCTCGCCCGACGGCACCGGCAGCGACGCCACCCCGGCCGAGGAGGTCGTCGCCGAGATCCAGGCGATGGGCGGCGAGGCCGTCGCCAACCACGACGACGTCACCAGCTGGGAGGGCGCCAAGCGGCTGGTGGACACCGCGGTCGAGGCCTTCGGTGACCTCCACGTCCTCGTGAACAACGCCGGCATCCTGCGCGACCGGATGCTCGTGAACATGTCCGAGGAGGAGTGGGACGCGGTCATCCACGTCCACCTCAAGGGCCACTTCGCGCCCATGCGCCACGCGGCCGCCTACTGGCGGGACAAGGCGAAGGCGGGCGAGGAGGTCCGGGCGTCGGTCATCAACACGTCGTCGACGTCGGGGCTCTTCGGCAACATCGGCCAGACCAACTACGGCGCCGCGAAGATGGGCATCGGTGCGCTGACGATCATCGGCGCCGCCGAGCTCGGCCGCTACGGCGTGCGGGTGAACGCGATCGCGCCGGCGGCCCGGACCCGCCTCACCGAGAACCTGGGCGGCGCCAGCTCGCAGCCGGTCGAGCCGGGCACGTTCGACGCGATGGACCCGGCGAACATCTCGCCCTTCGTCGCCTACCTCGCCACCGCCGGCTGCCCGCTCACCGGCAAGGCCTTCCTCGTGTACGGCGGCACCGTGCAGCTGTTCAAGCCGTGGTCCATCGTCGACAAGATCGACAAGGACGACCGCTGGACGGTCGAGGAGCTGGCCGAGCAGGCCGCCAGGTTCGACGTGACCTTCGACCTCGGCAGCCCGTTCGGCACCATCGGCAGCTGACCCGTCGGGCAGGATCGTCTCGTGCTCTCCGTCGACGCGACCGCGATCCGCCTGTTCGTCCACGTCCTCGCCGCCACGGTGTGGGTGGGGGGCCAGCTCGTGCTGGCCGGCCTCGTCCCCACCGTGCGCGGCCTGGGCGACGGGGCCACGAAGGCGGTGGCGCGGGCCTTCGACCGCATCGCCTGGCCGGCCTTCGCCGTCCTGATCCTCACCGGCATCTGGAACCTCGTCGAGGTGCGCGTGGGCGACACCTCGACGGAGTACCAGGTCACCCTGGGCCTGAAGCTGCTGTTCGTCGCGGCGTCCGGGATCGGTGCGGCGGCCCACCGCGGCGCGACCTCGAAGGCGCTCCTTGCCGCCGGCGGCGCGGCGGCGGGCGTCGGTGCGATCGCCGCCCTGTTCCTCGGCGTGCTGCTGCGCAGCTGACGCCGGCGAGCCGCCCCCTCAGAACGCGCCCTCGAGGACCTCGAGCTGACCGCCGAGGACCGCCACCACATCGAAGCGCAGCGTGCGGGCGCGGGCGCCCGTCTCCCGCAGGAAGGTGAGGGCGAGGGTGCGGATGCGGGCCTGCTTCTGCGGGGTCACCGCCTCGGCCGGGGTGCCGAAGCGCGTGGAGGAGCGGGCCTTCACCTCGACGAAGGCGAGCGTGCTCCCTCGGGCGACGACGAGGTCGAGCTCGCCCTCCCGGCAGCGCCAGTTGCGGGCGACGACCTCCCAGCCGCGCGCGGCGTACCAGGCCGCGGCCCGCTCCTCGGCCGCGGCCCCCAGGGCGAGGCGGCGGGCGGCGAGGGGACTGCGAGGCGGATGATCGGCCATGCCGGCATCGTCGCCGCGCCCTGTGACAGCCCTCGGGGTGGCGCGGTCCCGGCGCCCGACCGGCGCGTCAGCGGCGGGGCGGCGGCTGGACCGTGCGGGCCAGGATCCCGAGCGTCGCCCGCAGCGCGCTCTCCGGCACCACCGGGAAGATGCCCGAGCTGCGCCACTCGTCGTCGATCGTCGACCAGTCGTAGTAGGACGTGACGAGGCTGCCCTCCTCGATGGGCTCGAGCCGGTAGCCGTACACGTGCCCGATCCGGAAGCGGTCGCTGTATGGCGTCCAGGCGATCTCCCGGTCCTCGTCGAAGGCGGTGATCTCGACGGTGACGTCGTACTCCCCCAGCGGGAAGTCGTTCAGCGCCTCGCGGTCCATGTGGACGACGAAGCTGTCCCCCACCGCCGACACCGGCGCCCCCGTGGCCCCCATGAGCATCCCCGAGGCGTCGATCCGCACGTGACCCTGCGGGTCGCGCAGCACCTGGAAGATCGCCGCCGGCTCAGCCCGGATGGTCCGCTGGACCTCGATCCGCTCGCTCGTCATCCCGCCACTGTCCCACGCACGGCGCTCGACCGCTCGTCCGATGTGGGTCGGGCCCGACGAGCGGTAGCGTGACCCGCATGTCGACCGAGGACCTCGAGCGCTACGAAGCCGAGATCGAGCTCCAGCTCTACAAGGAGTACAAGGACGTGGCGCCGATGTTCTCCTACGTGGTGGAGACCGAGCGCCGCTTCTACCTCGCGAACGAGGTGACGAAGCAGGTGCACGACGACGGCGGCCGCACCTACGTCGAGCTCGAGATGCGCGACGCCTGGGTGTGGGACATGTACCGCACCACCCGCTTCGTGCAGACGGTCAACATCGTCACGTTCAAGGACGTGAACATCGAGGAGCTCCCCCGCAAGGAGCTCTGACCCCGGCCGCCGCGCGCCGCTGACGGGTCCGGCGGACCGGCCGACGATCGCGAGAACGCGGCCGGACGGACTGCCAGGATGTCGGCCATGACGGTCGACACCGCACGCATCGAGGCCTGGGCGAAGGAGCTCACCCTCGCGGAGAAGTGCCGCCTCCTCGGCGGGGCCTCGAACTGGCGGACCCACCCCATCGAGCGCGTCGGCATCCCGGCGGTGAAGATGACCGACGGTCCCAGCGGGGCCCGGGGCGAGTTCAGCGCCGCGGACCGCACCCCGGCCGTCGTCGTGCCGGTGGGGATCGCCCAGGGCGCGAGCTGGGACCCGGAGCTCGTCGGTCGCATCGGTGACCTGCTCGGCCGGGAGACCCGGCGGCGCACCGCCCACGTCCTGCTGGCGCCAGCCGTGAACCTCCACCGCACACCCATCGGCGGCCGGACCTTCGAGTACTTCTCCGAGGACCCCGAGCTGACCGCCGCCATGGCGGTCGCCACCGTGCGGGCCGTCCAGGCCAACGGGGTGGCGGTGACCGTGAAGCACTTCGCCGCGAACGACACCGAGGTGGACCGGCACACGGTCGACGCCAGGGTGCCGGAGCGGGTGCTGCGCGAGCTCTACCTGCGGCCCTTCGAGGCCGCCGTCCGAGAGGGTGGCGCCTGGGGGGTCATGTCCGCCTACAACCGCCTGGCCGGTGAGTTCTGCGCCGCCAACCGGCGGCTCCTCACCGAGATCCTGCGCGAGGAGTGGGGCTTCGACGGCTTCGTGGTGTCCGACTGGTTCGGCGCCCACGAGCCGGTCCCGTCGATCCGGGCCGGGCTCGACGTCGAGATGCCGGGACCGGCCCGCGTGTACGGGGACCGCCTCGAGGCCGCGGTCGCGGCGGGCGAGGCCAGCGAGGCCGACGTCGACCGCGCGGTGCGGGCCGTCCTCACGCTGATCGAGCGGACCCGGGCCGTGGAGCGCTCGGCCGACGAGCCGGAGCAGAGCGTGGACGACCCCGACGAGCGACGCCTGTGCCGTGAGGCCGCCGTGGCCGGCACGGTGCTGCTCCGCAACGAGGGCGGGGCGCTGCCGCTGACGGCCGGCGCTCCGGTGCGCTCGGTGGCGCTCATCGGGCCGAACGCGGCCAAGACCCGGATCATGGGCGGCGGCAGCTCGGCGCTCGCCGCGCTCCCGCACCGCTCGATCCTCGACGCCGCACTGGCCCGCCTCCCCGGCACCCGCTACGAGCCGGGTTGCGAGATCGACAAGTTCACGCCGTTCCCGGCCGCCGACCAGCTCGTCGGCCCGGACGGCGAGCCCGGCCTCGAGGTGCGCTTCGTGAACGGTGCCGACACGAGCGCCGAGGCCGCCTACGTCACCCGCATCGACGAGTCGCTGGTCGGCTTCTTCGGCTCGGTGCCCCCGGGGGTCGACTCCGGGGACTGCACGATCCAGGTGCGGGGCGGGGTCGTCCCCCGCACGGACGGCGTCCACGACGTCGGCATCGTCGTGACGGGCAAGCCCGAGGTGCGGGTGGCCGGCGAGGTCGTGAACGAGGCGGGGACGGCGCTCCCGCGGGGCGAGTCGTACTACGGGCTGGGCTCGGAGGAGCTGCTCGTCCCCGTGACGGCCCGAGCCGGGGAGCCCATCGAGGTCGGCATCACCCTGCGGATGCGCAACGGCTTCGGAGCCGTCCGCATCGGGGTGCGGGAGCCGGAGGACGCCGACCGCCTCGATCGGGCCGTGGCCCTCGCCCGCGAGGCCGACGCCGCCGTCGTGGTCGTCGGCACCACCGACGAGTGGGAGACCGAGGGCCACGACCGCGACTCGATCGCCCTGCCCGGCGAGCAGGACGAGCTCGTGCGTCGGGTGGCGGCCGTCAACGACCGCACGATCGTGGTGGTGAACGCCGGCGCGCCGGTGGCCATGCCGTGGGCCGAGGAGGTCGGGGCCATCGTCGTGCCGTTCTTCGGGGGCATGGAGATGGCCGACGGGCTCGTCGACGTGCTCCTCGGCGAGGCGGACCCCGGCGGGCGCCTGCCGATCACGTTCCCCCGGCGGCTCGAGGACGCGCCGGTGATGCGCTGGTACGCCCCGGTCGACGGCGCGCAGACCTACGGCGAGGGCTTCGCCATCGGCTACCGCGGGCACGACATGGCGGGGGTGGCACCGCTGTTCCCGTTCGGTCACGGGCTCTCCTACGGCGAGGCCGAGTGGGGGGTGCCGGCGCTGTCGGCGTCCGAGGTCTCGGCCGGGGGCTCGGTGACCGTCACCGTGCCCGTGTCGGCCACCGGTGCGCGGGACGCCACGGTCGTGGTCCAGGGCTACGTCGCCCCGATCGACCCGCCCGTCGACCGCGAGCCCAAGGCCCTGAAGGCGTGGCAGAAGGTCCGGGTCCCCGCCGGCGCCACGACGGAGGTGACCCTCACCTTCGACGAGCGGGCGTTCCGCCGCTGGGACGAGGCGGCGCGGGGCTGGGTCGTCGACCCGGGCGACTACGACCTCGTGATCGCCCGCTCCGCCGGCGACGAGCACGCCCGCCTCCGGGTCACGCTCACGTCCTGAGCCCACACGCGACGAGATCTGTGCGGGGGGCCCGCACAGATCTCGTGCTCGATCCGATGATCAGGCGGTCAGCGGGGCTGACCGGCGCGGCTCAGTGGTCGCGCTTCTCCTTGATCTTCGCGGCCTTCCCGATGCGATCGCGGAGGTAGTAGAGCTTGGCCCGGCGCACGTCGCCGCGGCTCACGACCTCGATCTTGCCGATCGTGGGAGCGTGGAGCGGGAAGGTCCGCTCGACGCCGACGCCGTAGGACACCTTGCGGACCGTGAAGGTCTCGCGGATGCCGGAGCCCTGCCGGGCGATCACGGCGCCCTGGAAGACCTGGAGGCGCTCCTTGGAGCCCTCGACGACGCGCACGTGGACCTTGAGGGTGTCGCCGGGCGCGAAGTCCGGGATGTCCGTGCGCAGGTTGCTCTGGTCGACGAGATCGGTGGGCTGCATGGCTCTCAGGCTCCAGTGGGCGGCGGGGCGCGCCGCGGCGATCAAGGTGGGAGGGACGAGGATAGAGGGAAGCCGGCCGTCCGGTCGAACCGAGGCCGTCAGCCCTCCCCCAGCTCGGCGAGGAGGGCCTCCTCCCCGGGGGTCAGCCCGCCGCGGGCCTCGATGAGGTCGGGCCGGTGCTGGAGGGTGCGGCGCAGGGCCTGGGCCCGGCGCCAGCGGGCGACCTTGCCGTGGTCGCCGGAGCGGAGCACGGCCGGCACCGCCCAGCCGCGGAACTCGGCCGGGCGGGTGTAGTGCGGGTACTCGAGGAGGCCGTCGGTGAAGCTCTCGTCCTCGGCCGAGGCCATGTTGCCCATGACCCCGGGCACCAGGCGGGCGACGGCCTCGAGGATGACCATGGCAGCCACCTCACCGCCGCCGAGCACGTAGTCGCCGATCGAGATCTCACCGTCGACGAGGTGCTCCCGCACCCGCTCGTCGACGCCCTCGTAGCGCCCGCAGAGCAGGCTGAAGCCCTCCCCTGCCGCCAGCTCCCGGGCCATGGCCTGGTCGAAGCGGCGGCCGGCGGGGCTCAGGTAGAAGAGCGGGCGGGGCGGCGCCACCTGCTCCACGGCGGCGAAGATCGGCTCGGGCATCAGGACCATGCCGGCGCCGCCGCCGAAGGGCGCGTCGTCCACGGAGCGGTGGGGGTCCTGGGTCTCCGAGCGCAGGTCGTGGATCCGCACGTCGACCACGCCGCTCTGGCGGGCCTTGCCCAGGAGGCTGCGCCCGGCGAAGTCCCCGACCATGTCGGGGAAGATCGTGAAGACGTCGATGCGCATCAGTCGAGCTCGAGGAGCCCCTCGGGCGGGTCGATCGTCACCTGGCCGGGCTGGTGGTCGGTGACGAAGACGACGGGGACGAGCCCGCCGCCGTCGAGCACGAGCAGGTCGCTGGCCGGGTTGGCCTGCACGGCCTCGACCGTGCCGACCGCGGTCCCGTCGGTCGTGACGACCTTCGCGCCGACCAGCTCGTGGACCCAGAGGGCGTCGTCGTCATCGTCGTCGATCGGCTCGGCCCGCAGGACGACGCCCCGCCAGCGCTCGGCCTCGTCGCGACCGACGATCTCCTCGAACCCGACGATCCAGCGGTCCTGGTGCGGGCGGGCGTGGGCGACGGTGAGGGGGCCGCGGTCGGTGTGCAGGACGGATCCGGCCCGGAGGCGCTCGAGGCGGTCGGAGGTGTACGCGACGAGCACGTCACCCCGCACTCCGTGCGCCTTGGTGATCCGCCCCACCTCGAGGAGCACGACGTCGTCAGCCATCCGAGGCAGCGTACGGCCCGCCGCCACCCCGCAGCGACGTCGGCCCGCCCGTCGGCCCCGCCCGCTCGGACCCGGACGCGACGAAGCCGCCCGGCTGGGCGGCCTCGGAGCAGGAGCTGGCGGTGGCGCCGGTGCCGTCGCCTCAGCAGCGGCGGCCAGCGCGCCCGTCAGTCCTCGAACTCGATGTCGACCGGGACGTCGTCGCGGACGGCGGCGGCGCGGACGACGGTGCGGATGGCGTTGGCGGTGCGGCCGCGCTTGCCGATCACCCGGCCCATCTCGTCGGGCCCGACGCGGACCTCGAGGCGCACCTTGCCCCGCTGCTCGAACTGGTCGACGCGCACGGCGTCGGCATCGTCCACCAGGGAGGTGACGAGGAGGTCGAGCACGGAGGCGGCCGTGGGAGCCAGCTCGTCGGCGTCGCCCTCGGCGGCGTCGTCGACGTCCACCGCGTTCACGTCAGCGGGGTCGAGCTCCTGGGTGAGCTCGTCACCCTCGCTCATGCCTCGGCGGCCTCGGTGGGCGCCGGCTGCGACTCGGCGATCTTCAGGAGGCGGGCGACCGTGTCGGTCGGCTGCGCGCCCTTGCTGATCCAGTCCTGGGCCTTGGCGGTGTCGATCTTCACGACCGACGGCTCCTGCCGCGGGTCGTAGGTGCCGATGATCTCGATGAACCGGCCGTTGCGCGGCGAACGCGAGTCGGCCGCGACGACGCGGTAGGTCGGCTGCTTCTTCTTGCCCATCCGCATGAGGCGGAGCTTCACGGCCACTGCGATTCGTCCTTCGTCGAGAGGTGATCCCGCACGCGAGTGCGGCGGACCATGGTGGTCCCTGGGAGGTGGTAGCTGCAACCCGGGCGGCGCTACTGCAGGCCCGGCAGCTTGAAGTCCTGCTTGGGGAGGCTAGCGGGGACACCGCCCCGGGCGGTCACCCGACCGCCGCCCTTCTTCCCCTTCTTGCCCTTCTTGCCCTTGCCGAGAGCCTTCTTCGTCCCGGAGATGCCCGGCATCCGCTTCATCAGCTTCTGCATCTCCTTGAACTGCTTCACGAGCTGGGCGACCTCGCCCGGGTCCGTGCCCGAGCCGCGGGCGATGCGGGCCCGGCGGGAGCCGTCGATCAGGTCGACGTCGGCCCGCTCGCCCGGCGTCATCGACCGGATGATGGCCTCGACCCGCGCGATCTGGCTGTCCTCGATCTGCGCGTTCTTGAGCTCCTTGGGCATGCCGGGGATCATCCCGACGAGCCCGGACAGCGGCCCCATCTTCTTGAGCTGCTGCATCTGCTCGAGGAAGTCGTCGAGCGTGAACCGGCCCTCGAGCAGCCGGGCGGCGGCCTCCTCGGCCTGCTGCTGCTCGTAGACCTGCTCGGCCTTCTCGATGAGCGTGAGCACGTCGCCCATGCCGAGGATGCGCCCGGCGAGGCGATCGGGGTGGAACTGCTCGAAGTCGGCCAGCTTCTCGCCCGTGGAGGCGAAGGCGATCGGCTTGCCGACCACCTCCTTCACGCTGAGGGCGGCACCGCCGCGGGCGTCGCCGTCGAGCTTGGTGAGGATGACGCCGTCGAGGGCGAGGGTGGTGTTGAAGCTCTCGGCGACGGTGACCGCGTCCTGACCGGTCATCGCGTCGACGACGAGGAAGGTGTAGTCCGGGCTGACCGCCTCGGAGATCTGCCGCACCTGCTCCATGAGCTCGGCGTCGATGGCGAGGCGGCCGGCGGTGTCGACGATGAGGACGTCGCGCCCGAGGCGGCGGGCCTCCTCGAGGCCGGCGCGGGCCGTCTCCACCGGGTCGCCGGGCTGGCTGAACACCGGCACGTCGACCTGGCGGCCGAGGGTGCGGAGCTGCTCGACGGCGGCCGGGCGCTGGAGGTCGGCGCCCACGAGGAGGGGGTTGCGGCCCTGCTGCTTGAACCAGCGGGCCAGCTTGGCGGAGTTGGTCGTCTTGCCCGAGCCCTGCAGACCGGCCATGAGGACCACGGTGGGCGGCTTCGACGCGTAGGTGATCCGCATCGTCTCGCCGCCGAGGGCCGTGATCAGCTCCTCGTGGACGATCTTGATGACCTGCTGCGCCGGGTTCAGCGCCTCCGACAGCTCGACGCCGACGGCCCGCTCGCGGATCCGGCTCTGGATCGTCTTGACGACCGTGAAGTTGACGTCGGCCTCGAGGAGGGCGACGCGGATCTCGCGCAGGACCTCGTCGACGTCGGCCTCGGACAGCTTGCCCTTGCCGCGGAGCCGCTTGAAGATCCCGTCGAAGCGGTCTGAGAGTGACTCGAACATGGTCCGCCGATCGTATCGGGGCCGGCCTCAGGCCCCGCAGCCGGGCGGTCTGCCGGTCAGCGACGGGGCTGCGGGGTGCAGCCGGGCTCCTCCTCCGGTCCGAGGGGCCGGAAGGTGGCCCGCTTGGCGCCGGCGGCGTCGCCGAGGAACGTGGCCCGGTCGGGGGCTTCGAGGGTGAGCGCGCCGCCCTCGTGCGGGGTGCTCCAGCCGGAGCGGTCCCCGTCCTCGAGCACCCAGACCCGGTCGCCGAGGACCAGCCCGCCGCAGGCCACGTCCACGTCGACCAGGTACGGGACGCCGAGGGCCGGCTCCGCGCCGGCGGGGAGGACCACGGGGTCGGGCCCGACGGGCGGGATGACGTTCGGGCAGGGCTGGACGGTGTGCCTGGTGCCGGCGCCGTCCTCCGCGGACCAGACCTCGCAGGCCGGGGAGCCGGGCTCGGCGCCCGGGGGCAGGGCGGGATCCACTGCCGTGTCCGGCACGTCGGTCGGCGGGACCGTCGTCTCGGTGCTCGGCGCGGGAGCGAGGGCGTCGTCGGCCAGCGCGACCACCTCGACGAGGGTCCCGTCGTCCGCGCCGAAGCGGTACCCCGGGACCAGGTAGCGGTCGCCGGAGCCGTCGTGGGCGGGCATGACCACGAGGACCCGCGCCGCCTCGCGCAGCGTCACCACGAGCGGACCGGGCTCGGCCTGCGGGCCGGTGGGCGGATCGGCGGCGAGCGTCGTCGGGACGGCCGGGTCGACGCAGTCGCCGGCGTCGTGCCCGGGTGCCGCGGTGCACGCCGAGCACGAGGTCACCGAGCCGTCGTCGGCGACCGGGAGGTCCGCGCACTGCGCCACCGCGTCGGCCGCCGACGCGTCATCGGCGGACGGCGTCGGCGCCGCGTCGGCGGCGACCGCGCAGTCGGCCGGGCCGGTCGGGCAGCTGGCGGTGGCCTCCGCGGCGGGGCCGGTCCGGGACGCGTCCGCCGCCCGGTCCGGGACCGGCACCCCCGGCCCGCCGTCCCCGCCGTGCCCACCCGCCAGGGCGTTCAGGCGGCCGATGGCGGCCGTCGTGTCGATCAGCGGGTACGAGCCGACGGGCTCGGTGGTGGCCATCGTGCCGCTGGCGTGGCGGACGCCGTCGGGGCCGACGGCGAGGTGCAGGGCCCAGCCGGACACCGGGACCCCGTCGTGGACCGGCTCGACCGTGACGTACCAGGCGTCGTGGGGGCCGTCGACGTGGACCGTCGCCGCGTCGGCGTCGAGGCCGGCGGCCGCCGCGACCTCCAGGGCGACGCGGCGGGCCTCGTCCTCGCTCGGCAGGTCGGCGGGCTCCGACGGCACCACCGGCGTGGGCCGCGGGATGGCGTCGTCCGGGACCGCGCCCTGGTCGGTCCCGTCGGATCCGGAGGGCTCGCACCCGGGCGGCGGCGGGGCGATGGCGATGCAGACCACCTCGTCTGCGGGCGGCACCTCGGACCGCTCGCAGCGCGGCACGTCCGGGGCGCACGGGTCGACCGGGGCCTCGACGGCCGCACCGGTGTCGTGCCCGGCGCTGCCCGTCGCGCCGGGCGCACCGCTCATGCCGCCGCCCCGGGCGGCGTCGGGGCTGAACCACCACCAGCCGCCGGCGGCGTCGGCCTCGACGGTGCCTCCCGCACCCGCCACCCGCCAGATCGTCCCGTCCTGCTCCGGGATCCCGTCGACACCGAGCGCGCTCGCCAGCCGAGCCACCGAGTCGGCGGTCACCGCGGCGCGGACCCGGTGGGCCTCGGCCTCGCCCCCGAGGACGGGCAGGCCGGGACCGGCCTCGTAGCGCACCCACGCGAGCATCGCGTCGGCTGCCATCCGTCCGGACTCGCCCGCGCTCGCGCCGAGCGCGACCGGGAGCGCCGGCGGGGCGTCGCTGCGGTCGCCCCGGGCGACGGCGACGGCGCCGGCCGCGATCGCGAGGACGGCGACGACGGCGAGGGCCGCACCGAGGGCCCGCCGCCGGGCCCCTGGGCCGGGGTCGGTCTCGGGTGCCAGCGGGAGCGCCTCGGCCTCGGTGCTGAGCTCGTCGTCCGCCATGTCGATCTCCTCCCCCGACCACCCGGCGGTCGGGTGATCGCGGAGTTGGACGGCTCAGGGGGCCGTGCTGGTTCCCCCGGCGGGGACGACGGCGACCTGGTTGTCGACGTCGACGATGCCCGCGACCGCGGCCGCCACCCGCGCGAGCTCCTGGCGGCCCTCGTCGTGCGGGACCTGGCCCCGCAGCACCGCCGTGCTCCCCCGCACCTCGACGGTCGGCTGCGGCAGGTGCCACGTGCGGGGCGAGCGGGACAGCTCGCTGCGGACCCGCTCGGCGAGGTCCGGGCCGGCGCCGCCGACGAGCTCGTCGACCTTCGCCTGGAGCCGGGCCCGCATCTCCCGTCCCGTGGTCGGCGCGACCAGGAGGCCGATCCCCACCCCCGCGCCGAACACCAGGAGGCGACGGACGCCGAGGAGGCGGCCGGCCCGGTAGCCGGTCTTGACCCCCAGCTTCGTCGTGCCGATCCCGAGCTTCACCGGCAGGAAGAGGAGGCGGATCAGCGTGAACATCGCGCGGATCGTAGACGTGGCCGACCGGACGGCGCGCCGGGAGCGGGCACCGGACCGGGATGCCGGGCTCCCTCGCGCCGCCCCGTAGGCTCGGCCCGTGGGCGAGGACAGGCTGCCGGTGTGGTTCCAGCGAGCGGAGAGCGCCGGCATCGCCGTCGTCACGACGGTGGCGTTCGTCGAGCTCGGCTTCGGCTGGTGGTGGCTGCTGGCCCTCTTCCTGGTCTTCGACCTCTCGATGGTCGGCTACGCGCACAGCCCGGCCCTCGGCGCGTGGACGTACAACGCCGTGCACAGCTACCTCGGGCCGGCGGCCTGCGGGGTCGTCGCCGTGCTCGGCTCGTCGCGGGGGTGGGCGTTCGTCGGGCTCGTGTGGGCCTTCCACATCGGCGTCGATCGGCTCCTCGGGTACGGGCTCAAGCTCCGGGACCGCTTCACGAGCACCCACCTCGGCGAGATCGGCCACCCCGAGCGCACCCGCCGCTGAGGCGCGCGACCGGCCTAGCGTCGGCGCGATGGCTCCTGCGCGCCTCACCGCGGCGGCGTTCGCCGAGCTCGGGCTCGACGGGTGGCGCTGGCTCGGCCACCAGATCCGCACGCAGCTCCGAGCCGGCTCCTTCACCGAGGCCGGGCGGCTCGCCGCCGCGATCGCCAAGGCCGCGGACGAGGCCGACCACCACCCGGCGGTCGAGCTGCGCTACCCCGATCGGGTGCTCGTGCGGCTGTGGACCCACACCGCGGGCGGCGTGACCGAGCTCGACGTGGACCTCGCCCGCCGCATCGACGCGCTCGCCGCGGCCGCCGGCGCCGCGCACGATCCCGGCCCGCTGCGGGTCACCGAGCTGGCGATCGACGCGATGGACATCGAGGCGGTGCGCCCCTTCTGGGCGGCCGTGCTCGGCTACCGGGACGTCCCGTCGGCGGTGAGCGGCGAGGTCGATGACCTCGCCGACCCGCTCGAGCAGGGCCCCGACGTCTGGTTCCAGCAGATGGACGAGCCCCGCCCGCAGCGCAACCGGATCCACGTGGACGTGTGGGTGCCGCACGACCGCGTCGACGCGGTGCGGGAGGCCGCGCTGGCCGCCGGCGGCACCCTCGTCAGCGACGCGGCGGCGCCCGCCTTCTGGGTCCTCGCCGACCCCGAGGGCAACGAAGCCTGCCTCTGCACCTGGCAAGCCCGCCCCTGAACAACGTCTGTGCGCGTTCTCGAGCCGCTACGGCTCAGAAGTGCACACAGACGTTGTCAGGTGGCGAAGAGGGCGTCGACGAACTCGTCGGGGTCGAACTCGACGAGGTCGTCGGCGGTCTCACCGAGGCCGACCATCTTGATCGGGATGCCGAGGCTCGACTGGATGGCGAGGGCGATGCCGCCCTTGGCGGAGCCGTCGAGCTTCGTGAGGACGACGCCGGTCAGGTCGACCGCCTCGGTGAACTGCTGCGCCTGGACGAGGCCGTTCTGGCCGGTCGTGGCGTCGAGCACGAGGAGCACCTCGGTGACGTGGCCCGGGTCCCGGTCGGCCACCCGGCGCACCTTGCGCAGCTCCTCCATGAGGTTCACCTTCGTGTGCAGGCGGCCGGCCGTGTCGGCGAGGACGAGGTCGTGGCCCTTCGACGCCGCCCGCTGGACGGCATCGAAGATGACCGACGAGGGGTCGCCGCCCTCGGCGCCGCGGACGATGTCGGCCCCGACCCGCTCGGCCCACGTGGTCAGCTGCTCGGCCGCGGCGGCGCGGAAGGTGTCGCCGGCGGCCATGACGACGGAGCGGCCGGCGGCGACCTGCTGCTTGCCGACCTTTCCGATGGTCGTGGTCTTCCCCACCCCGTTCACGCCGACGAACAGCCACACGTTCGGCGAGCCGGGCTCGTAGCGGAGGGTGCGGTCGCCCTGCGAGAGGTCGGCCTTCAGCTGGGCCTTGAGCAGGTCCACGAGGGCCGCCGAGTCGGTGACCCCCTGCTCCTTCACGGTGGCCCGGAGGCGGTCGAGGATGTCGGTGGTGACGGCCACGCCGACGTCGGCCCGGATGAGGGCCGCCTCGAGCTCGTCCCAGGTCTCGGCGTCGATCTTGTCCCGGGACAGGACCGACCCCACGTAGCCGGTGAACGTCGCCCGGGCCTTGGCCAGCCGCTCGCGGAACGACGGCTTGACCGGCGGGGCCTCCTCGACGACCGGCTCGGGCTCCGGGGCCGCCTCCGGCTCGACCGGGGCGAGCGGGGCCTCCTCCTCCAGGACCGGGGCCTCGTCGACGACCGGCGGGGCCGGCGCGGCGACGTCCGCCTCGCCCTCGAGGACGGGCGGCTCGGCCGGCGGGGCCGGCACCTGCTCCCGGCGGGGAGGCGGCTCGAGGGTGCTGGTGCCAGCTCCGCGGCGCTGGGTGACGAACCAGGCGGTGCCGCCCAGCACCACCAGGACGGCGAGGACGATGATGACGATCTCCATGGCGCCTCGCAGGTTAGGTCGCTCGGTACGGTCGTCCCCCATGGGGCACCGGACCTTTCCTCGGCGCTGGGCGGCACCGCTCGCCGTCGCCCTCGCGCCGGCCCTCGTGCTCGCTGCGTGCGGGGACGACGACGACGGCGATGCGGCCACCTTCTGCGACCGGCTCGTCGACCTGACCGAGAACGATCCCTTCGCCTCGCTCGGCGACGCGGCCACCGCCTCGCAGATGGAGGCGGCGATGAACGCGCTCCGGGCGCGGGCCGAGGAGCTGGTCGACGTGGCCCCCGAGGTCGCGCGGGGCGCGACGACCGACTACCGCGACGCCGTCGTCGCGGTCGACGACCTCCTCGCCGAGGCGGGCTACTCCCCCGCCGGGCTCGACGTGGGCCGGTACCAGGCGGCCAGCAAGGACTACGCGGCGGCCGCCGTGCGCCTCGAGCGCCACCTCACCGCCGAGTGCTGACACCTCCGATCAGCACGGGACGGGCGCGCTCCCGCGCGCCCGTCGCCCCGGCCCGCGCACCGAGCTCATGTGCGCCTCAGCTCGCGGCGGTGGAGACCTTCTCGCTGACGACCCGGGACGAGCCGCCGGGCTGCATCGTGACGCCGTAGAGGACGTCAGCCGCCTCCATCGTGCGCTTCTGGTGGCTCACGATGATGAGCTGCGCCTCCCGGCGGAACTCCTGCACGAGGTCGAGGAACCGGTGCAGGTTCATGTCGTCGAGCGCGGCCTCGACCTCGTCCATCACGTAGAAGGGCGACGGCCGGCTGCGGAACACGGCGAAGAGGAAGGCGAGGGCGGTGAGGCTGCGCTCGCCGCCCGAGAGCAGCGACAGCTTCCGCACGTTCTTGCCCGACGGCTTGGCCTCGACCTCGATGCCCGTCTCGAGCAGGTTCTCCGGGTCGGTCAGCTTCAGGCGCCCGGTGCCGCCCGGGAACAGCGTCTGGAAGAGCTGCTCGAAGTTCTGCGACACGTCCGCGAAGGCCGCCGCGAACACCTCGACGATCTCGGCGTCGATGGCTCGGATGACCTTCGCGAGGTCCCGGCGCGAGGACTTCACGTCCTCGAGCTGCTCCTGCAGGAACTGGTGGCGCTCCTGGAGCGCCTCGAACTCCTCCAGGGCCAGCGGGTTGATCGGCCCCATGAGGCGCAGGTCCCGCTCGAGCTCGCGGACGCGGGCCGCCGGCGTGGTGCGCTCGTCGAGCTCCGGCGGCTCGGCGGCCATCGCGACCTCCGGCTCGACGTCGAGGTCCCGGCGCAGGGTCTCGACGGCCGCCTCCAGGCGCAGCTTGACCTCGGCCTCCTCCAGCTCGGCCCGGCGGGCCCGCTCGCGGAGCTCCTCCAGGCGCTTCTCCGCCTGCTGGCGCTCCTGGCGCAGCCCGTCGAGGCGGGCGGCGGCGGCCCGCTGCGCCTCGCTCTGACGGCGGCGGCGCTCCCGCAGCTCGGTGAGCTCGTGCTCGACGGTGGCGAGACGGTCGGCGACGAACGCGGCGAGCGAGTCCAGGGCGGCCTGCTTGGCGTCGAGCTCCACCCGGCGCACCTCCGCGGCCCGGCGGGCCTCCTTCGAGCCCTCGAGCCGCTGCTCGACCTCGCGGAGGCGGTTGCGCAGCAGCTGCTGGCGCTCGGTGAGCCCGGCCGTGCGCACCTCGAGGTCGGCCCGCATCTTCCCGACCTCCGACGCCCGGGCGTCGAGGGCGGCCTTGGCCTGCTGCATCGCCTGCGCCTGCTCCTTGCTGTCGGCCTCCTCGGCCTCGAGCAGCGGCAGGGTGACCTCGAGCTCGGCCACACGGGCCTGGTCCCGGGAGAGGCGCTCGCTCAGCTCCTCGGCGTGCGTCCGCAGGCTCTCGGCCTCGGCGGAGGCCTCCTCCTGCTCGCGGGCGAGGCGCTCCAGGCCCCGCTCGGCACCGCTGCGGCGGGCGTCGTGCTCGTCGAGCAGGCGGGACAGCTCGTTCTCGCTCTGGCGAGCCTCGTCGAGCAGCGAGCGGGCGCCGTGGAGGCTGGCCTCGGCGTGCACGGCCTGGGCGGCGGCGGCGTCGGCCCGCTCCCGGGCCTCCTCGAGGGCGGCACCGGTGGCGCCGGTCGAGGCGGTGCTGACCCGCCAGCCGGTGACGCCGAAGCGGCCGCCGGCGCGGGTGACGATGACGGCGTCGGGGTGCGCGAGCGCAGCGTCGACCGCGGCACCGGCGTCGCCCTCGACGACCACGGCGTTGCCGACGAGGGCGTCGAGCAGCGCCTCCACGTCGCCGCGGCTCGAGCGGACGTGGCGGCGGACGGGCTCGCCCACCGGCGGCGGGGTCTGCGCGGCGCGGGTGGCGCCGAGGGCGAGGACCGCACCGCCGACGTCGTCGGCCTCCAGGGCGGCGATGGCGGCGCGGGCGGCGTCGACCCCGTCGACCACGACGGCGGCGAGCGCCTCACCGGCGGCCGCCTCGACGGCCGCCTCCCAGCCCTGGTCGATCTCCACCAGGTCGAGGAGGGTGCCGACCACGCCCTGCACCGAGGCCAGGCGCTCGGCGCCGGCCCGGGCCCGGGCCTGGTCGAGGGCGAGGCTCAGCGCCTCGGCGCGGGCGGCCCAGGCGTGGCGCTCGGCGTCGGCGTCCCGGAGGGCGGTCTCCGCCTCGGCCACCTGGGCCTCGGCGGCGATGCGGGCCTGCGTGGCCTGCTCGAGGCGGCCGACGAGCGGGCCCTGGGCCTCGCTCGCCGCGGCGATCTCCTGCTGGAGGCGGACGGTCTCCTCCGCCTGGCGGGCCAGCTTCTCGTCGAGGGCGGTGAGGCGGGTGCGGGCCCGGGCCAGCTCGACCTCGGCCCGCTCGACGCCCTTGCGCAGCGCCGCCAGCTCGCCGCGGGCCTCAGCGGCCCGGCCGGACGGGGCGGGGACGCCCTCGGCCCACCGGGACTCGTACTGCGCCCGGGCCTCGGCCAGGGCGGCCTCGGCGCGGGCCAGCTCCGCGGCCTGGGGCTCGAGCCCGGCCTCCTCGGCCTCCGCCTGCGCCAGCTCGTCGGCGAGACGAGCGGCGTCGGCCTCGAGGGTGGCGATCACGGCCTGGTCGACGAAGGCGGAGCGCTCGCGGTCGATGCCCCGCCGGCGCTCGGTGAGGACCGCGGCGAGGCCGCGGGCCTTCTCCCGCAGCGACTCGAAGCGCACGAGCGCGTCGCCGAGGTCGTCGCCGCCGACCTGGCCCAGCTCGGCCTCGGCGGTGAGCACGGCCGTGTCGAGCTCGGCCAGGGTGCGGCGCAGCAGGTTCTCCTCCGTGGCCAGCTCGGCCCGGGCCGCGCCGCCGTCGGCGAGGCGGCGCTGCAGCGTGGAGAGCTCGCGGCCGGCCATGAAGATGCGCAGGGCCCGGAGCTCGGCCACGACGTCACCGTGGCGGCGGGCCGCGTCGGCCTGGCGCTCGAGGGGCCGCAGCTGGCGCCGCACCTCGCGGAGGAGGTCGGTGAGCCGGGTGAGGTTGCCCTCGGTGGCAGCGAGGCGCCGCTCGGCCTTCTCCTTGCGCTTCCGGTACTTGAGGACGCCGGCCGCCTCCTCGATGACGAGGCGCCGGTCCTCGGGCCGGGCGTTCAGCACCGCGTCGATCTGGCCCTGGCTGACGATCACGTGCTGCTGACGGCCCACGCCGGTGTCGGACAGGAGCTCCTGGATGTCGAGCATCCGGCAGGGCACGCCGTTGATGGCGTACTCGCTCTCCCCCGTCCGGAACAGGGTGCGGGTGATCGTGACCTCGGTGAAGTCGATCGGCAGCAGGCCGGCCGAGTTGTCGATCGTGAGCGCCACCTCAGCGCGCCCGAGGGCGGGGCGCTTCGCGGTGCCGGCGAAGATGACGTCGTCCATCTTCTGGGAGCGCACCGCCGACGGCGCCTGGGCGCCCAGCACCCATGCGATGGCGTCGACCACGTTCGACTTGCCGGACCCGTTCGGGCCCACGACCACGGTGACGCCCGGCTCGAGCTCGAGGCTCGTGGCGTCGGCGAAGGACTTGAACCCCTTGAGGGTCAGGGTCTTGAGGAACACCGCGCGCGACGCTACTGCTCGACGAGGCGGGAGCTGGACGACCCTGCGGCCGACGTCCGGGTCATCAGACCTGGCAGGCGGCGCAGAAGTAGACGGGCCGGTTGGCGAAGCGGGCCTTGGCGATGGGGGCCCGGCAGCGGCGGCAGGGCTCGCCCTCGCGCTCGAACACCTTGAGCTCGCTCTGGTACTCGCCCGACTTGCCGTAGAGGTCGACGAACGGCGCCGACTCCAGGTTGGTGCCCCGGTGCTTGACCGCCTCGTGGAGGGTCTCGACGAGGGAGCGGAAGAGCCGGCGGATCTCCTGGCTCGACAGCTCGTTCGAGAGGCGGTCGTAGCGCAGCCCGGCGTCCCAGAGGATCTCGTCGCTGTAGATCGGGCCGATGCCGGCGACGACCGACGGGTCCATGAGGAGGGTCTTCAGCTTCGTGGACTGGGCGAGGATGGCCCGGGCGAACGCGGTCCAGGAGACGGCGTCGGCCACGGGGTCGAGGCCACCGAGGGCGGCGTCGGGCACCTCCTCGGCGAGCGCGTCGGAGGCCACGACCATCGCCTGCGCGTCGCCCGCCGGGTCGACGAGGCGGATCTGGCCGCCCTGGGTGAAGGTGAGGACGAGGGCGGTGCCCTTGGCCGTCTCCGACTTGGGGGTGGCCTTCTCGAGGTAGCCGGCCGAGCCGAGGTCGAGCACGAGCACGTCACCCGAGTCGAGGTTGGCCACGAGGTACCGGCCCTTGCGGTCGACCGACTTGACCTTCGCCCCCTCGAGGCGGGTCTGGAAGGCCTTCTTCGTGCCGTTGTGGCTGACGAGCTTCGTGGCGAGGACCTCGGGGGCCTTGAAGCGCTTGCCCACCGACTCCTTCTCCAGCGCACGTCGCAGCGTCTCGAGCTCGGGCAGCTCAGCCATCGTTGGTCTCCCTCTGGTCGTCGAGCGGACCCGGGTCCTCCGGGTCGCTGGTGGTGTCGTCGGCGTCGGGGGCGGGCGCCTCGGCCTCCTGGAGGCGGGTCACGGCGGCTCGGGCGGCGGCCTGCTCAGCCGCCTTCTTCGAGCGGCCGACCCCCTCGCCGTGCGCCACCCCGTCGATCGTGACGGTCACGTGGAACGTGCGGTCGTGGTCCGGGCCCGTCGACTCCACCGAGTAGCGCGGCGCGCTGCCGAAGCGGTGGGCGACGAGCTCCTGGAGGCGGCTCTTGTGGTCGGCGCCATCGGAGTGGGCGGTGGCCAGGCGGTCGGCGAGGATCCGCAGCACCATCTCGGCGGTGGTCTCGAGACCGAGGGCGAGGAAGGTCGCCCCGATGATCGCCTCCATGGCGTCGGCGAGGATCGAGGGCTTGGCCCGACCGCCGGAGAGCTCCTCTCCCCGTCCGAGGAGGAGGTGGGCCCCGACGTCGAGGGTCTCCGCCACCGATGCGAGGGCGACGGAGCTGACCACCGACTTGCGCAGGTCGGTCAGCGGCCCCTCGTCGAGGTCCGGGTTCGACCGGTAGAGGTGCTCGGTGACCACGAGGCCGAGCACCGCGTCCCCCAGGAACTCCAGCCGCTCGTTCGACCTGTGCCCCGGGTGCTCGGCGCACCAGGACCGGTGCACGAGCGCGGGCGCGAGGAGCTCAGGGGGGAGGTCGACGCCGAGGCGTTCGACCAGGCGATCGAGGTCAGGGACGGGGAGGGAGATGGTCCGCTCTCAGAGCCGGCTGACGACGTAGTCGACGGCGTCGCGCACCGTCTTGAGGTCCTCGAGGTCCTCGTCGTCGATGCGGAACCCGACGGTGCGCTCGGAGAGCTCCTCCTCGAGCGCCTCGACCAGCTCGATCAGCGCGAGCGAGTCGGCCTCGAGGTCGTCGGCGAAGCTCGCGCCCTCGGTGATCGACGACGGCTCGATCTCCAGGATGTCGGCGAGCCGGTCGCGGATGAGCTCGAACACCTCGGTGCGGTCCATGGGTTGTCCTCGTTCGACGTGGGTCTCGGCGGGCACGAGCAGCTCCTGTGCGCGCGGGTACGGGTTCGTGCGGTGGGGCAGCCTAGCCGCCCCGGAACTTCGTGCGCTTGTGAACGCCGGCGGCAGGTCAGGCGGGGGCGACCGCCGCCCGCAGCGAGCCGACGACGTCGGCCTCGTGGAGCTCCTTGGCCACCCGGCAGGCGTTCACGATCGCGGTGGCCGAGCTGGACCCGTGCGAGATCAGGCACAGGCCGTCGACGCCGAGCAGCATCGCCCCGCCGGTGTTGTCGGGGTCGAGCGTGGCGTACAGGGGCAGCAGCGCCGGCATGAGCACGTCGCCGGCCGCCTGGGTCTCCGGGCTGGTGCCGAAGGCGCCGAGGATGGCGTTCACGAGGGTGCGCATGCCGCCCTCGAGGGTCTTCAGCACGACGTTGCCGGTGAAGCCGTCGGTGACGACGACGTCGACGTCCGGGGTCATGACGTCTCGGCCCTCGACGTTGCCGATGAAGGTGGCGCCCGCCGCCGTCAGGGCGTCGGAGCCGGCCAGGAGCGCGTGGGTCTCCTTCACGAGCGGGGTGCCCTTGCTGGACTCCTCCCCGATCGACAGGAGCCCGACGCGGGGCGTCTCGATGCCGTAGCGGTCCCGGGCGAACACCGCGCCCATCTGGGCGAACTGCAGCAGCCACTCGGGCTGGCACTCGGCGTTGGCGCCGGCGTCGAGCAGGACCGTGGGGTTGTGCCCGGGGACCGGGATCGGCGTGGCGATCGCCGGGCGGGACACGCCCGTGATGCGCCCCATGCGCAGCAGCGCCGAGGCCATCGTGGCCCCGGTGTTGCCGGCGGAGATCATGGCGGACGCCTTGCCGTCGCGGACCGCCTCGGCGGCGCGCACGAGCGACGAGTCCTTGCGGCGACGCACGGACGAGCCGGGGTCGTCGCTCATCCCGATCACCTCAGAGGCCGGGATGACCTCCAGGTCGCCCCGCAGGGGCTCCAGCACCTCGGGCTGGCCGACGAGCGTGACCTGCACCCCGAGCTCCTCGACGGCGCGGTGCGCGCCGGCGACGATCTCCTCCGGGGCCTTGTCGCCGCCCATCGCATCCAGGGCGATGGGGAGCATCAGCGGCTCAGTCGACCTCGATGGCCTGCCGGCCCGCGTACCAGCCGCAGTTGCCGCACACGACGTGCGGGACCTTGGCGGCACCGCACCGGGGGCAGACGCTGCGCGACGGACGCTCGAGGCGCCAGGCGCTGGCCCGGCGCGAGCGGCTCTTGGCCTTGGAGGTCTTCTTCTTGGGGACAGCCATGGGGGTGTTCCTCGGGGTGGCGATCGGGGGGCCGGCGCGCGAAGTCCGGCGCAACGCAGCCGGGAGAGCCTAGCGGGACCCCGGCGAAGGCGTCGAACCGCCCGCCCGAGCGCTCGGGGCCAGCACCGGTCGTACCACGCGCGAGACCTGGCGGGCGATCCGAGCGGCGGGGCCCGGCCAGGCGGCGCGGACGGCGAGGGCGGTGACGAGCAGGACGGCGATCAACGCGGACGGTCGGGCCCGGCCGAGCGCGAGGAGGCTGGCCCCCCCGAGTAGCCCCGCCGCGACCTGCGCAGCGCCCCGAGCGCCTCGCAGCCCCAGGGCGGCCCAGGCGAGGAGCGCCGCTGCCGGCGCGAGCAGCACCCGCACGGGCTCCTGGTGGGCCATCCGCAGCTCCACGTCGCCGGGGACGAGGCGGAGGTCGGAGTAGAGGATGCTGTCGGAGTAGTCGAACACGGGGACCAGCGCGAGCTGGGGGCCCTCGAGGTGGCTCCGCCAGCCGATGCCGAGCAGCAGCGCGGCGAGGAGCGCGACGACCGCGAGGTCGAGGCGCACGCGGCGTCGGCGGAGGGCGGTGCTCACCCCTCGTCGAGCTCCGGGCGGCCAGGGGCCGACCACGTGGCGTAGCCGGCGAGGGCGAGGGCGATGGTGGCCAGCAGACCGAGGTTGCGGGAGATGGCGGGCAGGACGATCAGCACCCACCACACGGCCAGGGCGACGGTGCCCGTGGCGGCCACCCGCCAGGCCTTGGGCTCGTCGAGCTTGAACGACGCCCGCAGCGACGGCGCGAGGGTGAGCGCGGCGGCCCCGATGGCGAAGCTCGACCACGCCCAGCTCGTCTCCCAGGCGTTGACGCCGTGCTCCTCGAGGAAGACGGAGAGCACGACGGCGAGCACGCCGAGCCACGCGGCGAGCGGACCCTTGCCGGCGGCCTCCTCCCCCGCGGCCGGCGCGGGCTGCGGCGAGACGCCAGCCGGCGGGGTCGGCGCGGGCGCGGCGACCGGCGGGGGCTGCGGCGAGGCCGCCGGAGCCGGCGCAGCCGGGGGCGCAGCCGGAGCGGCGGGGGTGGCCGGCGCCGCGGGACCTTGGGCGTGCGCCGGGGGCGCGGGAGGCGGCGGCAGGGGCGGGACGCCGGGGCCGGGCGCGGTGGGGTCGGTCATGGCTCGTCTCCTCAGGGTGGGATCCGGGTCAGTCGTCGTCGAGGCGCAGCTCGCGCAGGGCCGCCCACCGGGGGTCGAGCGGCGGCTCGTCGTCGGTGACCTCATCCTCGGCGTCCGGCGCGGCCGGCCCGGTCGGGAAGGCCTCCGGCGCGGGGCCGGGGCAGTCCTCGCGGCACAGGGGCGCCAGCGGCAGGGCCAGCAGGAGCGCGTCGCGCACGACCGGTTCGAGGTCCACGAGGTCGCCCTCGAGCGGGTAGGTCTCGCCCTCGACCGGCTGAGGCTCGAAGACCTCGGAGAGGCCGGCGTCGATGGTCGTCCTGATCGGCTCGAGGCACCGCCGGCACTCCGCATCCATCGGCGCGGTCACGGTGCCGGTGACGGTGACCGCCCCGCCCTCGATGGCCTCGAGGGTGGCGGCCACGTGGACCTCGCCGTCCGTCGGCACGCGGGCCGCGGTGATCGCCACGTCCTCGACGGTCGTGGTGATGTCGACGTCTCGCTGGGTCCCCGGCCGCCGGCGGAGCTCGAGGACGCCGACCTGCAGCGGCGAGCGGGCCACGGCGTCAGGCGTCGTCTTGGTCGAAGACGGCGGGGCCGGACCGCACCGGCTCGGGCGGCGGCGTGTCCTTGGTGACGGCGGGGACGGAGCCGCTGTGGAACGAGCCCTGGAGCTTCTCCCGGCCGGCGCCGACCATCTTCAGGGTGCGCTCGAGCACGATCTCGAAGCTGGCCAGCTTCGCGTCGCAGAAGTCCTCGCACTCGTTCTTCAGGCGGTTGGCCTCGGCCTGGGCGGCGTCGATGATCTTGCGGGCCCGGGCCTCGCTCGCCTTCACGATCTCGGTGCGCTGCACCATCCGCTCGGCCCGGCTGCGGGCGGCCTCGAGGATCTCCTCGCCCTCGTGCTTCACCTTGGCGAGGTAGTCCTCCCGCTCCTTCAGCAGCCAGCGGGCGGCCCGCAGCTCCTCCGGGAGGCGCTCGATGGCCTCCTCGAGCAGCTCGAGCACCTCGTCGCGGTTGATCATGACGGACGTCGACAGCGGCATCGGCCGGGCCGACGCCACGATGTCGTGCAGGCGGCGGAGCATCTGCTCCGCGTCAGTCCCCGGCATCCGGGGACGGGCCGGCTCGGGCTCCGGCAGGTCGAAGTCGTCGTGGTCGTCCATCAGGATCCGTACTTCTCCGCGAGGCGCTTGGCGACGGGCTCGGGCACCATGTGGCTCACGTCCCCGCCGAACTTCGCGATCTCCCGCAGGAGGTTCGACGCGAGGAAGGAGTTGGTGGCCCCCGCCGGGATGAAGAGGGTGTCGAGCCCGGAGACGGCCTTGTTCATCCGGGCCATCATCAGCTCGGACTCGAAGTCGGCCACCACCCGCAGCCCCTTCACGATGAAGTCGCAGCCCAGCTCCCTGGCGAGGTCCACGGTGAGGCTGGAGAACGAGGTCACGGACACGTTGCCGAGGTGGGCCACGGACTCGCCGATCATCGCCTGGCGCTCGTCGAGCTCGAACAGACCGCCGGTCTTCTGGGGGTTCCGCACGGTGGCCACCACCACCTCGTCGAAGTGCGTGGCTGCCACCTCGATGATGTCGAGGTGGCCGTTGTGCAGGGGGTCGAACGACCCCGGGTAGAGGACCTTGGTCATCGGAGCCAACCTACCGCTGCGGGCCCGTCCGCCCGACCACACCTGCCGCGGGCGGGGTCAGATCGCCACGCGGGCGGCGATCACCACGTGGGTGATGCCGTAGCGCTTCGCCCGGAGGACCTCCCACCCGAAGGGCGGCTCGATCGCCCGGTCGGACTCGAGCACCGCCACCTCCGTCGGCAGCCGGTCGAGCAGCTCGACCCAGTCGTCGTCGGGCAGCTCGTAGGGCGGGTCGACGAGGGCGAGGTCCCAGCGCTGGTCGGTGGTGGCGAGGAAGCGGTCCACCGCGCTCGGCACCACGGTGGCCCGCTCGGCCAGGCCGCAGGTGGCGAGGTTCGCCTCGATGGCTCGGACGGCGGCGCGGTCGTGGTCGACGAAGGTGGCCCGGTCGGCGCCGCGCGACAGGGCCTCGATGCCGAGGGCGCCGCTGCCCGCGAAGAGGTCGAGGACCGCGGCGCCGTCGAGGGTGCCCATGCTCCAGAGCGCGTTGAAGGTGGCCTCGCGCACCCGGTCGTGGGTGGGGCGCGTGGCGCGCCCCTCGGGGGCGACCAGCCGCCGGCCCCGCGCCGATCCCGAGATCACCCGCATGCGACGACGGTACCGTTCCGCCATGTCCGCTCCGATCGACCTCCCCGACGGTGTGGTCGTCGTCGAGGTGGGCCAGCCGCACGTCCGCAACGCGATCAACAGCGAGACGGCGGCCCGCCTGCACGACGCGTTCGCCGCGTTCGACGAGGACCCCGACCAGAAGGTCGCCGTCCTCACCGGCGACGCGTCGGCGTTCTGCGCCGGCGCCAACCTCCGCGACCTCCCCCGCCTGCGCGACAGCGGTCCCCTCGGGCCGACCCGGATGCAGCTGTCCAAGCCGGTCATCGCCGCCATCGAGGGCTGGTGCGTGGCCGGGGGCGTGGAGCTGGCGGCGTGGTGCGACCTGCGGGTGGCGGGCCGCTCCGCCCGCTTCGGCTGCCTCGAGCGCCGGTGGGGCGTGCCCCTCGTCGACGGCGGCACCTATCGGCTGCCCCGCATCGTCGGTCTGGGCCGCGCCCTGGACCTCATCCTCACCGGACGGGAGTTCGGCGCCGAGGAGGCGGAGCGGATCGGCTTCGTGAACCGGGTGGTCGACGACGGCGACGCCCTCGCCGCCGCCGTCGCCCTCGCCGGGGAGATCGCGGCGTTCCCGTGGCGCTGCGTGGTCAGCGACCGCCAGAGCGTCTACGACGGTCTGGGGCTCGACCTCGCCGCGGGCCTGGCCCGAGAGGACGAGCTCGGCACCGCGACGATCCGCGCCGACGGCTTCCTCGAGGGCGTCGCCCGCTTCGACGCCCACCAGGCGCAGCGCGAGCGCTGAGCGAGGACCCGGCCGCTACGCGGGGAGCTCCTCGCTCAGCCCCGTCGCCCCGATCCGGACGCGCTCGCGCACGGTGCCGCCCTCGCGCCACGACGTCGTGCGCCACGCCTCGCCCTCCAGGCGCTGCCAGGCCACCGCCTCGAGCAGGAGCTCGAAGAGGTGCGACCGCCCGGGCTCGCCGATGTCGAGGTCCATGGTCTCCCTCCACCGGGCCCGCAGCCGGTCCCAGTCGGGGCCGCCGGTCACCTCCCGGGCTCGACAGAAGGCCTTCACCTCCCCCCAGAGGTCGTCCTTGTCGGCCAGCGGCGTGATGATGCAGCACCGCGGGTCCCGTCGCAGGTCCAGCGCCTTCACGGCGCTCGGCATGCTGCCGCTCCAGAGCCGTCCGTCGAGGATCGTCACCTCCATCGGGCTCACCCGGGGCCAGCCGTCAGCGCGGGTGGTGCCGAGGAGCACGAGCCCGGTCGCCTCCAGGCGCTCGCGGAGCCGCTCGGCGATCGTCGGGGCGTGCACGGTCAGGTCATCGAGGGTGGCCATGCGGCGAGCGTCGCGGCACCTCGCTGACAGCATGTGTCAGGGTCGCCGCCCTACGGTCGTGCTGTGCGCGCCAGCCGACTCGTGCAGCTCCTCCTCATCCTCCAGACCCGGGGCAAGACCACCGCGTCGCGCCTCGCCGAGGAGCTCGAGGTCTCCGTGCGGACCATCTACCGCGACGTGGAGGCGCTGTCCGGCGCCGGGGTGCCGATCTACACGGAGGCCGGGCCCGGCGGCGGAATCCAGCTCGTGGACGGCTACCGCACCCGCCTCACCGGGCTCACGGCGGAGGAGGCCGAGGCGCTCGCGCTCGCCGGCCTGCCCGGCGCGGCCGCCGAGCTCGGCCTCGGCACCGTGCTCGCCGCCGCGCAGCTGAAGGTGGACGCCGCGCTGCCGCCCGAGCTGCGCAGCCGGGCCATCCGCATGCGGGAGCGGTTCCACCTCGACGCCCCGGGGTGGTTCACCCGGGAGGAGCCGGTCCCCCACCTCGCCACCCTGTCCCGGGCGGTGTGGGAGGAGGAGCGGGTCCGCATCCGCTACCAGAAGCGGGACGAGACCGTGCAGCGCCTCGTCGACCCGCTCGGCCTCGTCCTGAAGGCCGGCATCTGGTACCTGGTCGCGCTGTCGGGCCGCGCTCGCTCCGTGCGCACCTTCCGCGTCAGCCGGGTGGTGGACGTCACGCCCACCGGCGAGCCCGCCGCCCGCCCCGGGGGGTTCGACCTCGCGGCGAGCTGGGCCGAGTCGTCGAGCGCCTTCTTCGAGACGTGGCCGCAGATGGAGGTGCGGGTGCGGGTCAAGGCGGACCAGATCTGGCACCTCCGCAGCTCCCTCGCCCCCGGGGCCGCCAAGGAGGCGATCGAGCAGGCCACCCCACCCGACGGCGACGGCTGGCGGGAGACGACCCTGCGCGTCGAGTCGCTCGAGGTGGCGGTCCACTCCCTCCTCCCCTTCGGCCGGCACCTCGAGGTGCTGGACCCGCCGGAGCTGCGCGCCGCGCTGCTCGCCGAGGCGGAGGCCGTGGTGGCGACGTACGCCCCCGCGCCGGTCGGCGCCTGACGCCCGTCCCGCCGCGGCAGACTGGGCTCGTGGCCGTGGCCGAGACGATCGTGTGCGTGGACTGCGGCGGGACCTGCCACCGCATGCCGCTCGAGCCGCCCGAGCTCGGCTGGGCGGTGGGCGACGTCGTCACCTACCGGTGCGTCGACTGCCGCGACATGTGGTACCTCGAGCTCGAGGCCGAGGACCTGGTGGACGAACCCCGTCCCGACGGGCCGCCGGACCCCTGGGCCTGACCGCCCGGTGGGGCGCGCGCCGGGGCTAGGAGACGGCCGCGGCCGGGCGCACCGCCGGGCGCGGCCGACGGGCCACGACCGCTGTCACCCCGAGCGCGGCGAGCACCGCCGCCGGGACCGGACCCCAGGCGGCGCCGGCCGCCACCGTCAGCACGAGGGTCTGCACGGCGACGACCGCCCGCTGGGCGCTCGGCAGCAGCTCCTCCAGGCGACGGTGGAGGGCGAGCATCCGCTCGGGCGTCGTGAGCGGGACGCCGACCAGCACCGCGAGCCCGCGCACCAGGCCGAACCCGGTGGCGATGAGGAAGGCGACCAGCGGATCGCCGGTGAGGGCGGCCATGGCGATCATGAGGTGGACCGCGGCGGTCGTGATGTACGTGGCGAGGCCCACGCCGATCTGCCAGCCGAAGCCGCTCCCGTACACCCAGGAGCGGAACTGGTCGAGCCAGGTCTCGTTGACCTGCCGGGTGTGCGACGGGAGGCGGAACCCGCCGAGGTTCAGGTCCGAGGCGATCGCGATCGCGGCGAGCACGGCGACGGCACCGAGGACCGCGGCGTCCGACGGCCCCAGCGCGCCGACGCCGGCGGCGAGCGCGGCGGTGCCGAGCCCGAGGGTGGCGCCGCCGAGGATCGAGCCGGTGATGAACCACGCCACGCTGGTGGCGTACCGGTTCCCCCGGGCCTGCTCGCCGATCGGGGTGATGGTCGACAGCATCGACAGCCCGCAGGGCGACCAGGTCGACCGGATGGCGGCCGCCAGCGCCACGAGCGAGGTGAGCACGATCACGAGCGCCATCTGCCCATGGTAGGCACGGCCCAGCCGCGATGGGGCTGCGGCACGGCGCCTCCTATCGTGCGGCCCATGGAGCCAGTGATGGATCTGGACCCGGTCGAGCAGCGAGTCCTCGGGAGCCTCCTCGAGAAGGAGCGCACGGTCCCGGACACCTACCCGATGACCCTGAACGGCCTGCGGACCGCGTGCAACCAGTCCTCGGGCCGGGATCCGGTGATGCAGCTGAGCGACACGGAGGTGACGACCGCGCTCACCAAGCTGCGCGCCCTCGGCCTCACCCGGGTCATCCACCCGAGCCACGGCGCCCGCCAGCCGAAGTACCGCCAGGTCCTCGACGAGGTGCTCCACCTGGACGACGCCGAGCGCGCCGTCCTCACGCTCCTCCTGCTCCGCGGCCCCCAGACCCCCGGTGAGCTGCGCTCGCGGGCCGAGCGGCTGCACGCCTTCGAGAGCCTCGCCGCGGTCGACGCCGCGCTGGCGTCGCTGGCCGGGCGGGCGCAGCCGCTCGTGCGCGAGCTCCCCCGCCAGCCCGGCCGCAAGGAGGCCCGCTGGATCCACCTCCTCGGCCAGCCGCCCGCCGCACCGGCGCCCGCGGCGGCCGCCGCACCTCCGGCTGGGCAGGCCGACGAGGCGGCGCAGCTCCGCGAGGAGAACGAGCGCCTGCGGGCCGAGAACGAGCAGCTGCGGGCCGACCTCGCCGAGGCCCGCCGCCTCCTCGAGGAGCTCACCGCCCCCTAGGGCCGCGCGGCCCCTACGACTTGAACAGGAACTCCTCGTCCTCGGGATCGAGGAAGAGGCGGAGCTCGTCGGCCAGCTCGGGGTGCTCGTCGAGGGTCGGGTCGCGGTCGACGATGGCCTCGGCGGCGCGGCGGGCGGCCTCCACCGCCTTGCGGTCCCGCCGCAGCGAGGCCAGCTTCAGGTCGCTGCGGCCCTTCTGACGCTCGGCGAAGATCGTGCCCTCGCCGCGGATGTCGAGGTCGACCTCGGCCAGCTCGAACCCGTCGTCGGTGCGGACCATCGCCTCGAGGCGGGCGTTGCCCTCGGCCCGCTCCTCCTCGTCGCCGCCCGCACCGCCGGCCCCGGTGACCAGGAAGCAGTGCGACGCCGCCGCGCCGCGGCCCACCCGGCCCCGCAGCTGGTGCAGCTGGGCGATGCCGAAGCGGTCGGCGTCGAGGATGACCATCACCGTGGCGTTCGGGACGTCCACGCCGACCTCGATGACCGTGGTGGCCACGAGCACCTGGAGGTGCCCCTCCCGGAAGGCCGCCATCGTCGCCTCCTTCTCGGCGCCGGGCAGCCGGCCGTGGAGGAGGCCGAGGCGGAGCCCGTGGAGCTCACCGCCGGCGAGGCGCTCGAAGGTGGCCTCGGCCGAGGCGGCGTCGAGCTTCTCGCTCTCGCCGATGAGCGGGCACACCACGTAGGCCTGACGTCCGGCCGCCACCTCCTCCCGGACGCGGTCCCAGACGGCCGCCTCCTCCTCCTCGCCGCGGGCCCAGGTGGTGACGATGCGCTGGCGCCCGGCCGGCTTCTCCTTGAGGAGCGACACGTCGAGATCGCCGTAGACGGTCATCGCCGCGGTGCGCGGGATCGGGGTGGCGGTCATGACGAGGACGTCCGGGACGGCGCCGCCGCCGGCCTTGTCCCGCAGCGCGGCGCGCTGCTCGACGCCGAAGCGGTGCTGCTCGTCGATGACCACGACGCCGAGCGACCGGAAGGCCACCGCCTCCTGGATGAGCGCGTGGGTGCCGACGACGATGTCGACCTCTCCCGCCTCGAGCGCGGCGAGGACCCGCTGGCGCTCCCGGCCGGTGACCTTGTTCGTGAGGAGCTCGACCGTCAGCGGCCGGCCCCCGAACAGCGATGACTCGTCGACCACCTCGATGCCGGCGACGAGGGGCCGAATCGACTGGAGGTGCTGCTCGGCGAGGACCTCGGTCGGGGCCATGAACGCCCCCTGGTGGCCGCCCTGCACCGCGGTGAGGAGGGCGGTGACGGCGACCACCGTCTTGCCGGCGCCCACGTCGCCCTGGAGGAGGCGGTGCATGGGGATCGGCCGAGCGAGGTCGGCGGTGATCTCCTCGATCACCCGCTGCTGGTCGCCGGTGAGCCCGAAGGGCAGGGCGTCGAGGAGCTGGCGGACGAGCTCGCCCGAGGTGTCGTGCTCGATCCCCTGGCTCGTCGCCTCGATGCGCCGCTTGCGCATGACGAGGGCGAGCTGGATGCGGAGCAGCTCGTCGAACACCAGCCGCCGCCGGGCCGCCGCGGCCTCCGCCATCGACTCGGGCACGTGCACGCCCCGGAGCGCCGCGGTGCGGTCGACGAAGTCGTGCTCGTCGAGGAGCCAGCCCGGCAGCGGCTCGGCCATCTCCCCCGCCCGCTCCAGCGACTCTCTCAGCCACGCGCGGAAGTCCCGGGAGTAGAGGCGGAGCCGGTCGGACTGCGGGTAGATCGGCGTGATCTCGAGCCGGTCCTCCTCGTCGAGGAGGTCGACCTCGGGGTTGGCCAGCTGCTTCTGACCCCGGAAGGCGGTCACCTTCCCGAAGAACATCGCCTCGGTGCCCTCGGGGAGCTGCCGGGCCCGCCAGGGCTGGTTGAAGAACGTGACCCGCAGGTAGCCGGACCCGTCGGTGATGCGCAGCTCGGTGCGGGCCTTGCCTCGGCCGCGGCCCTGCACGGTGCTCGACGACACCACCCGACCGAACACCCACAGCTGCTCGTCGACCTGGGCGTCCCGGATCGACGACTGGCGGGTCTTGTCGAGGTAGCGCCGCGGGTAGTGCGTCAGCAGGTCGAGGATCGTCTCGATCCCGATCTCGCCCAGCGCCCGGGCCCGCTCGGGGCCGACGCCCCGCAGCTCGGTGACGGGGAGGGCCGCCAGCTGACGGAGGCGACGGGCCACGGCGACGCGGGCTACTCGATCCCGAACAGGTACGGGTACAGGGGCTGGCCGCCGTGGTGGACCTCGGCGGCCACGTCGGGCCGGTGCTCGCCCAGCCACTCGGTGAGCTGGCGGGTGCAGGCGGCGGAGGCGCCCTCGCCCTCGATGATCGTCACGATCTCGTGGCGGTCGGTAACGAGCACGTCGAGGAGCGCGGTGGCGGCCGAGGCGAGGTCTCGCTCCACGGCCTTGATGCCGTCCCGGCCGAGGCCGAGCCAGTCGCCCGTGTGGATCGGCCCGCCGTCCCAGCTCGAGTCGCGCACGGCCTGGGTGACCTCGCCGGCCACGACCGCGGCGGCCGCCTCGGCCATCTCGGCGGCGTTGGCCTCGGCCGACGCCTCGGGGTCGTAGTCCACGAGCGCCGCGAAGCCCTCGGTGACGCCCTTGGTGGGGACGACGATGACCGTCTTGTCGGTCTGGGCGCCCACCTGCTCGGCCACCGGGATGATGTTCTTGTTGTTCGGGAGGATGACGACCTGGTCGGCCGGGACCCGCTCGACCATCGCCAGCAGCTCGGCCGTCGACGGGTTCATCGACTGGCCGCCGGTCACGATCCCCTGCACGCCGAGCGAGTGGAAGATGCGCCGGATGCCGTCACCGGTGGCGACGGCGACGACCGCGCAGGTGACCGGGGTGCTCAGGTGCTCGGGCACCTCGTCGATGGCGCCGGCCTCCGCGGCCTCGCGGACCCAGCGCTCCTCCTCCACCTGCTCCATCAGGTCGGTGACCCGGATGTTGCGGGGGCGGCCGATGTCGATGGCGGCCTCGATGGAGGCGCCGATGTCGTCGGTGTGGATGTGGCAGTTCCAGATGCCGTCGCCGCCGACGACGACGATCGAGTCGCCGATGCCGGCCCAGACGTCCTTGAACGCCGGGATCGCCTCGTCGGGCGCCTCGAGGAAGTACATGACCTCGTAGCGCAGGTCGCCGACGTCGTGGCCCTCGCCGTGGTCGTGCCCGTGGGCGGCGAGCACCTCGATGTCGGGGCCGTCGACCTCCTCGGGCTCGGGCAGCGGGCGCCCGTCGACCTGGTGGAGCAGCGCGTCGAGCAGCAGCAGGAAGCCGGTGCCGCCGGCGTCCACCACCCCGGCGTCCTTCAGGACCGGCAGCATCTCCGGGGTGCGGGCGAGGGCGTCGGCGCCCTGGGCCTTGGCCGCCTCGAGCACCGCCACGAGCTCGGCGCCCGACCCCGCGGCGGCGACGGCGGCCTCGGAGGCCTCCCGCACCACGGTGAGGATCGTGCCCTCCACCGGCCGCATCACGGCCTGGTAGGCGGCCTCCGCCGCGGCGGCGAGGGCCTTGGCGGCGACCTCCCCGTCGAGCTCGCCGGCGTCGGCGATCACCGACGACATGCCGCGGAGGATCTGGGAGAGGATCACGCCGGAGTTGCCGCGGGCGCCCATGAGCGACCCGTGGCTGATCGCCTTGCAGACGGAGGCCAGCTCGGCGTCGCAGCGCTCCAGCTCCTCGCACACGGCGAGCGCGGTGAGCGCCATGTTCGTCCCGGTGTCGCCGTCGGGCACCGGGTAGACGTTCAGCCGGTTGATGCCCTCCTTGTGGGCGGCCAGCGCGTCCCGGAAGGTCGCGACAGCGGCGCGGAGCTCGTCGGCGCCGAGGCGCGTGAGGGTGGCCATCGGGCGGGGATTGTAGGAGGTCGGAGACCACCCGCTGCACGACCCCCCTCGCGGGGCCCGCTCCCGGGTTGGCGGGGGCCCCGGTGCGCCGATAGCCTCTCTGGGCCCGTCCGACGGCCCGCGTCGTCGTGGCGGCAGGTCTCCAACGTCCCACAGGTGAAGAGGTCTCCGACGATGGCAGCAGTGTGCGAGGTGTGCGGGAAGCACCCGTCCTTCGGGATGAACGTCAGCCACTCGCACCGGCGCACCAAGCGTCGGTGGAACCCCAACATCCAGCGCATCCGCGCCGTGGTGAACGGGGCTCCCAAGCGCGTCAACGTGTGCACCGGCTGCATCAAGGCCGGCAAGGTCACCAAGCGCGTCTCCTGACCCCGGCGGGCTCGCCCCGCCCGGCGTGACGTCACCGAGCGCCCGGCCCTCCGGCCGGGCGTCTTCGCGCGCCCCGGCGGCGGCTGGCGCCCGTCTGGCTGGCTGCGGAACCGCTCCGATACGGTGGCTCCCCATCCGCAGCCCGAGTTGAGGAGCAGGTGAATGCAGGGTGTGATCAAGTCGTACGACCCCGGCTCGGGGGACGGCGTGGTGCTCTGCGACACGGATCTCCGCGAGTACGACCTCGCCCCGGGGGCCCTCCAGGGATCCGTGTTCCGCATGCTCCGACCCGGCCAGCGGGTGCTGTTCGAGCTCGACGACGCGGCGCGCGCCACCCGGCTGCGCGTCGGGAGCGAGATCGACATGGGCACGCCCGGCTTCGGCGGGCTGCCCGACTTCCCGGCGGAGACCGCCTGAGCCCCCCGAGCACCACGGAGTGAACATGCCTGGCACCACGGACAACCAGAAGCTGAAGGACTGGGTCGAGCACTGGGCGGGCATCTTCCAGCCAGATGCCATCGAGTGGTGCGACGGCTCCGAGGAGGAGTGGGATCGCCTCACGCAGCTCCTCGTCGACGGCGGCACGTTCCAGAAGCTGAACGAGGAGAAGCGGCCCAACAGCTTCCTCGCCCTCTCCGACCCGGGTGACGTCGCCCGCGTCGAGGACCGGACCTTCATCTGCTCCGAGCGCGAGATCGACGCCGGCCCGACCAACAACTGGCGGGACCCGGCCGAGATGAAGGCCGAGATGATCGAGCTCTACACCGGGGCCATGAAGGGCCGGACCATGTACGTGGTGCCGTTCTCGATGGGTCCGCTCGGCTCCCCCATCGCCCACATCGGCGTCCAGCTCACCGACTCGCCCTACGTGGCGGTGAACATGCGGATCATGACCCGCATGGGCCAGCCCGTCCTCGACGTGCTCGGCGCCGACGGCGACTTCGTGCCCTGCCTCCACTCCGTGGGCTACCCGCTCGTGCTCGCCGACGGCACCACCCGCGAGGACGTGCCGTGGCCGTGCGACGCCGACAACAAGTACATCACCCACTTCCCCGAGACCCGCGAGATCTGGAGCTACGGCTCCGGCTACGGCGGCAACGCCCTCCTGGGCAAGAAGTGCTTCGCCCTGCGCATCGCCTCGACGATGGCCCGCGACGACGGCTGGATGGCCGAGCACATGCTCATCCTCGGCATCACCCCGCCGAACGGCGAGAAGGTCTACATCGCCGCCGCCTTCCCGTCGGCCTGCGGCAAGACCAACATGGCCATGCTCATCCCGAGCCTGCCGGGCTGGAAGGTCGAGACCGTCGGTGACGACATCGCCTGGATGAAGTTCGGCGACGACGGCCGCCTCTACGCGATCAACCCGGAGGCCGGCTTCTTCGGCGTGGCCCCCGGCACCGGGGACGACACGAACCCGAACGCCGTCGCCACCCTCAACGCGAACTGCATCTTCACCAACGTCGCCAAGACCGACGACGGCGACGTCTGGTGGGAGGGCCTCTCGGAGCCGCCGGCCCACGCGATCGACTGGAAGGGCAACGACTGGACGCCCGACAGCGACGCCCCGGCCGCCCACCCGAACGCCCGCTTCACCGCTCCGGCCTCGCAGTGCCCGTCGATCGCCCCCGAGTGGGAGGACCCGAAGGGCGTGCCGATCTCGGCCATCCTCTTCGGCGGCCGCCGGGCCACGAACGTCCCGCTCGTGACCGAGGCCTTCGACTGGCAGCACGGCGTCTTCCTCGGCTCGATCATGAGCTCCGAGAAGACCGCGGCCGCTGCCGGCACCGTCGGCGAGCTGCGCTTCGACCCCTTCGCCATGCTGCCTTTCTGCGGCTACAACATGGGCGACTACTTCCAGCACTGGCTCGACATCGGCGCCCGCGAGGGGGCCAAGCTCCCGAAGCTCTACTGGGTCAACTGGTTCCGCAAGGGCGACGACGGCTCGTTCCTGTGGCCGGGCTTCGGCGAGAACAGCCGGGTGCTGAAGTGGATCGTCGAGCGCCTGTCCGGCGAGGGCGAGGCCACCGACACCGCCATCGGCCGGGTCCCGACCCCCGAGGCGCTCGACCTCGAGGGCCTCGACATCGACGCGGAGACGCTCCAGCAGCTCCTGTCGGTCGACAGCGAGTCCTGGCGGGCCGAGCTCCCGCAGATCGAGGGCCACTACGCCTCGATCGGCGAGACGGTGCCCGGCGCCCTGCGCGACGAGCTCGCCGAGCTCGAGAAGCGCCTGGCGCAGTAGCACCCGTCCCCAGACGTCTGCGGTGGCCGGTCCCCCGGGGGCCGGCCACCGGCGCGTCCGGGCCGCGGCGATGCGCCGCCGACCACGACGGTGCGGCCGCCCCGTCGCGGTCCGCGCTCAGCGCCAGGCGAAGCGCGGCTGCTCGAGGTCCCAGACGGGGTCGGGGCGGCCCTCGAGGCCGAGCCAGCGCAGCTGGACCACCACCGCCCCGGTCGGGGCGTGGATCAGGTCGCCGCCGAGGGGTACCTGGACGACAGGGCGGTCGCTCTCGGGGATCGAGACGAAGCGGGGCGAGTCGGGCCGGAGCAGGTTGTGCAGCCCGATCCGGTAGACGGCCTGCACCTCGTCCGGCGACGGGCGGAGCTCGCCCCGCCCGCCGGCCCACAGCACGACCGGCGTGATGACGTAGCCCGAGCGGGTCGGGTAGTCGTCGAGCAGCCCGAGGACGGCCGACTCGGGCAGGTGCAGCCCGCACTCCTCCTCGAGCTCCCGCAGGGCCGCCTCCTCGGGGCTCTCCCCGGGGTCGAGGCGCCCGCCCGGCAGCGCCCACTGGGCGCTGTGGGCTCGCAGCGTGGCGGCCCGCCGGCACAGCAGGAAGGCGGCGCCGCCGGCCACCCCGACCATGCGCCCGTCCAGGCCGTCGATGTCGCCGGGGACGACGGCCATCTCCTCGGCGGTGAAGGCGTGCGCGTCGACGCGGTCCTCCCCCGCCTCGGAGTCCACGAGGGTGACGGCGACGGCGGCGTGCCGGCGGCCCTCGAGGGGCACAGCGCGCCGCTCGTGGGCGGCGAGGTTCTCCCGGATGCGGGCCCGGAGCGCCTCGTCGTAGCCGAGGGGCTCGGGCACCTGCCCGGTCAGAGGTTCACGACGGGACAGGTCAGCGTGCGCGTGATCCCGTCGATGAGCTGCACCCGGCTGACGACCATCTTCCCGAGCTCGTCGACCGTGTTGGCCTCCGCCTTGGCGATGACGTCGTAGGGACCGGTGACGTCATCGCAGGCGACGACGCCGTCGATGGCGCTCACCTCCCGGGCCACGTGGGCGGCCTTGCCGACCTCGGTCTGGATCAGGATGTACGCGCTGACGGCCATGCGTCCTCCTCGCTCCGGTCGCGGCATCGTAGGCCGCGCCGCGACCGGCCGGGACCGATCTCCTCGACGGGTCTGGTCAGGCGCGCGGCGCCGGGCGGGTGCTGCCGAGCTGAACGCCGGACAGGGCGATGAGCGCGACGCCGAGGGGGATGTGCCAGGCCGCTGCCGCGGTCGACTCGCGGCCCACGTAGCCGAGGCCGACCTGGGCGAAGGTCCCGGCGGCGAGCGCCACCGCGATCCCGAAGGCCACCCCGTCGCCCTTGCGGAGCAGGAACGTCAGGGGGACGCCGATGACGGCGAGGGCGAAGGTGGCGTTGCCGATGTAGCCGTGGATCTTGATCACGTCCTCGCCCTCGAAGAGGTGCTGCCCGGCGAGGACGGCCTGCAGGAGGATCAGGATCGGGAGGAGCCACACGACCGCGGTGCGGGCGGTGGCGAGGGCGGGACGGTCAGCGGGCATCGGGGCTCCGTGGATCGGGGATCAGGGGATCGGGACGGGGTTCAGGGTCATGGCCCGGATGGCGAGCCCCATGAGGAAGAGCCCGCCGAAGCCGTAGAGCAGCAGCCGCCGGTCGGCGAGCTGGTGCCGGTAGCTGTAGATGATGCCGATCGACGCCAGCGCGACGAAGCCGTAGAAGGCGTGCATCTGCGCCACCTCGTAGTCCTCGATCGCCACGAGGCTCACGCCGAGGACGACCTGGAGGACGAGGAGCAGCTCTGCGACGACGGTGGCCGGCCAGAGCGCGCGGTGGCGCAGCGCGGGTCGGTAGTGGGCACCGATGGCCCAGGCGCCGACCAGCGCGTTGGCGATCACCACCAGCCACGCGGTGTCCGCGTGGAGCGCGCGCAGGGACACAGCCGGGGGCTCAGGCCTGGCCGGACGACCCGCCGGCGATGGTGTAGCTCCAGAGCTCCGAGGCGGTGCCGACGGGCTTGTGCTCGCCCCCGTGGGCGCCGTGGCCGTGGCCACCGCCGTGGGCGTGGCCCTCCCCACCGCCGTGGGGATGCCCGCCGCCGGCCCCGGCCATGCCCTTGTGGCCCTCGGCGAACGCAGGGCTGGTCAGCCACGCCTGGAACGCCTCCTCGTCGCGCCAGCGGGTGACGACGAGCCAGGTCGTCCGGCCGTCGGTGGGCTTGAGCAGCTCGAAGCCCTCGAAGCCGTCCTGGCCGTCGACCGCCCCGGCTCGGGCGGCGAAGCGGTGCGCGAGCTCGTCGCCGGCCTCGGCCGGCACCTCGATGGCGTTGATCTTGATGACGGTCACGCCGCGACCCTAGGTCCGGCGGCGGCCGCAGCCCGAGTCAGCGGGCTGCGATGTCGGTCACGCTGCGCCGTGGCCGCCTCCTACTCGCCGCAGGCGGCGCCGGCCTCGAGGTTCGTGACGACGTCCTGGGTGTCGATCCATGCGGTGAGCCGACCCCCCTCCACCTCGATGTCGAGGAAGCCGGGGAACGGGCCCTCCGGCGGGACCCGCTCGACGGCGCCGGGGTGCAGCTCCTCGGCGTCGGCGGCCGTGGCCTGCCACCCGAAGCCGGCCGCGGTACCCAGGGCGGGTGGGGCGCCGCTCAGGCGCCAGGCGAAGAGGTGCGGGCCCGAGCCGTGCTCGGTCTCCCCGTCGGTGAACAGGAGGGTGAGGTGATCCCACTCGACGCCGCGGATCTGCTCGCCCGGGCAGGTGCCGTAGGCGCTCGTCGGCGCGGGCTCCCAGCCCCCGTCGCCCGTGGGCGGGCCGAGGACGGCGCTCACGGCGGCCACCGCCGCGTCGGGGTCGTCTCCGAAGGTGACGAGGCCGAGGCCGTCACCGCGCAGGACGAGCTCCTCGACCCCCTCCCCCAGCGTGGTCTGCGTCGGCTCCTCGGCCGCGGGGTCCTCGGCCGGGTCCCCACCGCCCGCCGAGGGGGCGGGGGCCGCGGTGGTCGAGGTGGTGCGCTCCGCCGCCGGACCCTCGCCGTCGTCGTCCGAGCAGGCGGCGAGGGGCGCCAGGAGCGCGAGACCGGTCACGAGGAGGGCGAGCGGACGACGGGACATGGCGCCCACCGTACGGGTCGTCGCACCCGGCGACGGGCACCCCGGCTCAGGCGAGCTCCGGGCCCGCCCAGGCCGCCTCGAGGATCGCTCGGGCGTCGTCCTCGCTCACGGGGCGGGGGTTCCCGGCGATCGTCCGGTTCCCCTGGGACAGCCGGGCGACGGCGTCGAGCTCCTCCTCGGGGACGCCGGCCTCGGCGAGGGTGGCGGGCAGGCCGAGGCGGGCCCGCAGGTCGTCGACGGCGCCGGCCGGGTCGTCCGGGCGGCCGAGGGCCCGCCCGATGGCCTCGACGGCCTCGGGGACGACCTCGGCGTTGAAGCGCACGCAGTGGGCGAGCAGCACCGCGTTGGCGAGGCCGTGCGGGATGCCGGTGCGGCCGCCCACGAGCTGCGCCAGCCCGTGGTGGACCCCCATCCCGGCGTTGGCCAGGCACCGCCCGGCCAGGAACGCGCCCTCGAGGACCTCGGTGCGGGCGGCCAGGTCGGCGGGGTCGTCAACCACCCCGGGCAGCGCCCGGTGGAGCACCGCCGCGCCGTGGAGCGCGATGGCCTCCGACTCGGGCGACCGCGTGGGCGACCACGCCGCCTCGACGCAGTGGGCCAGCGCGTTCATGCCCGTCTCGGCGCTCACCCGGGCCGGGGTGGAGGTGGTGAGCAGCGGGTCGTACAGGACGGCGCGCGGGGCGCACGTCGGGCCGCCGCCCCCGCCCTTCTGCCGGGTGTTCGGGTCGGTCATGCCGAAGAACGGCGTGAGCTCCGCACCCGAGTAGGTGGTGGGGATGGCGATGTGCGGGAGGAGGGGCCGGTCGAGGTGGCTCGCCCCCGGGATCCCCGCCTCCTGCTCGAGGAAGTACGCCACGGCCTTGCCGAGGTCGGCGCACGACCCGCCGCCGAAGGAGACGATGAGGTCGACGCCGTCGCGCCGGGCCTGCTGGACCGCGGCCTGCACGATCGGGGTGGGCACGTGGGACCGCACCTCCGCGAACGTCGAGGTGAGCGTTCGGCCCAGCTTCCGGACGACGGCCTCGCCCTCGACGGAGGCCACCCGGCCCGGCGTGGTGACGAGCATGGCCTGGCGGGCGCCGATCGTGCGGACGAGCTCCGGAAGGCGGTCGAGGGCGCCCACCCCGAAGGCGACCTGCTGGGCGAGCGCGGTGTGGGTCCAGGTGGCCCGCCGGCTCGGGTCGACCATCAGCCCAGCCCCTCGAGGATGTCGTGCTCGCGGATCCCGGGCTCGGCCCCGTGGCGGATGAACCACTCCGTGCCGAAGCCGGCCGCGAACTGCTCCTCGGGCATGGCGAGGAAGAAGGACTGCTCGCTGATCTGGCTGGCGTGCGCCGCCATCGAGGCCCGCTTCACGGCGAGGAAGTCGCTGACGTCCACCGCGGTGGTGAGCACCGCCTCGGGGCGACCGAAGGTGCTGTCCTCGGACACGTCGGGCATGTCCTGGTCCTCCGCCGCCTCGCCGGCGGCGGCCCGGGCCGCCTCGGTGAGGCGGCGGATGTGGTCCCGGTTCATCGTCGCCTCGAGCACCCGGGGGGTGCCGGCCAGCTCGGCCGCCCGCACCCCGACCCGGTGGACCTGGATGTGATCGGGGTGCCCGTACCCGCCGTCGGCGTCGTAGACCGTCAGGACGTCGGCCTGCTCCTCGGTGAGGATCGCGGCGAGGCGGAGGGCGGCCTCCTCGACGTCGGCCTGCCAGAAGCACTCCGGGCGGTCGTTCTCGGGGGTCCCCATCATCCCGGAGTCCTCGTAGCCGAGGAACTCCACCCGGGCCGCGCCCAGGATCTCCGCCGAGCGGTAGGACTCCTGGACCCGCCGGTCGGCGAGGCGCTCGCCCTCGGCCAGGAACCCGTCCTCCACCTCGCCGAGCTCGCCGCGCGTCGCGAACACGAGCACGACGCGATGACCGGCGGCCGCGGCCTTGGCCAGCGTGCCGCCGGTCTGGATCGACTCGTCGTCGGGGTGGGCGTGGAAGGAGACGATGGTCGCCATGGAGCCGGACGCTACCGGCGTCCGGGCGATCCCGGGCTACGCGATCGCGCCCGCCGCGCGCAGCTCGGCGATCCGGTCGGCGTCGAGGCCCCAGTCCCGCAGCACCTCGTCGGTGTGCTGACCGGCGTGGGCCGGCGGGCGCTGGATCTCCGGCGGGGTGGCCGAGAAGCGGGGGGCGGGGGCGGGCTGGACGACGCCCTCGCGCTCGACGAAGGTGCCCCGCTGCACGTTGTGCGGGTGCTCGGGGGCCTCGGCCAGCGAGAGCACGGGGGCGAAGCACACGTCGGTGCCCTCCATCAGCTTGCACCACTCGTCGCGGGTCTTCGTCTTGAAGACCTCGGCGAGCTTCACCTTCAGCTCGGGCCAGGCGTTGCGGTCGTGCTGGTGGCCGAACTCCGCCGGGTCGACGCCGGTGAGCCGGAGCAGCTCGGCGTAGAACTGCGGCTCGATCGAGCCGATCGACACGTACTTGCCGTCCTTGGTCTCGTACACGTCGTAGAAGTGCGCGCCGCTGTCGAGCATGTTGGTGCCGCGCTCGTCGTTCCAGATCCCCATCGCCCGGAAGGCGTGGAACATCGTGGTGAGGACGGCAGCGCCGTCGACCATCGCGGCGTCGACGACCTGGCCCTCCCCGCTGCGGTGCGCGTGGAGGATGCCGCAGACCATGCCGTAGGCGAGGAGCATGCCGCCGCCGCCGAAGTCGCCCACGAGGTTGAGCGGCGGGACGGGGGCCTCGCCCCGGCGGCCGATCGGGTCGAGCGCGCCGGCGAGGGCGATGTAGTTGATGTCGTGGCCGGCGGTGGGTGCGTACGGCCCCTCCTGGCCCCAGCCGGTCATGCGGCCGTAGACGAGCTTGGGGTTGCGGGCCAGCGCGACGTCGGGGCCGAGGCCGAGGCGCTCCATGACGCCCGGCCGGAAGCCCTCGATGAGGCCGTCGGCCTGCTCGATGAGGCGGAGCACGGTCTCGACGCCCTCGGGGCTCTTCAGGTCGACCCCGATGGAGCGGCGGCCGCGGTTCAGCACGTCGGCCGGCGGGGTGGACGGGTCACCGCCCATGACGCGGTCGGCGCGGTCGACGCGCACGACGTCGGCGCCCATGTCGGCCAGCATCATGGCGCAGAAGGGGCCGGGGCCGATTCCCGCGATCTCGATGATCTTGAGGCCAGCGAGCGGTCCGGGCATGACGTTCCTCCACGGGGTCGGCGGTGCGACGGCCATCCTGTTCGGGCTTGACCGAGCGGTCAAGACGGCCCGCCGGGGTCTAGCGTGCGGCCCATGACCGCGTTCGGAGTGCACACCGGCCTGCAGAACACGACGATCGACGAGCTCAAGGACCTGTGGACCCGCATCGAGGACCACGGCTTCGACTGGATCTCGATCTGGGACCACTTCTACGCCGCGGACTTCGGCGGCACGCAGTGCCTCGAGGCCGTCGCGTGCCACGCCGCGCTGGCCTGCCACACGAGCCGCGTCCGGGTCGGCTCGCTCGTCTACTGCGTCGGCTACCGGCACCCGGCGGTGCTCGCCAACGCCATCACGACGATCGACCACCTCTCCGGCGGGCGGGCCGAGCTGGGCCTCGGCGCGGGCTGGGCGAAGAACGAGTACGACGCCTACGGGATCCCCTTCCCCGGCCCGAAGGAGCGCCTCGATCTGCTCGAGGAGTCGGCAGAGGCGATCCGCGGGATGCTCCGCCAGGAGCGCACGACCTTCCACGGCCAGCACGTGCAGCTGACCGACGCCGCCTGCGACCCCCGCCCGATCCAGGACGAGCTGCCGATCTGGATCGGCGGCTCGGGCGAGAAGCGCACGCTGCGCATCGCCGCCCGCTTCGCCGACGGGTGGAACGTGCCGTTCATCGCCCCGGACACCCTCGCCCACAAGAGGGCGGTGCTGGCCGAGCACTGCGCCGCCGTGGGGCGCGACCCGAGCGAGATCCGCTGCGCCGTGAACGTCGGCCTCTGCGCCGACGAGGACGCGCTGCGGGCGCAGTTCGGCGCGATGGCCGAGTTCGTCCGGCCGGGCACGCTGATCGGCTCGCCGGATCAGCTCGTCGACCGCATCGGCGAGTACGTCGAGGCTGGCGCCGACCAGCTCAACATCGCGATGCGCGCGCCCTGGGACCTCACGCTCCTCGACCTGGCCAGCGAGGCCATCGCCCAGCTCCGCTGACCCCACCCCGGCTCGAGGCAATAGCGCTCGCCGCGGCGCGCCTGAGGCGATGGCGCTCACATCCGGTCGTCATCGCCTCGAGACCGGCGTCGTGAGCGCTGATGCCTCGAGTCAGTCCTGCCGCGGGCCGTGCTGACCGCTCGGGCCCGAGGCCCGTGCCTCGGGCCCGACGATCACATCCGGTCGAGCAGCTGCTGCTTCTTGGCCTGGAACTCCGCCTCGGAGATGACGCCCTGGCGACGGAGCTCGTCGAGCTGGCGGATCTGCTCGGGGATGGAGGCCTCGCCGCCGCCGACGCGCCCGATGCGGTCGAACTTGCGGTTCTCGTTGTCCTCCATCTGGCGGTAGATCTCGTTCTGGACCGCCGAGGGCTTGCGGACGTTCGAGAAGGACTGCCGGCCCTGCTCGCCGGCGGACTCGATCACGAGGTCGCCCGAGCCGAGGAGCCGCTCGAGGATCGTCTGGCTGAAGAACACCGTGTTCACGCGCTCGAGCGGGATCTCGATGCCCTTCTTGGCGAGCACGCCGTGCCGGTAGATCAGCCGGTCGGTGGTGACGACGAAGTGGGTCGTCGACCACTGGGCGTAGACCAGGCCGAGCCAGACCAGCGCGGCGAGCACGGCGATGCCGATCAGGGCGTCGACGGCGCCGGGGAGGCTCGAGGTGAGCGCCCAGATCCCGACCGCCACCGCGACGACGAGCGCCAGCGCGGGCTTCAGGAAGAACTCCCAGTGCGGGTGGAGGTCGAGCGCGATGTCCTCGCCGTCGTTCAGCAGCTTGCGGGAGAAGGCCACGGCGCGCAGCGTAGACGGGAGGGTCGGTCCGCCCGGTGCAATCGCCTGGTCAGGCCCAGCCGAGCTCGTGGAGGCGGTCGTCGTCGATGCCGAAGTGGTGGGCGACCTCGTGGATCACGGTGATGCGGATCTGCTCGACGAGCTCCTCCTCGTCCTCGCACATCGCGAGGAGCGGACGGCGGAAGATCGTGATGCGGTCGGGCAGGACGCCGTCGTAGTGCTGGCGCTCCGTGAGCGGGATGCCGTCGTAGCGGCCGAGGAGGCGCGACCCGGGGCTCCCCTCCCGCACGACGACCGCGACGTTGTCCATCATCCGCCCGAGCTGCGGCGGGATGCCGTCGAGGGCGTCGGCGACGAGGTCCTCGAAGCGGTCGGGGGTGACGTCCAGCATCGGAGGGCGAGCGTAGGGCCCGCCCCGGCGCTCTCGTAGCATCGGGGCGATGGACGCCGAGGCCCTGCTGGCCGGGTTGGACGAGGAGCAGCGGCGGGCGGTCACCTCCGACGCGCAGCCCCTCGTGATCCTTGCGCCGGCCGGCTCGGGCAAGACCCGGGTGCTGACCCGGCGGATCGCCCACCGGGTGGCGACGGGCGCGGCGGACGCCCGCCACGTGCTGGCCATCACCTTCACCCGCAAGGCGGCCGGCGAGCTCGTCGACCGGCTGCGACGGCTGGGCCTGCGCGACGAGGCCACCGCGGGCACCTTCCACGGCGTCGCCTGGGGGATCCTGCGCACCCGCTACAGCGAGCAGCGCCGTGACGCCCCCGCGCTGCTGGACCGCAAGACCCGCGTGCTGCGCGACCTCGTCCCGACCGCCCCCGGCCGCACGAGCGCGCAGGTCGCCGGGGAGGTGGCCGGCGAGATCGAGTGGGCGAAGGCTCGCATGGTCACGCCCGACACCTACGTCGCCGCGGCGAAGGCGGCGGGGCGGCGCCCGCCGCTCAACGCCGAGCGGGTGGCGGAGCTGTACGCCGCCTACGAGCGGGAGAAGCAGCGGCGGCGGGTCGTCGACTTCGAGGACCTGCTCGCCCTCTGCGCCCGTGCCCTCGAGGACGACGAGCGGTTCGCCGCCGCCCAGCGCTGGCGCTTCCGCCACCTCTTCGTGGACGAGCTGCAGGACGTGAACCCGCTCCAGTTCCGGCTCCTCGAGGCGTGGCGGGGCGACCGCTACGACGTGACCGCCGTGGGTGATCCGCAGCAGGCGATCTACGGCTGGAACGGCGCGGACCCGGCGTTCCTGCTCGACGTGCACCGGTGGTGGCCGCCGGCGCAGGTCATCCAGCTCGTCACGAGCTACCGGTCCTCACCGGAGATCCTCGATGCCGCCGCCTCGGTGCTGCGGGGTGCCCGCCAGCCGGCGCAGGAGGTGCGGGCGGTCCGTCCCACCGGCGAGCCGCCCTCGATGACGGCCCATCCGACGGACGAGGCGGAGGCCAAGGCCATCGCCCGGGCCGTCCGCCTGGCCCGGATCCCCGGGCGCCCGTGGGCGGACCAGGCGATCCTCGTGCGCACCCACGCGCAGACGCTGCTCCTCGCGGAGGCCCTGCGGCAGGCCGGCATCCCCCACCGGGTGCGGGGCGGGGCAGCGCTGCTCGAGCGGCCGGAGGTGCGCCGAGCCCTGCACGAGCTGCGCGCCGCGGACGTCCCGCTGGCGACCGCGCTCGCCGACCTCGACGGCCAGATCGACGCGCGCCTCGATGCGCTGCGGGCCGTGCCGGAGGACGAGCTCGACGAGCGCGCGGCGTCCGAGGCGGCCGTCGAGGCGGAGGTCGTGGCGATCCTCGGTGCGGTGGCCCAGATGGGCCGCGACTACCTGCGCCTCGATCCGCTCGGGACCCCCGACACCTTCGTCCGCTGGCTGCACGCCACCGTGCAGAGCGAGGGCGGTCCGGCGGCCGGTGGGGACGCCGTCGACATCGCCACGTTCCACGCGGCGAAGGGCCTCGAGTGGGCGATCGTGCACCTCGCCGGTCTCGAGGACGGCTACGTGCCGATCGCGCACGCCCGCACCCCGGCGGCCAAGGCCGAGGAGGCTCGGCTCCTCTACGTGGCGATGACCCGGGCGCAGCGCTCGCTGCACCTCACGTGGGCCGAGGCCCGCACCTTCGGCTCGAAGGTGGTCGAGCGGCGCCGGTCGCCGCTCCTCGACCCGCTGGTGTCCCGACCGCCGCGCCCCACCGTCGAGCCCGGCGGGCCGCTCACGCCGCCCACCCCCGCCTTCGCCGAGGAGGTGGCGGCGCAGCGGGCGGCGCTGGCGACGAGGCAGCGGGCCGCGGTGCCCGGGCTGCAGGCGCTCCACGACTGGCGCGACGCCGCGGCGCGGGCGGCGCGGGTGCCCCCGGACGCCGTGCTGACCGACCACGTCCTCGCCAGGATCGCGAGCGCCCGCCCGACCTCGGTCGAGGAGCTCGCCGACGTGCGCGGCGTGGGCACGATCCTCGCCCACCGGCTGGGCGACGAGATCCTCCGGGCGCTGCACGAGGCGCCGACCGCGCCGACCCCCTGACGCGCTGCCGCCAGACGCCGGACGTCGGACATCAGCCGGACCCGGCGGCCCGCTCCTCCTTCGCCCGGAGCATCTCGGCGAAGCGCTCCATGTTCACGGTGACGAAGAGGCCCTCGGCCTCGGCGCAGAGGCGGTCGCCGTGGTGGAGCGTGCCCTTGGTGAGGATCTTGCGACCCCGCACCGACTCGAGGAGGCCCTCGAAGCGCACCTCCTCGTGGAGCGGCGTGGGGCTCCGGTAGTGGATCGTGAGCCGTCCCGTCATGCCCGGGTCGCCGCCGAGCGACTGGGCTGCGCCGAGCACCTCGTCGAAGGCGGCGGCGATGTACCCGCCGTGGACGCACCCGGGTGGGCCCTCGTACGCGGCGCCGAAGGTGACCCGCCCCACGATGCGGTCGTCCTCCCGGCTGAGGGTCACCGGCGGGGCCAGCGGGTTGGCCTGACCCAGGATCGGGCTGTGGTCGAAGAAGCCCATCGGCTCGCCGGCGTTGGCCGCCTCCGCGAACGACTCGTAGATCGACCGAGCGCCGTGGGTGCGCAGGAGGTCGCGGAGCTGCTCGGCGAGCAGCGCGGCGTCCTCGATCTCCTCGACCGTGGCGTCGACGTGCACCATGCGGTCGATGATCTCCCGCACCGCGGCGGCGAGCCGGAACACCGCCGCCCGTCGCGGAGTGGGCTTCAGGTCGCGCAGCTCGTTGAGGCGGGCCGCCCACTCGGGCGACCCCGGCGACAGCCGGGCGACGAGCGGGAGCTCCTCGGCCTCGCTCACGCAGCCTCCTCCAGCTCGACGATGACCGGGGCGTGGTCGGAGGGCGCCTTGCCCTTCCGCGCGTCACGGTCGATGAGCGCCCACCGGACCCGCGACGCCGCGGGAGGTGAGAGCAGGACGAGGTCGATGCGCATCCCGATCCCCTTGTGGAAGTTGCCGGCCCGGTAGTCCCACCACGAGTAGACGCCGCCCTGGTCCGGGAAGCGGTCCCGGAAGGCGTCCGTGAGGCCCCAGTCCAGGATGTGCGCGAGCGCGGCGCGCTCGGGCTCCGACACGTGGGTGGCGTCGACGAGCGCCGCCGGGTCCCAGACGTCGAGGTCGTCCGGGGCGATGTTGAAGTCGCCGCACACCGCGGTGGGCTGGTCGGGGTCCGCGGTGGCCTCGAGGTGGCGGCGCAGGCGGCCGAGCCAGTCGAGCTTGTAGCGGTAGTGGTCGTGGTCGAGGGCGCGCCCGTTCGGGACGTACGCGCTCATCACCCGGACACCGCCGCAGGTGGCGGTGATCAGGCGGGCGTCCACGTCGGGCTCGATGCCGTCGGCGAACCCGGCGACGACGTCGTCCAGGCCGACGCGGCTCAGGATGGCCACGCCGTTCCACTGGCCCTGCCCGTGGTGCGCGGACTCGTACCCCAGGGCGGAGAAGGCCATCGTGGGGAAGCCGCTGTCCGCGAGCTTGGTCTCCTGCAGGCACACCACGTCGGGCTGGCACTGGGCGAGCCACTCCTCGACGCGGTCCATCCGGGCCTTCAGGGAGTTCACGTTCCAGGTGACGATCCGCACGTCGGCCGACGCTACCGCCGACGGACGGCGCAGCCGGCACCGTCGGCGGATGCCCGACGGTGCCGGCGGGTGGCACCTGGTCTGCGCCGCGAGGGCGCGGGGTCAGCCCTTCTTGGCGGTGGCCTTCTTCGCCGGCGCCTTCTTCGCGGTGGTCTTCTTCGCCGCCGTCGTCCTCTTGGCCGCCGTGGCCTTCTTCGCCGCCGTCGTCTTCTTGGCCGTGGCCTTCTTCGCCGTCGTCTTCTTGGCCGTGGCCTTCTTCGCCGCCGTCGTCTTCTTGGCCGTGGCCTTCTTCGCCGCCGTCGTCTTCTTGGCCGTGGCCTTCTTCGCCGTCGTCTTCTTGGCCGTGGTCTTCTTCGCCGCCGTCGTCTTCTTCGCGGCCGTGGTCTTCTTGGCCGCCGTCGTCTTCTTCGCGGCCGTGGTCTTCTTCGCCGCCGTGGTCTTCTTGGCCGCGGTGGTCTTCGTGGCCGGAGCCTTCTTCGCCGTGGTCTTCTTGGCCGTCGATGCCTTCTTGGCTGCGGCCTTCTTCGCAGGTGCCACCCGTTCCTCCTCTGTTGGTTGGTCTGGTACGGGATCCGGGGCCGCGCCGGTCGGCGCGCCGTCGAGCATGGTCAGGTCCACCCCTCGTCGCGGGGTGTCGATGGCCTGGACCACGAACTCGCGCTCCTCGCCGAGCGTCAGCACCTCGCGGGGGCTGCGCGGCGGCGGGTCGCCGAGGTTCTTGAGCGGCAGGTAGCAGCGCGTCTCGCCGACGAGCACGTACGCGCCGTGCGAGGCGAAGCGCTCCACCGTGGCGGTGACGGTGGAGCCGACGGGGTGCGCGGCGACGAACTCGATGAACGGCAGCGGGTCGTTGTAGGGGTCGACCTTGCCGCCGCCCTCCGCGGGCGCACCGTCACCACCGCTCGGGCGCCGACCGCGGCGCCGACGGCTCTTCGAACCGGAGGCGGCGGGCTCGGGGGCGGGCGCCTCGGCCTTGTCTCCGCCGCGGCGGCCGCCGGAGCTCTTCCCGCTGCCGCGGCCTCCGCGCCCCGCCCCGTCCGCGGCCTTGCCCGTGGCACCGTCCTCGGCCTTCTCGCCGCCCCTGCCCGCGCCCTTGGCCGGCGCAGCCTCCGGCTGCTCGGCCTCCTTGGCCGCCTTCGCCGCCTTGCGGGCGTCGGCCATGGCCTTGCGGCTGAGCGGGCCGCGCACCGGGGAGCGCTCCATGAACACCCAGCCGACGTGGGGCACGGGCTTGCCGCCCACGAGGCGCCCCTGGTCGAACAGCCAGCCGTACTGGCCGTGGAACTCCTGGAACGAGTCGTTCGAGAGGACGACGGCGCCGGCCTTGTCGGCCACCTGCAGGAGGAACGCGTCGCCGCGCCCGATGACGCCGGCCGGCGGCATGATCACCTCGCCGGCCTCGACGGCCTCCTCGAAGGCCTTCCGCTCCTCCTCCGCGATGCGGTTGGGGAACGTGGCGTCGACGACGACGGTGATCGTCTCCGGCTTGGCCTCCTCGATGTAGGCGCGCACCGCCTCGTCGAGCTGGGCGAGGCTCGGGAGGTTGCGGCCTTCGGTGGCCAGGTTCGATCCGTCGACGACGACGTGGTGAGGGCTCATCCGGGATGCAAGTCAACCAGAGGCGCCGCCCTCACCGGAGGATGGTCGGCGGTGGCGGCGGGTCGGCGCGCTCGCGCGCGCCCGCCGCCACCCGCCGGCGCATCAGAGGACGTGGAAGCTGGCGACCGCCTGCTCGGCCACGTCCTCGTCGAGCGTGAGGCCGGTGAAGGTGATCACGTAGGCCTCGCGGTCGCTGACCACGTAGTACTGGAGGCCGCGCACCTCGGAGCCGGCGGCGCCGCCGACCGCCATCGAGTAGTCGATGCGCACGACGTCCCAGCCACCCAGCTCGAGCTGGTCGACGCCGCCGATCGTGGCGCCGGTGGTCTCGAGCCCGGCCTGGGCCTGCTCCTCGATGTCGTCGAGGGGCGCCCCACCGGCACCGGGGATCTCGAGCACGTTGACGTTGGTGGCGAAGCCGTCCTGGACCTCACCGAAGGCCAGGAAGCGACCGCCGCGCTGGATGAGCACCTCGGCCTGCTCGAGCAGCGCGCGGTCCTGGTCGGGCAGGGCCTCGGCGAGGTCGTCGGCGGTGAGGCCGGCCTCGTCCATCGGCACGCCCTCCCAGCCGTCGGGGAGGGCCATGGCGACGCCGTCGCCCTCGATGACGGTCCAGCCCTCGGGGACCTCGGCGTCGTCGCCGTCGTCCTCGGTGGTGGTCGGCTCGTCGGCGGTGGTCTCGGTGGTCTCCTCCGTGGTCTCGGTGGAGCCGGTGACCGGATCGTCGTCGGAGTCGTCACCGCAGGCCGCGGCCACGAAGGTGAGCGCGGCGGCCGCGGCGAGGAGGCGGGCGTACCGGTTCTTGCGGGGGGTGAGCATCCGACCACCCTACGGTCGCTGGAGCGAAACGCCGAGGGGGGAGCACTCCCCCACCTCGCGGCCTCCCTACGATCGGAGCATGGCCCTGGCAGCTGCGTTCTTCGACTTCGGTGGTGTGATCCTCTCCAGCCCCTTCGAGGCCTTCAACGGCTACGAGGAGCGGAACGGCCTCCCGAGGGACTTCATCCGCACCGTCAACGCGACGAACCCCGACACGAACGCGTGGGCGCGCTTCGAGCGCAGCGAGGTGACCTTCGACGAGTTCTGCGACCTCTTCGAGGACGAGTGCCGCGCCGCCGGCCACGTCGTCGACGCCCGGGAGCTCATGCCGCTGCTGGCCGGGGAGATCCGCCCGAACATGGTGCGCGCCGTGGAGCGCTGCCGCGAGGAGGGCCTCGTCACCGCCTGCCTCACGAACAACTGGGTCGGCTTCCGGGACCTCCCCGTGGACGCGCGCGGCGAGGGGCGCGACCGCGCGCTCGGGCTGTTCGACCACGTCATCGAGTCGAGCAAGGTCGGGGTCCGCAAGCCGGACCCGCGCTTCTACGAGCTGGCCTGCAAGACCGCCGGCGTCGAGCCGTCGGAGGTGGTGTTCCTCGACGACCTGGGCGTGAACCTCAAGCCGGCCAAGGCGATGGGGATGACGACGATCAAGGTCCTGAGCGCCGAGCAGGCGATCGCGGACCTCGAGGCCGTGGTGGGGTTCTCGCTGGCCTGACCCGGCAGGTCAGCCGGCGAGCTCCTCCTCGGTGAGCTGCATCGACTCGTACTCCTCGCCGGTGTCCGCCCAGTCCTCGAACTGGATGGCGCCCATCTCGGTGAACTTCTGGCGCAGCCAGCCGTCGCCGGCGTCGAGCAGGCCGAGCTTCTTGCAGTTCGGGACGATCTTGCTGAAGAGCATGACCTGGAACATCGCCCGGCCCGGGTCGTCGATCACGTAGGGCAGCACCGTCTTCGGGGAGATGCCGAGGCGCTCCCACACCTCCTGCTGGAGGAAGCGGTCGCGCATGCGCACCGCCGCCTCGAAGGCGAACTCCTGGCGCTCCCGCAGCTCGGGGCCGGAGAGGCCCTCGTAGAACTCCTTCAGGGACAGGACGCCGAAGGCGACGTGGCGCGCCTCGTCGCTCATCACGTAGCGGAGGAGCTGCTTCAGGAGCGGGTCGGGCGTCATCGCCTGCATGAACCCGAACGCCGCCAGGGCGAGGCCCTCGACCATGATCTGCATGCCCAGGTAGGTCATGTCCCAGCGGCTGTCGTTGATGATGTCGTCGAGCAGCATCCGCAGGTGGGCGTTGATCGGGTAGTGCCCCTCGTGCTTCTCGTCGAGGTACTTCGCGAACACCTCGACGTGCCGGGCCTCGTCCATCACCTGCGTGGCCGCGTAGTACTTCGCGTCGATCCACGGGACGGTCTCGACGATCTTGGCCGTGCACACGAGGGCGCCCTGCTCGCCGTGGAGGAACTGCGACAGCGTCCAGTTGTCACCCTCGATGGCGAGCTGGATCCACTCCTTGTCGCCCCACTTGGCCATGGGGGTGCCGGAGTAGTCGTTGTTCACGAGCCCCTCGAACTGGGCCCGCTGGAGGGCGGCGTTCTTCTCGAGGTCGACCTCGATCTCCCAGGGCAGGTCGGTCTCGCCGTTCCACTGGGCGTTCTTGGCCTTCTCGTAGAGCTTGTTGAGCGCCGGCCGGGCGCCCTTCTCGTAGTCCCACGTGAAGATCGCGTCCGCGTTGTCCTTCACGGCATGGATCGCCTCGTGGATGTCGGTGTTGGTGACCGACAGGATCGCCTCGAGGTCGTTCACGTCCTCGCGGCCGATCAGGTCCTGGTTGCTCGTGAAGTCCGTCACGGTCCTCCCCCTTCGCGCCCCTTCGCGGCGATAAGAGACATTATCGCGGTGATTGTCTCATCCGTCCAGCGGGGCGCGGGCGCGCCGAAGCCGCCGCGGCCGGGCGGGGCGAGCCCGCCCGGCGGCGACGGGCCTCAGACCTCGAGGGCCTCGGCGAGGATCTGCGCCTGCTCCTGCAGGTGGATCGTGTGCGAGCCGGTGGCCGGGCTCCCCGACTCGTGCCGCGACACCCAGCGGACCTGGTACCGGTCGCCGAAGGCGTCCTGCAGGCGGGGCCGCACGAAGCTGAGCGCCCCCATGTTCGCCGGCTCCTCCTGGAGCCACACGATCTCCCGGGCGTTCGGGTACGACGCCACGATCTCCGCCAGCTGCGCCTCGGGCCACGGGTAGAGCTGCTCGACGCGCACGACGGCGACCGGTGCGCCGGACTCGTCGCGGGCCTGGAGCGCCTCCTGGGCCACCTTGCCGCTCGCCATGACGATGCGCTGCACCGCGCTGCGGTCGGCGACGCGCGGGTCGTCGAGCGTCTCGCGGAAGTGCCCCTGGGTGAGCTCCTCCACCGTGGACCGGGCCGGCTTGGCCCGCAGCAGCGACTTGGGCGTGAACACCACGAGCGGCTTGCGGACCGGGCGGCGCACCTGCCGGCGCAGGAGGTGGAAGATCTGCGCGCTCTGCGTGCAGTTGACGACCTGGATGTTGTCCTCGGCGGCCAGCGTGAGGAAGCGCTCGACCCGGGCGGACGAGTGCTCCGGGCCCTGCCCCTCGTAGCCGTGGGGCAGGAACATGACGAGACCCGAGGTCTGGTTCCACTTGTCCTCGGCGGCGACGATGAACTGGTCGACGACGATCGAGGCGCCGTTCCAGAAGTCGCCGAACTGCGCCTCCCAGATGACCAGCGAGTCCTTCGCCACCACCGAGTAGCCGTACTCGAAGCCGAGGGCGGCGTACTCCGACAGCAGCGAGTCGTAGATCCAGAACTTCGCCTGCTCCGGGCCGAGGTGGGCGAGCGGCGCGTACTCGTTGCCGTTCGTGTGGTCGATGAGCACGGCGTGGCGGTGGCTGAACGTGCCCCGCCGGGTGTCCTGGCCGGCGATGCGCAGGTTGGTGCCCTCGAGCAGGAGGCTGCCGTAGGCCAGCGCCTCGGCCAGCGCCCAGTCGACCTCGCCGTCCTTCCACATCCGGTCCCGGGCGTCGAACTGCTTCAGCAGCTTCGGGTGGACGTTGAAGTCCTCCGGGAAGGTCGACAGCGTCTCGTAGACGCGCTCGAGCACGCTGCGGTCGACGCCGGTCTCGATCGGCGGGAGCACGCCCTGGGGCGGGGCCGGCGGGCGGGCCACGACCGGCGTGGACGGCGCGGCCTGGCGGGTCTCGTCGAGGGCCTGCTGGAGGCGGGCGTGGTAGTCGTCGAGCGCCTTCTCGGCCTCCTCGAGCGACATCTGGCCCCGCTTGACCAGCGACTCGGTGAACAGCTTCCGCACCGAGCGCCGCTCGTCGATCTTGGCGTACATGAGCGGCTGCGTGTAGCTCGGGTCGTCGCCCTCGTTGTGGCCGTGCCGCCGGTAGCAGACCATGTCGATGACGACGTCCTTGTGGAACCGCTGCCGGTAGGCGTAGGCCAGCCGAGCGACCCGCACGCAGGCCTCGGGGTCGTCGCCGTTCACGTGGAAGATCGGCGCCTGGACCATCTTCGCCACGTCCGTCGAGTAGAAGCCCGTCCGGGCCGACTCCGGCGTGGTGGTGAAGCCGATCTGGTTGTTGACGACCACGTGGATGGTGCCGCCGACGCGGTAGCCCTTGATGTCGCTCATGTTGAGCGTCTCGGCCACCACGCCCTGACCCGCGAACGCGGCGTCGCCGTGCATGAGGATGGGCAGGATCGAGAACGCCTCGGGGTCGTTGATCGCGTCCTGCTTGGCCCGGGCCATGCCGACGACGACCGGGTCGACCGCCTCGAGGTGGCTCGGGTTGGCGGCCAGCTCGAGGGTGATGTCCTTGCCGCTCCGCGACACGAACTTGCCCACCTGCCCGAGGTGGTACTTCACGTCACCGGAGCCCTGCATCGAGTCGGGGTCGATCTGACCCTCGAACTCCTTGAAGATCTGGTCGTAGCTCTTGCCGACGATGTTCGTCAGCACGTTGAGCCGGCCGCGGTGCGGCATCCCGATCACGGCGCCGTCGAGCTCGTCGTCGGCCGCCGCTTCCAGGATCGCATCGAGGATCGGGATGGCCGACTCCGCGCCCTCGAGGCCGAAGCGCTTCTGGCCCACGTACTTCGTGGCGAGGAACTTCTCGAAGGCCTCGGCCGCGTTCAGCCGCTCGAGGATGTGGCGCTGGTCGTCGACCGGGAGCTCGGAGGACCCGCCCTCGAGCTGGTCCTGGATCCAGCGCTGCTCCTCGGGGTCCTGGATGTGCATGTACTCGACGCCGATCGTGCGGCAGTACGCGTCGCGCAGCACGCCGAGGATGTCGCCGAGGGTCATGCGGTCCCGGCCGCCGAGGCCGCCGGTCAGGAACTCGCGGTCGAGGTCCCAGATGGTGAGGCCGTAGGTGGCGGGGTCGAGCTCGACCGGCATCTCCGGCTCCTTGACCCGGAGCGGGTCGAGGTCGGCGATGAGGTGGCCGCGCACCCGGTACAGGCGGATGAGGTTGGCCACCGCCATCTGCTTGTCGAGCATGGCCCGCTCGCTGTCGACCGGGTTGACGTCCCGGCGCCAGCGCACGGCCTCGTAGGGCACGCCCAGGGCCTGGAAGATCTCGTCGTAGAAGCCGTCCTGGCCGAGGAGCAGCTCCTCCACGCGCTTCAGGAAGAGACCGGACTCGGCCCCCTGGATGATGCGGTGGTCGTAGGTGCTCGAGACCGTGATGACCTTCGAGACCCCGAGCTCGGCGAGGGTGGCCGGATCGGCCGCCTTCCACTCCGGCGGGTAGTCGATCGAGCCGACGCCGACGATCGTGCCCTGCCCCGGCATGAGCCGCGGCACGGACTGGAGGGTGCCGATCGTGCCGGGGTTCGTGAGGCTGACCGTGGCCCCGGCGAAGTCGTCCGGGCTCAGCTTGTTGGCGCGGACCTTGTGGATCAGCTCCTCGTAGGCGCCCCAGAAGGCGCGGAAGTCGAGGGTGTCGGCGTCCTTGATGACCGGCACGAGCAGCGAGCGGCTGCCGTCGCGCTTCTCGACGTCGACGGCGATCCCGAGCCCGAGGTGCTCGTGGCGCACGACCCGCGGCTTGCCGTCGGGGCCCTCCGCGTAGGAGTGGCCCATGACCGGCATCGTGCCGGCGATCGCCCGCACCACGGCGTAGCCGATGATGTGGGTGAAGCTGACCTTCCCGCCGCGGGAGCGGCCGAGGTAGCCGTTGATGATCTTGCGGTTGACCTCGAGCAGCTTGGCCGGGACGACCCGGAAGCTCGTCGCCGTCGGGACGCCGAGGCTGGCCTCCATGTTCTCGACGATCCGGGCCCCCACGCCCCGGATCGGCTCGCCCGGCGGCTCCTCCGCGGTCTGCGGCGCCGCGGCCTTGGCCGGCGCCGGCGCGCCCTGCGTCGCGGGCGCGGCGGTGGGCGCCTCCTGGGCGGCGGCACCCCCGTCGGCCGCCGTCCGGAGGGCGGCCTGCGCCGCTGCGGCCTGGGGCGCCGCGTCCCGCTTGTAGTCCGCGAAGAACTCGCGCCAGCTCTCGCTCACCGAGCTCGGGTCCGCGAGGTACTGCTCGTGCATCTCGTCCACGAGCCACGCGTTGGGCCCGAGCGAGCTCGAGCCCAGGGAAACGGGGGTTGAGTCGTCAGCCATCGCTCCCGATCGTACCGGGGCGACCATCCACCACCGGACCCCCTCCTCCCAGGTAGACGTGGGAAAACCCGCCCCCTGGCCAGGGAGGTGCTCATGGGAGCAGCCGAAGAGCTCGACGTCCGCAGCAGCCACGTCTCGCTGCACGAGCTGCGCACGCTGATCGGCGCCGAGGTGCGCGCCACGACGGCGTCCGGGACGCTCGAGGGCACGCTGCTCTCGTGCACCCGCCGCTCGGCGTGGATCGTGGTCGGCGACGTGGACCACGTCGTCGCCCTCCCCCACCTCCACGCCATCGCGCGGCGCTAGCGCACCCCGCCGCGAGCGGTTGTGGGGCCGGCGGCCGCCGGCGGTAGCGTCGATGGGCCATGTCGACGCCCAACGCGCAATACATCTTCACGATGCACAAGCTGTCGCGGTTCTACCCGCCCGACCGCGAGGTGCTCCGTGACATCACGCTCTCCTTCTACCCGGGAGCGAAGATCGGCGTCATCGGCCCCAACGGCGCCGGCAAGTCGTCGCTGCTCAAGATCATGGCCGGCCTCGACGACGGCTACACCGGCGAGGCCCGCCTCACGCCCGGGTTCACGGTCGGCCTGCTCGAGCAGGAGCCGCACCTGGACCCGACCAAGGACGTGAAGGGCAACGTCATGGACGGCGTGGCCGAGGTGAAGGCGCTCCTCGAGCGCTACGACCAGGTGCTCGCCATGTACGCCGACCCCGACGCCGACTACGAGAAGATCGGCGCCGAGCAGGCCGAGCTCGAGGCGAAGATCCAGGCGGCGGGGGCCGACGACCTGGACCGCCAGATCGAGATCGCGATGGACGCCCTGCGCCTGCCCCCGGGCGACGCGGACGTCACCAAGCTCTCCGGCGGCGAGGCCCGGCGCGTGGCCCTCTGCCGCCTGCTGCTCTCCCACCCCGACCTGCTGCTGCTCGACGAGCCCACCAACCACCTCGACGCCGAGTCGGTGGCGTGGCTCGAGCAGACCCTGAAGCGCTACTCGGGCACGGTCGTGGCCATCACCCACGACCGCTACTTCCTCGACAACGTGGCGCAGTGGATCCTGGAGCTCGAGTTCGGCAAGGGCCGGCCGTTCGAGGGCAACTACTCCCAGTGGCTCGAGGCCAAGCGCGAGCGCCTCGCCATGGAGGAGAAGCAGGAGTCGGCCCGCCAGCGGACCCTGCAGCGCGAGCTCGAGTGGGTCCGGATGGCCCCGAAGGCCCGCCAGGCCAAGGGAAAGGCCCGCCTCGCGGCGTACGACAAGCTGCGGGCCGAGGCCGAGGCCATGGCCAAGGGCCCGGACAAGCTCCAGATCCAGCTGCCCCCGGGCCGCCGCCTCGGCGGCGTGGTCATCGAGGCGGAGAACGTCTCGAAGGGCTACGGCGACCGGCTGCTCATCGAGAACCTCTCCTTCAAGCTCCCGCCGGCCGGCATCGTCGGCGTGATCGGCCCGAACGGCGCCGGCAAGACCACGCTGTTCCGGATGATCACCGGCCAGGAGCAGCCCGACTCCGGCACGATCCGCATCGGCGACACCGTCGACCTCGCGTACGTGGACCAGAGCCGCGACAGCCTCGTCCCCACCAACACCGTGTACGAGGAGATCACCGGCGGCTCGGACTTCGTGAAGCTCGGCGACATGGAGGTCAACGGCCGGTCCTACGTCTCGAAGTTCAACTTCAAGGGCTCGGACCAGCAGAAGATCGTCGGCCAGCTCTCCGGTGGCGAGCGCAACCGCGTGCTCCTCGCCAAGATGCTGAAGCAGGGCTCGAACGTGCTGCTCCTCGACGAGCCCACCAACGACCTGGACGTCGACACGCTGCGCGCCCTCGAGGAGGCCCTCGAGTCCTTCCCCGGCTGCGCCGTGGTCATCAGCCACGACCGGTGGTTCCTGGACCGGATCGCCACGCACATCCTCGCCTTCGAGGGCGACAGCCAGGTGCGCTGGTTCGAGGGGAACTTCTCGGACTACGAGGCGTGGCGGCACAAGGAGCTCGGCACCTCGGCCGACCAGCCGCACCGCATCAAGTACAAGCCGCTGGCCCGCTGATCCCGGCGGGCGGCGCGGACCCCGACGGCCTCAGCGCGCGCCGGAGGGCCGCTCGGCGGTGACGTCCTCGCCCTCGTCGACCCGCCCGTCCTCGTCGTCGAGGCGGCCGTCGACGATGTGCACGGTCCGGTCGGCGAAGCGGGTCATGCGCTCGTCGTGGGTGACCACGATGGCCGCGGTCCCCCGCTCCTTCATCTCGTGGCGGATGAGCTCCATGACCTGCTCGCCGAGCTTCGAGTCCAGGGCGGAGGTGGGCTCGTCGAAGAGGACCAGCTCGGGCTCGTTCATGAGGGCCCGGCCGATCGCCACCCGCTGCTTCTGACCGCCTGACAGCTCGCTCGGCAGCTGGTCGGCGCGGTCGGCCAGGCCGAGCTCCTCGAGCAGCTGGTCGGCGCGGTCCCGGGCCGCCCGGCCCCGCCGCGCCCCGAGCTCGTCGACCACGAGGAGGTTCTCTCGGGCGGTGAGGAAGGGCACGAGGTTCACGGTCTGGAAGACGAAGCCGACCGAGTCCCGGCGGAACTCCGTGAGCTGCTTCGGCGACAGGCCCGTGATGTCCGTGCCGCCCACCTCGACGACGCCGTCGGTGGGGGTGAGGAGGGCACCGGCGATCGAGCAGAGGGTGGTCTTGCCCGAGCCGGACGGCCCGACCAGCGCGACGACCTCGTCGGCGCCGATCGTGAGGTCGACCCGGTCGAGCGCGACGACCTCGTCGTCCCCGACCGGGTAGACCTTGCGCACGCCCTCCATCCGGAGCGCGGGGGCGGACGGGCTCATCGGGACCTCCTGGGGCCGGGGCGGGCGCTCACGCGCCACCCCCGATCGCGGACGCAGGGTCGACGCGCAGCACGCGTCGCAGGGAGAAGGCCGCGCCGACGGCGGCGGCGAAGAGCAGCGCGGCGGCGCTCGAGAGCAGCCGGCCGGAGGTGACGGCGAAGGGGAGCGATCCGGCGGGGATCACCGCGTCGAGCAGGAGCGCGGCCCCCACGCCGATGGCGAGGGCGACGAGGGTGACGAGCACGGCTTGGAGGAGCACGCCGCCGAAGAGCGTGGCCGAGCGGGCGCCGAGCGCCTTGAGCACGCCGTAGAGCGCGGTCCGCTCCACGGTGATCAGCGCGAAGAACAGGGCCACCACGACGATGGCGATGAGCACCGTCACCCCGATGATCTGGCTGAAGGTCTGGCGCTGCTGGGCCAGCCCGGGGAGCGCGTCGATGGCCTCGGCGATCGTGAGCGTCTCGGTGGCGCCGCCGGTCGCCTCGTCGATGGCCTCGGCCACATCCGCCGGGTCCGCGCCGTCAGGGACCGCCACGACGAGGGCCTGCACGGTCCCCTCCCCGACCGCCGCGGACGGGCGGTTCTCGCCCAGGACCTGGCGCCAGGTGTCGACCGATCCCCAGAGGGTCCCCTGCCCCGAGTACTTGGCGTCGCTCGTGAACCCGACGACGGTGAGCTCGGTGCGGGCCGGCCCGAGCTGGATGACCGTGCCCTCCTCGACGCCCTCGCTGCGGAGGGAGTCGTCGGCGTACACCTCCCCCGGGCCGGGCGGCTCGTCAGGCAGCCCTCGGGGTGCGAGCTCGTAGCCGAACACGACGGTCCCCACGAGGTCGCGCGGGCCGCGGCCCTCGAGACGCCCGCCGAGCTGCGCGCTGCCGAGGCCGCCGACCGCGCCGTCGGGCACGGCGTCCTCCACCTGCGCCCGCACCTCCGGCTCGATGCGGCTGCGCACCAGCGAGGTCTGCGCCCCGTCGGCGAACACGATGAGGTCCCCCTGCTGCGCCCGGTAGGCGCCGGTGCTCCCGGCCTCGAGGCCGTCGAGCAGGCCGCCGAGGAAGGTGAGCAGCACCGCGATGAGGGTCAGGATGGCGGTGGCGACGCCGAAGCGCCCGGGCCGCCGCCGGAGCTCGCGGAGGGCGAGCCTCATCGGGCCCCTCCCCCGACGGTGGCCTCGTAGGGGTCGATCTTCAGCACCCGACGAGCGGCGACGAGGGCGCTGAGCAGCCCCAGCACGAGGAGCAGCGCCGACCAGACCCCGACCGCCGCGCCGTCGAAGCGCAGCACCAGCGAGCCGACCTCGACGCGGGTGAGCGGGAGGTAGAGGAGCGTGCCCAGGACGAGGCCGCCGCCGATCACGACCACGACCTGGACGAGGAGGGAGCGCACGAGCGCGCCGCCCCGGATGCCGATGGCCCGCAGGAGCGTCAGCGACGCCGACTTCTGGAACGTGATGATGAGGAAGAAGAGGCCGGTGACGAGCGGGACGACCAGCGCGAACAGCAGGAAGATGATCTGGAAGGACTGCTGGACCTGGGCGACGCCGGGCGCCTCGCGGGCGGCCTCGTCGCGGGTGAGGGCGTCCGCCTCCTCGGTGAGGTCGTTGACCCGGGCCGCGAGCTCCGCCGCGGTGATGCCGTCCTCGGGCCGCAGCCCGATGGCGTTCGGGAGCACGGTGGGGGCCTCGGGGTTGACGGTCTGGGTGGCGGCGACGTGGTCGTCCCACGTGGTGAAGAGGGTGGGCGTCACCTGGATCTGCGCGCCCCGCACCAGGCCGACCACCTCGAGGACCGGGCCCTCGCCGGCACCGGCCACCCCGACGGCGACGACCTGCACCCGGTCGCCGATCTCGAAGTCGCCCGTGGAGCCGACGGCCTCGCCCGGCCTCTCGACGGGCCGGCCCTCGTCGACCTCCTCGATCCCGCCGACCGACCGGTCCTCGGCGCCGATGATCGCGGCGTCGCTGAGGTCGTCGTCACCCTCGACCCGGACGGTGAAGGTCCCCTGCCCGATGCGACCGGCCGCCGCCGCCCCCTCGACGCCGCGGATCTGCGCCTCGAGGGGTGGGGGGACGATGCTGCCCTGCAGGGCTCGCTGCCCGTCGGTGCTGTAGACGATCACCGGTGCGGACTGCTCCCGCAGCGCACCGACGAACGAGGTGATGAGCCCGGTCTGGATCGCCTGCTGGGCGAGGATCAGGAACACGAGCAGCGCGACCGCGGCGATGAGCAGCCCGAACCGGGTCTTGGCTCGGCGCATCTCCCGGAGGGCGAGCTGCAACGTGAGTGGTCCTCTCGGTTCGGCGGCGTCGGGAGGTCAGCATCGCCGACCGGTGCCGCCCCTCGCTACCCCAGCAGCGCGATGACCAGACGGGCCTGCGCGGCGGCGTCGCCGTCCTCGGGGCGGAGCACGAGCTCCGGTGCGACCGGCGCCTCGTAGGGGTCGTCGATCCCGGTGAACCCCCGGATCTCGCCCGCCCGGGCCTTGGCGTAGAGGCCCTTCGGGTCGCGCTGCTCGCAGAGCTCGATCGGGGTGTCGACGAACACCTCGAAGAAGGGCAGGTCGGCCTCGGCGTGGAGGGCGCGGACGGCGTCCCGGTCGGCCCGGTAGGGGCTGATGAGCGGGACGAGCGCGACGACGCCGGCGTCGGCCATCAGCCGAGCGACGTGGCCGACGCGGCGGACGTTCTCCGCCCGGTCCTCGGCCGAGAACCCGAGGTCGGCGTTCAGCCCGTGGCGCACGTTGTCCCCGTCGAGCACGTAGGCCGGCCGGCCCGCGTCGACGAGGGCCCGCTCGCAGGCCATCGCCACGGTCGACTTCCCCGACCCTGAGAGCCCGGTGAGCCACACGGTCGCCCCAGCGGACGGCCGCTCCCCCCGCGCCACCGACCCGTGGTGCCACACGACGTTCTCGCTCACACCGACCCTCCGACACCGCGACCCGACCGACGAGCACCGGCGTGGGAGGCGCCGACGAGCAGGGCGCGCGAGCGCATCGGTGTGCGGGCGGGGGGCGTGGGGGGCAGAGGCTCCCGCCGGAGCCCCCCACCCGGGCGGAGGGCGGCTCCGCCGCCCCGGAGCCGACGAACCCGCCGCGCGCCGGCCGGCGGCCGGCGCCCCGCTGACGTCGCCGCAGGCCGCCGCAGGCGGCCGAGGACGAGACCCACCCCTACTCCGTCGGCCCGAGGATCATCCCGGCGCCGACGGTGGTGTGGGTGGTCTCGTCGACGAGGATGAAGCTGCCGGTGAGCCGGTTGCGCCGGTACTCGTCGAAGAACAGCGGCTGCGTGGTCCGGAGGGTGATCCGCCCGATCTCGTTGAGGGACAGCCCCACGGCGTCCTCGTAGCGGTGCAGCGTGTTGACGTCGAGCTGGTACTGGAGGTCCTTCACCAGCGCGCGGGCCCAGCGGGTCGTGTGCTTGATGGCCAGCTTCTGCCCCGGGCGCAGCCAGGTCGACTCGGACATCCAGCAGACCATGGCCTCGATGTCCTGCCCCACGTGGGGCTGGTTCCTGGGCCGGCAGATCATGTCGCCGCGGGAGATGTCGATCTCGTCCATCAGGCGCACGGTGACCGACATCGGCGCGAAGGCCTCGTCGACCGGTCCGTTCGGCGTGTCGATCGCCGCGATCCGGGAGGTGAAGCCGGAGGGCAGCACCACGACCTCGTCGCCCGGCTTCATGACGCCGCCGGCGACCGTGCCCGCGTAGCCGCGGTAGTCGTGCAGCTCGTCGTCCATCTGGTTCTGCGGGCGGATGACGTACTGGACCGGGAAGCGGACGTCGATGAGGTTGCGGTCCGACGCGATGTGGACCTCCTCGAGGTGGTGCAGCAGCGAGGCGCCCTCGTACCAGGGCATGTTCGTGCTGCGCTCGACGACGTTGTCGCCGTGGAGGGCGGAGACCGGGATGAAGGTGAGGTCGGCGACGTCCAGCTTCATCGCGAACGTGCGGAACTCGTCCTTGATCTCCTCGAAGCGCTCCTGGCTCCAGCCGACCAGGTCCATCTTGTTGACGCAGAGGACGAGGTGCGGGATGCCGAGGAGGCTCGACAGGAAGGCGTGGCGCCGAGACTGCTCCACGATGCCCTTGCGGGCGTCCACGAGGATGAGGGCGAGGTCGGCCGTGGAGGCCCCCGTCACCATGTTCCGGGTGTACTGGATGTGCCCGGGGGTGTCGGCGATGATGAACTTCCGCTTGGGGGTGGCGAAGTAGCGGTAGGCGACGTCGATCGTGATGCCCTGCTCCCGCTCGGCCCGCAGGCCGTCGGTGAGGAGGGCCAGGTTCGTGTACTCGTCACCCCGGTCGCGGGACGTCCGCTCGACGGCCTCGAGCTGGTCCTCGAAGATCGCCTTCGAGTCGTAGAGCAGGCGGCCGATGAGGGTCGACTTGCCGTCGTCGACCGAGCCGGCCGTGGCGAAGCGCAGCAGCTCCATCAGAAGTACCCCTCGCGCTTGCGGTCTTCCATGCCGGCCTCGCTGATGCGGTCGTCGGCGCGGGTGGCGCCCCGCTCGGTCAGGCGGGTGGCGGCCACCTCGGCGATGACCTGCTCGAGGGTGGCGGCCGTCGACTCGACGGCGCCGGTGCAGGTCACGTCTCCGACGGTCCGGAACCGCACGGTGCGCTCCTCCACCTCCTCGCCCTCCAGGCGGGGCAGGAGGGGGTGGTCGGCCATCCACATCCCGTCGCGGTGGAAGACCTTGCGCTGGTGGGCGAAGTAGATGGACGGGAGGGGCACCTCGTCCTCGGCGATGTACTGCCAGATGTCGAGCTCGGTCCAGTTGCTGAGCGGGAACACCCGGATGTGCTCGCCGGGGGCGACGCGGCCGTTGTAGAGGTTCCAGAGCTCCGGGCGCTGGTTCTTCGGGTCCCACTGCCCGAACTCGTCCCGGAAGGAGAAGACGCGCTCCTTGGCCCGGGCCTTCTCCTCGTCGCGGCGGGCGCCGCCGAACACGGCGTCGTAGCGGTTCTCCTCGATCGTACGCAGGAGCGTCGCCGTCTGGATGCGGTTCCGGCTGGCCCGGGGCCCGGTGGGGTCGACCGAGCGGCCGGCGTCGATGTCCTCCTGGACGCTGCCGACCACGAGGCGCAGCCCGAAGCGCGCCACGATCTCGTCCCGGAAGGCGATGATCTCGTCGAAGTTGTGGCCGGTGTCGACGTGGACGACGGGGAACGGCACCTTCGCGGGCGCGAACGCCTTGACCGCGAGGTGCAGCATGACCATCGAGTCCTTGCCCCCGGAGAAGAGGAGCGCAGGCCGCTCGAACTCCGCGGCCACCTCCCGGATGATGTGGATGGCCTCGGCCTCGAGGGCCCGCAGGTGCGACAGCTGGTAGGTGGCGCTCATGGAAGGGCTCAGGGTAAATCCCGACCAAACTGGTAAGCAATCCACGTGACCAACGCCGCCCCCACCTCCGACCATGAGCTCGCCGCCGCTGCGGCCACCGAGGCCGGCCGCCTGCTCGTCGCGCTGCGCGCCGAGCTCGAGGCCGAGCACGTCTGGCCGCCCGAGGTCGGGGACGAGGGCGATCGGCAGGCCCACCGCCTGCTGATGTCGATCCTGCACGAGGCGCGGCCGGACGACGCCGTCCTCTCGGAGGAGGGCCGCGACGACCTGGCCCGCCTCGAGTCGTCCCGGGTCTGGATCGTCGACCCGCTGGACGGCACCCGCGAGTTCACCGAACCCGGCCGCTCGGACTGGGCCGTGCACGTGGCGCTGGCCGTCGACGGCCAGCCGGTGGCCGGCGCGGTCGCCCTGCCCGCGCTGTCGCTCACGCTCAGCACGGACCCGGCGCCGCCCGCGCCGGCGGCGTGGGACGGGCCGGTGCGCATCGTGGTCTCCCGCTCGCGCCCGCCGCACCAAGCGCTGCGCATCCGGGAGGCGCTCGACGGCCAGCTCCTCCCCCTCGGCTCCGCCGGGGCGAAGGCGATGGCGGTGGTGCTCGGCGAGGCCGACGTCTACGCCCACGCGGGCGGCCAGTACGAGTGGGACAGCTGCGCCCCGGTGGCGGTCGCGGCGGCCGCCGGCCTCCACGTGAGCCGCCTGGACGGGTCCCCCCTCCGCTACAACCGCGCCGACCCCTGGCTCCCCGACCTGCTCATCTGCCGCCCCGAGCTGGCGGAGCCCGTCCTCGCCGCCATCACCTGACCGATCCGCCCGGTTCGCGGCGATCGGGTGCAGGCCGGGCGCCCGCCTGGCAGACTTCTTGCACGATGACTGCACATGTCGATCCCCCGGCCGACCTGGCGATCGGCGCGTTCTCGGACGAGGCGCCCTGGATCGTCGACCCCGACGCCATGCCCTGGCGCCGAGCCGTCCCCGGGCTGCGCCGGGAGATCGCCCGGCAGCTCCCCCGGCTGACGACGCCCGGCCGGATCCCGCCGGGCCGGCGCGTCCTCACCACGTCGGCCGCCATCGGCACCGCGCTGGTGCGGTGGGGCCTCGGCGCCCGCCGGCGCGGCGGCAGCGAGTCGACCGCCGACCTCTCCCGCCGGCTCCGCAAGGCGGCCGAGCGGCTCGGCCCGACCTACATCAAGCTCGGCCAGGTGATCTCCTCGGGCGAGGGGATCTTCCCCGCCGAGCTCGTCGAGGAGTTCAAGCGCTGCCGGGACCAGGTCCCCCCGGAGCCGTTCGCCACCGTGCGACGGGTGGTCCAGGAGGACCTCGGCCAGCCCATCGAGGCCGTCTTCTCGCGCTTCGACCCCGTGCCCCTCGCGTCCGCGTCGATCGCCCAGGTGCACCTGGCCACCCTCGCCACCGGCGAGGAGGTCGTGGTCAAGGTCCAGCGCCCGTCGGTGCGCGACCACGTGCACCGCGACCTCGCCGTGATGGCCTGGCTGGCCCCGTTCGCGGTGGGCCGGATCCCGGTCGCCGCGCTCGCCAACCCGCCGGCGCTCGTCGAGCTCTTCGCGGAGACCATCACCGAGGAGCTCGACTTCCGCATCGAGGCCGAGAACATGCTCGACGTGGCCGGGGCCTTCGCCGCCCTCGACCAGCGCAAGTACGTCATCCCCCGCCCCCACCCCACGCTCGTCACGCCTCGCGTCCTCGTCATGGAGCGCCTCTCGGGCTTCAAGTTCGACGACGTGGCCGGCATGAAGGACGCCGGCGTCGACACCGAGGCCGTCGTCCGCACCGGGATGATCGGGTTCATGGAGGGCGCGCTCATCCACGGCGTCTTCCACGGGGACCTCCACGGCGGGAACCTCTTCGTGATGGAGGACGGACGGACCGCGCTGCTCGACTTCGGCATCGTCGGCCGCCTCTCCGAGCCGCGGCGGCTGGCCTTCCTGCGGCTCCTCATGACGGCGACGGCCAACGACATCCGCGGCCAGCTCGAGGCCCTGCGGGACCTCGGCGCCCTCCCGCCCGACACCGACCTCGACGCGGTGATCGCCGAGCTCGGGCTCGACCGGCCGCCCATCGACCCCACGCAGATGGACGCCGACCAGCTGGTCAACGAGATCCAGCAGACGATGAAGGCGCTCCTCGGCATCGGTGCCCGCATGCCCAAGGAGCTCATGCTCTTCGTCAAGAACATGGTGTTCCTCGACGGCGCCATCGCCACGCTCGCCCCCGACCTCGACATCATCGGCGAGATCGGCGCGGTCTCGATGCACTTCGCCACCGCCCACGGCGAGCGGCTGGCCCAGGAGCTCGGGCTCGACCCCGGCGCCTACGAGATGGACCTGAGCGGCGTGCGGGCCAGCTTCGGCGTGTCCGACGAGGGCGACGCCCCGCTCACCTACAAGGACCTCCAGGCCCGGCGCGAGCTCATCCGGAACCGGCTGCGCGACCGCTCCCGCTGACGGTGGGCGCCCCGCATCCACCGGGGTCGGGTTCGTCGCCGGACCGGCCGCCGCGGCCAGACTCAGGGGCATGCGCCTGGTGATCGCCCGCTGCTCGGTGGACTACGAGGGACGCCTCTCCGCCCACCTGCCCCTCGCCACGCGCCTCATCATGGTGAAGGCCGACGGGTGCGTCGCCGTCCACGCCGACGGCGGCGCCTACAAGCCGCTCAACTGGATGAATGCTAGGTGGTGTACCTAATCCCGCGGATAGAGCTGCTGGGCCACGTAGCGGCAGGCCGGGTCAACACCACACCACAGATCGCCCGGGTCGACCACGAGGCCGCAACCAGGGCAGGTATGTACCTCGTCGTCATCGAGGGTGTCATCGAGGGTGTCGTCGGCTGCGCTCACGCTCTCGCCTCCACTACGCGCTGCATGAACGCGATGCGCTCGCGCGGGATGTAGGTCTCGCCACCGAGCGGGATGCTGCCCTCGGAGTCCCGCGGCGCGTAGGTCGCCTGGACCAGCACGACGGCTGCCTTCTCGGACGAGTGGAGCAGCCCGTCGAACGTGGCACCGTCGACGGTGTGGACCAGGATGCGCCGCAGGTAGTGCTCTCGGGTCCAGCGCATCAGGCGGGGAGCTCCAGCGGGAGCTTCCACACCGGGACCTGGCGGACGCCGCGCCGCGGAGTCCCGATCGGGATGCTGACCAGCTCGCCGACGCGGTTCACGTAGTCGAGGAAGGGCACGCGCATGCCGGTGAACAGGTTCGTGACCGGCTTGAAGCGGTCACGCACGTAGATGGCGTCGTCCGTCCGCCACACGCCTGCCGAGTCTCCGCTGTCCACCGCGGCCTGGATGATGCTGCGCACGCGGGCGGTCAGGACCTCGCGCACCTCACCACCGAAGGCGATCTCGCCCATCGGGACGCCCAGGACCTCGGACAGGGCCTGCAGGTGGTTGGCGCGTGGCACGTGGTGACCGTTCTCCCAACCGGAGAGCGTGACCTGCGTGGTGCCGATGCGGTCGGCCAGCTCCTGCTGGCTCAGGCCCGCCTCCTTGCGGAGCTCGCTGATCAGTCGTCTCGTCATGAGCGTCACACTGTATCACGACGCGGTTATAACTTCGCTTCGCATGCACCGAGCGCCCAATCCCCCAGCTACTAGCTGCCAGCGGACGGGAATCCCAAGGAAATCTTGTGTTCGTACTTATCTTCCTTCCTAGAGATAGAGGTCTGCTGGCTATAGAGACTCCTCCTCTCTCCTCTTCTGCATTCCAGGTCCAGTTATAAAGCGCTCGGGCCGCCATTCCTTCATATCGGCCCCGCTCTGGCGCATGATATTGTCGCAATACGAGCCGATGCGAAGTACCTGCAGCTGCGCATCAGTGCGAAGGTTCCCCCGCTAAAGCCCCAGGTCAGGCGGGGTGGAGCCACGAAGGTGGAAAAACCTTCAATGTAGGAGATTGCGGGCGCAGGGGCGCGGGGCTGGCGAAAAATTTTCTTCAAAAAACTGTGGGCATGGGGGCCCCCGTCTGATAATTTCTTCATATGAACGAAACGACCCCGCCCACCCGGTACACGTACACTCGAGGCCCGTTCGTCGACGTCTTCGATGTCGACCCGTCGTACGCCGATTACATCGCGGAGATGGACGACGAGAAGCGCCAGGAGACCCTGGACATGGCCGCACGTGGGATGGGTTGCGCGTGGTGGGTGACCCATACGCAGATCAACCCGGACGGTACGGAAGTCCGCCGCGACCACCATTGCAACGCCTGCCGTTGACCGTCATAGTACGTCCATACGAAGGAGCGAACAGGTTGGAGACCACCACCATGAAGACATGCGCCCGCGTCCGGGCCGAGGAGTACCGCGCCAAGGTGCGCGCCAGCGGTGACCGTGCGGAGCTCGCCGCCATCGATGGAATGCCCGACGAGTTCGTGGCAGCAATCGCAGATGGTGACTTCGCCCGAGCAACGGCGGCGATTTCATGATCGACGAAGTTCGCCACGCCGCATGAACGGTCGCCCGGGATGGTCGCACGAGGGTTCGACTCCCTCGCCGGGCACTGGGGAACCCTTCCCCTAAGGTGTACCATTACACTCAGACGAAAGGACCACCACAGTGATGCCCTACCGCTTCGAGCGCAAGTCCACCGAGGACCTGCGGGAGCTCACGATCACCACGGCGACCGACCAGTTCGGTCTCGGCTGGTCGTTCATCTCCACCGCTGACGGTGAGGACCGGATCATCACCCCGCAGGGTGACGTCATCGACGCGTCCGGCTGGGCGCCCGCCCTCGACGGTCCGGCCGCCGAGTTCCTGCAGGCCGTCGTCGACTGGAGCAACGAATGAAGACCATCGAGTACCTGATCATCGAGAAGATCGCACACGAGGTGAGCGACTACGTCACCTACCACGGCGACGGCTGGAGCATCTACGACGGCCCGAGCCAGACCAGCCGCGTGTGGTCCCTGTCGGAGTGCGACGGCGTGATCGAGCTCCAGTACTACGGCGACGAGCCGGAAGTGCAGTGGTCGCTCACCCTCGAGGCGGCGATGCCGGCCTCGGTCACTGCCGACGTCATCCACGCCGCCATCAACGCCCAGGAGGCAATCCGGTGAGCGACTACAGCAGCAGCCATCCCGGCGATCGCGCCGAGGATCACGAGTTCGAGCTGGAGCTCGACCCGGAGACGTTCGTCCGGATCAGCAAGGTTGGCGGCGGAACCGTCGGCCGCGAGTACAGCGGGTACTGGCACTACACGATCGTGATGGCCGGCGCCGTCAGCGATCGCGGCTCGAACCTCTACACCGGCAGCCCGCATACGCACGAGGCAGCTGCCTTCCTGATCTGGGAGCTTGGCCCCGCGTTTGAGGCATAGCTCCTTCGCCCACCATCACTTCTTCGCTGTTTGCTTCGTCATGGAACAGTGAGACGATCCTTCTAGACCACCACCAAGGAGAGACCACCCAATGAAGAGCAAGGACATCATCCCAGGCCGGCTGTATGCCATCGGCTCCCGCGATTACGCCATCGAGCGAGGCATCGTCCTCGAGGTTGGCAACTGGTTCAACAGCGGCCACAAGTGGAACCGCCGGCCGCATCGCCTCGTCGGCGAGAAGGGGATCGCTGTGGCGCTGTACAGCCACTCCCTCGACCGGTGGATTCCGACCGTCGTCCGTCCGCAGGACGTCAGAGCGGAGTGGGACGCCTTCGAGGCGGCCCGCAAGCGGCAGCAGGAGAAGGCCCGCCAGGACGCCGCCTCCCAGGCACTCGCCGACGAGCAGCGCCGACTCCGCGTCGAGCGGGTCAGCGAGCTCCTGGGCCGCGCTCTCGGCCGGCAGCTCCACATCTACGGCTCCTCGGCCTACGACATCCGGGGCATCCACCTCGACGACCTGGAGCGGCTGATCGACCTGATCCCGTCCGAGCACTTCGAGATCAAGGAGGAGTCCGCCTGATGGCACGCACCACCCACAAGCAGGTCGTGGCTGTCTTCACCCAGTTGATGAACGCGCTCGACACGACCGACTACGCGCTCGACTTCTACGGTCTGGGCGGCGGCTACATGGTGATTGGCCGGCACGACGGAGCTCACCCGGGACACACGCCCTTCGGGAGCCGGCGCAGGAGCGCTCGCGAGATGGTCGACGTCATGTGGTTCGCGATCTACACGCTCGAGCTGCAGGACCGGCTTCAGACCGAGCGGGTCGACGAGGCGCTGAAGCGGACGGAGGGCTGATGGGCATCCGCGTGCAATCCGTCCTCGACGAGGCGCTGCGCAACGCTGCCCGCCAGCAGCTGAGCGGCGGTCGGCGCCCGCGCCAGGCGCGCACGAGCCTGGTTCCGCCGCCTCCGCCTCGCATCAAGTACGTCAAGCGGAGGTGGTGGCACCGGTTCTTCCGGCGCTACGACATCACCTGGCAGCCGGAGCCACCCCTCCCCCGCCACCTCGAAGGCCGAGCGGAGCAGCTGCGCCGGGAGGCCGAGGAGGCACGTCGCAACCGGCCGCACTGGCGCGACACGCTCCGCAGCGGCGACGAGCCTTTCTGAGCTTCAGGGGGCTCCCAAGAACTGCTTCACGCAGTACAAGTACAGACAGACACCAACGACCGAGGAGGTCACCACAGTGAGCGAGACCAAGAAGAAGCCGGCCGGCACGGGCGGCAAGAAGGGCCAGGAGATCATCCGGCTCGTCACGGAGGCCGGTGAGGCTGGCATCACGCGAGCGGCGATCGCCGAGCAGGTCGGCTGCACCGTCCAGCGCGTGGGCGAGGTGTTCCGCGCGCACGGCGGGATCAGCAAGGTCGACGCGACCCGGTACGCGCTGACCGGCGAGAGCAAGGCCGCCGAGCGGGCCAAGGCCAACGAGGCCGCGGCCGCGAGCAAGCGGAAGGTGAACCCGGAGCTCGAGAACTACAAGCTCGTCATGGCCTCGAACGGTGCCGAGGGCGACTTCGACGCTGCCGCCGCCTACGCCAAGCGGACCAAGAAGAAGGCGCCCAAGCGCGCCGCCTGAGACGGAGGACTCAATGACCACCACGACCACCGCTCCCCTGCCTCCCACGGCGCAGCAGCTCGGCTTCCTGAAGGGCCTCAAGGAGCGGCGCCGCCGCAGCCTCGAGCACCCGGCCTCGGAGCGCGAGGTCGTCGAGCTGGCGATCCTGCTCACGATGATGCCTGAGCCTGACTCGAAGGGCTGGGCGTCCTGGCAGATCGACGCGCTCAAGACGGAGGGCGGGCTCATCACCTACGCGGGCGCAGCTCGCCGCCGCCCGGAGTATACCGCGCTCCTGCGCCGGCTCGTCGAGGCCGGCATGACCGAGGCGCCCTTCCCGACCGCTCAGCAGGTGGAGGACCTGCTCACATGAACACGACCACCATGAAGCTCGCTCCCTGGCAGCGCGATCCCGGCATCATCCTGTTCGCCCCGGAGCCGTTCGAGCAGACGGACCGCATGCTCAGCCTCGACCGCAAGGTCTGGCGGGAGCTCGGATCGCCCAACGAGCTGCTCGTCACGATCGAGGTCGCGCCGTGAGCGACCCCATCATCAACCGCATCCAGGCGCTCCTCGCGAAGGTGGAGCTGGGCAGCTGATGGTCAAGGTCTCCGCTCCCCCGTCGAGCGCCGACCCGTTCACGCGCGTCGACGAGCACAACGGCCTTGCGAAGGGCGACCTGATCCGCGTCCGCGACGAGGATGGTGTCTTCAAGGTCACGAGCATCGTCGTCGGCGACGACGGCGCGCCCCTGTGGGTCGATGCGTTCGGTGGCGTCGGCTACCCCGGCAAGGAGGCGTACGCAGGCTGGCGCTCGTTCTCGCTCGACCGCATCCTCCTCGACAGCAGCGGCCAGGCGCAGACGGTCGAGTCAGGCCGCCGTGACTCCGGCCTGCTCGTCGAGCTGGAGCACGAGCTGGCCCGCAACGGGACCGCCAGCCGGCCAGCGCCGGACGATCCCAAGGCCGAGAAGTCCCTGCGCGAGCGGTTCTACACTGCTGCCCGACGCATGGGCGTGAAGGTCCGCGTGCGGAACGTTGACGGGATGATCGTGGCGAAGCTCAAGGACGAGAGCGTCAGTTGAGCGGTCGTCGCTGACCGAGCCGGGCCTCCCAGAACGCTACGTGGATCGTGCGCAGCGTCTCTAGCAGCTCGCGGGACTCCACCCGCATGATCGGCTGCAAGCGCGAGAGGGACCGACGAGCCAGGCCCTCCCGGTCCTCGGCGTCGATCAGCTGCGAGCATTCGTCACACGCGGCCCACGCGCCCTTCGACGCCTGTCGCACCGGAAGCTCAAAGACCACGATGTCGCGCGCCGGGTAGGACCAGCACGCGGGCTCCGAGCAGAAGTCGCACTTGAGGTCGTCCGTCATAGAACACGCGTTCTACCGGGCTAGATCGCGTAGGCAAAGTCCTCCTGGTCGTTGCCTTCGTCGCCGAACTCGTCTTGCACGGCCATCGCCGCGGCGACCACGCAGTCGTTGCGCCCGGACTTCGACTTGCTGATGCGGATGCCGCGGTCGGTCTGGCGGATGCCGGTCGAGGCCAGCTGCTCGTCGTAGTCCGCATCGAACCAGCGGTGACGCTCGGACAGGATCAGCCGCTGGAACGTCTCCGTGGCCGCGGTCATGCGCTCGGGCGACTGCGGGAACGGCTCGCACTCGAAGCCGGCCTCAGTGAGCTGCTGCGCGAACAGGGTCATGTACGCGGGGTCGTAGAGGACCTTCTTCACCTTGTACATGCCGGCGAGGCCGTGAAGGAACAGGCGCACGTCTTCGAGGTCGATGTACTCGCCCTCCTCCTCGGGCGTGAACGCTCGCACGCGGACGAGCGCGACGTCGGCTGGCACGGACAGCCCGCTCTCGCCCTCGACCCACGCCTGCTGTCGCGCGACCCAGGCGACGCCGAACGTGTCGCGCTTGAGCGCAGCGTCGAGCGCCACGGTGATCTCAGCTCCGGGCGCGATGTCGAACTTGCCATAGCCGGCCTTCCACTTCGACTGCGGGATGAAGCGCTCCAGCGCGTTCGTCCACTCGTTGCGGTGCAGGCGGCGGAAGGTGTACTCGGACAGCCGGCCCGACTCGACCTTCTTGATCTGCGCGCGGAGGTAGTCGCGCTGCACGATCGTGTCGAGGCCGGGGTTGGCCTGTTCCCAGCTGCGCTCGTCGTCGATCTCGAGGTCGGAGTCCGCCTCGTACCAGACACCCAGGAAGTTCGGATCGTTGATCGTGCCGGTCTGGACGGCCTGCGCATGCTTGTACTCGTTGAAGCAGACGCCGCGGCGCTGAGGGCCGGCTGTGGTGAGCATGATGAACAGCGGCTCCTCGCGCGCGGCCTGCGCGGTGTCGAGCGCGTCCGTGAGGTCCGTCTTGTCGCCCTGCGCGTGATACTCGTCGAACAGCACGATGGACGGGTTGAGGCCGTGCTCCTTCTCGCCGTCCGCGGAGACGATCTTCCACACGGTGTCGAGCTCAGGCAGGTAGAGGCCGTCGCGCCGCACGGTGATGAACTTCTCCAGCGGCTGGCCGTTGATCTTCGACCACCAGACCATGCGCTTCGCGGCCTCGAGGATGAGGCGCGCCTGGTCCCGCTTGGCCGCGGCAGCGACGATCTCGCCGCCTCGCTCCCGCTCGCAGATCATGAGCGCGATGGCGAGCGCGGCGATCAGCTCGGTCTTGCCGTTCTTGCGCGCGATGCCGTACAGCGCGCGAGTGACCTTGCGCCGGCCGGCTCGGTTCTTGGCCAGCAGCTGGCGGACGAAGTCCTCCTGGAAGTCGAACAGGCGGAAGGGCGTGCCCGCATACTTGCCCTTGGTGTGGACGAGCTGCCGGATGACCCACAGCACCTCGTCGGCATCGCTGGCGGGCACGGGCTACGTGAACCTCCGGGTGAAGAAGTGGTCGGTGAGGACTGCGACGACCACCGCCCACACGATGAGGCGGCGGCGTGGCGGCATGTCCCACATGTGCCGAGACCACGTGCGGACGCGCAGCTGCGGGTAGCGCCTGGACATGAGGCCCAGAAGCTCTTTGCCGCACACGAACGCGACCAGGAGCCGCAGCGCGGTCTGCTCACCATGCTCGGGGGTCACTCACCACTCCCTTCGTTGTGACGCGCAGCGAGCGCGTCGAGCAGGGTCGCCCCCTGCGCCTTCAGCAGGCCGAGCCGCACCTGGGCGACCGGCGAGATGCCGAGCTCCGAGGACAGCGACTTGGCGGCGTCGAGCGCCGCACGCCACGACGCTCTGATCTTCTTCACGGTGTCCGGGTCGTTGAGGCCGTTCAGCTCCTGCCACAGGTCCGCCCGGAACCGGCGGGCCAGCGCCCACGCCTCGCACGCCTCGACCAGCATGACCACGTGCTCCTCGCGCAGCACCTGGTTGCGGATCAGCGCCGGGACCACGATGTCCCAGACCTCCACTGCCTCGTCGGACATGTCCTCGGGCGGGTTGAGCTCAACGACCGCTCCCGGCGCGAGCACAGTCGCATCCGGGCGCGGCGAGTGGCTGGACGGCAGGCGGTCCGCCACGAGGTCGGGCTTGCGGCCAGGGACGCTCACAGAACGCCGAGCAGGACCTTGAGCGTCAGCCCGAAGATGAGCAGAGCGACGACCAGGAAGGCCGCGCACACAACGAGCGCGATCACGCCGCCGATCTGCTCCGCGATCTCGATGTGCCGCTGCACCTCGCGCGTATCGCGCACGAACTGCTCGTGGTCGTCGTACTGGTCGAAGCGCATGTCAGGTTCTCCTTCCATAGCGGCGCGCAGCTCCTCGCGCGCCGTCTTCCTGGCCGTGGTGGCGACGGCAGAGCGTCACGAGGTACTGCTCGTCGTACGGGTCCGCGTGCTCGCTCAGGTGCTGCACGGTCAGCGACTCAGTACCGCCGACGCGGTGGTCGCGAACCTGACAGCGGACCCACTCGCACGCCCACGGGTCCCAGACTTGGCGTCGGCACTGGAAGCCGTCGCGCTCCAGCACTTGGAGCCGCACTGCCCGCCAGCGGCGAGAGTCGTAGACCTTGCGGAGCCGGTTGCTGGACATCAGAACCTCTTCGCGGCCGCGACGCCCTCGAGGATGAGGTGCGCGACGGCTTTCACGAGCAAGCCGGCCATGAGCCAGCCGATGAACCCCGTTCCGAGCGGCCGTGCGTCTGGCTGTACCGTGACGATCCCGAGCGCGATCCAAGTGCCAGCGCAGAGGTGGCAGCCGACGAGGTAGTTGACCTTCGACCAGATGGCGAACCGCCAGGGGTGCACGGCCGCGGTGTTGGCGTTGAACGCGCGCTGAAGGTTGCGGCTTGCGGTCTCGTACATGCTGGCCGGCGCGTGCCCGAGGTCGGCGATGAGCTTGCGCTCCCTCGTCCAGGAGCGGAGCGGCTTGAACAGCTCCGACTCGACCACGAAGGTCGTGCACAGCCAGCAGACTGCGCCGAGGGCAAGGATGGTGGTCACGGGTGGGCGTTCCTTTCAGAGTTGTCGATGGTGATGAGCGCGCTGAGCGCCTTCTCGGTGATGGCGAACTGCACGATGTCCTGGACGAGCCACGGGTACGTGCCGGGCGCGGACGTGTCGAACTCCCAGCCGACCGGCTTGTAGAAGCCTTGGCCGTTGGGGATCAGGTAGCCGATCTTCTTGATCGGCCAGCGAGGTAGGCGGCGACATGCCTCGCAGTCGTGGTGCGGCATCTCGATCGCGAGGTGCGCCTCGTGGTCGTTCGGAGCCGGGAAGATCATCGCGTCAGCACCTTCTTGCCCGCGCGCTCCTGTCGGAGCCTCCACTGACGCTGCGCCTCGCGAGTGTCCTCGCACTCCTTGCACAGCCCAGACTTCTTCCGCTGCTCACCGCGGCCGCACGAGGGGCAGATCACGTGAACGCCTCCACGCTGAGCTCGAAGATCGCCTGCCAGAGGAAGCCCTGCTCCCCTGAGTCGTAGCGGACCTTCACGAGGACTGCGGAGTGGCCGGCCAGACCAGGCACCTCGCAGCCGTAGCTCTTGAGACGCTGCCCGATGAGCCTTGCGTCGGCGAGTGCCGCCGTGACGATGCTGTCGGCCGGCAAGTTGTACTCGGCGTTGTCGAAGATAGGGACCGCCCACACGACGGTGATGCGGTGTCGGTCCTCGTACTCGCTCGGCGTGACCAGGAGCTCCGGGTCGATCCCCTCGGTGAACACGACGAGCCACTTGCCTTGGTCGCCTCGCAGCGCTCGCGGCTCGATGTACTTGAGGGTGCCGTGTTCCGGCAGCGCCAGCTGGTTCAGGTCATCGGCGATCGCGTCGCAGATCGCTACCTCATCGCTCATCGTCGTCACCCCGCATGCGTTCGACTGTACTATGACGTTCGCCCACAAGGGAAGCTCGCTCGCCTGGTGTGAGCCCGCCGAAGATGCCCTCGTCCTCGCCGAGCCGGCCGGCCTCAGACAGCGCCCGCGTCACGCGCAGGGCATCGGCTCGGCACGGCTCGAGGGCGGGACACCCCTTGCAGATGGCCTTGGCCCGCCGCTCACTGAACTTCGTCGAGCTGAACCACAGGACCGGGTTCAGCGAGCGGCAGGCCGCGCGATCGTCAACCCGCGAGCGGTTGCGCGGTCTCATCGACCCTGGCCTCGGCTCCGACCTTCGCGAACGCCGTCATGATCTCCCCCATGTCGACCTTCCGACCCTCCATGAGCTCGTTCGTCACGAAGGTCACCGCCACGAGCGCCCCCTGAATGGTCTGGTGCGTCACTGGCACGCCCGCGTCACGGAGCCATGCCTTCACCCTTGTCTGCACTTGTACCCGTCTCCTGTGGTTGATGTCCTGTGATCTGCCCGCCCCGGGATTCCGGATGGCTCCCCCCCCTGCCGCGCGACTGTACTATGACGCTTCCGGAAGGTCGACATGTGCCGAACGAACTAAGCCACGGCCCTTGCTAGGTGCCCACGGGCACTAGGAAGCCAAGCGGCAGGACGCGTCCACCGACTTCGAGTCTGGCCATCAGGGTGTCCGCGCCTTCAGTCTCGACGGCGCGGACGACGCCTGACTTGCCGAACGGCACGGTGGATGCCGGTGTCATGAGCTTGCCGCGCCACCGCGTCTTCTCGCACTCGAAATCGACCATGATGTCGTCGCCTACCTGCATCGCCCCCACGACCTTTGCGTCGGCGCCCACCTGCGGCGCCTTGAACCTCTTCGGCTCGCCAATGCTGACGAGTCGGAAGATTGCCTGGTGGCCGTCATCGCCCACCTGTCGTTCAAACTTGGCTCCGGCCTCCTCGAGGACCGCCACGACGCGGTTGACGTTCGTCACCGCGACGTCGGCCGCGTCTGATAGCTCCTGCCGCGAGCGCGGCTCACCCGACAGCAGCAGCTCGGCGACCCTGCGCGACTTCGAGGTTGCCCTGAAGTACTTGTTCAGGTCGATCTCCACGTCCTGTGCCTTCCTTGTATGGGGGGATAATAATCAGGGCGTAAAGATACACTGTAACAAGACGCCCGTAAACCGTCTTGTTATAGTATCACTCTGTGTGCCAGCCGCCACTCTACGTGCACAACGCGCACGAGTCAGGTGGCTGGCTGACGCCGAGCGTCAGGTTGCAGGTCGGGCACTTCGGTCGCTTGCCCTCGTGCAGCGCTCGGATGCGCCGGACTTCCGTTGACTCCAGGTCGGCCTCGTCGAACCACGCTAGCCCTTCAGCCTTGTGGAGCTGCGACAGGTTGACGATCTCCCACTGACCGCCGCCGACGCTTCGGACGACGCCGAGCGTCCGGGCGAGGTAGCCGAGGGTGACGCTGACCTCTTGCGAGCTGAGCGGCACGCCGTCCGCCACCAGGCCGTCGAGGTCGGCAAGGGTGATCGTCTCGCCCTCACCAGCGTCGACCAGTGCTCGCACGACTGCCCCCACACGGGAGCCTGGACTGCGCCGCATCAGGCGGCAGCCTCCGTGGTGTCTTGACGCATTGAGCCCTCCCTTGGCCGCGTCCTGTGTTGGTGTGTCTCACTATACTGAGACAGTCAGCCGGCGTCCAGCACCTCGGCCCCGCCAACGAGGCGGACGTGTCGGCCGGCCGCACCGCGCTCCTCGCGAGCTGGCCAGCGCTCGCGGAGCCACGACTCAACCGCCTTCGCGCCGCCCGGAAGGATGAGCTCAGTCTCGTCGCGAACCCACTTGATCCAGCGCTGAACCCGCACGCACAGGTCGCCACCGTCGCGCCAGACGATCGGGTAGCCCTCGCGGTCGCGCTGGTCGAAGGCCTCCAGCAGCCCCTCCACGAAGACGGGCACGGCGTCCACGCGTGCGTGCTCAGCTGCGGCGCGGCGGTCGTCGTACTCTGGCAGCTCGTAGCCGGTCGCCTCGCGCGTGAACTGCGACAGGAGCCCCCAGCCCCAGCGAGCGACGGCCCGGGCCTGGTCCGGTCGCACGAGCAGCGCGGGCGGCTGCGGGAGCGTGTCCTCGTCCAGCTGGTCGATCAGCCACTCCAGGTACGCGCGGCCGAAGCCCGTGGCGTCGATCGACCGGAGCATGTCCAGCGCCTCCGGGTCCCGTCCGTCGCGCGGCATCCCGATGATGACCATGCGCTCGGCGTGGCTCGTCTCAGAGAACGCGTCCTCGCCCGTGATGAGGATCGGCGCGATGGCCGGCATGTAGGTGAGCGCCTGCCGATTCTCCTGCAAGCCGCCCTTGACTGCCGAGCTGCCGTCCCACGCGTCGCGGATCGCCTGGTCCAGGCGCTCCTTGGTGTCCTTGCGAGCGCCACGGCGGTACTCGTCGATCCACACCGGGAACGCGTTCGTCGCAGCGATGAGCGCTGCCACGCCGTGCGGCGTCGTGGAGGTGATGGTGACGGGCGAGCGTGTCCAGAAGCCGAACGTCTCAAGGACCGTCTGCACGAGCGTGGTCTTGCCCCAGCCGGCGCCGCCCACCAGGGCGAAGATCGGGAACTGCGGGAGCAGGCTGCGCAGTGGAGCAGCCGCCACCCAGCCGAGCAGCGGGGTGATGACGTCCGACCGGTGCAGCGCGGCGAGGAGCACGGGCACTCGGCGGTCCCACTCCGGGCCAACGCACAGGTTGAGCGCCGTGCCGAAGTCGGCGTTGGTCTCCGGTGGCACGAAGGCTCGCGAGCCGGGACCGATCGCGCAGTCCGGCAGGATGAACGCCCCGTCGTGGAGTCCGACAACGGACGTGCCGCGCACGTGAGGGACGAACAGGCCCTGCACCTTCAGGACCTCGAGCAGGTCGGCCAGGTCGCCGCTTGCGCCCTTCCACGCGAGGCCACGGTCGGAGCACCAGCGCCGCATCGCCTCGGGTGAGGCCAGCTCGCGCGAGCTGAGCTGCTGCGCTGCGGTGCGGCCGGGCACGCCGACCTCGAACACGATGCCGCTGTCCTCGCGCTCGATCACGCGGCGCACCTGAAAGGTGAAGTCGCTGATCGGCGATGGGCCCTTCTGGGTGATCCGCACGTAGCGGTTGCCGGCGATCTGCAGCGCAAGGCTGGCCGGCTCCACGTAGCGCCAGGCCGTCTCCAGCGCCCAGCGGGTCGCGGCCTCGCCAGCGGATGCGGCGTCCTCGTGGTCCGGCAGAGCGGCAACGCGTACGGACTCGGCCGCACCGTCGAGAGCGGTGCACCACTGAGCTGCGCCGCGCCGGCCGGCCGGGTCGCTGTCGAACAGGAGGACGACGTGCCGGCCGCGCAGGTGGTCGACCCATTCGTCGCGCGGCTTGGCGGTCACACCGGACGGCAGGCCCACGACGTCGACCGCCTCGTCACGGAGGAGCCAGGACACGTACCACGTGTCGCTCTCGCCCTCGCAGAGGACCACCGTGTCGCGCTGCATGTCGCGCCAGGTGCCGTACAGCTCGGTCAGCCGCGAGCCGGTGTAGCTGATCGGCTTGGTGTCGCTGGTGCGCCACTTGAGCGCGACGACCTGGCCAGCGACGGTGCGGTGCGGGATGACGATGCGGTTGCGCTGCTCCACGAGCACGCCCCACTCGTCGCGCAGCCACTCCGCGGTCATGGGCAGCTGCCGGTCGTTCAGCCACCGGACCAGCGGCGCAAGGCTGGTCCCACGCGCGCTGCGGACCACGGCCTCGAGGTCGACCGGCTCGGACGTCCGCTCCGGCACCTCGGGTGCGGCGGGCAGTCCCTCGCGCACGAACGCGGCCGCCTTGCGGAGTGCCGCGCCGAAGTCGCAGCGGTCCGCTCGCATGATGAAGTCGAAGACGTCACCGGGGCGGAAGTCGCAGGCCCAGCATCCGACGAACTCCGCGCCGTCCTCCGTCTTCCAGACTGCGAACGACGCGTGCTGGTCATCGTGGAACGGGCACCGGCCAACCAGGCGCTCGCCCTCGGGCCGCAGCGCAACGCCGTACGCTTGGACGACGCCCGCGAGCGGCAGCTGCTCCTTGAGCTTGGCGGGTGTCGAGACGTCGAGGAGCTGCTGCCAGCTCACTCGGCCGCCGCCTCCTTCCAGGCGTGAGTGACGTCGATGCAGCGCTCGCGCTCACCGACCTCCTCGCCGCGGAGCTCACCCGGCGCGCCCTCGAGGCTGGCCTTGGCCCACGTGGCGATCCAGCGGCCGGCTGCCACGGGGATCTGCTTGCCGATCCACTTCGCGCCGACGCCGCGGCGCTCTACGGCCGGCTCCATCGTCCAGTCGTCCGGGTAGCCCATGATCCGAGCCGCCTCGCGGTAGGTGAAGGTTCGCGGGAGGGTCGGGTGGACGTTCTCCTCGAGGGCGAGTCCGGTCAGCACGCGGGCCGGCTTGTCGTAGTCCCAGCGACGCGGTGCGTAGAGGCTGGTGCCCGAGTCGGTCCGCGCGATGTGGCCTTCGCGCGTGTACCAGTCCTCGGAGAGCTCCTTCGAGTCGACGATGCGGCGGAGGGCCGTGCCGGACATCTCGCCTGGCTTCCACGCCGCGTTCGCAGCGAGCCATGCGAGGCGGCGCGCTCGCTGGCTGGGCAGGGTCACGTGGCCATCCATCATCCCGAGCGGGACGTCCTCCAGGTCCTCGATCGCGTCGCGCAGCGTGAGCACTCGGTCAAGCTTCGGGACCTCCACGCCGAACGGCTCGCGGGTGGCCACCCAGAAGTAGCGCTTGCGCATCGCGCAGCCGCCGAGCGAGAGGTCGTTCTGGAACACGTGGGTCAGGTGCCACTCCTGCCTGGTCAGGTCCTCCAGCTTCGACCGCAGCGCGAGCATGAGCGGTCGGCCCGCCCGGCCAGCCTGCGCCACCGACTCGAAGATGACCGCGCGCGGCGAGCACTTGGCAGCGAAGTCGATGAGGTTCCACATGCAGGCGTTCGCCTTGCTGTCGATCCCCCGCCAGTCGACGCGCCCGCTCGCGTGCTGCTTGCGCAGACCAACCTGGCCGGCCTGCGGTGCGATGCACACCGAGAGGCCGCTGAACCCCGAGCATGGCGGGTTGCCGAACACGAGGTCGGCGTCGACGGGCGTCCATTCGTCGGGCGGGCACGCCTCGGCGTCCCACTGCTTCCCGAGCAGATGCCGGTTGCTGAGCATTAGTGGCATGCCGAACCCGCCGACATCTTCGCGCTTGCCGACCAGCGTGAAACCGGACTGCACGACACCGAGCGCGAACGCGCCGCCGAACCCCTGGCAGTCCACAGCCCGAAAGCCCATCAGTACCCCTCTCGCTGCCTGCGCTCGTTCTTGCGCCAAGCGGCCTCGATCGCCTCCTGCAACTGATCGCCCGTCACGCCAGCCACGAGGGCGAGGTTCACCACGAACAGGAGCACGTCGGCCAGCTCGTCGGCCACGCGCTCGGTGTTGACCGTTCCGTAGGTGCTGGCCTTCCAGGGCTTCCACCCGATCTCGTCCATCACCTCGGTCAGCTCGGTCACGGCGCCTGTGTGGCTCAGGCGCGCATTGGCCATCCGCTCGTCGGGCGTCGCTCTCGTCGGGTCGAAGCCGAACGACCGCTGGGCGGCGTGCTGCCGCGCCAGCAGGTCGTGCAGCGTCATCCGCATCAGAACGGCGATGACGGCGGCGCGGACGAGGCCGCGGGCGCCGAGCTGGGCGCCTCGAACGCGGCCGCCGCACCCGAGGACGACGGGCTGATCCGGTCGACCTCGTTGCGCGTGGGGTCGTCCTTGCGGAGGACCACCTTGAGCCTCGCTGCGCCGCCGACGAGCTTGGCGCAGATCGCCTCGTTCGACGGCTCCGTAGCCAGGAACTCGGCCGTCACGCCGAGGGTGGCCAGGTCGCGGAAGGCGATGCCGAGCGCGGTGGGCGACTCCGGCGAGATGACGATGTTCGTCCAGAGCTTCCGGCCGGCGTACTCGCCCTGCGTCACCCTGAAGGTGAGCATGAACATGTCCTTGCCGGTCTTCGTCTGCTTGTACTCGGCGAGCTCGACCTCCGCCTCGTACGTGTTGGCCGGGAGCGGGTCGAAGCCCTGCGGGGCCTCGGCCTTCCCGATCAGGTCCTTCCAGCTGGTGGAGGCCATCAGGCGTTCACCTCATCTTCCTCGTTGAGGACGCGCAGCATCTCTGACACGTCCGGGTTGACGATCACGGGGCCGTAGTGCTCCTTGAGCACGTGGGTGCGGTCCTTGGCGACGAACCGCTCGTGCGGGCGGATGAGGAGGCGACCCTCGTACTCCCCCTCGGGCGTGACGTTCGGCGACAGGGCGCCAAGCACGTCCATCCAGCCGGGCAGCTTGTCCCGCAGCTGGCCCTGGACCAGCGGCTGGAACTTGCCCTTGATGTCGGCCGACAGGGAGAGGATGAGCACGACCTCGATCGGCGCCGTGGGATGCTCCCGCAGGTCACGGAAGTCCTTGACCAGCGCGGTCATGCGGTCGAGCAGGATCCCCCACATGCGCTCGTTCATGACCTCGTCGCCCGTGCGAATCCCCTTCTTGCACACGTCCTGAATCTCCGTGAGGGAGTCGAGGACGATGGACTTGAAGGGGTGCTCGCCCTGGTTCAGCCACTCGTAGGTGCGGCGCATGGTGTCGAACTCCTTGACGGAGACGAAGCACGTCTCCCACTCCCCCGCCTTCGGGGGAGACTCAGAGTGCGGGTCCCACACGACGCGCTTGGGGCGGATCGCCTTGCCGTTCTCGACTCGACGCGCGAAGCGCGAGCCGCCCGACTCGGCGTCGAGGACCAGCCGCGGGGCGGGGGTCGTCTGGCCGAGCCAGGACTTCCCGGCGCCCGACTCGGCGTGAACGAGCAGGGACAGGGTTTCTCGGTGGGTCATGGGCCTCCTCACGTTGCCGTCATACTGTACCATGACGCTTACGAGCGCCGGTAGCGCTCCAGCGGGTCACGCTCCTCGTACGCGAGGCTGATGACCGCCTCGACATCGGAGCCATCGTCGAACATCTGGCAGATGCCGAAGAAGGGGCAGTCCCAGGTGCAGTCCCGCGTCGGGTTCGGGTACGCCGCCTCGAGGCCGGCCTTTTCAGCGGCGAGGATGTCCGCGGCGATGCGCCACACGCGAGCCCAGTAGCTCCGCAGCTCCTGTGTGTTCCGCCGCACGTCCTCGCGCATGTAGAACGGCGGCTTGGCCCGCGCCGTGCGCTTCACCTTCCGGAGCATGTTGAAGATGACACCGCCGGTCCGCTCCGCGTCCGCGTCAGCCCCCTTGGCGAGCAGGTCCAGGTACTCGACCAGCTCGTAGTGCAGCGACTGCGTGTCGAGCGGCAGGAGCCGCACGCGCGAGAAGTCGTCCACGGTCTTGTGGTCGAGCGCCGACACCTCGCCCGTCGAGATTCGCCGGACCCGCTGGTCGTATTTGCCGATCAGCCACACCACGGTGCCACCGATCGTGTCCAGGACGGCCTCGCGTGCGGTCTCGACCCCCAGGACCTCCAGGTCCTCGTCCTCGCCGGTCTCCTCCAGCCACTGGACGTAGCCCTCGACCATCGCGTGTGCTAGGTCGCGCTCCTTCTCCAGGGCGTCCGCCTCCTCGGGGAACTCCAGCAGGTCGGCGTCGTACTGCGCGTGCAGCTCGCGCAGCGCGGCCTCGGCGTCGTGGTTCGTCTCGTACAGGACCTCGAGGGTCCGGTGCACCCGGTTGCCGAGCTGCATCGGACCGGTGGCCCGCTCGCGCTTGAGAGCGAGCCCGCGGACATGCTTCAGGTACCACTTGCGCCGGCAACGCTGGAAGTCCTTGATCTCGCTGTTCGAGAGCCGTTTCTCGGTCATGTCAGGAGCCTCCTGAGGGCTTCGTCGTCACGGGTGACTTCCTCCAGCCGATCGCCCTTCGCGGCGAGTGCGTCCAGCACGCCCTCCTCGACGGTGCCAGGGGCCACCAGGTCGAAGATGCGAATGGAGTCGTGCTCCTCGGCTCCAGGTCTGTGCACGCGGTCTTCGGCCTGGCGGTTCTGCACCAGCGACCAGGACCGCTGCAGGAAGACGAGGTTGCGCGCTCGGGTAAGGGTGATGCCCTCCGAGCCGGCGCCGAGCGTGCAGAGGATGACCCGCGCGTGGCCACCCTGGAACGACCGGATGGCCCAGTCCCGCTCGGTGTCGTTCTCCGAGCCGGTCACGCGCACGTGACTGATGCCGCGCTTGACTAGCCGCGCGTCGGCCAGGTCGATCAGCTGGCGGCTCGCGGCGAACACGACCACAGGCTCGTCGCCGAGGTCGGACAGGAGCTCCTCCAGCTCGTCGAGCTTCGAGGACGGCTCGCTGAGCAGGGCCTGGTCTCCGTCCACCTCGAGGTAGGCGCTGGCAAGCTGCGCGAGGCGGGTGAGCTCGGTGAGCGAGTCGGTGACGACGAGGCTGCCGCTGTCGAGCCGAGCGAGCATGTCGCCCTTGAGCTCCTTGTAGGCCTTGGCCTGCTTGGGCGTCATCTCGACGTCTCGGCGGATGTAGACCTTCTCGGGCAGGTCGCGCAAGACGATGGCCTTGCTCCGCCGCAGGAACCGCGGGTCGGCGATCCTGAAGAACTCCTCGCGGCGCTCTGGCCGGATGCCGATGACGTCGACGCCACCGAAGGCGTTCCACGCGGTGAGGCAGTAGCGGTCGATGAACTTCGTCTTGGACGGCCACTCGTCCGGCGCCACGAAGTGAAGCAACGCCCAGAAGTCACCGGGGTGGTTGGCGATCGGTGTGCCGGTCAGCGCGTACCGTCGCTCGGCCGACTCGCCGATGGCCCACAGCGCGCGCGTCTGCTTGCTCTTGGGTTCCTTGGCCCGGTGCGCCTCGTCGGCGACGACGGCAGCCCAGGGTCGGTTCAGCTCGCCCGGTTCCTTGTCCTTGTCCTCCAGGCGGATGTTGCCGTAGCCCGCGATGCGCGAGTGCAGGCGCAGCGCCTCCCAGTGGATGATGTACACGTCGGCTGGCTCAGCGAGGAGCTTGCGCCGCTGTGGCGCGTTGCCGGTCACGACGATGACCTTGCGGTGCGGCGCCCAGCGCTCGTACTCGCGGGCCCACGAGCCCTTCACCGACTTCGGGGTGACCACGAGCGCCGGGTAGGCGTCTGCGTCCTCGAGGGTCATGATCGTCTGCACCGTCTTGCCGGTGCCCATCTCATCGCCCAGGATCGCAGAGCCGGCTAGGCGCAGGAACGAGACGCCGGCACGCTGGTAGCCGTACAGCCGCTGGTCACCCGGCATGTCACTCTCGGGGTCCATCGCGTAGTCACGAGCGAGCATGGCCGGCGCCACGCGCTCGTTGAGCTCTCTGTAGCCCCACGCCTCCAGCTCGGGGCCGAGCTCCAGCCGCTCGCCGAACACGCCACGCAGCTGCAAGCAGTGGGCCCAGGTGAGCGGCACGGACCACATGCGCGAGGCACCATCGAACTTCGAGCCGGGGATGCCGCGGATGAGGTCCTTGTCGCGGTACTCCGTCTCGACCGTGATGCGACCGTTGAAGATCTCAGCACGGGGCACTACAGCTCCTCCGGTCGGATCAGGCCGTTGCGCACGGCGAAGACGACGTAGTGACGCGCGGCGTCTCGCGCGTGGTCCTTGCCTGGCAGGTAGAGGCCGAGCTTCTTCAGGCGATCGTCAGTCGCGAAGTTCTTGGCGTCGCCTGGCTTCTGCTCGACGAGCTCGCAGCCGAAGACATGGGCAGCGAACCGGAGCACCCCGATCACGTGGATGGCGTCGGACTCGCGCGCCTTGCGCAAGGTCTGCGCCGTGATCGTGAACTTCTCGTAGACGATCGTGAGGTCGCTCTCGTACCGACGCGCCCAAGCCCACGCGTCCTCGCAGAACTGCATGGCCGGCAGCTGGTCGTTGTACTGCTCGTATTCGAGGTCCGCGAAGTAGCCCGTGCACTTGCCGGGGTCAACGGTCAGGATCATGAGTCGCGCAGCTCCTCCAGGTGTCTCCGGCAGAACGGAAGCTCGTCGTCCTCGGCCGGCTCGTAGCACATGTCGAACGCGCACTTGCCTTCCTTGACCCAGTGCGGCGAGCGCAGGCCCATCGCGGGCGCGGCAGCCGGGAACCTCACTTCAGGTCCCCCCACCGCTGGCCCGTGTGAGAGTCCGCGAGGATCGGCACGGCGAACGTCTCGTGGTCCTGCATGACCTCGAGGACCGTCGCGTGTACGTCTGTCACGATATCCTCCGGCACGTCGAAGATCACCTCGTCGTGGACCGGGAGCACCAGGTACTCGGCAGCACCCGCCGCGTCGAGGTCCACCAGCACCTGCTTGAAGATGTCCGCCGCGGTGCCCTGGATGATCGCGTTGACAAGCTTGTACTCCTTGCCGGGTGGCACGATTTGCCGGCGCCCGTAGAGCGTCGACGCGTAGGCGATGCCCTCGGTCGTCAGGCGCTCCTTGGCCTTGCGCTCGACCTCGTTCTGCAGGCGGCGCAGGCCCGGGTAGGTCTGGTCCATCATCGTGAGGAACTGCCGCGCCTCGCCCTCCGTGATGCCGGCCGTGCGAGCGAACTGCGCGACGCCCGCGCCGTAGCCCTTGGCGTACACGGCGTTCTTCGTGGTCTGGCGGCGCGGGTCGGACTTCTCGATCGTCGGGTCGCCGTAGATCTGCCGCGCCATCTGGGTGAAGAAGTCGCCCTCCGACAGGAACGCAGCGATCAGTCCCTCGTCACCGGAGTAGTGAGTCAGGAGCCGGGCCTCGATCTGCTCGAAGTCGGCGCCGAGCATGACGTGACCATCGCTGGCGATGAACGCGTCGCGCACCAGCCGGCCGCGCGGGAGTGTCTGCAGGGCCGGGTCGGTGACGCTCATCCGGCCGGTCACAGCTCCGAGCGGGCGCACGGACGGATGCACGCGGTCGTTCGCGTCGGACATCTCGATGAAGTTGCGGAAGTAGCTGTTGGCCCACTTCTCCGCGCGGCGGACCTTGAGCGCCGTCTCGGCGAGTGGGTGGCTGATGCCGCTCAGCACCTCATCGTCGAGCTTCCAGTTGCCGGACGGTGTGCGCTCGGTGAGGACCACGCCTGCCCGGAGCAGGGCAGCGGCGAGCCGCTTGCCGGAAGGCGCCGCGTCGTGCTCCTCCATCCACTGCCGCGCCTTGCGAGCGAACTCGTGCAGCTCGTCGTGCTTCTGGTGGCAGTACTCCAGGTCGACGCGCACGCCGCGGCGCTCCATGTCGAGGAGCACGAGGTTGCAGGCGATCTCCAGGTCGTACACCCGGTGGAACTGCGCACGGACCTGTGGCGCCAGCGCCTCGTACACGTAGGCGGTGAGCACCGGGTCCAACGCGGAGTAGTGCCAGAAGCCGCCGAAGTCGATCGGCACGGTGCCCCACGTCCAGCCGGCCTGCGCCATTGCCTTCTTGAGCTCGGTTTGGCCGGCGCCCGCGTCGGGGTCGACGTGCCGGCGTGCCACTTCCTTGAGGGCGATCCGGTCGTGCGGCTCCAGCAGGTGGGCCATGACGCTGGTGTCGTGGACCTTGTGCCGCTTCACCTGGCAGCCGGCCACCTCGAGGAAGTGCAGGTCGAACTTCATGTTGTGGAAGGCGAGCTCGCCGTCGTACTTGCGGAAGATCTCACGTACGAGCGCGGGCCAGTCCTCCCACGGGATTGCCCACCCCTCGTGCGTGTCGCCGAACTGGACGAGCCTTAGGCGCTCCCGCCACCAGCCGAAACCGGAGGTCTCCGTGTCGACCGCCAGCACGTTGCGGCGCTCGCCGAGCCAGCGCATGAGATCCTGGGCGTCGTCCCAGGTCTCCACGAGGTTGAGGCTGAGGTCGTCAGGCAGCACTGCTGAGGACGTACGGGTTCAGGTGCCGGGTGTAGAACGCGTTGTGGACCGGGCTGTTCGCCTCGACGTCTCCCTTCAGGTGCCGGCGCGCGACCGCCATCGCCGACACCATGTCCGGCCCGCGGAAGCCCTCGACGCGCTCCGGCTTGGGCGCGTCATGGATGAAGTAGAGCTCTTGTGCCGCGGCCGTGTCCCGCAGGTAGAAGTGCAGGCTGTTCGCGTGGTGGTAGTAGCGGCCGGCTTCGATCCCGAGCACGTTGGCGACGGTGATCTGCAGCTGCGTGAACTGGAAGGCGTCGTAGGCGAGGCCCCACCACACATCGTTCGACCGCATGTGCGTGTGGGCTTCGAGCCGCCCGTCGCGGATGAAGTACTGCAGCGAGATCGTGCACGGATAGTCGCTCAGCCCCTCGGTGAACGTGTCACGCACCGGGTCCCAGAGGACCACGATCGCCTGCCGCGTGTGCGGGTCGAGCTTGAGCCGCTGCACGACGGCCGGCAGCTGCGCACGCACCCGTGGCCCGTACGCGCCGTGGAAGGTGCCGTCGTCGCGGAAGCGGTCGAAGTTGCGCGTGATCCGCACCATGAGGTCGGGGTAGGAGACGCCCCCGATCAGCTGCGCGGCCTCGGCCGCGGCGATCGACGGGTTGAGCTTGCGCCCGACTCCGACCGGCAGCGCGTCGTACGGGTCTTCGAGGATGATCGTCGCGCCCTGGACCTCGAGGGTCGGCTGCCCTCGCGGGGCGACCTCCTCGCCCCAGAGGCGGACGTGCTCGACGATGCGCACGTAGCCGTCGCGCATGTTCGTCACGTGGATGTCGTGCACAACACCTTCCCTTCGTGCTCGCGTGCGAAGTCGATGACCTCCCACGCAGGCGTCTCCATGCCGACGAGCGACCGGATCACCGGCAGTCGCGTCTTGGTGGCCATGTCGTCCCAGGCCCTGATCTCCTGGCGGAAGGTCGGATGGACCTCCTCGCCGCGGTCCTGCAGCCGCTGGATGAGCTGCCTGGTGGTTCCGGTGCAGAGCACGACCACCGCGCCGCGCTCTGTCAGGTACTCCTCGACGGCAGCGAACTGCGTCTCGGTGAGGCCAGCCTTCCCTCGGTAGAGGGGGCCGTAGATCATCTCGCCGAGGTGCCAGCGATCGCAGACGAGACCAGCGGAGTTGTCGCACAGGGCGTCCTCGACCGGATACGTGTACTCGATCATCGGATGCCACACGGGCTTGCTGGCGTGGCGGTACCACGCCCCCGTCGCAGCGACGATCTTCTTGGCGAGCGTCGTCTTGCCTGCGCCGTCTGGCCCCTCGACGATGATGAGCATCAGGCGGTCTGCTCGTCCGCGGCCTTCTGGACGGCGAGGCTGATGTTCTGGACCGTGCCAGCGACGCTCTTGGCGTCGATGTGTGCCTCACCGAGCACGTAGGCGATCGCGACGCCGGCAGCCTCGACGTAGTTCTTGCTGGCCAGCAGGCCGGTGACCGCGCTGACGGTCACGAGGAACTTCCGGCTCGAGAAGCGCTGAATGAGGTCCTTCACTTGATCTCCTTGTCGTCGGCGCGCTCGATGTCGAGCGCGAGGCGGATGACCGCGTAGGCGGCGCGGTCGAGCACCGTGTCCTCCACGGCCTCGTTCTGCGGCTCGCTGCCTCGCACGCGCAGCGAGCGGAGGCGGGCCTGCTTGACCGCGATCAGCGTCTCGGCGACCTCTTGTGGCCGCTCGAATCCCATCTGATCAGCGACGTCCTCGAAGTTGGAGGACCAGCTGCGTCCGTCGGAGTAGTCAGCGTTCTTCTTCTCGAAGATGGAGCGGACGCGCTGGAGCGCGCGGTCCACGGCGGGCGGGACGGTGCTCGACGGCTCCGGCTCCGGCTCGATCGGGAAGCGATCGCCGCTGCGGGTGTACCCCCAGACGGGGACCTGTCTGAACAGAGCGCTCACATCGCGGAAGACCGGGATGCCGAGGTCGTGCGCGAGCTCCACCTCGCGGTCGGCGCCCGCCGACTCGCCTGGCATGCGCAGCACGGCGTCCGAGGCAGCGACCCACGCGAGGTCGAGCTGCATCCACGACTCGTACGTGTTCGCCTGGTGCTGCGTGTGCCAGTAGTGCGTCAGGTGCGGGACGAACGGGGCGTAGCCCATGTCCAGCAGCGTCTGACCAGCAGCGATGGCGCGCGCCGTGCCGCCCTCGGGGTCGGAGGAGTACGGACCGGACACGTAGATGCGCGTCCGCGTGACAGCTGACATGAAGGCCCTCCCAGGCTCAATGGTGATCGTGCGTCACACTATACCATGACGCTCATTCAGTCGGCGAACACGGGTAGCCGCTGGACGACGCCGTTCTCCGGCGTGACGAAGAAGAGCGCCTGTTGCGGGCGCTCGAAGCCGAACCCGCCGTGGCGCGCGTACTCGTCGTAGCCCTTCAGGCTGCCGTTGACCACGAAGTCACTCCCCCACAGGAGCTGGTGCCAGTGGCCGATGAGCGCGTAGTCGAAGTCGTTGCGGGTCGCCGAGTAGAGCGCGTGCTTGCGGAGCAGCCACTTGAGCAGCGAGGGGTAGAGACCGCCGACACCACCAGAGCTGCGGAACGCGTCGCCGTGCGCAAGCAAGAACCGCGTGTCGTACACCTCAATGACCTGCTCGGGCGAGGTGCTGATGGAGAAGGTGATGCGCGGGTCGTCGCGCAGCGTGTCCGCCAGCCAGTTGTAGATGACCCAAGCGTTGCTTGACTCCGCTCGCTTCTTCGCTGGTGTCCGCTTGTACGTGCGGTCGTGGTTGCCGTCGACGGTCGGCACAAACACGCGCCCGAACTCGTCGGCCAGATGCGTCAGGGCGGACGCGAGCCGTGGCACCCAATGGACGATCGTGGCCGGCACGGGCGCCTCGTTCGTGCGGGCGAGCTCGTCGTGGATGTCGCCCGTGATGATGTCGCCCAGGAGCGGGACCACGATGCCGTCGAGGGTGAGGCCCCCCACGTACTCCTTGGCGAGCTTGACCGTGCCGTTCACGACCTTGCGCAGCCTCGCCTCGGCGATCTCGCGGTCGTACTCGTTGAGCCCGTCCATCTCCAGGGGGTCCACCCGCTCGTCCAGGTGGAGATCGGACAGCATGAGCACCGGGGTCGCATGGTGCTCCTTGCCCGACTTCTTCGGCTTGAGCCAGGTCGGCACCTTCATGTCCTGCGGCTTCACCTGCGCGAAGCGGCTCAGGCTCCGCTCCAGCTCCTTGACCTGCTGCCACGCCTTTGCCTCGCTGCGCCTGGCCCGCTTGATCTCCTTCTCGCGCTCCGCGGCCAGCGCCTCGAGCCTGCCGATCCGGTCGTCGGGGTCAGTTGCTGTGGGCATGAAGCTCCTCATGTCGGGCGATCCACTCGCCGTGCCTGTCGACCTTCTGGTCGATTGCGATCGTCCGGGCGTCGATGGACTGCAGCAGGCTGTAGCCGCGCTGATGCTGCTCGTCGTTCTCATCGCGCAGCTCCTTGAGCGCCTGCGCATGACGTCGCTCGATCCAAGCCCCAACGATCGCCATCGATCCCGTGAGCACCGGGACCGCCAGCGCCACCAGGGACGACTCGCTCAGAGCGAACATGCGTCCCATTGTACTATGACGCTCGCCCGCCGCTATGGGCGGTCGGCCGGCTACACGGTACGGTGAGAGCATGGACATGCGGACCACCGTCCAGCGCAAGACGCTGGTCGGCGCGCTGGTTGGCGCGGCGGCCATTGGCGCCGGTTTCGTGGCTCTTGTTGGCGGCGACCCGGGCGGAAATTCCACTCGGATCAGCGACATCGACGAGACAACGACGACCGTCGAGGAGACCACCACGACTGCCGCCGAGCTGACCACGACCACCACGATCGTCGTGACGACCACGGCGCCGACACAGCCTACTCAGGCACCAGCTCCGCCGGTCACTGTTCCGCTTGAGCAGCGCGTCGACGATCACGAGAAGCGCATCACGGAGCTGGAGGCGACGACAACCAGCACGACCGCCGTGCAGAGTCCCACGACCACGGCGCCACCGATGCCTGTCACCACCGAGTGCGTTCCTAGCGACGTCTGGGTGTGCCAGTAGCTTCATCGCAGGAAGTACGCGGTCGCCTTCGTCCGCACGTAGTTCTGTGAGTTCGTGCCGACTGTGACACCCACGGCTGTCGAGGCCGTCACGCTGGTAGTGAAGTGGACGCCGCGTGTAAGCGTCCGCTGGTAGTAGTCGACCTGTGTCCCCCACTCGGTGGGACCGACGTCGTCCGTCCACAGTCCCGAGGGCGGAACGCCGTGTGCCATCGCACGCATGGCGATCGCCTGAGGCGACGCCGTGTTGTTGCGCATTTGGACGAGCGAGAAGACCTGCAGCACGACGGTCGTTGCCCACGACGGCGGAATCAGAACGGCGATCGCCGCTTCCACGGCAGTCGTACTGAGAGACACATTCGCGGAGTCACCTTCCGTGAACGCGAAGTCGATCGCACGCACTGGTCCACCCCCCACCCAGATTCCACCCTCGGCGATGGTCAGACCGTCCTGCGACAGCCGAGTCACCTCCTCCCCCGCCTCGTTCAGGATTGAGGTGTACGGCGCACGCGGCGCCGTCTCCAGCTTGAAGATACGACGCTCCAGCTCGCGGATGTAGCTCTGCAGGTCCTCTCGGTTGATCGTCATGCGAACGTGGCCTCCGATTCCGCGAAGGTGATGTCGATGGTCTCGTCGCCCTCGTTGGAGACGTCGACCAGGTACTCGATCACCCGGTAGTAGTTGTCGAACTGCACGAAGCCGTCATCAGCTCGCACCAGGCACTCATCCCCCTCGATGAAGCTGCCGACCTCCCCTTCCTCCGTCACGCGCAGCGACAGAACCGGGATGCTGACGGGCAGCTTGTGCTCGGTGAGCCGACGCTGCGCGTGTGCGGCAAGCGTCTCCAGGCGAGTGACGTCCTTGTGCGACACTGTGCCGTCTAGAAGCGGGTAGCCCTGGTCGAGGACGTTCGTGTCCTGCGCGGTGCTGATAAGCATCGCGGGCCCCTCGCCCGATCCGAGAGCATCGACGCGGTTCTCAAGGCGGTCGGCGTCGATCTGCCAGTCCAGCAGCTTCACGTTCTTGCCCTGCTCGAAGACGATGTTGGTGCGTCGACCGCGGCGCGGGTACCCAAGTCGCAGTGTCTTCACGAAGTTGTGAGAGGTCGGCTCAGTGACCTCGATCGCGAAGTCAAAGCCGCCGCTCAAGCTAGCCAAACTCTCGAGCTCGTTGCCGACGATTGACCGCTCGAACCCGTTGATGGTCTTCACACGCAACACGCCGCTTGTCTCATCGCCGAGTAGAACGCCGATGTCCCCGTTCGGCTGCGGGTATGTGCCGTTGCCTGACGTCGCCTGAGTGACCGGCTGGCCCTGCGTGTAGCGGATGAGCTCCTTGAAGATGGTGAGCTGATCGACGTTCGTGAACTTGATGTTGTGCCGCAGGCGCCGTCGTCGGAAGTAGCTCCAGAACCCCTCGCACCCGAGCGACAGGACATCGTTGCCCTTGACCTTGCGGGCCGTCCAGAGGATGCCGCCCCACACGACCAGGCCGTTGCGACGTACGAAGATGGCGGTACGACCAGGGTCGAGGTTGGCTCGCGTGGCCTTGGGGTGCGTGTAGCGGATGTTCGCGTTGAGCGCCCCAGGCCCGTTGAGCACCTTCGACCACCGGACGCCCGTGAGAGGCAGCTCCTCGCGGACCGTGCCCGTGAGGAGGTCTGCCGAGAGATAAGTGTAGACGGCCACCTAGATGTCGAACAGGGCCTTGGAGACCTTGGCGGCTCGCTCGACGTCCGTGGACGAGATCGTGACGGTCCGGATGCGTCGCTCGTCACGGAGGTAGATGAGCTCGCTGTTCCCGGTGAGCCGGCGTACGGCACCGTTCGGGAAGTAGGCAAAGGCCGGGTCCGCGCCGGCGCCGACGCCGATGACGTAGGGCTCGGGGACGATTCGCTGGCGCTGCGCGGCCAGCTCGTCGTCGAGTCCCTTGATCGCCACGGCGATATCGCTGGTGGGAGTATCAGTCATGAGGCTCCTCCTTCTAGGAGATGATGATGAGATGTCGGCCGCGCTGCCGCTGCTGCGGCGGAGGGCTGTTCAGCGCCGCAATGGCAGCGCGGATGCCTGGCAGGACGGACTCGGTGAACTGCCGAATGCGCACTGGACCGGGGCACGTCTTGCCAGGGACGTTGGTCCAATGGCCAGGGAAGAGGCTGTGCCACCCCATGCCCGGGGCGTAGGGCGAGCTCGGGACCTCAGGCGGAATCCAGAACGTGAGCGCGAGCCACGTACCGAACCGGATCAGCTCGCGCAGCTGGTACTCGTTCCAAGGCGTCTCGTGAGGCGCACCGTCGTCCTCGGTCTCCGTGGAGACCGCGCCGACCCAACGCGCGCCGTCGTGCCAGCGGTTCGCCCTGTAGTTGGCATCAGCAGACCGGTCGAAGCCGACGAACTGTTCATGCCGATCCCAGCGCAGCCAGGTATGACTCTCGAGGTCGATATCAGCGCGCTCGAAGTAGTCCCCGAGGTTCGTCGGGCCTGGTCCGTCGACTGCAGTATGCACGATCCACTGGACGGGCACGATGTGCGGCTGCGTGTGTGCCTCGGGCAGCGGGCGCCAGATGAGCGCGGGATCTCGGTCGGCACTCATCACGCTGAGACCACCATCAGTTGCGCGCGACGAGTTGGGTTTGCCAGCAGGTTTACGTTGTTCAAGCCTGCATGCGTCAGCTTGTACGTGTGTGATCCCGCCGATGGCGTGAGGCGCGTCTCAGCATAATGTGTGACCAGCCCAGTGCTCGGATGAAGTACCTGCGACATCGGAGACTCGACCGTTGAGCTGCCCTCCTTCAGGTCGAACAGGATCGTTTCCGTGGAACCCGTGTTCTGCAGGTTGAGGCGCGCCTTCACCAGGACAGGGCCGCCCAGTGCATCGAATGTCACCGACAGGCCCGCGAAGTCAGTACCGCTGGCAACGCCGTTCTGGTTGGTGGTTCGCTCAGCACTCGCGAGCACCTGACCAGGTACGTATCGCCAGGCTGATCCGTTCCAATACAGACGCAAGCCAGTGTTGTCCTCGTAGATCTCTTGCCCCGCATGAGGCGATGTCGGCCGCGTTGTCGACGTACAGACGATCGTGCCGCCGACCGCTGCGGTGCGCTGGCGCACATCAGCGATATGAGCGTTCGTGATCGACGAGGCCAGCGCGGGCACCGTCACAACGGCGAGCTTGATCGCGTTGTTTGGCACGGCCGGCTCGGATGGTGTCGAGGCGGGCGTACCCGTGATGACCTCGAGTGCCCACTCGTTGCTAGAGCCAGAGTAGAAGGCGTCGTACACGCGAGCGATGATGATGTCCTTGCGCGGGTTGGTCGGGTCGGCAGCCGCGATTGTGAGGTTCTTCGTGGCGTCGTTCCAGACGAGGTAGCTGCCCTGCGTGATCGCGGCGTCGTCGCCGTTCACGGCCGCTCGGCCACCAGCGACATCGACCGACATGTTGGCTCCGGCGCCACGCTGGGTGACCTTGAGATCATCCTCACCGAAGACGCCCTCACGCCCGGCAAGGAGAGCGGTCAGGACCGCGCGGTCGTTCTCGGCAGTGTGGTCGATGCGGTTCTGCAGCCACAGACAGGGGTTGCGTTCAGCCATTCGTGTGTGTCTCCTTAGATCCAGGCGTCGCGCCACTCAATAAAGGCGTACGCTGCGGCGTCGTAGGCATCGGCTCCGAAACGGATTTCGTTCGGGCCAGGCACGAGCTCCCAGAACTCGCCGGACTTGGCGAAGTACCTAGAAGCGGCTCCGCCCAGAAGGACAGTCGCTTCTGCGAAGTTGACGACGATGAACTCGCCAACGCCAATGGTGTAGACGAGGCGCAGGCGTCGGTTCGTCGTGACGTTCTCGATGAACGGGTTCGTCACCGGCCCGTAGAAGGTCACAGTTGGCAGGGTGCCGATCGAACCCTCATTCGTGATCGTCTGCACTCCGGAGGACCCCGACCCTCCGTACCCGTAGTTGAAGCTCTTGTTGTATCCGCGACCTGTCGTCGCGGTTGCGAGAGCAAGGGCTGTCTGGTGCTCGACGTCTGAGTACCAGCGCGGATCGGCCCCGAAGTACTCCAGCGTGCCATCGATCCTCGAGCCGATGATCCGGGCAGTCTCAAACGATGCCCGTCGTGGACGGCCGTGCAGACGCCATGTCTGCTGACCAGGGAGCCGCAGCATGAGCGGCTTGATGGCCGTCGTGTCCGTTCGTGTGTCGAGGTGCCACTCGCGCAGGAGCGCATTCAGCTTCATCACGGCGTCCGCCGGGTCATCACCGCGAATGGTGACGTCGATGCGGATGTCCCGTGAGTCGGGCACGTCCGGCCCGAGGAAGCTGCCGTAGTCCTGCGGGCGCTGGCTGTCGCTGTTGCGGATGGACGGGATACCGAGGCCATCCCACTGGTGGACGATGTAGTCGCGGCCGGCTCCCGAGCCGCCAAGGATGATGTCGCCGATGCCCAGCTCGAACTCTTCCATAATGGCTATCGCCCCGTTGTCTTCATGGCCCAGCGCGCCTCGATGCCCGCCTGGCGAGCTGCCTCGTACGGGTCGAGCGCATAGATCGTCTGGTTGACCACCACGGCGGCGCCCTTGTCCTCGCCGCTGAGGGTGGCACCGTCCGGCAGCAGGCCGGCTTCGCGAAGGATGGCGGCGGCTCGACGCGGCCGCGTAAGAGGAACGACCGCCTCCTCACCAGCCTCGGCGATCTGCGCGAACACGGGCGAGCTGAAGATGCCTCCGTTCGCGAGGCGCAGGACGTTCCACATGTTGTCAGGTAGGCCGACCGTCTTCCGCACGGGACCAACGCCGATGGTGAAGTCCATCGCGTTCGTCTTCTCGTTGAGCCAGTCGATGACGCGGTTCCAGCCCGTCTTCAGGGCGTCCATCAGAGCGTCGGTGAACCCCTTGCCGATGTCGAACGCAGCGGAGGCGATTCCCTTCACGCCGTCGACGATGCCGCTGATGAACTTGCCACCGATGTCGAGGCCGGCCTGGCCGATGCCTGCCAGGAGCCGCCCGAGTCGGCTCGGCAGGTCGCGGATGAAGCCGACGATGGTGTCGACCGCGGTGCGCACCGATCCGGTGACACCGCGCCAGATGCCGGCAAAGGTGTTGCGCATCCCCTCCCAGATCTGGCGCCAGTCGCCGTTGATGATCCCGCGGATCACCTGGATGATCCCGCTCAGCGTCTGCAGGAAGCCCTCGACGATCGACTTGGCGACTCCGAACGCACCAGTGAAGACGCTCTTGACGGTGCTCCCGATGAGGGACAGGAGCGGCTGGGCCACATTCCAGAACCCCTGCAGCACCGAGACGATCACTTCGAACGCCGCGACCACGACGACGCGCAGCTCCCAGATGGCGCTGACAACCCCCTGAATGATCGGGATGACGGCCGATCCCAGGACGGAGGCGATCGTCGACGCCAGCCCCGTGAAGACGTCCGACAGCGTCTCGATGATCGGACCGCCGACGTCGACAGCGAGCTGGAACGCGGCCATGAAGTCACGGGCGAACTTCGACGACAGGTCGCCCATGAGGCCCAGCGCTTCGCCGAAGACAGGCGCGACCCAGCGGACGAACCAGTCGACGATCGGCTGGACACCGCTGCGAACCGCCTGGAATCCACGGACTAGGCCGTTGAGCGCCGACTGAGCCACGCGCACCGCGCCCGCGGCCGCCTGCTGCATCGAGCGCCAAGCGACCGGCGCGAAGTCCCGCAGCCACTCAACCGCGGAGCGGAAGGCGCCCATGAGGAGCCGGGCGAGCGCGTTGACGGCCTCACGGAACGGCTCGAACCGCTGGTACGCCATGTACAGCGTTCCCGCGAGGGCGATGAGGGGCGAGAACGCAGGCAGGAGCGTTGAGGCGATCAGGGACCCGATAGCGATCAGGACCTCCTGCAGGTTGTCCCGAAGGAACCGGACCACCGCGTCCACCGCGTTGCGGAACCATTCGATCCGCTGGTAGGCGATGTAGAAGCCAGCCGCCAGGGCCACGATCGCCGCGATCACAGGATGCGCAGCGATGAGGTTCAGCGCCGCACCGATGTTGCCGATGAGGCGGAGCATCGGCCCGAGCGCTGCGACGACGAGGGCGATGTTGATCGCCATCGACTGAGCGCCAGGGCTCAGCGACTCCCATCCACGAAGGAGCGTCTCAGTGAACCCTGACACGCTTTCGACCAAGCGGGGCAGGACGCTGGCACCGATGTCGGTCCCGACGATCTTCACCCGGTTGAGCGCCTTGTTGAACTTGAACTCGGCCGTCTCGGAGGTCCGCTGGAAGGCCTTGTCCACGAGGCCGGTGGAGTTGCCCATCGCCTCGAAGATGCGGGCGGTGTTGCTCAGGTTCTCGCCCGTCATGATCGTCAGACCGTTGAAGGCCCGGATGTTGGGGAACATGTTGGCGAGGAGCTCGTCGTTGTCTCCGACCTTGTCGCGGAGGTCGACGAGAGTGGCGAGGAGGCCCTTCTCATCGATGCTCTTGCGGACCTCATCCGCGGACAGACCGACCTCGGCGAGGGCCTTAGCGACCTGCCTCGAGGGCTTGGCCAGGGTGAAGAAGACCTGCCGGAGGGCGGTGGCCGACTCGTCCGCGGACAGGCCGACGAGGGTCATGGACGACATCGCCGCCGCGACTTCGTCGAACGTGACGCCGAGCAGCTGGGCCGGGGCGATCACGCGGCCGATCGAGCCAGCGAAGTCCTCGGCCTCGCCCTTGCCCTCCTGCACCGCGCGGAGGAGGATGTCCGCTGCGTCAGCTGCCTTCAGGTTCTCGATGCCGTAGGCGTTGATGGCCGAGGTGAGCGCGTCCGCGACGGTCTGGGTGTCGCCGAGGCCGACGGCCGATGCCTTCGCCGACGCCTTGAGGACGTCGAGCGCGTGTGACGCATCGATGCCAGACGACGCGATGAAGTAGAGGCCTTCAGCGAGCTCGGCGGGGCTCTGCGGAAGCACGCGCGCGAGCTCAAGGACGCTCTCGGTCCATTCCTCGACCTGGGCGGACGACTCGCCAGCCAGCGTCTCGATCTTGACCATCGCCGACTCGAAGCTGGTGGCGAGGATGGCCGACGCGCCCGTCGCGTACGCGATCGGGAGCGTGAAGCGGCGGCTCAAGATCGAGCCGGTGGCGATGAGGCCCTGGGACGCAGCTGCGAGCTGCGTGTTCATGGCGCCGACCTGCCGCGAGAGCGCTGCAGACTGCGCCGCGGTGGCGTTGAAGGTCCGCGTCAGGTGCGACGTATCGCCGACGAACCGAAGGACTACCGGCCTGGCCATCAGCGAACTCCCGTGGGCGGGTTCGACTCAAGGTCGATCGCGACCCGCGTGAGGAGCAGGTCCATCCGCAGCTCGATCTCGGGCCGCATCTCACGCAGCGTCGGGTAGACGGTGCGGCCCGACTTCACTCGCTCGCGGAAGGGCGGCGGCGTCTTGCTGTTGCCGCCGAACTCCCACCAGCCAGCCTGTGGCGACGAGCGCCCGAACGTGAGCTGCATCTCGCCCGTCTTGGTGGTGACGTGCAGGTCCTGGCGGAGCCGGCCGGTACGGCGCGACCGCGGGATCGTGAACGTCCGATCCATCTTCTGCCGGACGGACCGCTTCATCTCGGTGCCGATCTCGCGAAGGGTTCGCGTGACCTCGGCGGGCGTGCGACGCTCCTCGCGACGAAGTGCTGCGCGGAACTCGGCGAGGCCATGCACCTCGATGCGCGGAGCGATCGCGCTCGGCATGACCTCACCTCCTTCCTCAGTACTTGTTGAGCTGTCGTCTCAGCTCGAATCGCTCTTGTGCTTCGTTCTGCGCGTCAGTGCGCTTCTTCAGGACCCGGACCACCGCGTCGAACAGCTGCGGCTCCCGCTCCGCGGTGCGGTAGAGCTGGCCCGGGTCGACGCCGAGCTCCACCGCCACGACGGCAATCAGCCAGGTTGCGGAGCCGGGACCGAAGGGTCCGCGGCGTTGTCCTCCTCGCCCTCGTCGATCATCTCGACGCCCTCGATCCGGTCCACGAAGTCGTCGTCGAAGGGCAGGTCCTTGGTGATGACACCCTGCCGGCGCAACGCGCGCCAGAACAGGAAGGCCAGCCACTCCAGCGCGACCTCGGCCTTCATGACCGGCTCGCCGCTCTCCTCATCGACCACCTGCTGCCCGTGCTCGTCGAGGACGGGCTTGGGCTCAAGGGCGGACGCCTTGAGGCCGAACTGGCGCTCGAAGGCAACGAGGTCGCCGAAGCGCGGCTGATCGAGGACGTGCTCCTGGCCGTCGAAAGTGAGCTTGGTCTTCTGCATTGGGCCTCTCCCGTGGGCACGACAGGGTCAGGCCCAAGCTGGGCCTGCCTGCACTGGTTCTGTTGTCGAAGAAGTGGGGGTGTTGGCCGGACGGCCGGGATCAGTAGGCGGCGGTGACGTCGTTCGACAGGACGAACGTGTAGGCGTCGCTGGCCGCAGGCTCCGCCACGGAACCCTCGAGGGTGAGCTCCACAGGGCCGCCCTGAGCGTTCGTCTCGGGGAACCCGACGACCGTCTTCAGGCGGCTGGACTCGAAGGTGAGGTGGGTGTCGGGATCGACACGCCACTGGGCGCTGACAGCCCCGTACGTGGGGTTGCACGCGACCGCGGAGCCAGCAGGCGCACCGGTGAGGGTGCGGCGGAACTCCTGCAGGTTGTCAGGGACGATGGTGAGCGAGACGTCGACCGTCTGCACCTGCGGGAAGACATCCTTCGGGAGGACGCTGTCAGAGCCGTAGATCGGCTCGATGCCATTGGAGACCTTGATCGAGCCGCTGCGCACGATGGCGCTGGCGCCGTTCACGGTGAATGAGCCACCGCAGCCCTTGAAGACGCCAGCCTGCGGGCGCTCGTCGGCGTCCGCCGTGTACGGCGCACCCAGGAACTCGTAGGTGCAGCCGCCCATGACGACCTTCACGCGGAGCGCTCCGGTCTGCTCCCAGGAGAGCTCCAGCTCGTTGACACGCGCGTCGGACACCTTGAAGTACTCAGCGTCCTTGCGGGCGAACAAGCTGAGGTACGGGAGCGACAGCGCGTGCTTGAAGGTGTGGACGTAGGGACCGGAGCCAGTCACCGCGTCCTGACCGCAGGCAGCCTGGAGCAGCGTGCCGATCGACTTCGGGAGCGCCAGCGTCTCGAAGTCGGCGCCGGGGTAGACCGCCGTGCGATCGTGGCCCTGGATGAGCCGGGAGGCCCAGGTGATCGGCAGGTCCTCCTCCGACACTTCGGCGTTGGTCACGGCGCCGCTGTTCACGCCCAGCTGGTAGGCAGCGGTCGCAGCGGCCGCGCCCTTGGCGTTCTGCTTCGCGATGCCGACCTGGGTGATCCGGTTCTGGATGGGCACGCTGTCAGCGCTCCTTCACTCGCTCGGCGGCGCCGCTGGGCGCCAGCATGTGCTCGAGGACGAACCACTCGTCCTCCGTGTCGGGCCGCGCAGTGCCGGCCGGGAAGCTGAAGCGGACCTCGCGGCCATCGCGGTCTGCGAACGAGACCTCGATGTCCTCGAAGACCGTGTAGACCGGGAACTCCAGCTCGTCCATCTGTCTCATTGTACCATGACGCTCTAGACGACTCGTCGGACCGCGTAGCGGTTCACGGCACCGTCGACCTCAGGCAGACCGGTCGGCCGGTCCCAGCTCGGCGTCGAGAAGCTGATGATGGCGCTCTCGGTCTGGACTGACCGCGCGCGCTCCGGGTAGTTGCTCCCGCGGGCGACGTACCGCGCGAGGGTGACCGCCGCGTTCACGAGGTCAGCGGGGACGCCGTGGTCGAACTCCGGCGACGGCCCGTGCGTGATCCAGACCTCCTTGCGGCCCATCGCCCACACCATCTGGTGCTGGCCGACGAGGAAGTCCCAGTGGATGAACGCCGTGAACTCGAACGCACCGTCCACGACCTCGACCTCGGCCAGCCTGTCGGCAGGCACCTCGGTCTCGCCCTCGATGGCCCGGACCATCCGCCGCGGGTAGAGCGCGCCGGGCACGATCAGCCGCGAGCCGCCTGGGTGGTTGAACACGGTGTGCAGCGGCTCCTCGCAGTACGGGAAACCGAGGGCGTTGTTGAACCAGCTCTCCACCGCGTCGGCGAGGCGCAGCAGGTTCGGCGCGGACAGGCCGGCGAGCTCCGGGTCCTCGCGCAGTCGCCAAAGCGGCACCAGCCGCTCGGACACAACGACCGCTGTCGTCTCGCTGGTCCGCGTGTGGCCATCGACGACCGCCTGCCAGGTGATCGTGAGCACGTCCAGGTCGCTCTGTGGCGGGATGATCGCCTTGTACACGCCCGTCGTCTCCGATGTGACCGCGGAGACGCCAGACACCACGTCCCCGCTGCCGTTGGTGACGGTCAACGTGGGCGTGGTGTCCGCAGCGACGAGAGCTCCGCCCTCGTCATCGACATGCAGCCGGACGACGATCTCGCGGTTGCGGATCGCCCTCATGCGCTAGTCGGGATCGATCACGCCGGCAGCCCGAAGGGCTGCGATGACCTCGTTGACCTTCTCCTCCAGCTCGGTGACCGTGGAGCTCCCGTCAGCGGGAAGGTCCTCGATCGCCGAAGCGGGGAAGAACTGGTTCTTGTCGGGATCGAAGGCCATCAGGCGTCACCATCCTTCTTGGGGCGCCCACGGGCGGGCTTGGCGGGCTCGGGCTCCTCGGCCTCACCGGCCGGGGCATCGCCGAGGACGCCCAGGGAGCGGGCCTCCTCGACGGTGACCTCCTGGCCGGCGAACGCCGCGAAGTAGCTCGTCCCGTTGTCATGCCGGAGGATCACGTCCTCCTTGAGGACGACCGTCTCCACGATCAGAACCCGGTGAGCTGGCAGAATGCCTTGGGCTGCAGGAGCGTGGCGGCAGCCCGGAACTCGGCCAGCAGGGCGACAAGACCCTTCAGGAAGAAGTCCGCGTGGCTGTCGCTGGCAGCGACGCTGATGCCAGTCCGCATCCACATCACGTACTGGCTGTAGTCCCCGACGAGCGGGTTGCCGGGCGTGAAGAGGGTGCTGACGACCGGGGTCAGGCCCCAGATGGTCCGGATGTCCTCGGCGCTGCGCCCGTGGACGTAGTTCCCGTTGGCGTCCTTCTCCAGGACGACCGACTCGAAGTCGGTCGGGTGCATGCCGATGACCGACGGCTCGTCCTCGTAGTTGATCCGGACGTTGGTGATCGCCTTGTGCACGGCGTCGAAGCGGGTGTCGGAGCCCAGCGCCTGCGCGCCGATGCCGACCGTCTGCAGGATGCCCCGCAGGTTCTCACCCGTGCCGTCGCCGACGAGCGCCTGGCGCTCGGCCTCGAGCCGCAGGCCCTTCACGAGCGACGTCTCGAGGAGCGTCTTGAGCTGCCCGGAGTCCATGAGCGCACCCTTGGTGGCGGGCACGTGATGCGGAATCCGCTTCACGCTCGTCGAGTCCTTGGTGTAGCCGTAGCTCGCCTCGGGAGCGGCGGTGCCGTAGGGCGTGGGCGCGGCGGCATGGGTCCGCGTGGTCTCCCGCACGAACTCCACCGTGTCGCTGTCGGTCTCGCCGATCGTGATGACGTCGAGAAGGCGCACGCGCCGCTCGGGCATCGGGACGATCAGGTTCTCCAGCCGGTCGGACCAGATGACGCCGCCGCCGGAGCCGGCCGCGTTCGTGACCGTGGCGCGCAGGCGCAGGAGCTCACGCGCGGCGTCGCGCGTAGCGACCTCCACGGGCGCCATCTCGACGCGGGCCTGCGACATCTCCAGGACCTTCGAGTCGCGGAGGGCCTTGAGCTCGGCGGAGCGGAGCAGGGCCTCAGCGATCGAGCGGGCCTCGCGGGTCCGCGAACCCTTGCGCTCCTCCTCGTCGGCCTTCTCGCCGACGCGCCGCATCGTGGCGTCGAGGCGGGAGCGGAGCTCGCTGACCTCATCGCGCAGGGCGTCGGCCGGCTTGTAGGCCGAGTCGACCTGCTCGTAGGCGTCCTTGTCGACCAGCGGGTTGATGCCCTTGGCCTTCAGGTCGGCGACCACCTGGTCGGCAGCCGCGCGCAGCCGGGTCTCCTCGGCCGCCTTGCTCTGGATCGTGGAGCGAAGCTCGACGATCTCCTTCTCCAGGTCCACGGTCACGTGCGGTTCTGCTCCTCGTCGGTTTCGTTACCGGTGTTCCACTGTACCATGACGCTCAAGGCTTCACGGACGGCGGGGTTGCTGAGGAGGCTCCAAGCCTCCTCGAGGATGGCGGGATCGTCCGCCTCACTCCGATCCTCGTTGCTCTCCTGGGACTCGGCAGCTGCGAGGCGGACGTCGTCGATCGTGGCGGCGCGAACCGCGATCATCTCGGTGTTCGCGGCACCGCGGACGACGACGCTGGCCTCCAGCACCTCGCCGCGGTCCACGTGCTCCAGGTTGCGGAGCTCCTGGTCCTGACGGACCTCGTTGGCCACGTAGCCCAGGCTCCACTCACGCAGGCCGCCCTCCTTGGCGGCGAGCCACACGGCCTTCGCCTCGGGTAGGTCGTCCACGAACAGCTTCGCCTCGACGCGCAGGCCGTGCTCGTCGCTCTTGGCGCGTGCGACCCCGATGGGCGGCTGCGGCGTCCCCTTCACCGAAGTCCACGTGTGCTCCCAGAAGACGGGGATCACGTTGTCCTGCGCGGCGAGGCTGTCGTCGAAAGCCCCGCGGGTGATCGACTCGAAGGCCTTGTCGCCGATCTGGTACGGCGAGTCGTACACCGTGGCGTAGCCGACCAGGACGCCCTCGCCCTCCTCGGGCATGGCGCGGAACTGGACGGCGAGTCGGCGAGGCTTCATCAGCGTCTCACTATACCATGTCGTCCATGCTGCCAGAGACAATCGCGGAGCCCTGCGAGTCGTCGGCGAGCCTGTTCAGCAGCTCAGCGAGCTGCGTTCGAGCGACGTCGACCCCTGGGAGGATGGGGCCGAACCCTCGCCCTTCGGCTGAGCGGACGAGCCACGTGCAACCGTCCAGGTCACCTCGCACGCGGGCTTCGGCACGCAACGGGTCAGTTTCCCCTGCGTGGCGGGCGCACCAGCGGTATCGGGAGCAGGTGCAGCGCCTAGACATCGACGTCGCCCCCCCTGACTGCCAGAGAGTGCTGTCCTGGTCTTGGTGAGGACAACGCCGTAGCCGTGCATCAGCGGCGGATCGGCGGCTCACCCGTGAGTTCGTCGAGCCCGGCGTCTTGGGAGATAGCGGCGATCTCGTCAAGGGCGATGATGCGCTGAAAGCGCCGCAACTCGGCCCGCAGCCGCTCGTTCTCGACATCCAGGTGCTCGATACGGTCGGCCTCCTCGCTCAGCGCCTCCCGCAGCCGGTCGATCTCAGCGAGGGCCGACTGCAAGTCCCTCGCCCACCCGTTGACAACTGGGCTGAACGAGGCCAGCCCGAAAGTGACGCGGCGACCAAGGCGCTCTCGGTCGAAGTCTTCAGTCGTCATGGGGGCTCCTTGGGGGTCAGGCGGCGGTGCCGGGCAGCGACGTGGGCCAAGGCGTCGACGATGCGGCTGGGAAGTTGATGGACTGCTGACGGATGGCGCCGTCTGCGCCCGCCGACGAGGATGCGCCCCGCTGCAACGTGCCGTTATTCGCGACAACGAGGCTGCTGACCGACGAGCTGCCGATGACCACGGGCACCAGGACCGAGTAGGTAGGCCGGAAGCCCGCTGGAAGGGCATAGGACGACCAGACGTTCACGTCGGTGACGCCGGTGCGCTCCAAGAAGTTGACCTGCACGGTCACGAGGTCCACGGTGCGGCGAACGAAGATGCCCCCGCCGGCCCCAGACATGGGAGCCCACGATCCAGAGTTGAGGGCCTGCCCGGTGACGACCCCAGCCGCGTCCCAGGTCGTGATGGCACGCCACCCGGTGTCGCCCCACACCACCCGCCAGCCGGTGTTTCCGGTGCCGGACGCCTTGACCCACGTGACGGCACCGTTGGTGGCGGCGAGGTCGCGATAGAGGGTGCCGACGGGGGCGGCCACCACACCCTGGGGAGAGCCGGTGCCCTCGATCATCGCCGGCCCTGTCGTCAGGGCACCTAGCGCGGGCTGGGCGCGGAGAAGCGTCGCGAGCGCGTTGGGGGCCCGACCAAGCAGGGTCGAGCCGGGGTCGACGCCGAGCACAGCGGCGACGGCGGCAATCTCCTCGTCCGACAGGGCGCGGGGGAACACGGCGGCACCGAGCCACTCGCCGTCGAACGTGTGCGAGGAGCCGGAGCCGACAGAGTCCGCGCCGATGCGGAGCACGCCCGTGTTGGCGGGGGACCCCTCCGACGCGATGCTGGCGCCTGTGTTGCGAGCGTCGACGCTGAATGCATAGAGCCGCTGGGCCGCACGGTCGACGATCTCGGCGGCCGACGTCGCCACGCCCGCGGGGCTGATCGCGATGCTCGTGTGGACGAACGGGGAGACGTTGTCGGACAGGCGGGCCTCGACCGTCGTCGGGCCGAGCCAGAGCCCGTACTGCGGGTCGGTCGCGGACGATGCGGCCCGCTTCACCATGAGCATGTCGTTGCCGTCCGGGGTGCCGTGCCGTCGGTACGCGGTGATGAGCGTGAAGGAGTCCGCCGCGCCGAAGGCCAGATCGGGGGCGTCCGGGGTCTGCATGTATGACCCGCCGAACAGGAACAGGGACCGGTCGACGACGGCAACCTTCTTCCCGGAGGTGGGGCGTGAGATGGTCCACGTGCGGCCGCCCGAGTTGCCGCCGGTCTGGCCCATGTCGGACGCGCGCCACGAGACGACCTCGGTCCCGTTGCCGCTGACCGTAAGGCTGTAGACCTTGCCGCCGATGTTCTGCGTGACGCCGAGCCCGATGCCGGAGATGTTTAGCGGCGCGGTCGGTGCGTGGACAGCCACGGCAGAGCCGGTGACCGTCGCTCCGATCTGTGCCCACGCGGAGCCGGTCCACCGGGACACCTTGAGCCACCGACCGCCGGCGCCGTCGTTGAGGAGGAACTCGACCTTGAGCCGCTGTCGGCCCGACAGCCCAAGGGGGGCGGTCGTCTGCGCCGCTGGGACGGTCGTCCCATCCGGGGAATGGAACAGGGCAAGCGCCCCGGACGGCGTGATCTGTAGCGCCCAACTCTGCTGACCGGAGGACCACTGCGAGGCGAAGGTCTGCGAGCCCGACGTCCACGAGTCGAGCGCCATGTCCACCTCAACCGCGACCTGCACGGTCGCTCCGATCCATGCCGAGATGTTGTCGCTGATGATCCGATTCCCGGCGACAGCCGGGAAGTAGACATACGGCTCGCCGTCGTAGGGCAGGAAGGTGGGAGCGGCCGAGCCGGCCCCGAGGGTCATGTCGTGGCCGCGGCCGGAGCCGTCCGCGAGCACACCCGTGCCGTCGTAGTCCGCGGCCCGCCACCACGCGACCGCGTCGCGCATGATCCCGCGGCGTAGCGCCTCCCGGTCAGCCGCCCCACCGTCGACCACACCCTCGGCGATCCCGGCGATGTCCGGCCTGCCTGTCAGGTCGGCGTACGCGCCGGAGGAAGCGACCGGGGCGAGCCCGAGCGTCGACCTGGCGGCGCCGGCGTTCGCGATCGCGAGCCACGACTTCGCCCACGCGGTGAGGGTCGCCCCAGACAGCTCGTCGAGCGTCGCGTCCTTGTCCTGCTTGCCGGCGAGCGCGGCGGACAGGTCCGCCGGCTGCACCGCGGTGTCGGCCTTGGCCCCCTGCGCGGCGCTGGCGAAGTCGCTGACATCCGCCGCCGCCGCAGACCCCAACGTCGGAAGGCCGGTCAGGTCGGCGTACGCGCCCGACGTCGCGACCGGCGCGAGCGAGGGCGTGTTCTCGAGGTCGGAGTACTCGCCGGACCTAGAGACCGGGTGGAGGTCATCCAGCTCCTGGTGAGCTGCGTCAGCCTTCGCGTCGACCGATGCGATCTGAAGGACGAGCAGGTTCAGGCCGGGCGGGTCGATCGCACCAGGCGGGTCCGCCATGATGTCAGCGGCGTCGACGGGGCCGGGCACGTCCGGGACGATCCAGTAGGCGACGTCGCGCGACCCATCCTCGAAGGTGACGGTCCGCTTCCAGACGGTGCCGGAGGGCTCGATCAGACTGTTCGGCACGAGGTCGATGCTGATGAGGCCGCTGGGCGACAGCGCAAACCGCCGGGATGTGACGATCGTCTGGCCAGCCGCGTGAACGTAGCCGGTAATCGGCTTGCCGTCCTCGCCAGCGAGAACGACGGACACGTGCCTCACACGGGCCGGTGCGCCGCCCGGCGCCACGTACGTCTCGCGGACGATCGTCACTCGGTCTCCTCCGACTCGTCATCATCGGCCGGCTCGTCGGCCGGCTCGTCGGGCTTCAGCGGCGGCGCGATCCCGAGGTAGGCGCCGCCCGGCGTGACGGCCACGGTGTCGGCCTCGGGGTACTCCAGCTTCGGGAGGCCGACCTTGCGACGCCGCTCGTTCGTGGTCATCGTCGTCTCGAGGTCCTTGAAGGCCTTGCCCATCGCCTCCAGGTCGGGACGCAGGTGCTCGTCCAGGTCGAACTGCACGTAGTGGTAGCGCAGCGACGGGTTGGGGTCGATCAGCTGCGCCTGGATGTCGTCCTCGAAGGCCGGCGCCCAAGCACCCACCACGTCGCGAATGAACTGCTCGCGCAGCTCGCGCACGTTCGACTGGATGGCCCGGTCGAGGATGCCGAGGACTGGCGGCGGGATGCGGAAGACGCCCGCGATCTCCTCGCGGGAAAGCTTGATGAGCTCAACGATCTGCGAGTGATCGTGCTGCGCCGTGAGCGGCTGGAAGTCGGCCGTAGTGACCAGGACCTTCCCGGCGTTCTCGGGCGACGTGTAGAGCTCGCGAATGAGCTCCTGCATCGTCTTGATCGCCTCGGGCTTGGCGCCGGGCTGCAGCTTGAAGTTGCCGCTCGGACGAGCCGCGTTCTGGAAGAAGGAAGTGAGGTGCCGCGCCAGCGCCTCGTGCAGCGCGAGCGTGTGCTGCAACGCCTCCATCGGAGGCACGCCGAGCGGGCTGTCCGGGTCGTCGCCGGCCGAGAAGTGGATGACGTCCTCAGGCGCGAAGAAGCGAGAATCCTTGGTGCCGACCACCTCGTAGGTGAGGATCGGCACGTGGTCACCCTCGTGCACGCGCACCTTGCGCCACGGCACGTACGTCAGTGCTCCGTCCTGCACGCCGACCCACAGGGCGTTGCCGAAGATCAGGTACTCGGTCGCGGTGGCGCGCATCCGGCGCTGCGGACCCATCCGGTTCGGCGCGGTGTTGAGCTTCCTCGCCAACTCGCGACCCGCGCTGGGCCGGCCAGCTCCGGAGGGCACGTCGTGGCGGTAGCGGATGATGTCCTCGTCACTGATCCGCTCGAACACGCCCAGCGCCGAGCGCGACAGCCCCCATGCGGTGGTGCGGATCGCCGCGTTGACCCAGGGGTTCTCCTTGTACAGGCGCTTGTAGGTGGCGTACCGGGCGGTGCCGGTCGCCGAAGTCGTGAGCCGCACGCCGTTCGACCCCTGGCTGATCTGGCGCGGCCAGTCAAGCTCCGCGAGGGGCCAGCGATCGCGCACCTTCACAAGTTCGCCATCAGGGGTGAGGAGCCGCATCGTGAGTCTGATTGTACTATGACGCGGACGCGGTAGGATGGTCCCCGAAGGGTCCTCCCACCCGGGTGGCGGTTCTCAGCGTGTTCGTGGTGGTCCGCGCTGAGGCCGCCACTTCTGGTTCCTGGCCGAACAGCCGAACGAGCTTGGCGACCACCGACGGGGACAGCTCCGGATCTAGGCCGTGCTCCTCGCGGAGCTGCGCGTACGCCCTGCGGGCATCGTTGGTGGTCGCCATGACCGTCTCACTGTACCGGAACGGGCGTCAGGCGTCCAGGGTCGAACCGCGCGCCCGGCCGGCCCTCCCTCACGCCGATGCGGTCGAAGATGGCTTGGACCACCTGCCGGCGCCACGCGACGTCATCCCGGCGCTCCCACTCTGCGAAGACGTCCCGCGCGGCCACGCCGTGCAGCGGCCCGCGCTGAGCGGCAACCGCGACGCGCCGCTCCAGCGCCTCAGCCTCCTCGCGGAGCTTCGCGCTCGCAGCCTGGAACGCTGGCCGCGGGATGAGGCCCGCCGCGTAGTCCTCTCCGAGTTCTGCCATTCGTTGTTCAACTTCGTGGAGCTTTCGCATCGTGTCGCCCTCAGCGCTCGACGCGTCGCGGCCCACTTGCAGCGCTCGCACGACCTCGGGCCGTTCGAGGGCTGCGAAGGTCAGCTGCGTGATCCACTCCTCGGTGCGGTCGGCGTTGATCGCCCGGCCACAGCCGTTGTACGGCGCCCAAGTCGGACAGCGGTACGTGCGCTCCTTGCCTCGTGGGTGCCCGACCATCTTCGAGCCGCACCCCTCGCAGATGAGCAGGCCGGACAGGAGGTACGAGCGTTTCCCGACCCATTGGGTCCGCTTCGCCTTCACGAGCGCCTCGTGCGTCGCGCGGTCGAGGATCGGCTCCCAGCTGCCTTCGCCGATGACCTCGCCCTTGTAGACACGCAGGCCGGCCAGGCGCGGGTTGCGCAGCATCCGCAGCAGCATCGCAGGCGACCATCGGTTCCCGGCGGTCGTGAGCCTACCGGCCTCGTTCCACTCCTTCGCGATGGCGTACGCCGACTCGCCTTCCATGATTCGCCGCGCGGCGTCTCGGATCGCGTCGGCCTCGTCGGGCACGAGCTCCATCTGGTGCGTGTACCCGTAGCCACGCTTGCCGCCCGAGCTAGGCAGGCCGTGCTCCGCAGCGAATCGCCGAGCGGACTTCACACGCATCCCGATCGTGGCGCCCTCCAGCTCGGCGAACACCGCGAGCACCTGCATGATCGCTCGGCCGATCGGGCTCGAGGTGTCGAAGGGCTCGTTGACCGACACGAGGGCGACGCCATGCTTGTCGCACAGGTCCGCGAAGCGAAGGAACTCCCGCAGGTTCCGGGCAAGGCGGTCAATCTTCCAGATGACCACCGCGTCGGTGTCGCCGGCCTTGACGCGCTCGATCATCGCCTCGTAGCCCGGCCGGCGCACGCCCTGGCGGTAGGCTGAGAAGTCGACGTCCTCGTGGACTTGGACGACGTCCCAGCCCTTCGCCTCGGCCAGCCGTACGCAGTCCCGGCGCTGCCGGGTGGTGCTCGTCTGGTCCTCACGGTCCCGGCTCAGCCGGGTGTACACGTCGCAGCGCATCGCCATGAACGATACCGTACATAGCGTCACTTTGATCTGGATGAACGCGCCCAACCGCCTCGTCGAGGGCGAGGGCACCTGGACGGTCACGAACCCCAAGGGCGAGCGGCTCGTCATCACGATGGAGGAGGTGCTCTCCGACGTCACCCACGACCTGGGGGTGGACCCCGGGCTCCAGAAGGACGGCGTCGAGGCCCACCTGCAGGAGCTTCTCGCCGCCGCCTGCCATGAGCTGGAGGAGGGCATGGTCCTCGTCCGCCGGGAGCACCGCACCGAGATCGGGCCCGTCGACCTGCTGTGCCGGGACGCCCAGGGCCGCGCCGTCGCCGTCGAGGTGAAGCGCCAGGGCGGCATCGACGGGGTCGAGCAGCTGGCCCGGTACCTCGAGTTCCTCGACCGGGACCCCACCCTGCGCCCGGTGCGGGGCATGTTCGTGGCCCAGGTCATCCGCCCGCAGGCCAAGGCCCTCGCCGCCGAGCGGGGCATCACCTGCGTGGAGGTCGACTACGACGCCCTGCGCGGCATCGAGTCCGCCCAGGCCAGGCTGTTCTGATGCCCGGGCCCGTGGGAGGTGCGCGCGTCCGCTTCGTGCGGTATGTCCTCCCCGTCCGCGCGGGTAGGGGCGCCGAGGGCCGAGAGGGAGCGAGCTGATGGCTGACGCAGCGGTCACCGTGGTGGTCGCCGACGACGAGGCGCACGCCGTCGACTACCTGCGGACGGTGCTGCACCTCGAGGGCTTCGTCGTGGTGGGCGAGGCCTCCGACGCGTCCGGGGCGATCGACGCGGTGAGCCACCTGCACCCCGACGTCGTCATCCTCGACCTCCACATGCCCGGCGGGGGCATGGACGCCGCCCGCATGATCGCGTCGATGAGCCCGGGCACCCGGGTCCTCATCCACTCCGCGACGGCGGACGAGGCCGAAGCGCTCGCGCTCCTCCAGGAGGGCATCCACGGGTACGTGCTGAAGGGGACCGCCCCGGACCGGCTGGCCGAGGCGGTGCGGGCCGCCGCTCGCGGCGACCGCTACCTCGTCCCGGAGGTCGGCCGGGTCGCGGTCGACGCGCTCGCCGAGCGCCTCCGGGCCGAGCACCACGAGGAGCTGCTGGACGAGCGGCGCCGGAACCGGATCACCGGCCTGCTCCGGGAGCGGCCGTTCGCCACGGTGTTCCAGCCGATCGTCGAGCTGGCCACCCGGCGACCGATGGCCCTCGACGCGCTCAGCCGCGCCAGCGACGGCCCGACCCGGGGCGTCGAGCAGTGGCTCGACGAGGCCGCCTCCGTCGGCATGCGGGAGTCGCTCGAGATCGCGCTCGCCGCGGCGGCGCTCCAGCACCTCGACCGCCTCCCGGCCGGCCTGCGCATGGGGGTGCGCGTCTCCCCCGCCACCGCGGCGGCCGGCCGTCTCCACGAGGTGCTCGTGGGCCGCGCCCCGCGCGTGATCATCGAGCTCACCGACCCTTCGAGCGTGGATGACCTCGGTGCGCTGCGCCGCGCGCTGGCGCCGTGGCGGGACGAGGGCGCGCTGGTGGCGGTGGACGATCGCGGCGCCGGCTACGTGGGGCTCCGCCACGTGCTCGAGCTCGAGCCCGACATCATCCGGATCGACGCCGCGATCGTGCGGAACGTCCAGGCCGACGAGCGGCGCCAGGCCATGGCGCGGGTCCTCGCCGGCTACGCCGAGGACGTCGGGGCGATCTCCGTGGCCGAGGGCATCGAGCACGAGGTCGAGGCGACGACCCTGGCCGAGCTCGGCGTGCGGGGCGGGCAGGGCTTCCACCTCGGCCGGCCGCGGCCGCTCGACGAGCAGGAGGCCCTGCTCGCCGGGCCGGAGGTCGTGGCCCTCGTCGCCCGAGCGCGATGAGCGGGTGGGGACGGCACCGGCCGCCCCCACCCACGTCGATCAGCGGTAGGTGACCCGGCCGTTGTCGATGACGACGCGACCGTCCTGACCGCAGGTCTGGAACACGGCGACGCCGTCCTCGACCTTCCAGGCCCGCACGGTGAGGGCCTCACCGGGCATGACCGGCGAGCTGAAGCGCGCGTCCATCCCGGTGAAGCGGGCGGGGTCGCTGTCGCACAGCTCGTGGAGGAGGGCCCGGCCGGTGAAGCCGTAGGTGCACAGGCCGTGGAGGATCGGGCGGTCGAAGCCGCCCATGGCCGCGAACGCGGGGTCGCTGTGGAGCGGGTTGCGGTCGCCCGACAGGCGGTAGATGAGGGCCTGGTCGGTGCGGGTCTGCAGGGTGACCTCGACATCGGGGGCCCGGTCGGGGGCCTCGTTCCCGCCGCCGCTGGGGCCGCGGTCACCGCCCCAGCCGCCCTCCCCGCGGATGAACGCGGACATCCGGGTGGAGAAGAGCGGCTCACCGGTCTCGACGAGCGTGGCGGTGGTCTCCGAGACCACGACCGCCCCCTTGCCCTTGTCGTAGATCCCGGTGATCTCGCTGACGGCCTCGAGCTCGCCCTCGACCGGGATCTCCCGGTGCAGCGTGATGCCCTGCTCGCCGTGGACGAGCATCGCCGGGTTGAACGACCCGATGGCACCGAACCCGCCGCCGAGGGGCGACAGCACGACGGCCATGGTCGGGAGGGCGCGCTGGGGCTTGCCCGAGGTGTTCTCGGTCGTGAACTCCAGCTCCTGGAGCGGGTCGGCGGCACCGGCACCCACGCCGAGGGCGTAGATGAGGCTGTCCTTGCTGTCCCAGGACCGACGGGCGGGCTCGGTCTTGGTGCCGACGGCGTCGGGGTTGATGGGCATGTCGATGTCCTCCTGGAAGGGCCGTCAGGCCTCGTCGAAGCCCTGCATGTTGGCGTTCGGGCGGGCCTTGGCGACGAGCTCGGACACCTGCGGGCCGAGCTCGACGGGGTCGGTCGTCGGGTTCTCGATCGTGGGGCCGCGGTGCCAGCCCTCGGAGACCGAGAGCATCCGGCCGGTCACGTCGAAGACGCGCCCGGTGACGTGGGCGGCCTCGGGGCTCGACAGCCAGCACACGATCGGGGCGATGTGCGCGGGGCTCATCTGCTCCTTGATCTCCTCCGGCGCCTGGCCGAGGCCGAGGCCCTCGGTCATGCGGGTGAGGGCGGCGGGGGCGATCGCGTTGACCGTGACCCCGTACCGGGCCAGCTCCTTCGCGGCGATGATCGTGAAGCTGGCGATGCCCGCCTTGGCCGCGCCGTAGTTCGTCTGCCCGACGTTGCCGTAGATGCCCGAGGGCGAGGTGGTGTTGATGATGCGGGCGTCGTTCGTCTCGCCGCTCTTGGCCCGCTCGCGCCAGTAGGCGGCGGCGTGGCGGGAGGGCGCGAAGGTGCCCTTCAGGTGCACCTTGATGACGGCGTCCCACTCCTCCTCGCTCATGTTCGTGAGCATCCGGTCGCGCAGGATCCCGGCGTTGTTGATCAGGATGTCGAGGCCGCCGAAGGTGTCGATGGCGGTCTGGATGAGCCGCTGCGCACCGTCCCAGTCGCTGATGTCGTCGGTGTTCGCGACGGCCTCGCCGCCCATCGCCTTGATCTCGTCGACCACCTGCTGGGCCGGACCCTGGTCGAGCCCCTCGCCGTCCATGCTGCCGCCGAGGTCGTTGACGACGACCTTCGCGCCGTGGTGGGCCAGGAGCAGCGCGTGCTCCCGTCCGATGCCGCGGCCGGCGCCGGTGATGACGGCCACCCGACCCTCGCAGAGCTTCGCCATGCGGAATCTCCCCCTTGGTAGACACGGTCCCTTGACCGCGCGGTCAAGATACTGATCTAGCGCAGGGTGAAGCAGATGGGCGAATTCCACCACCGCCGCGAGACATGCGAGGCTGTGCCGCCCATGGGCGAGCAGACCAGCGACGAGCCGAGACCGGGGGACGGGGCGTCGGCGCCACGGGAGCGCCCGGCCCACGCGGCCGAGGCCACGGTGCGGCGCGCCCGGTGGCCTCGCGTCGTGGCCATCGTGCTCGGGGTGCCCGTCGTGATCCTCCTGCTCGGCACGATCTGGTGGGCCGTCGACACGAGCTCCGGCCGGGTGCCCCGCAACGTCTCGCTGGCCGGCACGGACGTGAGCCGCCTGTCCGAGTCCGCCCTCACCACCCGGGTGTCGTCCATCGCGGCGTCGTTCCGGGAGACGCCGGTGGTGATCGTGAGCGAGGGCCGCACCTACGAGACCGACGCCGGCTCGGTCGGGCTGCGGGTCGACGAGGGCCGGACGGTCCGCGCCGTCCTCGACGTCGACGACGACACGCCGGCCCCGTTCAAGCCCTACGCCTGGATGCGGTCGTTCTTCGCCGAGCGCCGAGTCGACCTCCGCTTCAAGGTGAACGTGGAGCAGGCGCAGACCACCGTCGCCGCCCTCGAGGGAGATGCCCGCATCGCGCCGACGGAGCCGAGGTTCGAGGTCGTGGACGGAGCGCTCGCCGTCGTCCCGGGCGAGGACGGCCGGGGGATCGACGCGAGCACGCTCAGCGAGCGGCTCCGCCAGGCCGCGGGGCGCACCCCGGTCGGGGAGGCGATCGAGGTGGAGGTCGACCAGGTGGTGATCTCCCCCACCATCAGCGACGCCGAGGCCGAGGCCAGTCTCGCCGACGCCGAAGCCCTCGTCGCCCGCCCCATCGTGATCGAGACGAGCGCCGGCAGCCGCACGATCGAGCGCGACGCGATGCGGCTCTGGCCCCGCCTTGAGCTGGGGGCCGACGGCGCCCCGCAGGTGGTGCTCGACCCGGGGGCGGTGGACGCCACGCTCCGCGCCGCGTTCACGGACCTGGAGGGCGGCCCCACCCCCGCCCGCATCACCCTCTCCGGCGAGGGACGCCCGATCATCCTCCCCGACGAGCCCGGCCTCGTCTGCTGCGGGCCCGAGTCCCCCGCCGTGCTGCTCGACGCCCTGCGGGCCGGCGCGGAGTCGGTCACGCTCGAGCTCGCCGAGGGCCGGGCCGACTTCACGACCGAGGACGCGGAGGCCTGGGGCATCGTGGAGCCGGTCGGCGGCAGCCGGGCCTGGCGCGACGGCGCCGACATCCCGGGCCCGAAGCCGGGGTTCACCACCTACCACGCCGCCGGTGGGAACCGGGTCCGCAACATCCAGCGCATCGCCGACCTCGTGCGCGGCGTCGTCATCCCGCCCGGCGGGTCCTTCTCGATCAACGACCACGTCGGCCGGCGGACGGCCGAGAAGGGGTTCCTGCCCGCCGGCGCCATCCGCAACGGCGAGCACGTCGACGAGATCGGCGGCGGCATCTCCCAGTTCGCCACGACGATGTTCAACGCCGCGTACTTCGCGGGCCTCGACATCCCCGAGTACCAGGCGCACTCCGAGTGGTTCAGCCGGTACCCCCGCGGGCGGGAGGCCACGATGGGCTACCCCGCCCCCGACCTCCGGATCGTGAACAACACGCCGTACGGGATCCTCATCTGGACCTCGTACACGGACACCAGCATCACCGTGACCCTCTACTCGACGCCGTACGCCACGGCGGAGCAGACCGGGATCACCGAGGCCCCGTCGGGCAGCTGCAAGGTCGTGACCACCACCCGGACCCGCACGTTCCCCGACGGCCAGCGCGTCCAGGACACCTTCCGCGCCCGCTACCGGCCGGGCGAGGGGCAGAGCTGCTGACGTGAGCGCGCTCGAGGCGACGACGGGCGCGGGGCGCGCCGAGGTGGCCGACGTCGCCGTGGTGGGCGGCGGGCCGGCCGGCGCGGCGGCCGCCATCGACCTGGCCCGCCACGGCCGCTCGGTGGTCCTCGTCGACAAGGCGGCCTTCCCCCGGGACAAGATCTGCGGGGACGGCCTCACCACGGGCGCCCTCCGCCTCCTCGACGACCTCGGCCTCGACCCGGGGCGCATCCCGTCGTGGCAGCCCGTGGACGACGTCGTGGTCGTGTCGCCGTCGCAGCGGGAGGTCACCTTCCCCCTCCCCCGCGGCGCCGGCCTGTACGCGGTGGTCGCCCGCCGGGTCGAGCTCGACGCCGCGCTCCTCGACCTCGCCCGCGCCGCCGGCGTCCGGGTGCTCGACGGCCACGCCGTGACCGGTGCGACCGAGCGCGACGACCGGGTGGTGCTCGACGTCGAGGGCGTCGGCACCGTCGACGCCCGCTACGCGGTGGCCGCCGACGGCATGTGGTCCCCGATGCGCAAGCACCTCGGGGTCGCCACCGAGGGCTACCGGGGCGAGTGGCACGCCTTCCGGCAGTACTTCACCGACGTTGGCCCGCGAGCGGCGTCCGAGCTGTTCGTGTGGTTCGAGCCGGACCTGCTCCCGGGCTACGCGTGGTCCTTCCCGCTCCCCGGCGGTGGCGCCAACGTGGGCTTCGGGATCCAGCGGGGCGGCAAGGTCGCCCGCATCCAGGACATGAAGGCGCTCTGGCCCGACATCCTCGCCCGCCCCCACATCCGGGCCGTGCTGGGCGAGGGGGCCCGCCCCGAGTCGCCGCACCGGGCGTGGCCGATCCCGGCCCGCATCGACGACATCCGCCTCACGACCGGCCGGACGCTCTTCGTGGGCGACGCCGCGGCGGCCACCGACCCCATGACCGGCGAGGGCATCGGCCAGGCGCTCCTCACCGGGCGCCTCGCCGCGCGGGCCATCGCCGAGGGCGGGCTCGACGCCGGGGCCGTCACCCGCCGCTACGAGGCCCTTGCCCGCGACGCCCTCGTGGCCGACCACAAGATGTCGATGCTCCTCATCCGGGCGCTGCGCCACCGCAAGGGCGCCCGGGCCGCCGTGCGGGTCGCCGGGCTCAGCGGCTGGACCCGCCGGAACTTCGGTCGCTGGCTCTTCGAGGACTACCCGCGGGCGATCCTGCTGACGCCCCGGCGCTGGCACCGCGGGATGCTCAGCGGTCCCGGCGCCTTCCGCCGCTGACCCCGACGCCGCGCGTCCGCACGACCACCCGAGCGACTCCGGCCTCGGGCGCAGACGCGCCGAGGCCCCGGGCGGACCCGGGGCCTCGGTCAGTCCCTGCGGGGGACGCGCCGGACTAGAGGTCCTCGGTCCAGCCCTTGACCTTCTCGAGCAGCGCCACCGGGTCCTTGTCGACCGGGGTGACGTTGAGGTTGGTCACGCCGGCCTCCTTGTAGGCGGCGAGGCGCTCCTTCACGTAGCCCTCGGGGCCGCAGAGCGAGATCTGCTCCAGGAACTCGTCGGGGACGAGGGCCGCGGCCTCGTCCTTCTTGCCGTCGAGGTACAGGTCCTGGATCTGCTCCGCCTCGGCCTCGTAGCCGTAGCGCTTCATGAGGTCGTTGTAGAAGTTCCTGCCCTTGGCGCCCATGCCGCCGACGTAGAGGGCGACCATCGGCCGTGCCATGTCGCGCACGCGCTCGGCGCCGTCACCGACGGCGAGCAGGCCGCCGGCCACCACCTCGAGCGGGCCGAGCTCGGGGTCGCGCTTGGCCGCACCGGCGGCGAGGTCGTCGCCCCACACGTCCTTGGCCTTCGACGGGTTGAAGAAGATCGGCAGCCAGCCGTCGGCCTTCTCGGCGGTCATCTGCACGTTCTTCGGGCCGAGCGAGGCGACATAGATCGGCACCCGCTCGCGCACGGGGTGGTTGATGAGCTTCAGCGGCTTGCCGAGGCCCGTGCCCTGGTCGGGCGGGAGGGGGATCGTGTAGCTCTTGCCCTCGTGCTGGACGCGCTCGCGGCGCCACACCTGCCGGCAGATGTCGATGATCTCCCGGGTGCGGCCGAGCGGCTTGTCGTAGCGGACGCCGTGGAAGCCCTCGATGACCTGGGGGCCGGAGGCCCCGAGGCCGAGGACGAAGCGACCCTCGGAGAGCGCGTCCAGCCCCGCCGCCGTCATCGCGAGCAGGGTGGGCGTGCGGCTGTAGATCGGCAGGATGCCCGAGGCGAGCTGCACGCGGGTCGTCTTCGCGGCGAGGTAGCCGAGCTGGGAGACGGCGTCGTAGCTGTACGCCTCCGCCACCCAGACCATGTCGAGGCCGGCCTTCTCGAGGGCGACGACCTGGTCGGCCCCCTCCTTGAACCCGCCGGCGTAGCTGAGGGCGGTGGAGAGCTTCATGGGTTCTTCCCCCTGGTCAGTGGATCGGTGGAGCTTCAGCCCGCGAGGCGCTCGCGAGCCTTCTTGGAGCGCTCGAGCAGGTGCGCGGGCACGCCCCACTCGTTGTCGCCGCCGCCTGCGGCGGCCTCGCCGCCGGCCTCCGCCGCGTCGGCGGTCGTCTCGGCCTCGGCCTCCTCGACCCGCTGGTCGACGGGCACGAAGTCCTGGGGGCGGACGATGTGGCGGCCGTCGAGCATCCCGAGCTCGACGCCGTTCTCGAACAGCACGCGGTAGCGCAGCCAGGTCAGGCCGGAGACCACGAGGACCTTGCCGGGCGTCTCGATCGGCACCCCGGGGAGGTCGACGTTCGCGACGACCTTCTCGTGGCGCTTCAGCTGGATCGAGTGGATGCGAGCCATGGCCTCAGTCTGTCCCGCGGACGACCGCGCACGCGAACCGGCTCACCGGCGGGTCTCCGCCCACGTCTTGCCGGTCTCGACGTCGATGTCGTGGGGCAGCCCGAGCACCCGCTCGGCGACGATGTTCCGCTGCACCTCGCCGGTGCCGCCGCCCACCGTCAGGGCCGGTGCGAAGAGGAAGCCGTGGTGCCACATCGCGGCGTCGGCGCCCAGCGGCCCCTCGGTCTGGAGCATGCCCCCGGCGCCGGCCAGGTCCTTGGCGAGGTCCATCATGCGCTGGCCGTGCTCGTCGGCGAGGATCTTGCGGATCGACGCCTCGGGGCCCGGCGGCTCCCCCTTGATGGCCGCCGTGACCGTGCGCAGGCGGATGAGGTGCAGGATCTGCGCCTCGATGTGGAGGGCGGCCAGGCGCTGGCGCAGGACGGGGTCCTGCACGCCGCCGGCCGCGCGCACCACGTCGAGCAGATCCGCGGCGGTCGGCCCCATCCCCCAGAGCGCGCCGCCGGAGGACAGCGACACCCGCTCGTTCCCGAGGGTGACCTTGGCCAGGCCCCAGCCCCGGTTCACCTCGCCGACCAGGTTCTCGGCCGGGAGGCGGACCTCGTCGAGGAAGACCTCGTTGAAGGTGTGGCCGCCGGTCATCTCGATGATCGGGCGGATCTCGATGCCCGGCAGGTCCATCGGGCAGATGAAGTACGAGATTCCCTCGTGCTTGGGGGCGTCCGGGTCCGTGCGGGCGATCAGGATGCCGTAGCGGGCGACGTGGGCGCCGGAGGTCCAGATCTTCTGGCCGGTCACGACCCACTCGTCGCCGTCGCGGACGGCTCGGGTGGCGAGGCTGGCGAGGTCGGAGCCCGCCCCCGGCTCGCTGAAGAGCTGGCACCAGAACTCCTCCCCGGCGAGGAGCGGCATGAGGTACCGCTCCTTCTGCTCGGGGGTGCCCCCGTGGAGGATCGTCGGGCCGGCCCAGCCGATGCCGATCGGGTTCACCGGGCGGGCGACGCCCGCCCGCTTCAGCTCCTCGTCGATCAGGATCTGGTGGATCGGGTCGGCGTCGAGGCCCCACGGCGCCGGCCAGTGGGGGGCGACGTAGCCCGCCTCGGCCAGGTCCCGCCCGCTGGGGCTCGGGTGCTCGGCCAGCCACTCCCGCACGGCGATGCGGCGGGGATCGTCCTCGGGCGGCAGCTCGAAGTCCACGGTCGGCAACGTAGCCGGGTTCTTGACCGGACAGTCAAGAACCGGTCGCGGCCGGCCCGCCGCGCTGCGTAGGATCGGCCCCGTCGAGCACATCGACGCAACCACCACGACCAGGGGGAGCACATGGCCGGTTGGAACTTCGCAGACATCTGGGGCGTCATCGCCGAGCTGATCCCGGATGCGCAGGCGCAGGTGCAGGGGGACCGCCGGTACACGTGGCGCCAGTTCAACCAGCGGGCCAACGGCCTGGCCGCCACGATGCTCGAGGCGGGCTGCCAGGAGCAGGACAAGGTCGCCCAGTACCTCTACAACGGCCCTGAGTACCTCGAGTCGATGTTCGGCGCCTTCAAGGCGGGCCTCGCCCCGGTGAACACCAACTACCGGTACCTCGAGGACGAGCTCATCTACCTCTGGGACAACGCCGACGCGGCCGTCGTCGTCTTCCACGGCACCTTCACCGAGCGGATCGACCCGATCCGGGACCGCCTGCCGAAGGTGCGCCTGTGGCTCTGGGTCGACGACGGCGCCGGTCCCTGCCCGGACTGGGCCACGCCCTACGAGGAGGCCGCCGCCCGCGGCACCGACGAGGACGTGCAGGGCCCCTGGGGTCGCTCGGGCGACCACCTCAACCTGCTGTACACCGGTGGCACGACCGGCATGCCCAAGGGCGTGATGTGGCGCCAGGAGGACCTCGTCCGCAACCTGCTCGGCTCGCTCAACCCGGCGTACCGCGAGCAGGACCCCGACGAGCAGCTGACCGTCGTGCGCGAGGCCGTGACCGGCCCCGGCCTGATCGGGCTCCCCGCGTGCCCGCTGATGCACGGCACCGGCTGCTTCACGCAGCTGATCGTCCTGTCCGGCGGCGGCAGCGTCGTGACCCTGCGGTCCCGGAACCTCGACATCGACGAGCTCCTCAGCACGATCGAGCGGGAGGGCGTGAACACGATGGCCATCGTGGGCGACGCCTTCGCGAAGCCGATGCTCCGGGGCCTCGAGGAGGGGTCCTACGACATCTCGTCGCTGATGGTGATCTCGTCCTCGGGCGTCATGTTCTCGGAGGAGTCGAAGCAGGGCCTCCTCCGCCACAACCCGAACATGATGATCCTCGACGCCTTCTCGTCGTCCGAGGCCCTCGGCATGGGCCAGTCGGTCTCCACGGCCGCCGGCACCTCGAACACGGCGAAGTTCATGGCTGGCGAGCACACGAAGGTCATCACCGACGACGGGCGCGAGGTGCAGCCCGGCTCGGGCGAGACCGGGCGCGTCGCCGTCGGCGGCTGGCAGCCCATCGGCTACTACAAGGACCCCGAGAAGTCGGCCGCCACCTTCATCACCTTCGAGGGCAAGCGGTACTCGGTACCGGGCGACTACGCCACCGTCGAGGCCGACGGGTCGATCACCCTCCTCGGCCGCGGCTCCGTGTGCATCAACACCGGCGGCGAGAAGGTGTACCCGGAGGAGGTCGAGGAGGTCCTCAAGACCTTCGAGGGCGTGCGCGACGCCGTGGCCGTGGGCGTGCCCGACGAGAAGTTCGGGGAGGCCATCACCGCGGTCGTCGAGCCCGAGCCCGGCGCGGACATCGACGAGGGTGCCGTGATCGCCCACGTCAAGGGCAAGCTCGCGGCCTACAAGGCGCCGAAGCGGGTGCTCGTGATCGACACGATCGGCCGGGCCCCGAACGGCAAGGTGGACTACAAGCGCCTGAAGGGCTGGGCCACGGAGCAGGTCGGCGCGGCGGGTTGAGCGGGGTGGAGCGCCCGCAGCGGCTGCGGCTCGGGTACCACCAGGAGCTCGAGGAGATCAACGCCAAGGTGGCCCGGCTCTACGCCCTCGTCTCCGAGGGGGTGGCCGGGGCCAACCAGGCCCTCATGACGGACGACACGGGCGCGCTGGCCGCCGTCCGGGCCGGCGAGGCGACGATCGACGAGCTCATGGTGGACCTCGAGGCCGCCGTCGAGCGGGTGCTCCTCCTCCAGGCCCCGGTGGCCGGCGAGTTGCGCTGGATCCTCGCGCTGGTGCGCATCGTGCCCGAGCTCGAGCGCTCGGGCGACCTCGCCGTCCACATCGCCAAGCGGGCCGGCACGGGGCTGATGCAGTCCGCCACGCCGGTGGTGCGGGGCATCTTCGAGCAGCTCGGCGAGCGGGCCGCGGTGCTGTGGCGGGCCGCGGCCGAGGCGTTCGCCGAGCGGGACGCGACGGGCGGCGAGCGCCTGGAGGTGATGGACGACGTGATGGACGACCTCCACGCCGACCTCACCCAGCGCCTCCTCGCGGGGGAGGTCGAGGCCGGGCCGGCGGCGGAGATGGTGCTCCTGGCCCGCTTCTACGAGCGCCTCGGCGACCACGCCACGGCCATCACCAAGCGCGTCTCCGCCGCCGTCTGAGGCCGTCCGGGCGCCCGGACCCGACCGATCCGGGGCAGACTGGGGCCATGCGAACGTCGAACCCCGCCCTGAACGAGAAGGTCTTCGAGGACGCGGCGGGCTGGGCAGCCGGCGTCGAGCAGCTCGAGGAGGCGTACGCCCAGCCCTCCTACGACCCGCGCGCCCGCACCGACGTGATGACCGTGAACGGCACGGTCTGGGCCACCGCGGCCCTGCTCGTGCTGCTGGTGGCCGCCGGCGCGTACGGCTGGTCGAGCGTCGACCACACCGCCGACACGATCCGCTTCCCGGGCTGGCTCACGCTCGTGATGCTCGGCGGCCTCGGCGTCGCCGTCCTCACGGTGTTCAAGCCCACCATCGCCCGGTTCACGGCCCCGGTGTACGCCCTCCTCCAGGGCGCGGCCCTCGGCGCCATCTCGGCCGTGTTCAACACGGCCTACGACGGCATCGTCGTCCAGGCCGTGGGCCTCACGGTCGGCGTGTTCGCGGTGATGCTCTTCCTCTACGCCACCCGGATCATCGAGGTCACCGACAAGCTCCGCATGGGCATCGTCGCCGCCACCGCAGCCATCGCCCTCGTCTACCTGGTGAACCTCGTCCTCAGCCTCTTCGGCGCCGAGGTCCCGTTCATCCACGACACCGGCACGGTGGGCATCCTGATCAGCCTGGCCGTCGTGGGCATCGCGGCGTTCAACCTGCTCCTCGACTTCGACCTCGTCGAGCGGGGCAGCCAGCTCGGCGCCCCGAAGCACATGGAGTGGTACGCGGCCTTCGGCCTGCTCGTCACGATCATCTGGCTGTACCTCGAGCTGCTGCGCCTGCTGGCCAAGCTCCAGTCCCGGGACTGACGCCCCCGTCGCGCCCGGCGACCCGGCCCGAGCCGAGCCGATCAGGGCACGGATTCGGACGGGTTCGCGGCGCGCGCGTACGCTCCGCGGGTCCCAGAACCCCGAACGTGCAGGAGCACCGGAATGGCTGATCTCGGTTTCGACGGCAAGGTGGCGATCATCACCGGCGCAGGCGGTGGCCTGGGCCGGTCGCACGCACTGGACCTCGCCAAGCGCGGCGCCCTGGTGCTCGTGAACGATCTCGGTGGCGCCACCGACGGCACCGGCTCCTCGGAGACCGCCGCCCAGAAGGTCGTCGACGAGATCAAGGCCGCCGGCGGCGAGGCCGTCGCCAACTACGACAGCGTCGCCACCCCCGAGGGCGGCGCCGCCATCGTGAAGCAGGCCGTGGACACCTGGGGCCGCGTCGACATCATCATCAACAACGCCGGCATCCTCCGCGACACGTCGTTCAAGAACATGACGCCGGATCAGCTCAACCCGGTCCTCGACGTGCACCTCCGCGGCGCCTTCTACGTCACCCAGCCCGCCTGGGAGATCATGCGCGAGCAGGGCTACGGCCGCATCATCAACACCTCGTCGGGCGCCGGCATCTTCGGCAACTTCGGCCAGACCAACTACGGCGCCGCCAAGATGGGCCTCGTGGGCCTCACCCGCGTCCTCGCCGTCGAGGGTGCGAAGTACAACATCAAGGCCAACGCGATCGCCCCGATCGCCCGCACCCGGATGACCGAGGAGCTGCTCGGCCCCCTCGCCGAGAAGCTGGCCCCCGAGCTGGTCACCCCGGTCGTCACCTACCTCGCCCACGAGTCCTGCGAGGTCTCCGGTGAGGTCTACTCCTGCGGCGGCGGCCGCGTGGCCCGCGTCTTCGTCGGCGTCACCCAGGGCCACATCGACCCGGCCCTCACCGCCGAGGCCGTGCGCGACAACTTCGCCAAGATCCGCGACGAGGCCGGCTACGAGGTCCCGAGCAACCTCAACGACGAGACCCGCCTGCTCTTCCAGGCGCTCTCCTGAGCTGACCCCCGTCCGCTGACGGTCTGATCGGTGCCCGGGCTGCGGCCCGGGCACCGGCGCGCCCGGGGTCGGTCGGGGTCTCCGGCTCAGCCGGCGGGGGCGGCGTCGCGATCCGCGGCGGCGAGCACGGCGCGCACCATGCGCCGCACCACGACCTCGGCGTCGTCCTGGTCCCGACCGGCCCGCGCCCGCAGCTCGTACCAGGTCCCCCACCCGAGGACGACGTCGAGGGCGTCGAGCACCTCGTCGTGGTCCTCCCCCGAGGCGTGGAGCTCGGGGGCGAAGGTCACCTGGATCTCGCGGCGGAGGAAGTCCTGGCCGTCACGCATCCGGGCGGTGATCTCCTCGGAGAACGGCCCGTGCACGTCGGCGGCGCGCCGCAGCGGCGTCAGGACCTCGAGGAGCATCCCCCGCTGGTGGACGAAGCGCTGGAGCCGCTCCTCGAAGGGACCCTCCGGGAGGATGGGCACGACGAGCGCCATCAGCCGCTCGGCCAGCCGCTCGGCGACCGCCGCGTGGAGCGACTCGAGGTCGGTGAAGTGCTGGAAGATCGAGCGCACGGACACGCCGGCGCGCTCGGCCACCCGGGGCGCCGTCGGCCGGAGGTCGCCCTCCTCGACGAGCGCGATGGTGGCGTCGACGATGGCGTCTCGGGTGCGCAGCGCCCGGAGGGTGCGCCCGTCGGTGATCGGAGCGTCAGGTTCTTGCACGGTGGCTGCAGACTACCCGCGCCGCCGAGGTGTCCGATCTGCGCACCTCCGGCACGGCGCCGTCGGGCCTGGCATGCTCCTCGGACCACGACTCCGGGGGGAACGCCGTGACCAGCACCGACTTCCTGGCCGCCCACGCGGCCGCGGATCCCGATGGGCGCGCCGTCATCGACGGTGACCGCACCCTGACCCGCCGCGAGCTCAACGAGCTCGTGAACCGGTACGGGCACGTCCTGCGGGCGGCTGACGTCCGCGCCGGTGAGAAGGTCCTGTGGGTCGGTCAGAACAGCGCCGAGGTGGTGGCCATCAACCACGCCGCCCGCAAGGTCGGCGCCGTCTGCGTGCCGATGAACTACCGCCTCGCACCGGACGAGGCCGAGTACGTGATCGACAACTGCGACGCCGCCGTCGTCCTCTTCGACATCGAGCAGACGGACCAGCTCGAGCCGATCCACGACCGCTGCGACCGGGTGCGGGAGTGGCACGCGTTCCGGCTCCGGGGCCGGGCCGTGCCGCACTGGGCCCGGGACCTCGACGCCGCCGCCGAGCAGGCGCCCACCACCGAGCCGGAGGTCGTGGGCGAGGACCCCGCGGCCGGCACCACGATGATCTACACCTCGGGCACCACCGGGAAGCCGAAGGGGACGGTGCGCCGCACGTCGCCCCGCAGCGCGGCCAACGCGATGGCCTTCGTGCAGCTCGTCGGCTGGGTCCCGACCGACGTGTACCTCTCGACCGGTCCGCTCTACCACTCGGCGCCGCTCGGGTTCATGGTCGCCGTCCAGCAGATCGGCGGCTCCGTCGTCATCCAGCGCCACTTCGACCCCGAGGAGTGGCTGCGCCTCGTCCAGGAGCACGGGGTGACCACCTCGTTCTCCGCCCCGACGCCGATCCGGCGGGTGGTCGACCTGCCGGAGGAGGTGCGGGCCCGCTACGACACGTCGTCGATGCAGCGGCTCATCGCCAACGCCGCGCCCTGGCCCTTCGAGCTGAAGAAGAAGTACGTCGAGCGCATCAACGACTGGTCGCTCATCGAGGTGTACGGCTCCACCGAGCTCGGCGTGAACACGATCCTGCTCCCCGACGAGCAGATGCGGAAGCCGGGCTCGTGCGGGCGCCCGCTGCCCGGGGTCGAGATCGAGCTCATCGACGACGAGGGCAACGTCGTCACCGAGCCGCACCAGCCCGGCGAGGTGTACGTGCGCTCCGACGCCACCTTCGCCGCCTACTACAAGGACCCCGAGAAGTACGACGCCAACCGCCGGGGCGAGTTCCTCACCGTCGGCGACATCGCGTACTGGGACGAAGAGGGCTTCCTCTACATCTGCGACCGCAAGAGCGACATGATCATCTCGGGCGGGGTCAACATCTACCCGGCCGAGATCGAGGCCGTGCTCGTCGCCCACCCGGCGATCGCCGACGCCGCCGTCTTCGGCATCCCGGACGACGAGTGGGGCGAGGCTGTGCACGCGGTCGTGTCGACCTACGACGGCCAGCCGGTGGGCTACGAGGACGTCGCGGCCTTCTGCCGGGAGCACCTGGCCGGCTACAAGGTGCCGCGCTCGCTGGAGCTCATCGACGAGATCCCGCGGAGCGCGTCGGGGAAGATCCTGAAGCGCCAGCTGCGCGAGCCCCACTGGGCGGGCCGCAGCTCGAAGGTCGGCTGACCGGGCGCCTACTGGCTGGCCACGGGTGAGCCGTGGTGGGCGACGAGGCGCCAGCGCCCGTCGCGGCGCTGGAACACGTTGAGCGCGGCGACGGTGCCCTGCCCGTCCTCGGTCAGCAGGTTCTCGTCCACCGTCACCCAGGCGGTGTCGCCGGCGACGTGGACGACCTCGTTGGTGAGGATGAACTGCAGGACCTGCGGCCCGCCGAAGAGCGCGAACCACGAGCCCGCCACCGCCCCCCAGCCGTGCAGGGTGCGCCACCCGGGGTGGGTGCACACGACGCGCTCGCTGTGCTCCCAGCAGTCCGACATGACGTCGAGGTCGCGGGACTCGAAGGCCTCGTAGAAGCGACGGTGGGCGGCGCGCACGGCCTCCTCGTCCGACGTGGGCTCGGCGGCGGGTGCGGGGTCGTCCACACCGGCACCGTATTCGCCCCGGGCCCCCCGCTCGGGCGAGGATGCCCGGCATGCGCACCGCCGTCACCCCTGACGGGCTCTCCCTCGCCATCCACGAGCACGGCGGGACGGGGCGCCCCACCCTCCTCTGCCACGCCACCGGGTTCCACGGGGCCGTCTGGGAGCCGCTGTCGGCGGCGCTGGGCGAGGGGTTCGCCCGGTGGGCCGTCGACTTCCGCGCCCACGGCGCCTCGGAGGCCCCGCCGGACCCGGTGATGCCCTGGGAGGAGATCGCCGGCGACGTGCTCACGGCCGTGGATGCCCTCGCACTGCCCGCCGGCGAGATCCTCGGCGTCGGGCACTCGATGGGCGGCGCCTGCCTGCTCCTCGCCGAGCTGGCCCGGCCCGGCACCTTCGCGGGGCTGTGGCTGTTCGAGCCGATCGTGTTCCCCGGCGCCGGGGCCGGCGGGGCGGTCGCGGGACCGCCGCCGGACAACCCGCTGGCCGAGGGCGCGCTGCGCCGCCGCCGGTCCTTCCCGTCGCGGGCCGAGGCGATCGCCAACTTCTCGTCGAAGCCGCCGTTCGGGTCGCTGCGGGCCGACGTGCTCCACGCCTACGTGCGCCACGGCTTCGTGGACGGCGAGGACGGTGAGGTCCACCTCGCCTGCCGACCCGAGTACGAGAGCCAGGTGTACCGAGGGGGCGGGGCCCACGGGGCCTACGAGCGCCTCGGGGAGGTGGCGTGCCCGGTGGTGGTCGCCCACGGCGGCGACGGGGGCTTCCCCGCCCTCATCGCCCCGGAGCTGGCCGAGCGCCTCCCCGGCGCCCGCCTCGAGGCCCACCCCCACGTCGGCCACTTCGGCCCCCTCGAGGCCCCCACCTACCTCGCGGCCAGCATCGCCGCCTTCGCCGCCACCCTCTGACCCGCCCACGCCCGGCCCGCTCGCGCCCCGGCCCGCTCGCACACGAACTCGTCGACGAAAAGCAGCATTCCTGCCGCCGTTCGTCGACGAGTTCGCGGATGGGGGTGGTGGGGCGGGGGCCCCGGGATCGTTGCCACCCTGCTGTCACACCGGGGCCCTACCCTCGGGGGCATGGCCCTCCCGCTGCCCGTCAGCCTGTCCCCCTCGAAGGTCTCGTCCTTCACGGACTGCGCGCTGGCGTTCCGGTTCTCGGCCATCGACCGCCTGCCCGAGCCGCCGTCGCTGCCCGCCTTCCGGGGCACGCTGGTCCACGCCGCGCTCGAGCGGCTCATGTGCCTGCCCGCCGCGGACCGGACCCCCGAGGCGGCGCAGGCGTGCCTCACCGAGGCGCTGGCCGCCTGCCAGGGGGACGAGGAGCTCGTCGCCCTGGAGCTCGATGAGGCCGGCACCGCCCAGCTGGAGGCGGACGCCCGCGCGCTCGTCGAGCGGTACTTCCGCCTGGAGGACCCCCGCACGATCACGCCGATCGGCATCGAGCTGAAGCTCGAGCTGGAGCTGGACGGCATCCGGCTGCGCGGGATCATCGACCGCCTCGAGCTGGACGAGGCGGGCGAGCTCGTGGTCACGGACTACAAGACCGGTCGCGCCCCCTCCGAGCAGCAGGAGCAGCAGCGCCTCGCCGGGGTGTCCTTCTACTCCCTGCTGTGCGAGCGCCTCTTCGGCCGCCGTCCCGCCCGGGTCCAGCTGCTGTACCTGGCGGACCCGGTGGCGATCATCTCCACCCCGTCGGACCGCTCCACCCGCGGGGTCGAGCGGCGGCTGGCCGCGATCTGGTCGGCCGTCGAGCGGGCGTGCGAGCGGGAGGACTTCCGCCCCAACCCGTCCCGCCTGTGCGACTGGTGCGGCTTCAAGGCCTACTGCCCGAGCTTCGGCGGCGACATCGCCCTGGCCGACGCCCACCGCCGCCAGCTCGAGCAGGCCGCCGAGGGCGCCGACGCCCCGGTCTCCGGCGACACCCTCCAGCCGGCCTGACGACGAGCGCCCGCCGGGGCCGCCGCTAACCTCCCCCGCCGTGGCCTCCCCCCTCCGACGGGTGACGCGCGCTGTCGCCGCCTTCGACGACCTCGTCGACCGCCGGGTGGCGCGCGTGCGGGGCAACAAGGCGGCCGACCGGATCATGTACTCGGCCTCCGAGCTCGGGGACTGGTCCCTCATCTGGCACCTCGTCGGCGTCGGCCAGGCCCTGCGACCAGGTCAGGACCCGATGAGCGCCGTGCGCCTCTCGGTCATCCTCGGCGCGGAGAGCGTGCTGGTGAACGGGGTGATCAAGAGCGCCTTCCGCCGCACCCGCCCGGCCTGGGAGGCCGAGCACGAGCGCCCGCACCGGCTGCGCACGCCCCGCACGAGCTCGTTCCCCTCCGGGCACGCCAGCTCGGCCTTCACCGCCGCCGGCGTGCTCGCCCCGGGCGATCCCCTCGCGCCCCTGTACTACGCCCTGGCCGCGGTCGTGGCCTCGAGCCGCGTGTACGTGCGGATCCACCACGCGTCGGACGTGGTCGCCGGTGCAGCGCTCGGCGTGGGCCTCGCCGCGCTCGCTCGGCGCCTCTGGCCGCTCCCCTGACGGCCGGGAATGGACCCCGGGTCGCGGGGGTTGGAGCGGGTGTGACCACCACCCCCCGCCGCTTCGCCCTCACCTGGGACTACCGCTGCCCCTTCGCCCGGAACGCCAACGAGCACGTGATCACGGCGCTCGAGGCGGGCGCCCCGTGGGAGGTGACCTTCGTGCCCTTCTCCCTCGGCCAGGTGCACGTCGAGGAGGGGGACACCCCGATCTGGGAGCGACCGGGTGACGACAGCGGGCTCGTCGCACTCCAGGCCGGGGTGGTGGTGCGGGACACGCACCCCGACCGCTTCCTCGCCGTGCACCGAGCGCTCTTCGCCCTCCGCCACGACGAGGGCCGCAAGCTCTCGGACCCCGCCGAGGTGCGCCGGGTGCTCGACGCCCAGGGCGTGGACGCCGACGCCGTGATGTCGGTGGTCGAGGCGAACGGGGCGCTCGACACCGTCCGCGAGGAGCACGAGGCCGCCGCCCGCGACCACGACGTGTGGGGCGTGCCGACCTTCATCGTGGGCGACCAGGCCGCGTTCATCCGCTTCATGCACCGCCCGCAGGGCGACGCCGAGCTGGCCACCCGCACGATCGAGCGCGTCGTGGACCTGCTCGAGTGGCCCGAGCTCAACGAGCTGAAGCACACGACCATCCCCCGCTGAGCCCCGCCGGGCGGCGACACCCCCTCGGGCCCGGGACACACCGCCTGGCCGCGCTGATCGGCCAGGCGGTCGGGCGCGCCCGTGACGGCTCAGCGGCGGCGCCGGGCCCCTGGACCCCGGTCAGCGAGCGGGCGTCAGGCGCGCGGGCGCGCCCGTGACGGCCGAGCCACCACCGGGCCGGTGCGGCGCGCGCGGTGAGCGTGGCGGCCCGCCGGGCCGCCCGCGGGAGGTCAGGCTCCGACCGGCTCGTCGACGCGCTCGTCGGAGCTCGGGCCGCCGTCGGCGGTGAGCAGCATGCGCACGTCGAGCAGGAGATCGGAGACCTCGTCGGTGGACACCAGCTCCCGGTGGAGCAGATCCGACAGGCCGGAGTCGATGAGGCGCACGGCCTCCTCGATGACGGCCTCGGTGGCCGGGGTGGCGGTCGGCTCGGTGATGACGTCGTGGGTCTCAGTCATTGCCGGCCAGGATACCGGGCCCCTGCGACTCCACACGCCACACCCCACCAGCACGGGCTGCGCGGTGCCGGCCACGACCCGGCCGGGTCCTAGCCTGAGCCGATGCGCTACGAGCGGATGCGGCGGCTGGGCCGCGGCGGCATGGGGGTCGTCGACCTCGCCCGCGCCGACGACGGCCGCCTCGTGGCGCTGAAGACCCTGACCCTCCACGGCAGCGCGGCCGAGATCGCCCGGGCCCGCCAGCGCATCCGTCGGGAGGCCGAGGTGCTCGCCCGCCTCGCCCACCCCAACGTGGTCGAGCTGCTCGACGTGCTCGAGGACGGCGACGACGTCACCCTCGTCATGCCCTACCTGTCCGGCGGCACGCTCTCGGACCGCGTGGCCGCCCACGGGCCGGCCCCGGCGGAGGAGGTGCTGCGCCTGACCGAGCGGCTGGGCGGGGCGCTGGCCGCGGCCCACCGGGCCGGGATCGTCCACCGGGACATCAAGCCCGCCAACGTGCTCTTCGACGACGACGGCGAGCCCCACCTCGCCGACTTCGGCGTGGCCAGCTCCCGCGACGACACGGCCGGGCTCACCGCGATCGGCACCGTGGTCGGCACCCCGGCGTTCATGGCCCCCGAGCAGGCCCGCGGCGAGCCCGCCGACCGGGCCGCAGACGTCTTCTCGCTCGGCGCCACCCTCCGCTACGCGGTGACCGGCGAGGGGCCCTACGGGACAGGGTCGGCGGACCTGCTCGTGACCCGGGCCGCGGCCGGGAAGGTGCAGCCCCTCCCCCGCTCGCTCCCGCCCGAGCTGCGGCGCCGGCTCGAGGCCATGCTCGACCCCCGCCCGGACCGCCGTCCGTCGGCCGCCGCCCTCGCCGGCGGGCCCGACGGGACGGAGGTGCGCGCCGCGGTCTCGCCGCACCCGGCGCGGGTGGCGCGCCGACTCGCCCCCGCCTGGGTCCTCGGCGGGGTCGCCGCGGTCGGTCTGCTGGCGGCCGTGGCCGTCGCCGGCCGGGAGACGGGGTCCGGCCCCGCCACCCCCACGACCGCGTCCACGACCACCACGGCCGCCTGCGTCGACCGGCCCTACCGGCCCTGCGGCGGACCCGTCGCCCCCAACACCGACGGCGAGGCGTGCCTCCCCGGCTTCGACGACTACGACGAGGACCCGGCGAACGGCTGCGAGGCGGAACCGGACGGCCTCGAGGACGGCACCGTGCTCGTGGACCGGATCGAGGGCACGATCGTCCCCCGGGACGACGTCGACGTGATCGCCGTCCCGGTGCGGGACAGCGCGCAGCTCCTCTGCGACGGCACCCTGCGCCTCACGCTGACCGCACCGGCGGGCATGGCCCTGCGCCTCGAGGTGCTCGACGGCGACGACCTGCTGAACGAGACCACGAGCGCCGACGGCGTCCCGGGCGAGGTGGCGCTGCGGGAGCCGTCGTGCCTCCGGGACGACTCCACGACCCTGACGGCACGGATCACGCCGATCGGCTCGGACCGCTCCGCCGAGCCCTACGTGCTCGAGCGCCGAGGCTCCTACTGAGCGTCGGGGACCAGCAGTAGGGTCGCCGGCCATGGGAACCGAGCGAGCCGGAGTGACCTTCGCGAGCCTCATGGGCTTGGGACCGCAGGCGGCCGTGGACACCGCCCGCCTCGCCGCCGAGTGCGGCTACCAGTCGTTCTGGGTGGCCGAGACGACCGGCCCGGAGGCCTTCGCCACCCTCGCCGCCGCCGGTGCGGCGGCCCCGGGCCTCGGGCTCGGCACGGGCGTGCTGGCGCTGCAGCTGCGCACGCCGATGGTCGTCGCCATGGCCGGCGCCACCCTGCAGGCCCTCCACCCGGACCAGGACGTCCTGCTCGGCGTCGGGATCTCGTCGCCGGTGGTGGCGGGGCGCTGGCACGGCCAGCCCTACACGGACCAGCCGCTGTCGCAGGTCCGCGAGTACCTGACGCTGCTGCGCATGTGCCTGTCCGGCGAGAAGGTCGACTTCGCCGGTGACCACTACCAGGTGAAGGGCTTCCGCCTCGGCGTGAAGCTCGGCGAGCGGCGGCCGAAGATCATCCTCGGCGCGCTCAACCCGAAGATGCTCGCCCTCGGCGGTGAGCTGGCCGACGGCGTCCTCCTCAACTACCTGCCGGCCCACCACGTGCCGTGGTCCGTCGAGCAGGTGCGCAAGGGCGGCGACGCCGAGATCTACGCCTACGTGCACGCCGGGATCTGCGAGCGAGAGGAGGGCATCGACCTCGCCCGCCGCGACCTCTTCTCCTACGCCGTCGTGGACTCGTACGCCCGGAACTTCGAGCGAGCCGGGTACGGCGACGAGGTGGCGGCCATCCGCGAGGCCCACGCCGCCGGCGACCGCGAGGGCGCGCTGCGCGCCGTGTCCGACCGCATGGTCGACGAGATCGACGTCATGGGGGACGCCGACACGGTCGTCGCCACGATGCAGGCGTACGTCGACGGGGGCGTGGACGTGCCCGTCCTCATGCCGCTGCCCTGGGGCGCGAACCGCCGAGAGTCCGCGATGGACGCCATCCGGGCCGCGGCGCCGCAGGGCCGGTGAGCACCGCCGTGCCGCATCGGATCGCACTCACGCGCCGAGGTCGCCGAGGGGAGGCCGGGGCATGGAGCTGAACGGTGCGGTGTGCGTCGTGACCGGCGGCGCGCACGGGATCGGCCGGGCGCTCTGCGAGCGCTTCGTCGCGGAGGGGGCGGCGGGCGTCGCCGTCGTCGATCGCGACGGCGACGCGGCGACCGAGCTCGCGGCCGCGCTGGGCGAGCGGGCCATCGGCGTCGCGGCGGACGTCTCCGTCGAGGCCGACGTGCGGGCCGCGGTCGCCGCGGCGGAGGGCGCGTTCGGCCCGATCGACCTGATGGTGTCGAACGCCGGCATCGGCGCCGGCCTCGGGCTCGAGGCGGCGGACGAGATCTGGCAGGCCACCTGGTCGGTCAACGTGATGGCCCACGTCTACGCGGCCCGAGCCGTCGTCCCGTCGATGGTCGAGCGGGGGCGCGGCTACATCCTCAGCACCGCGTCGGCCGCCGGGCTCCTCGCCCAGATCGGCGACGCCCCCTACAGCGTGACGAAGCACGCGGCGGTCGCGTTCGCCGAGTGGCTGGCCATCACCTACGGCGACGCCGGCATCAAGGTCTCCTGCCTCTGCCCCCAGGGGGTCAACACGGACCTGCTGCGCCGGGCGATGGCCGGCACGGCGGGCGACGTGGTCGCCGCCCAGGGCGTGATCGAGCCCGAGGACGTGGCCGAGGCGGTGGTGCAGGGCCTCGCCGCGGAGGAGCTGCTGATCCTCCCCCACCCCGAGGTGCGGGACTACCTGCGCCGCAAGGCCGAGGACCCTGACCGCTGGATCGCCGGGATGCAGCGGCTCCAGCGTCGCATGACCGGCGGATGACCCCGCGCCGCGGCGGGCGAGACGAGCCGGTCCCGGCGCCCCTGGCGGACAGCGACCTGCTGTCGGTCGGCCTGCGCCCCGGCGACCGGGTGCGGTGGCGCCGCACCGAGGGCGGCACCTGGCGGGAGGGCAGGGTCGAGCGGCGCGAGCGGGACGGGTCCATCGGCGTGCGCGACGCCAAGGGCGCCCTCCGGGCCCTGCCGGTGGAGAGCCTCGAGGTCCGGGGCACCGGACCGCGCGGCGGGGTCGTGTGGGAGCCGGTGGCCGAGCGGGCCGCCCGGGACGAGCAGCTCGGCCTGCTCTGAGCCGTCGACGCCCGGATGACCGACGCGAACGCTGACGGGGTGCCCCTCGACCGGGCGGCGGCCGAGGCGATGTGGGCGGACTACGTCGCCGCCCACCCCGAGGCCGCGGCGCTCGGCGACGAGCACCCGATCGAGCACTTCGGGGACTCCGCCGCCCTGGCCGACGAGCTGCTCGGCCTCGTCCTCCGCGGACCGAAGCGGGCCACGGCGACGCTCGTCGCCGACCTCGCCGCCGCCGGCGAGCCGCCGCCCCGCATCGGCGGTCACTGGGTGGCCTGCGACGGCGCCGGCCGACCCCGGGCCATCCTGCGCACCGTCGAGCTGCGGGTCGGGCCGCTCGAGAGCGTGGACGACGAGTTCGCGTGGGACGAGGGCGAGGGCGATCGCACGCGGGCGTCCTGGCTCGCCGATCACCGCCGCTACTTCTCGCGGACCTGCGCGGCGCGCGGGGAGGTGCTCACCGACGCCCACGAGGTGGTGTTCGAGCGCTTCCGGCTGGTGTGGCCCCCCGAGGTGCGGGACTGACGCCGACGGTCAGTGCGCCCCGGCGCTGAGGACGCAGAGCTCGTTGCCCTCGGGGTCGGCCAGCACGACCCACGGGACGTCCCCCTGACCGATGTCCACCCGGGTGGCCCCGAGCGCGAGGAGCCGCTCGACCTCGGCCTGCTGGTCGTCGGGGCGCAGGTCGATGTGCAGGCGGTTCTTGCCCGTCTTGGGCGTCGAGGCGGGCACGAACATGAGGCCCGGCATGCGGTCTGGGGTCGGCCGGATCTCGACGACGCCCTCCTCCGTCGTGACGTCGACCCAGCCGAGGGCCACCCGCCACCACTCCCCGAGCGCCACGGGGTCGGTCGCCTCCACGATCACCTGCTCCCACTCGAGGCTCATGGACCCACGGTAGGAGCGGGCGGGGTGGCGCCCACCGCGGTTTCCGGCGCTCAGGGCGGCGACGCGGCGGCGCGGAGGTGCTCGACCAGCGCGGCGAGCGGCGTGGCGGCGTTGAGCCCGCTCGTGCTCGGCATCACGTAGGTGGGGACCCCGCCGACGGGCGCCGGCTGCCAGCCCGGCTGGGCACGCCGGTCCACGGCGGCCCGCCAGCCGGCCAGGCCCACCACGCACAGGGCCGCCGGGCGCAGCCAGGCGCAGAGCCGCTCGACGCGGGCGAACCCGGCCCGGTACTCGTCCGCGGTCAGCTCCGCAGCCCGGGGCGTCGCCCGCTTGACGAGGTCGGTCATGCCCACCCCGTGGTGTGCCAGGGCGTGGCGGGGGTCGCGGTCGACGGACACGAGGCCGGCCTCGAGCGCGGCGGGCCAGAAGCGGTTGCCCGGGGTCACGTAGCCGACGCCGGCGTCGGCCGCGTGGAGGCTGGGGTTGAGCCCGCACACGAGCAGGCGCAGGCCCGGTCCGACCCGGTCGGGCAGGCTGCGGAGCCGGGTGGCCCGCACCGTGTAGACGGTGCCGTCGCGGCTGGTGGCCTCGTCGAGCTCGTCGAGGCCGAACCCTGCGCCCTCGATGACGTCGACGAGGCGCTCCCGGGGCCAGGCCGAGAACCAGCGGCCGGGGAGGTCGTCGTGGGGGAAGAGGTCCCGGCCCTCCCGGTCCCCGCCGAAGAACGTGGCCTCGAGCGGGGCGCCGACGCAGAGCGCGTCGTGCAGCTCGGCGAGCGCGCCGGGCACGTCCACCGTGCGCAGGTGCACGTAGGTGTTGCGAGCCCACCCGCCGCCGAGGGCGCCGCGCCGGAACGGGAGGCGGCGGAGGTCGGCCCGGACGGGCAGGCACCCCGGCGCGACCTCCCGGGTGCGGCGCAGCATCGCCGTCGCGGCGTCGAGGGCGACGGCGGGGGAACCGATGGCGTCGGTGTAGAAGCCGGGGCCGCAGCCCAGGTCGACCGGTGGCCGCCCCGCGCCGAGCCGCGCCCCGAAGGCGGCGGCCCGGTCCCGCAGGCTGGGCGTCCGCTGCGCCTCGTAGCGGGCCGCCTGCTCCTCGTAGATGCGCACGGTCTCGGCGTCCACCACGGGATCGTCGCACAGCCCCGGTGTGACGGTGGGCACTTGACCGGACAGTCAAGTACGGTGCGGCACATGGGTGTCCGCCTCGAACCTCACGACGAGTACATGCACGAGCTCGGCCCCGAGCCGAACTTCAACGAGAGCATGTACTTCAACCTCTACGACCCGGCTCAGAAGGTGGGCGGGTTCTTCCGCTGCGGCAACCGGGCGAACGAGGGCTACGCCGAGATGACGGTGTGCCTCTACCTGCCCGACGGGCGCGTCGGCTTCATGTTCAAGCGGGCCGAGATCGACAGCAACGACGCCTTCGACGCCGGCGGCATCCGCTTCGAGGTCATCGAGCCCTTCGAGCGCCTCGACGTCACCTACACCGGCAAGGTCGTGCTCCTCGACGACCCGCTCCAGATGGCGGACCCGAAGACGGCGTTCACGAGCAACCCGTACGAGGCGTGCGAGGTGCGCATCCAGTACTCCCGGGTGTCGGACATGTTCGGCGGCGAGCCGGACGAGCCGCACGAGGCGCCCGGCGAGGAGTTCGCCAAGGGCCACTACGAGCAGCTGGTGGCCGGCACCGGCACGATCCGCGTCGGCGACCAGGAGTGGGCCGTCGACGGCTACGGCCTCCGCGACCACTCCTGGGGCCCGCGCTACTGGCAGGCCCCCTGGTACTACCGGTGGCTCACCGCCAACTTCGGCCCGGACTTCGGGTTCATGGCCTCCCGCGTCGCCCGGCGCGACGGCGAGGGCACCCGGGGCGGCTTCGCCTGGGAGGACGGGAAGCTCCACCTCGTCAACCACGTCACCGTCGAGACGGACTGGACCGGCGAGGACAGCTACCACCGGCAGGTCCGGGCGGTGCTGCGCTCCCGCGAGGGCAGGGAGTGGAAGGTGACGGGGGAGGTCATCAACCTCATCCCGCTCCGAAACCGCCGCGAGGACCCGAACACCGGCGAGATGCTCGTGACCCGCATCAGCGAGGGCATGACCCGCTGGGTGCTCGAGGACGGCCGGGAGGGCTACGGCCTGTCGGAGTACCTCGACCAGATCATCGACGGCCAGCCCGTCGGCATCGCCGAGTAGCAGACCGGAGGGGGACCCGGAGGGCGCCGGGCGGTCCCGCCACCAGCGGGTGGTGGGGCCGCCCGAGCGCCGCGCCCGCTCAGCGGGGCGCGAGGTCGCGGACGGCCTGGCGGGTGTCGATCCCGAAGGGCATGAGCGCGAGCGCCGGCGTCGTCACGCCGTTGTCGACGTAGGCCTGGATCTTGTCCCGGCACTCGGCGGGCGAGCCCCACACGATGAGGTCGTCGACGACCTGGTCCGGGATGGCGGCGAGCGCGGCCTTGCGGTCGCCCTCCTTCCACAGGCGCCACATCTCGGCCAGCTGGTCGCCCCGGCCGAGCCACTCGTGGAAGGCCGCGTAGACCGGCACGTTGAGGTAGGCGGCGATGGCGAAGCGAGCCATGCCCCGGACGGTGTCGGCGTCCTCGCTCGGGCACACGAAGATCCGGGCGACGACCTCCTTGGGCGAGCCGTCGCCGGCGCCCTGCACGATCGGGGCCACCGTGCGCACGTCCTCGGCCGAGAGCCAGTTGATGATGGCGCCGTCGCCCTCCCGGCCGGCCAGCTTGAGCATCCCCTCGCGCAGCGCCGCCACGAGGATCGGCACCGGCTGCTCGGGGCGCACCCCGAGCTTGAAGCCCCGCACCCGGAACGTGTCGGTCTCCATGGTGACCTTCTCCCCCGCCAGCGCGGCCCGCAGGAAGCGCACCATGTCGCGGGTGCGCTGGTACGGCTGCTCGAAGGGGATGCCGTTCCAGCCCTCCACGATGACGTTCGAGGAGGTGCCGATGCCGAAGGCGAGCCGGCCGGGCGCGGCGTCGGCCAGGCTGGCCACGGACTGGGCCATGCAGGCGGGTCCGCGGGTGAAGGCGGGGACGATGGCGGTGCCGAGGCGCAGCGACGGCGCCCACACCGACGCGAGGGCCAGGGGCGTGAACGCATCGGCCCCGTTGGCCTCCGACGACCACACGTCGGTGTACCCGAGGTCCTCGAGCTCCACGATCCAGTCCCGCTGGGCGTGGAGGGGGACCCCGTCGAAGGGGATGGTCATGCCGTAGCGCTGCGTCATGCCCCGGATCATGGCGCAGCCCACCCACCCGTGTCGCCTGTCACACCCCACCCCTGCCCCACCCCCACCGCACCCCCACTGCGAACTCGTCGACGAAAAGCAGCAGTTCTGCCGCCGTTCGTGGACGAGTTCGCGTGGTGCCCGGCCAGACGGGCCCGGGGACCCGCACCCACCGCGAACCGGTCGACGAAAAGCAGCAGAACTGCTGCGTTTCGTCGACGAGTTGCGGTCAGCGGGGGGCGAGGGGGCCGACCTCGACGAGGTGGGCGTCGGCGACGGCGCCGGCGGCCAGCTCCAGCCAGGCCACGGTGTGGACGGGCTGGCGGCGGCGCTGGGTGGGTGAGCCGGGGTTCACGAGGAGCAGGTCGACCTCGTCGTCGCGCTCGAGGACCGGGTCGTGGCTGTGGCCGAACACGGCCACCGCCGCGTCGGGGAACCACCGGCGCAGGCGGCGGGCCCGGCCGGCCCGGGCGCCGGAGTCGTGGACCATCGCGACGGGCACGCCGCCGAGGTCCAGCTCGAGGCGCTCCGGCAGCGCCCGCTCGAGACCGCGGTCGTTGTTGCCGAGGACGGCGTGGACGGGGGCCCGCTCCCCCAGCGCCTCGAGCACGGCGGGGTCGACCACGTCGCCGGCGTGCAGGACCACGTCGGCCTCGGCGGCCAGCGCCCACACCTCCGCCGGCATCCGGTCGACGGTGGCGGCCGTCAGGTGCGTGTCGGAGAGGACGAGCGCCCTCACGGCGCCGGCGCGGCGGCCGGCGCCGTGGGGGGCGGGTCCTCCCGCCAGTACCGCACGATCGTGGACTGGCTCGCCGTGGCGAGGAGCGTGCCGTCCTCGGCCCACAGGTGCACGTCGCCGTGCCCGAAGCCGTTCTGGACGGCGTGGATGCGCACGTCGAGCAGGACCCACTCCGTGGGCACGAGCCGACCGATGCGCAGGGTGTTGTCGAGGCTGTTGCCGCCGGCCCGGGCGCCGAGGGCCTGGCCGATGCCGAAGGGCACGTAGTCGCCGAGGATCCCGAGCGTGGCGGCCGACATGTCGAGCACCTCGGGGATGCGGGCCCAGAGAGCCGAGCGACCGCCGGGCATCGGCTCGCCGGGCAGCTCGTCGACCGAGCGGGCGCTGGCCAGGCGCAGGTCGATGCGGCTCGAGATGTAGCCGTCGAGGGCCCAGCGGTGCTGACGGCGGGGGCAGTCCTCGGGGCCGGGGACGTCCGGCCGCTCGACGAACTGGCCGCTGTGCTCGAGGTCGCGGCGGCCGAGGGCGGCGTTGACCGTGAAGATCTCCCGGTCCCGCACGTGGCCGACGACCCGGGCCTGGGACGAGCCGCGACCGGCCACGGCCACCGTCACGTCCAGATCCATGATCTCGCCCGGGCGGGCGTACGACAGGTACTGCGCGGTGGCCCACACGAGGGGGCGCTCCGTCGTGGCCTCGAGCGCCCCGATGGCGGCACCGAGGGCACAGCCGCCGAAGAGGAACTGCCCCTCCGTCGAGATCCCGTCCGTGATGGGCAGCACCCACCGCATCGGGTTGTGGGTGGGCTGGAGCCCGAGCCAGGTCGTCGCGTCCACGGGGCCAGAACCTACCGGCGCCGCGACTGGCCCCCGCCCGCCCGGGGAAGGACTGTCACACCCCATCTGTTGGATGAGATGCATGGCACGTCAGCTCTCCCTCCTCGAAGCGCCCCCCACCTGGCCCCTCAGCCAGGCCACGCGCGAGACGGGTCGCCGCGGCGTCGCGGAGGCCCGCAAGGCCCTCGCGGAGGCCGTGGCGCGGGCGAAGCAGGCCCAGGAGGCCGAGGAGGCCACCCGGAGCGCCCGTCGGCGCCCCAGCCGGCCGGTCCTCGGGCGCGCCGAGCGGCCCACCGTCCGCCTGCACGATGCCGCCTGACCGGCGGCTAGCGTCTCCGCCGTGGGCATCCTGGCCTGGTGCGTGTGCGGCCTCGTCGCCGGTGCCCTGGCCCAGCGGGCCGTCGGCGCCCCGCGGCGCGGCTGCCTCGGCACCGTCGCCATCGGCGTCCTCGGCGCCCTGCTCGGCGGGCTGATCACCCGGCTCGCCACCGGGGACCCCATCTCGACCTTCGACGAGCTCGACCTCGGGTCGATCTTCGTCGCCTTCATCGGCGCCTCCGCGCTGCTCCTCGTGCTGGACGCGGCGAGCGGGCGCCGAGGGCGGCGGGCCCAGCGCCGGCGCTGATCGGCCCGAACGGCGCAGATCCAGCCTGGCCGCGCACGGACGACGGCAGATAGGTTGCCCCCATGACCGAAGTCGTGATCGTGGAAGCAGTCCGCACGCCCATCGGGCGGCGGAACGGGGGGCTGTCGACCGTGCACCCGGTTGACCTGCTGGCGGCGGCCCAGAAGGCCGTCGTGGAGCGCTCGGGCATCGACCCGGCGCTGGTGGGTCAGGTGGTGACGGGCTGCGTCAGCCAGGTCGGTGAGCAGGCGTTCAACCTCGGGCGCACCGCCTGGCTGACCGCCGGCATGCCCATCACCGTGGCCAACACCACCGTGGACGCCCAGTGCGGCTCCTCGCAGCAGGCCACCAACATGGCCACCGCGCTCGTGAAGGGCGGCGTGGTGGACATCGCCATCGCCAGCGGCGTCGAGGTGATGAGCCGCATCCCGATCGGCGCCGGCGGCTCGAAGAACCTCGGCCTCGGCATCCCGATCCCGAAGAGCTACTTCGGCCAGTACGAGATGACCTCGCAGTTCGAGGGCGCCGAGCGCATCGCCGACAAGTGGGGCATCACCCGCGAGGACACCGACAAGTTCGGCCTCGCCTCGCAGCAGAAGGCCGCCGCGGCGTGGGCCGAGGACCGCTTCGGCACCCAGATCGTGCCGGTCGAGGCCCCCGAGCGCGACGAGGAGGGCAACGCCCTCGAGACCACCCGCACCATCTCGAAGGACGAGGGCCTGCGGGACACCACCCTCGAGGCGCTGGCCCAGCTGAAGCCCGTGGCCCGTCCCGACGGCGTCCACACCGCCGGCTCGTCCTCGCAGATCTCCGACGGCGCCGCCGCCGTGCTCATCATGACGGCGGAGAAGGCCGAGGAGCTCGGCCTGAACCCGATCGCCCGGATCGTCGACACCTGCCTCGTGGGCGTGGACCCGGTCCTCATGCTCACCGGCCCGATCGACGCCACGCAGCACCTCTTCGAGCGCACCGGCCTCGGCGTCGACGACATCGACGTCGCCGAGATCAACGAGGCCTTCGCCTCGGTCGTGCTGGCCTGGCAGAAGGAGCTCGGCTTCTCCGACGAGCAGACCAACCCGAACGGCGGCGCGATCGCCCTCGGCCACCCGCTCGGCGGCACCGGCGCCGTCCTCATGACCAAGGCCGTCCACGAGCTGCAGCGCACCGGCGGCCGGTACGGCCTCATCTCGATGTGCTGTGGTGGCGGTCTCGGCACCGGCACCATCGTCGAGCGCCTCTGATCCCGCTGGCGCCGGGCTCGCGGCGGCGCTGACCGCCGTGCCGGCCCGGCGCGCCACCGGACGTCGTCGATCCCCATCCCTGGCCCTGGTCGGGATGGGGATCGTCGCGCTCGGGGCCTGCGGGCTCCTCCCGGACGACCAGGCGACGGCCGACCGCCCCCCTGGCGTCGGCGTCGTCACCCACCCGGTGGACGGGGACACCGTCGACGTCGAGATCGGCGGCGTGGAGGAGCGGGTCCGCCTGATCGGCATCGACACCCCGGAGTCGGTCGCTCCGAACCGGCCGGTCGAGTGCTACGGACCCGAGGCGAAGGCCCGGCTGGCCGAGCTCATCCCGCCGGGCACCGAGGTCCGCCTCGAGCGCGACGTCGAGGCCCGCGACCAGTACGGGCGGCTCCTCGCCTACGTGTTCCGCACCGCCGATGGGCTGCACGTGAACGAGTCGCTGGTCCGAGACGGGTACGCCGAGGCCCGGCGCTACGAGCCCAACGTGGCCCGCCAGGCCGAGCTCGACGCCGCCGAGGTCGAGGCCCGCGCCGCCGACCGGGGCCTGTGGCCCGTCTGCGGCGGCACCAACACCCCGCTGCCCTGACCCCGACGAGGCGCCGCCGAGGTCGCGACAGCCGGTAGCGTCAGCGCCGTGACCTCCGAGGCACCGACCCTGGCCGAGCGGCTCGGCTACGGCCCTGACGACCGCCTGCTGATCATCAACTGCGACGACCTCGGCTCGTGCCACGCCGCCAACATCGGCACGTACGAGGCGCTGCGCGAGGGCGTGGCCACGAGCGCCACCCTGATGGTCCCCTGCCCCTGGTCGCGCGACGCCGCCTCCCGCTACCGCGGCGAGGACGTCGGCGTGCACCTCACGCTCAACGCCGAGCACGAGCGGTACCGGTGGGGCCCGATCACCCACGCCCCGTCCCTCCTCGACGGCGACGGCGGCTTCCCCCGCACCCAGCAGGACGTGTGGGACCACGCCGACCTCGACGAGGTGCGCCGGGAGCTCCGGGCGCAGGTGGAGCGGGCGATCCTGTGGGGCTTCGACGTCAGCCACCTCGACAGCCACATGGGCACCGTCCAGCTGCGGCCCGAGTTCTTCGACGTGTACCTGGACCTCGCCGTGGAGTTCCAGCTGCCGATGCGCCTCTCGGGGCCGTCGAGCGAGCGGGCCATCGGCTTCCCGTTCCGGCGGCTGGCGGCCGAGGAGGGCGTCGTGTTCCCCGACCACTTCGTCGTGGTGCGGGGCGTCGGCTCCCGCCGGACGATCGAGAAGGTCATCACCGAGCTCCGGCCCGGCGTCACCGAGGTGTACGCCCACCCGGCCGTCGACACCCCCGAGCTGCGGGCGCTGGCCGACGACTGGGCGGCCCGGGTCGACGACCACGACCTGCTCGTGAACGACAGCTCGCTGCGGGCGATGCTCGACCGGGCCGGCGTGGTCCGCATCGGCTACCGGCCGCTGCGCGACCTCCAGCAGGCCGGCGGGTGAGCGCGGGGCGCCGCGCCTTCGTCGCCGCCCTCGCCCTGACGGCGCTCGGCGCGGGCTGCGTCGACCCCGATCCGTCGATCAGCGCCGAGGACCTCGACGACGTCGACCTCACCCCCGCCCACACGATCACGGTGGACGAGGACGGCTTCGACCCCGCGACGCTCGAGATCGACAGCGGCGACGTCGTGCGCCTCGTCAACGCGGGCACGGGCGAGCACTCGTTCACGGCCGCGGAGCGCTTCGACACCGGGCGCATGCGGCCGGGCGAGGACGTGATCCTCGTCCTCGAGGAGCCGGGCGAGATCCCCTACCGGGACCTCGAGTCCGACGCCGTGGGCACCCTCACCGTCCGCCCCGCCCGCTGACCTGCCCCGCCCCCTGAGCCGCCTCGGGCCGGGCGCTAGGGGCGGTCGGTCTCCGCGGCCAGGGCGGCGAGGACGGCCCGGTGGGCGTCGCTCTGGAGGACGGGCTGCAGCGCGAGGTAGACGCCCGTGTCGCCGGCGTACTTCACCTTGCCCCGCATGACGCCGACGACGACGTCGAGCGTGCCGTCCAGCACGGCGAGGGCGTCGGCGTGGGTCTGGGTGAGCGCCACCGGGGCGTCCCCGTCCCCGAGGCCGGCGGCGACGAGGCGTCCGTCCTCGAAGGTGAGGTGGTAGGTCACGTCGCCGCCCGGGGCCTTGAGGACGGTGACGGCGATCGTGCCGCTGGCCCCGGGCTGCTCGGGCAGGTCGGCGGCCAGCTCCCGCCAGCGGTCGAGCCAGGCCTCGGAGAGGTGGGCGACGCCCATCAGCGCACCCCCGCGAACAGGTCGGTCTCGGGGATGGTCGGGTCCGGGATGGGGCCGACGTGGGACTCGGCGAGGATGTAGTCGTCGTAGGGGTGGATCCCCGCCGCGACGTCCCGGGGGAGACCGAACCAGTAGGGCGACTCGGGGTCGATCTGCGTGGCGTGGGCGAGCAGGGCGTCGAAGCGCACGTCGGCGTACCCCGCGATGTCGATCATCGTGGTGATCCGGTGGTCCTGCCACGGCCGCTCGAACCACTCGGGGCTGTACGGCGACTCCAGGCCCAGCTCCAGGAACTTGGCGTGGGTGAGCTCGGTGCGGCGCTTCGACCAGACCGAGTAGTAGGTCTTCGCCACCTGCCAGGGCTCGGCCGTCTCCGCCGTGCCGTCCCCGGACCAGCCGGCGTCCGCGGCGCGGGCCACGGCCGGGTGGGTGATGTCGTGCACCCGGAGGTGGTCGGGGTGCGGGTAGCCCTGCTGCTCGTCCGGGTACGTGATGACGACCTGGGGCCGGGTGCGGCGCAGGATGGCGGCCAGCTTGTCCACGGCCTCGTCGAACGGGGCGTTGGCGAAGGCGTCGGGGTGCTTGTTGGGCGGGGTGTCGGGCATCCCGGAGTCCCGGTAGCCGAGCATCACGACCTCGTCGTACCCGATGATCTCGGCCGCCTTGGCCAGCTCGCCCCGGCGCACCGCGGCCAGGTCCGCCCGCACCTCGGGGCGGTCCATCGCCGGGTTGAGGATGTCGCCCGCCTCGCCGCCCGTGCAGCACACGAGCACCGTGCGGACGCCTTCGGCCTTGTACTTCGCGACCGTGCCGGCCCCCTTCGACGACTCGTCGTCGGGGTGGGCGTGGACGGTCAGGAGGCAGAGGGGCTCGGACATCGGCGCCACGATACCGACGGCCCGCCGAGGGCCGACCGCAGGGCGCCCAGGGGTACCCTCGCGCCGATGGGCGCCGACCGACGCACGAGGCCGCTGCGGGCCGCCGCGCCGTCGGCGGAACCCGGCCCGCCGGCCGCCGAGGCGCCCGCCGAGCATGGCGCGGCGGAAGCGGCCGCCGGCCGCTCGCTCCTGCTCGGGGTGGTCGTCGCGCTCGGCGTGGGCCTCGCCGCCACGGCCATCGCGTTCTCGATCGTGGCCATCCCCGTCTTCTCCCTGGCCTCGACGGAGCCCGGCTCCGGCCTCGACCGCCAGCTCGTGCGGGACGGGCTGTTCCGGGTGGCGCTCCCCTTCGGGCTGCTGAGCGGGCTCGTGATCGGTGTGCTCGTCGGCCTCTGGTACCGCCGGGGCGGCCGACTGCCCACCGACCGCACGCCCCTCGACCTCTGACCGGCGCCGCTCCCCTACGCTCCGCCGCGGTGCCTCTCCTCCCCCGTCGCCTCGTCACCCTCCTGCTCGGGGCCGCGCTCGTCGTCGCGGCGGCGTGCAGCGACGACCCCGACACCGGCGACGAGCGCGCCGATCAGGTCCGCGAGGCTGCGCTGGAGGCCGGGCTCGACGAGCCGGTGGCCGACGTGCTCGCGCTCGCGGCGCGCGGCGCCACGGCGACCTACCAGGTGGCCTACGCCGGCTCGGACGGGGCGAGCATCATCGTGTCCCAGGACCCGCCGAACCGCCGGGTCGACGTGATGACCGGCACCACGGTGGTCGAGAGCCAGGTGCTGCGCGACGGGATCGCCTACCGCTGCGAGCTCCCGGACGGGGGCCTGCCGGGTGACCCCCTGACCTGTCGGCGGGCCCGCGGCGCGGTCCCGCCCACCGGCACGTTCACCGAGGAGGCCCTCGACGCCTTCGTCGGCGCGCTCAGCGCGATGCCCCCGAGCGACCTGCAGGTCGAGGAGCGGGAGATCGCCGGCGTGGACGCCTCGTGCCTCGTCGCCACGGCGGGCACCGGCGACGCAGCGGTCCGCGAGGCGGTGTGCCTCGCCCCCGACGGCGCGCAGCTGCTGCTCGACATGGGTGGCGAGCGCCTCGAGGCCACCGAGCACCGCACGACGGTCCCGAAGGGGACGTTCGACGTGTGATCGCCGGTTCGCCACCATCCGTGGCGGAGCCGGGTAGCCTGCCGGCGCATGGATGAGCCGGAGCAGTGGCGCTGGATCTGGCTGGGGGTGGCGGTGCTCTTCGGAGTGGGTGAGATGGCCACGCCCGGCGCGTTCTTCCTCGCGCCCTTCGCCATCGGCGGCGCGGTCGCCGCCGTGCTCGCCTTCGCCGACGTGGGGCTCCTCCCGCAGTGGGGTGCCTTCGTCGGTGTCTCGGTCGTGGCCTTCCTGGGCTTCCGCCCGCTGGCCAAGCGCCTCGACCAGTCCGGCGGGTCGGAGGGCGTCGGCGCCCGCCGGCTGATCGGCCAGTCCGGGACCGTCCTCGAGGCCGTGGACGGCGAGCTGTCCGGCCTCGTGCGCGTCGGGACGGAGGAGTGGCGGGCCGTCACCTCCGACCGCACCTCCCTGCCCGCCGGCACGGCGATCCGCGTGGTCGACGTCCAGGGCACCCGAGTCATCGTCACCCCTGCCGAGGAGCACCGAGCATGAGCGCGGGCATCATCGTCCTGGCCGTCCTGGCCGTCTTCTTCTTCCTGTACGTCGTCTCCGGCGTCCGCATCGTGCGCCCGTACCAGCGGGGCGTCGTGGAGATGCTCGGCAAGTACAAGGAGACCGTCGACCCCGGCCTGCGGGTGATCGTGCCCTTCGTCCAGACGATCCGCCTCGTCGACATGCGGGAGCAGGTCATCGACGTGCCGCCCCAGGAGGTGATCACGAAGGACAACGTGGTCGTCTCCGTCGACGCCGTCGTGTACTACGAGCCGACCGACCCGCAGCGCCTCATCTACAACGTCGGCAACTTCATCCTCGCCGTCACGAAGCTGGCGCAGACGAACCTGCGGAACCTGATCGGCGACATGCAGCTCGACGAGGCGCTGACCAGCCGGGACACGATCAACATCAACCTCCGCCAGATCCTCGACGAGGCCACGGACAAGTGGGGCGTGCGGGTCGTGCGGGTGGAGATCCAGCGGATCGATCCGCCGCCGGACGTCATGCACTCGATGCACGAGCAGATGAAGGCCGAGCGGACCCGGCGGGCCGTGGTCACCGAGGCCGAGGGCCGGCGCACCGCTGCGGTCACCACCGCCGACGGTGAGCGCCAGGCCGCCGTGCTGGCCGCCGAGGGCGAGAAGCAGCAGCAGATCCTCCGGGCCGAGGGCGAGGCGGCCGCCATCCGGGCCGTCGCCGAGGCCGAGCGCTTCCGGCAGATCACGATCGCCGAGGGCGAGGCCGAGGCCATCCGGACCGTGTACCAGGCCATCCACGACGGCGACCCCGACACCGGCCTGATCACGATCAAGTACCTCGAGGCGCTCCAGGCGATGGCCGACGGCCAGGCCACGAAGATCATCCTCCCCACCGAGCTCTCCGGCCTGGCGGCGACCATCACGGGCGTCACCGAGGCCATGCGCGGCACGGACACCTCGGCGCAGTAGGGGTGGCGGGGCGGTACCGGCGCTGGCTGGGCGCCGCGGCGGCGCTCGGCGCCGGCGCGGCCTGGGTGCGGCGGGCCAAGGGCCCGGGCCGGCCCGACCCCGCCCGTCCCCGCCCCCAGCGGATCCCCGACCCGGACGCCCGCCCGTCCCCCGACGGCACGGGCGTGCGCATCGTGGTCAACCCCTCCTCGGGACCGGCGTGGCGCGAGTCCCCGCTGGACGCGCTGCGCGAGGGGCTGCCGGCGGCCGACGTCCACGAGCTCACGCCCGACGAGGACCTCGTCGAGATCGTCGACCGCCCCACCGACGCGCCCCTCGTGGCGCTGGGGGCCGCCGGCGGCGACGGCACCCTCGGCGCCGTGGCCGTCCTCGCCGCCGAGCGGGACCTGACCTTCGTCGCCGTGCCCGCCGGGACCCTGAACCACCTGGCCCGGGATCTCGGGCTCGACACCGCGGAGGACGCGATCGCGGCCGTCCGGGCCGGCACCGCGGTGCACATGGACCTCGGCACCGTGGGCGACCGCTGCTTCGTCAACACCCTCACGCTCGGCGGGTACTCGACGATCGTCGACCGGCGGGAGCAGCTCGAGGGGATCATCGGCAAGTGGCCCGCCCTCGTCGTGGCCCTCGCCTGGGAGCTCCCCCGCATGCGGCCGCTCCACGTCGAGATCGACGGGGAGCCGATGCGGGTGTGGCTGGCCTGGATCGGCAACTGCCGGTACGAGCCCGACGGGTTCGCGCCGTCGTGGCGCACGAGCCTCGACGACGGGCTGCTCGACATCCGCCTCGTGCACGGCCGGGAGCGGCGGTCCCGCACCCGCCTCGTCCTCGCCGCGCTGGCCGGGCGGCTGGACCGGTGCTCGGTCTACGAGGAGCGCACCGCGACGGCCCTGTCGATCCGGTCCCACCACGGCCCGCTGCGGCTGGCGGCCGACGGCGAGACCTTCGACGCGCCAGCGTCGATCGAGGTGGCCAAGCGCCCGCGGGCGCTCCTCGTCGCCGTCCCCCCGCTCACGTCGCCGTCCCGCTGACGCCGCCGCCGGTCCGACGGTCGCGGCGACGCCGGGGGCGGCGGGCCTACGCCGGCGCGGGGCGCAGCGGCTTCAGGCGGTGCTCGCCGGTGTCCTCGTCCTCGCGGAGGCGCCAGCCGCACATCTCGGCCAGGCGGGCGTGGCCCTCGGCGGGACCGGACGCGATGAGCTCGTCGCCCGGCTGCAGGCGCACGTGCCCGCGGGGCCGGTACAGGTAGCGACCGCCCCGGCGGACGGCGAGGAGGTGGAACCCGGGCTCGATGTCGAGCTGGAGCTCGGCCAGGGAGCGCCCGTCGGCCTCGGAGCCGTGGTCGACCGGCACGCGGACGACGACCTCGTCGGAGTCGCCGAGCGCGATCGACAGGATCGGGTGCAGCTCCTCCTTCTCCTCGATGAGCCACACCATCTGCTGGGCGGAGTCGCCGAGGTCCTCGGCGGCCTGGGAGAGGTGCAGGAGCCCCCGCAGCGGCGCAGGGTCGATGCGGTCGCCGCCGGCCCGCAGGACCCAGAGCTCGAGGCGGTCCTTCATCTCGTCGAGGCGATCCTCCAGCTGGCGGACCTCGGCGGCGAGGCCGTGGTCCCGGAGGACGAGGGCCGAGTAGGCCAGGCCCACCGCCGCCTCGGAGAGGTTCTTCATCTCGACGAGCACGTCGATGGCCCGGTCGAGGTCGGTGAGGAAGCCGTCCTCGGGCGGGGCGGGCGGCTCCCAGTACGGGGCGGCGGCCAGCTCCCGCAGCCGGGGGATGCCGGCCGGCGAGCCCCGGAGGAAGATCACGTCGCCGGGGAGGCAGATGATCTCGCCGTCGATCTCGGTGATCCAGTCCCGGTCCCGGCGGATGGCCACGACCCGCATGCCGGTCTGCACCGGCAGCTCCAGGGCAGCGAGGGGCCGGCGGGCCAGGTGGCTCCCCTCCCGGATGCGGACCCGGTGGGACACCTCCTCGGCGTTCGAGAGGTCGGCCACGAGCTCCCGGGGGATGCCGAGCCGGTGGGTCACGATGCGGGCGATGTCGACGGCGGCGTTGCCGATCCGCTCGATCGAGGAGATGACCTGGAGGACCGAGGCCATGGCCTCCGCCTCCTTCGGGTGCCGGGCGGCGAGCACCGAGACGGCCCGCATCTCGTGCACGAGGTCGGACATGCGGTCCTCGAGCTCGTCCACCTCCTCGGCCATGTCGGGGTCGCCGAAGTAGAGGGCGGCGTAGGCCAGGTCGACCATCAGCTCGCTGAGGTCCTTCGACTCGGCGAGCATGGCCCGGAGGTTGCGGGGTCTGGGATCCATGGCGGTGTCCCCCCGCAGGATAGGCGTCGGCCCGCGGCGCTGCGCGCCGCGCGGGGTCCGGTGGTCCAGACTGGCGGTGATGGGCCGCCTCTCCCGCTCCGTCGCCGCCGTGGGCCTCGCCGGCCTCCTCGTCGGCGGGTGCTCCCGCTCCGACGGCCGGGAGCTGCCGCCGCCCCGGCCGGACCAGACGCTGCCGCCCGCCACCACCTCGACGCTGGCCCCGTCGCTCGAGGGGATGTCCGTCGCCGTGCCGGGCGTATCAGCCGACGGGTTCCTGCCCACGGAGCACCTCTGCACCGGCGCGGCTGCCTCCCCGGCGGTCGCCCTGGGCGGGCTGCCGGCCGATGCGGCGGACGTGGTGATCGTCGTGCGGGACGACGTGAGCACCGAGCCCATCTGGGTGGTCACCGGGATCGACCCGCTCGTCTCGAGCTTCGGCCCCGGGGGCGTGCCGGAGGGCGCGCGGGAGTGGCCGGTCGGCGCCGAGGGCCTCCCCGGCTGGGAGGCGCCGTGCCCGACCCCGGGCGAGCAGCGCGCCTACACGCTGCGCGCGCTCGCGCTGCCCGAGCGGCTGGAGCCCGACGACGCGGCGAGCGGGGCCGAGGTGGCCGCGCAGGCCGAGGAGCGGGCCAGCGCGCAGGCCGACGTCACGGTGCGGGCGACCGTCCCGAGCGCCGGCGGCTGACCCGCCGGATCAGTCCGGGTCAGTCCTTCGGCTCGTCGTCGGCGACGACGTCGACCTCGATGGCCTCGGCCTCCGCCTCGGCGACGGCCTCCTCCTCGGCCGCGAGGGCCTCCTCGTCCTCGAGGACGTCCTCGCCGAGCTCCTCAGCGTCGACCTCGTCGAGATCGATGACGTCGTCCCCGCCGGCGGGCCGGTTCACCAGCGCCTCGGCCATCTCGGCCTTGCGGATCTGGAACATCGCGATGCCGATGCCGAGCAGGACCGGGATGAACAGGATCATGAAGTTCATCGACAGGATGGCCCCGAACAGGGTGGCGTAGAGCGCCCGGTTCACGACCCTGCTGCCAGCCCGGCGGCGCACGGCCCAGAAGGCGATGCCGGCGCCGATGACCGGCAGGAAGATGGCTAGCGACCAGGGCATGAGCGCGACGGCCATGGACTTCTCGTCCCGGCCGGGCGTCCACTCCTCGACGGCCTCGGCGATGCCGGCGGCGTCGAGCGACGGGTCAGCGGTGGCCGCGTCGATGGCGCTCGTCGTCCAGTCGGCCAGGAGCGTGTACGAGCTGTAGAGGTCGCCGTCGCGGTCGACCGGCGTCTTCAGGACGAAGAAGCTGAGGATGACGACGGCGACGGCGGCGATGAGCGCCGACATGGCGGCCCGGTATCCCGGCGGCTGCATGGCCCGAGCCTCCTGGAGCGCGGCGCGAGCCGACGTGGGCCGCCGCTTCTCCCCGCTGCTGCTCGCGGCTGCGGCGGCCTCGCCCCGAGCCGCCGCTCGGCGCGCCTCCAGCGCGGCGCGGCGCTGCCGGTTGCGGGCGGCGCGCTTGTCCTTCGACGGCTGAGCGGGCGACATGGCCCCCACGCTAAGAGGTGAGGGGCCGCCGCCGGAAGTCTCACAGTCGGGTCGACGAGTATGGCCCTGCGGCACGGGCGCGCACGCACCCCTCATCCCCATGCCACCCGGCCGCGCGACACTGCCGCAATGGAGCTGACCTCTCGCACGGCCAGCGTCGCCGTCTCCGAGCAGCAACTGCGCCGGCTCCACTTGCGGCCGTGGTGGAACTGGCCTCTCGCGAGGCCAGCGACATCTCGTGTTCGCAACGACACAGAAGGGACTGCCGCGCGACGTCCCGGGGCGTGGTGTAGGAGGGCGAGGGTCCACCGTCCCCGGCGTCCCACAGCCGCAATGGAGCTGGCCTCTCGCGAGGCCAGCGACGGTGGCAGCCCCGAGTGGCACGACTGGGTCAACAGGCCGCAATGGAGCTGGCCTCTCGCGAGGCCAGCGACCCGTGTCCTGGCACCACACCCACCCCCGGGTGAACCCGCCGCAATGGAGCTGGCCTCTCGCGAGGCCAGCGACCCAACGGGCCTGGGACGGTCAACCACGGCGAGGGCATGCCGCAATGGCGCTGGCCTCTCGCGAGGCCAGCGACGGGTCACTGGTGATGACCCCTCGGCGGCCGTCCCACTCGCCGCAATGGAGCTGGCCTCTCGCGAGGCCAGCGACCCCCCACCCGTCGGTGACCGGCTCCCCGTCGTCGTACACGCCGCAATGGAGCTGGCCTCTCGCGAGGCCAGCGACCCTGCGAGCATCTCGACCCACTCGGCGTCAAGATCGCAGCCGCAATGGAGCTGGCCTCTCGCGAGGCCAGCGACGAGCCTCTGCCGGCGGCGGTCGTGCAGCAGATCCGAGAGCCGCAATGGAGCTGGCCTCTCGCGAGGCCAGCGACTTCTTCGGCTTGGGCGGCTCGGCGGCACGGGACTCCGCCGCAATGGAGCTGGCCTCTCGCGAGGCCAGCGACCAGCGCAAACGTCGGGTCGGTCGTTCAACGTGTCGAAGCCGCAATGGAGCTGGCCTCTCGCGAGGCCAGCGACCGGGTCGAACGGGGCTCGAGGGTCCGTCGCCATGGTCCAGAGGCCGCAATGGAGCTGGCCTCTCGCGAGGCCAGCGACACACGCGTACGGGGAGGGCCCTAGCGCCCGGGCTGTCCAGGCCGCAATGGAGCTGGCCTCTCGCGAGGCCAGCGACCGATGCGACCCACGTACTCCTCGGCAGCGCCAGCCGCCTTGCCGCAATGGAGCTGGCCTCTCGCGAGGCCAGCGACTGCGGAAGCGTCACGGTGCATGACCGCGGTGTTCAGGCCGCAATGGAGCTGGCCTCTCGCGAGGCCAGCGACGACGCCTTCTCCTACGGCCTCGCCCGGAATCTCGACATCGAGCCGCAATGGAGCTGGCCTCTCGCGAGGCCAGCGACCTCGCAGTCGAGCCGTCCCACGGGGCGGCTCCTGCGCGTGCCGCAATGGAGCTGGCCTCTCGCGAGGCCAGCGACCCGGGCCTGTGGGTCGACATCGACATCGCCGGCCCCAACCAGCCGCAATGGAGCTGGCCTCTCGCGAGGCCAGCGACCACCAACGGTCGATCTTCGCTTTCGGATCACCTGACCCGCCGCAATGGAGCTGGCCTCTCGCGAGGCCAGCGACATCTGCCGGTTCCTTGGGTGGGGTGCGGACCGGGTGGCCGCAATGGAGCTGGCCTCTCGCGAGGCCAGCGACTCCGCACCGTCGTCGTCCTGGTCGCCAGGCAGAACGGGCCGCAATGGAGCTGGCCTCTCGCGAGGCCAGCGACGCCTTCACGCCGGCGCCGTAGCCGACCTCGGCGGCGACGCCGCAATGGAGCTGGCCTCTCGCGAGGCCAGCGACTGTACGCCTCGCAGTTCCGGGCTGTCGGCCGTTCCAGGCCGCAATGGAGCTGGCCTCTCGCGAGGCCAGCGACCTGATCACCGCGGTGCCAACCGGGTAACGGCCCGCCGTGCCGCAATGGAGCTGGCCTCTCGCGAGGCCAGCGACACCTGCCGGAAGTCGAGGCCGTCGGGGTCCCATCCGTAGCCGCAATGGAGCTGGCCTCTCGCGAGGCCAGCGACTTGGGATCCCGGGGGCCGCCGTCAGGGTTTCCTCTGCCGCAATGGAGCTGGCCTCTCGCGAGGCCAGCGACGCTTGTCGACCTCGAGCTCCTGGTCGAGCGACGTCATGCCGCAATGGAGCTGGCCTCTCGCGAGGCCAGCGACCACCGGCCGAGCAGAAGCCGTGAGTCGGGTACTCACCGGCCGCAATGGAGCTGGCCTCTCGCGAGGCCAGCGACACATCTGTGACGACGAAACCATGTCGATGGTGTCTGCGCCGCAATGGAGCTGGCCTCTCGCGAGGCCAGCGACTTCCCGGCACCGGCGTGCATCTGGTTCGTGATCTCCGCGCCGCAATGGAGCTGGCCTCTCGCGAGGCCAGCGACTTCGGATGAGACGGCTTCGCCTTCCGGGCGTTGACCGCGCCGCAATGGAGCTGGCCTCTCGCGAGGCCAGCGACCGAGCCGGCTTCGAGCCGCACTTCCACCTGGTTGCGGCCGCAATGGAGCTGGCCTCTCGCGAGGCCAGCGACCGGCAGGACACGCCGGACGATCAGCAGCCGCTTCGCCCGGCCGCAATGGAGCTGGCCTCTCGCGAGGCCAGCGACGGGGCGGGGGGTCACAACGGTCCACAGGACCCTCTACCGCCGCAATGGAGCTGGCCTCTCGCGAGGCCAGCGACAGCCGCCGTGGACGATGAACGTGGAGGTGTTGTGCGGAGCCGCAATGGAGCTGGCCTCTCGCGAGGCCAGCGACGCCGCCCGGACGCTCACCAGCCAGATCGGCGGGCTGCTGCCGCAATGGAGCTGGCCTCTCGCGAGGCCAGCGACCTCATCAGCGATGTGGATCAGGGTGCGACGATGCAGTGGCCGCAATGGAGCTGGCCTCTCGCGAGGCCAGCGACGCATCAGGCGGCCATCCCCCCAGGACGGTGCGACGATGCCGCAATGGAGCTGGCCTCTCGCGAGGCCAGCGACGCATCAGGCGGCCATCCCCCCAGGACGGTGCGACGATGCCGCAATGGAGCTGGCCTCTCGCGAGGCCAGCGACCTGCCGGTCCGGTCAGTCCGAGCTGTCCGTCACCACACGGCCGCAATGGAGCTGGCCTCTCGCGAGGCCAGCGACTCGACATCAGCGAAGCACTGAAGCCCTGGACGTACGCAGCCGCAATGGAGCTGGCCTCTCGCGAGGCCAGCGACCATTCTGCGCGGGGGGGGGTGGTCGGTGGGGGCGTCGTCGCCGCAATGGAGCTGGCCTCTCGCGAGGCCAGCGACCCGGGTCGCACACGAAGTAGGCGGTGGCAAGCCCCGTCGCCGCAATGGAGCTGGCCTCTCGCGAGGCCAGCGACCTGCTCGGACGGGTTCCATGAGGAGGCCGACGGTGGCTGGCCGCAATGGAGCTGGCCTCTCGCGAGGCCAGCGACGCCTTGACGACCGTCCCGATCGTCAGAACCGCATCCTGCCGCAATGGAGCTGGCCTCTCGCGAGGCCAGCGACCGCGTCACCAATGATCACGTCCTCGTCCTCGTTCTCCTCGCCGCAATGGAGCTGGCCTCTCGCGAGGCCAGCGACCAGGGCTCGGTGGCGATGACCTGCACGGCGCCGGTGTTGCCGCAATGGAGCTGGCCTCTCGCGAGGCCAGCGACGGCTCAAGAAGATTACCCCCTGTGACCAGGGAGGATGAGCCAGATAGCGAGCGGTACCGAGTGGCAAGTCCGAACAGTGCCGTGTCAGTTGTCAAGTGGCGTTGCGATGTGCTCTGACCTGGGTGCGAGCGCTCCCCGTACTCGACGCGGCTACTCGACCTCTCGCCCTACACGATCAAGGGACCATCATTTGGAAGGTGTATGCGCCGCCCCATCGCCTCGATCGTTGGCCCTCTCCCCGCTGCCCCAAGATCGATGAACACCACGCTGTCCTGGCGCTGGTTTATCGCATCACGAAGCTCTGACTTGAGCAACACACGCTCCACGCTGGTGAGGTCGCAGAGGAAGACGGAGTACTGCAAGCGTTCCCCATGGCTGCGAACGATGTCGCGCACGCGACGCAACCGCACTTCGTCGCTGATGTCGTATGCCACCAACCATCGTCGACGCACACTCACCGCGTCACCACTGGCACGTACTCCGGGGTCTCCCCAAGCAGGTGTGCGGCGAGTAGTCGACACTGGATCTCCAGAATGCGGCGATACGAGGCCCGGTACCCAAACAGCGGATGTCGTAACTCGCTCGCCATACGCCGTTCGTAAGCAGCGAGGACAGCCTTGCGGCCGGATGAAGTGAGGGTCACACCCCCGGCTCGAACGAGGAAGTCACCTCGCGAGACCTCACCGTTGTTGATGAGGTTGATCACAACCGATTCAGCGATGAGAGGACGGAACTCCTCAGCTAGATCCAGCGCCAATGCGGGGCGGCCGAAACGTGGCCGATGGTAGAAGCCAAGGTAGGGGTCGAACCCGACGGCGTGCGCGACGACCGTGAGTTCCTTCGCCAGTAGCCCATAGACATAGCTGAGCAGGCAGTTGACCGGATCCGGGGGCGGACGGCGCCTGCGTCCGTCGAAGGTGAACCCGCTCCCCGGCAACCTCTTGTCATCACGAATCATGCTTGTGAATGCACCGAAGTAGAGGCGGGCAGCCGTCCCCTCGATACCAAGGAGGGACGCAACGCTTGGCGCAGCCGCCGCTTGATCCGCGAGACGCTTCAACGCGTCGAGAACGGATTGCGGGCGCCTTCGCGCGTTCCGGCGGAGGAGAGTTCGGGAGTTGAGGATCTTCCCGCGTATGACCTGCTGGGCGATCGAGAGCCCACCCTCGTCGGCGACGAGAGCCTGACGGCGGCGGAGCTCGACGTTGCGCCCTGGAAGCCCTGTACCCAGCCCAGCGAACCAGCCACCGAAGGAGAACCAGCAGACTGGGATCTCGCGGGCGAAGAGCTCGCGCATAACCTGTGCACTCACCTGGACGTTCCCGTAGAGGCAGAGCTGGGACACGTCGATCACCCTCACCGAGGCAAGACGCTCACGCTCTTTGGTGACCTCGATCCGACCACGGTCCTTTCCCACGTGGGCGCCCTGCTCGGTCACGTACAAGGGCCTTGCCGCGTCGCGACGGGGGATGAGCCGCCGAGGCGGAGCCGCGGCCCGCTCGGCGAGGCTGTTCACCTCGTCAGGTAAGCAGATCCCGACCAGCGAGCAGCGCGGACACTTCTTGCTGTCTACCAATGGCGGAGGAGCTGCCGGCGACGCCGCCACCGATCGCATCTCGCGCAACAGATCTCGAGTTCGAGCTTCGAGTGCTTCGCCGAAGTCGACCCGCACGCGCTCCCGCGCCTCGGCAAAGTAGAGAGCACCGTGGTCGCAGCGGTAGCCATGCTCCCGCAGGAGGAGTCCCTGAACGCACAGTTGGACACGCTCGGGCTCCCAGGCACGCTCGGGAATGTCTGGAGGCGACCCTCGCTTAGTGTCGACGGGAACAACCGTTCCGCCCGTGCTCCCCTCTAGCAGGTCGATCTTGGCAACTGCACCAAGCGTGGTAGACGAGAGCATGATCGACCGAGCGCGCTTCAGCTCGCCCTCCCCCGGCATTGGCACCGCCCCGCCCGGCTCATCAACGGACCGGTGGGCCCAGCGCCCTTCGACCGTGTCGGCGTTGTCAGCGAACTGAGCGTGAACCCACTCGAGGTAGAACAGCCGCTTGCAGTACGCGAACTCGTTGACCATGCGGGCAGGGATGAGCTCGGGTACCTCCTCGACGGGCTCGCTCATCAACACGCCCCCCCTCAGACCACGGGCATGAACAGACCGAGCCCGAAGTGGCTCAGTGCCCCGAGCGCCAGCGGACCGTGGATGGGCTCCTCGAAGGTGAGCTGCAGGCCTGCGGCCCGCCGGTGGAGGTCACGGGTCTCGGCAAGCCGGTAGGTCCGGTAACGAAGCCACGGGCCAGGGATCCGCTCGATCAACGGGACCTGCTCGATGCCCCGCCACCTCAGCTCCTCGAGGACCGAGCGCTCTACGCGCTCGTCGAAGGTCGTGCGCCGGTAGAACCTTCCCGGACTGAACGGGGTGACCGACCGCCACACCAGGCTGGGGCCGGCGAGCTCCGGCACCGTCTCGTGGAGCAGACCCCATCCTTCGAGCGCAAGCGCGACCATCTGGTTGTTGCCCTCGTCGTACCAGCGGAGGTGCCTGATTCCAGCGATGCGCTCAGCCACGCGGTGACCCTCGTCATCGTCGGGGATCCCATGTGGCACCCACAGGACCAGCGTGTCGATGCGTTGTTCGTCGTGCAGCCCGACGCCAAACCAATGCGCGTGCTGGTGCTGATCCTCCGACGCCAGCTTCGTGCCATCGTCGGCCTTGCCCGTGAGGTACCAGGGCGATGGATCCTTCTCGGGTCCGCCGTTCCTTGCGAGCGCCGCCCGGCGGAGAGCGTCAGCGAGCGCGACGGCGCGAAAGCGGTTCGGCAGCGCTGCGCTCGCGACTGACCAGCGCATCGCAGTCATCCGTCCGACGTGTCGTACAGCCTGGGAGGACGCCTCGCGAGATGCCCTCTCGACTCGGTAAAGCACGCGCTCCGCACCGGGCGGATCGACGCGGCGCAGCACTGTACGGAGGTACCCCGTGGTCACCGTCAGCTCGGCCTCCACCACGGGTCGCTGCGGCGCGAGCAGGGCAACCGAGCCGCCAACCGGCTCGCGAGCCGGCTGCTTGAGGGGCGCACAGGGGGCCAGGCCGGTGACATCGACGTCGTCCACGACCTCGGCATCGCAGATCGACTCGGCTCGACCCAGGTAGGTGAGCTGGCTAGCTAGCGCAACAAGCGCCTCCCGGTGACCGTCCGACAGGCCGACCTCCCACCGGGCGACCACCTCGGCCTTCGGCGAGACCGCGACGAACGCATCGATCAGCTTCGTCGGTTTGATCTGACCGTTCGAGAGACCGGGGTTCGGGACGAAGTGCCTGGTGTGGCCGAGTGCGTAGGCCGGGAGATAGTACGTGGGTGGCTCTGCGAGCGCATCGAGGAGGCCGACGACCGTCTCCGGGTCGAGTTGGCGACACCGGGTTCGCCACGTGGCGTAGAGCGCCCGAGTGATCCGCCATGGCGATGGTGGCCACTCGACGCCGCCCTCGTTGACGTTCTGACCCCAGGGCGTCGCGTGGTACCGGCCGAGCGGGAAACGGAGCCGCAGAAAGGTCGGCACCGCGCTTACGCCTCCTCGGACGATTCGGCCTTGCCCTTCTTGCGCTTCGCCGGCGACCACACGAGCTCGATGGGCTCGCCGTCGCCGAGCTCGTCCCGGCACGCATCGATCGCGGTCCGCAGCTCTGCCTCCAGATCGGCGCGGCTGGGGAGCACCTCGCCCGACCGATCCACGAGGTCGCCGTCGTCGAGGCGCTCGAGGTCACAGGCCGTGCGCAAGCGCATCGGCTCATCCACCAGCGAACGAATCTCCCACCGGGCGATCGTGTCCAGAAGGTCGGTGGCAGGCTCCGACAGCCCGAAGGAACGGAGCTGGGCACGGTCGATCACGAAGGACGCCACGATCGACCGAGCCGTCCACTCCGTTCGATGGAACGGGACCATCCCGAAGCCTTCTCGAGAACCTGCCCCCTCCGAGGACCGCGGGCTGACGTGATCCTTCTTCACCCCACCCGAGACAGCCTCCCGAACGTCGGCGGCTTCGATCTCAGCCATGAGCGCACGGGTGACCTTGGGCTGCGTGGGCCAAGACTTCTCGGCGAAGAAGACCCCGTGCACCAGCGACAGCGGATCGATGCGGAAGAGCGCCTGAGCGATGGTTCGCAGGTCGTCGGGCTGACCCTCGGTGAGGCTGAGCCGCTCCTTGAGGTGCTCACCAAAGGGTCGGCCATCGGCGTCGAGCGCCTCCTTGATGTACGGCGACGCAAGGCGGTGGGCCTCGAGGCGGCTGGCGGTGAGGAACTGCCCTTCCTTCACCACGCGCACGTAGGGCAGGCCTGCCAGCGCGTCGACCGGGCGGTTCTCGTGAGCATCCCAGCCCACGGCCTCGAGCCGGTTCGCCATCGACTGAGCTGACTCGAGCAGAAGGCACTGCTCCCAGCCCTCGTCAGTCCCCGCCTTCGGCCGTTGGAAGGTGGCCGCCCCGATGTCCGGGAAGCCGGTCGGCTGGAAGCGGCTCCCGTTGACCGGGGCCAGTGCGACCTGGAGCAGGAATCGCTTGGTGTCGTTCATTCGTCCTCCTTGACAGTTCCGAGATCGGTGGTGGGACAGAGGCGCCGAAGTGCTGCCATCACGGCGCCGCGGTGAACAGGGACCAGGAGCGCCGCAGCGAGGCGGGGCCCCATCCCTGGCACGACCGGGATGGTCCGCGGCGCCGGGTTGAGGCCAGAGAGGCGCAGGCGGTGCAATGCATCCTGGAGGACCTCTGACGCGCGGTCTGCCCGCAGCAGCTCGGCCCAGCTCGGTGGCACTCTCAGAGCGAGCTCCGTGCCGGAATCCCGTTCGGCATCACCGCCGCGGTGCACCGTGATGGGACGCCGCTGACCGAACGGCAGCAGCACCGCGACTGCCGGATGCAGCAACGCAGGGGCCGCTGGCAATGCAGCGGGAGCGAGCACGTCGTGGCCTGTGCGTCGCCAGTCAAGGAGTACGAGCCCGTGCACGAGTCGACGCAGCCGCGCCAGGTCGAGCTTCTCACGCACCAGCTGGTCGAGGTGCCCGAGCTCGGCCAGGACCGCATGGTCGAAGCGCACTGGGCGGCCCGCGACGTCCTCGCCTCGTCGTTGCTCGATCCCCCGGACTCGGCGCACGAGAACGTCAGCGAGGACCGACGAGATCGGACGTCGAGTGACACCCGGGACCAGCGGGTCCCGGGCCCACGAGTCCGACCATGCGGACCGTGCGATCGGGCGGAGGGTGCTCGCCATCGCTGCGTCCTGAGGCGCGGGCTGGTCGCCCTCAATGCGGTCGCGACTCGACGCGAACGCGACGGCGAGGCGCAGCTCGGTCGAACGATCATCAATCGCCTGCAGCCAGGTGGACGCGTCGAGCTCTCGCACCGGCATCGGTGGACGTCGCTCGTTGGGCAGTCGCACAACCAACCGCTCGAGCTCGGCGAGCTCGACGAGCACGTCTTGGAGCGCCCGTTGCCGACTGTTTCGATCAGGCGCAGCGGCCGCCCGAAACTGTGCCTCCGAGAGCCGGCGATGAGCCGACGCGGCGGCAGCCGGGAGCTGGGGAGTCAGCTGCGTGAGCCACCGATCCACCGTCTTGAGGATGTCGACCTCGGGTCGTGCCCCGACCACCACCGTGCCGAGCGGAACCGACAGGTACGAGCGACCGTTGCGCCGCAAGAGCCCGTGACGTGCGAACCGATCGATCCCCCGGTCCACGGCCAGCGTGGCTGCAGCCTTCGCGAGGTCGAGTCCTGTTCGAGCTGAGCGCCCATCCCACCGGGCGCGTCCCTCGCCGAAGAGTCGCTCGATCTCGGTCAGACCTGTCGGCTGGCTCCAGACCGGGCACCAGACCTCGCCGCGGGCAGCCTCGGCGTCGGCTGCCGTCCCGTACCCGATGGGAGACGGCTCGACGCAGAAGGGCATCGCTGCCTTCGGCGGCAGCGATGCGCCGAGGCGGCGAGCTGCGCCACTCGCGAACAGCATCGATCCTTCGACGAGCAGCACGAAGTCCCAGGGATTGACGAGCCAGCTGTCCTGACCGACCGATGCCACGGCGGCGGACTCGCCGCTTCCCGGCGCGAACTGGCCGACCGAGACCTCATCGAGCGGGCCCGGATCCTCGCCGAAGAGCGCCCCGCGGAGCAGCACCCGCGGATCGGCCCTCCCGCGCCTACGCGGCTGCAGGAGCAGCTCGGCCAGCCGCTGCATGAAGTTGTTCGAGAAGTCGAGCCGGCCGTCGTTCCCGCCCGTGCCCAGCAGAGGGGGGAACGCGAGTCGATCGTCGAGGAGCACGACGGCTGCGTCGATCCACCGGAGTGCCTCGTCGGGGAGCTCGGCGCGGCACAGCGCAATCAGGGTGCGCTTCTCGTCCTTGCTCCCCGTGCAGCGGGGATCCGCGACGAGCCGCCGGCCGACGCTGATCGTGTCCCGGTAGAGCTGGAAGCGCTGATCGTCGCTCGCCTCGATCGCCGCGATCCCTGCCTGCTGATCCTTTGGGTGGAAGCCGCTGCCCCCGTTCCACGGAGAGATGACCGGCGTGGGCCGGTACTCGTCGAGGAAGAACGCGACGAGCTCGTCCTCACCCAGCCGGGTGTCAAGGACGAACTGGTCGCCATGCCATCGTCCACGGGCGTCCGGGTCGGCCTGGCTCGCCACAAGACGCAGAACGCCGAGAGCTTTGAGGTAGCCGGCGATCGGGGTGGTTCGGCAACCGCGCAGCTCGATGACGCTCACCCCGCCACCTCCTGGCCATCGGCCCGCGCGCTGGCCCGCCAGTCGGCGACGCGCACGACCGCTTCGAGGAACGCCAGCCGGAAGGGGCCCAGGTCCTCACGGTCGCGAAGCGCGGTCATGCGCCTCCCCCAGGAGGGTCGATCGCCCCCACCACCGAGCTCCATCAGCGTCAGGTCCATTCGAGAGGCGGGTAGGACGCCTCCTGGGATCTCCACCGGGCCGATCTCCTCGCCGTGCTGCACGCCGAGAACCTGGCGGGGCTCCATGAGCTGCTCGTCGGGCAGGGAGCGCAGGCCGAGCCGAACTCGACCGTGGTGGGCAGCGACGAGGTACACGATGAGATCTCGCTCCTCTTCCTCGGCGATCACCGCGCCGCCCGCGTCCAAGAGCGCCAGCGCGGAGACGAGCTCGTGACGAAAGCCCCTCCGCGCGTGTCGGCTGCGCCGAGTTCCCGCCGACTTGGCCCAGGGGCGACCCGCCGCGTCGGCCGCCTTCTGCTCGTCGTCGTTGGCGACGGTCCCAGCCAGCGTCTCCACGAAGACGGGATGCGCCTTGCCGATGTCGTGGAGCATGCCAGCCAGGAGCGCAGCCCGCCGTTGGCCGGCCGTGAGCCCGCCCGGCGCCAGCACCTTGTCGAGCGCCTTCACCTCGGCCTCGACGTCGGCCAGGTGGTCGACGAGGCCGAGCCAGCGCTTTCGCCCCACGCTCGCGGGGTCGTCCTCGACGGCGAGGTCCTCACCGACCTCGGCAGGTGGGGGCTCGACCGTGACCGTCAACGGCGGCACCTCGCTCTTGATCGAGCGCGACCAGCCCCGCTCAGGGTCGTAGCCCCCGGCAGCGCGCTCCGCGAGGAGGACTTGGCCGGGCACGAGGTCCCGGGCGCGGGCACGGATCCACGAGCCCCTCAGATGGTCATAGCGGAAGATCGAGCCGGGCCCCTTGCCGTCGTTGAGCTCTTTGATCCACTGCCGAGCCTCCGCGATGGGAACCGGGCAGCGCTCGTCCCGGGCCGGCAGCGGGTGCTCTGCAGCCGGCGCGCCGGCGGGCAGGTCATCCCAGGCAACGGCGAGCTCGCGATCGTCGGCATCGCGGATGAAGCGTGCGATGTCGATGTCGGTGCCCGTGAGGTCCGGCAGCGTGTCGAACAGCTCGACGAGATCGCGCCGGCGGAGCACCGGGTGGACGGCAGGGATCTCCACCGGCCGGTCGACCGCGAGCCGCTCAGTCGTCACGCGCTGGCCCTCAAAGGCTCGCAAGAGCTCGATGCCCGCCGCGACATCCGCGTCCGCATAGGGAGCGGCGCCCTTTGGGACGAGCCACAGGAGGCGGGAGGTCTCATTGTGCTCGCCATCCCGATTGCACCGTCCCGCCCGCTGGACGATCGACGAGGGCGGTGCCGCCTCCGTGACGAGTACGCGTGAGGTGATGTCAACGCCGGCCTCGAGCACCTGAGTGGTCACGACGATGCATCCGAGCGCGTCGGGGTCCTTCAGTGCCTTCCGCAGCGCTTCCTGGCGATCCGGCGGCCGGAACCGCGAATGGACGAGAACCACGGGAACGTCCGTGAGCCTGGTGATCTCGCGGTAGAGATCTTGGGCTCGCTGGACGGTGTTCAGGGCCACGATGGTTCTCGTGCCGGGGACGTGCGCCTCCCTGACCGACCGAGCGAGCGTCCGCAGGTCGCCGGGCTTGACCGCAAGCTCCTCGACCTGCCGCAGAGCGCCGAGCCGCGTCGCGAGTGGCCCGGTGCGGTCCTCAGGGTGAACGGCGATCTGGGAGCCGATGCTCGGGAGGTCGATCGTGCGCAGGGCCTCTTCATCGATGGTGGCAGACATCCACGTGGAGGTACATGGGAGGGCCGAGCCGACCTTGCGGCGGAGGCCCTCGAGCTGGCGTGACGTGGGGAGGGCCGGGCCCATGAGCTGGACCTCGTCGAACACCCAGGCACAGTCCGAGTGCAGGAGGCCGAAGTCGACCGGCCAGACGTAGCGGCCATCGCCGTACCCGCGGTTGAGCGCCCTGGACAGGAGCATGTCCTGGGTCCCCACGAGAATCGTCTCGCGCTCCGGGCGCAGCCGCCACGTAGACGCGCGCCGGCTCTCGCCACCCATCAGCACCTCGCAGCCCACCGGGCCTGTGAGACCGAGGTTGTCGAGCCACCGACGTACCTCGCCGGCGACCTGCTCGACCAGCACCCTCTGGGGCAGCACGTACACGAGCCGCCGGGGAGTGCTGTTCCGGACTTCGGTGTTCGGGTGGAAGAGGCGGCGGAACAGCCAGCCGAGAACGACCCCCAGGGTCTTCCCGCAGCCCGTGGGCACGGCGAGCAGCTCGGGCAGCCCTCGCTCGGCGATCTCTGTCTGGTAGCGGTACGGCGATCGAGGCGGCTCGTCGCCTGAGCCCAGCGTCGCCACAGCGACAAGCTCGTCGTAGGTCATAGAGATCCCGCCCATCACTCCCCCATCTACTCCCCAGGTGTGACAGCGGCTGGGACTGGTGCTGCGGAGCGAGATGCCTCGCTTGAAGCTCCGCCGGAATGGAGCAGGCCCCAGGCTTGGGAACCGCCAGTCCCAGCCGCGATGGCCAGGACACCTGGCCTCTCACTTTGGGCACAGTATCACATGAGTTGGGAGCATCAAGAGAAGACGCATCAGCGGAAGTCGCGGCTCCTCGTGGCGGCGGGGACGGGGAGGCGCTCGAGGCGCTCGGCGATCACGTTGGTGACGCCCTCCGCCCGCTCGAGGCGGCCCCGCACGAGCAGGGCCGGGGCGGTTCGGGCCACGGTGCGGTGGGCGGCCCAGCAGCCCTTCGAGACGACGACGTTGATGAGCCCGGTCTCGTCCTCCAGGTTCACGAAGAGGGTGCCGCCGGCGGTGGCCGGGCGCTGGCGGTGGGTGACGACCCCGCCGACGACCACCCGGGCGCCCGCCGCCACGTCGGCCAGCCCGGCGGCGGTGACGACCCCGAGGCGGTCGAGGTGCTCGCGGATGAAGCGGGTGGGGTGCCCCTCGGGGCTGACCCCCGTGGCCCACAGGTCGGCCCGCCCCTCCTCGGCCGGCGTCATGGCGGGGAGCGTCGGGGCGTCGGCGCCGGTGACGATACCGGGGAGGCGCTGCTCGCCGTGCGGGCCCACCCCGGCCTGGGCGACCGCCCCGGCCGTCCAGAGCGCCTCCCGGCGGGACAGCCCGAAGCAGTCGAAGGCCCCGGCGGTGGCCAGCGCCTCGAGCTGCGGGGTGGACAGCGGCACCCGGCGGGCGAGCTCCTCCGGGCTGTCGTAGGGGCGACCGGCGGCGATGCGCTCGGCCAGCTCCGCTCCGATCCCCCGCACGTAGGCGAGCCCGAGGCGCACCGCCGGCCCCGGCGCCCCCCACCGCTCCGGTGGCGCGTCGTGGGCCGCCCGGCCGTCGCCGCCCGTCCGGCCGTCGTCGTCCGCTCGTCCGTCGGCGTCGGTCTGGTCGGCGTCCGGCGGGGCCGGCCACTCGAGGGTGGCGGTCGCCGCGCTGGCGTTGAGGTCGGGCGTGCGGACCTCGACCCCGTGGCGGCGGGCGTCCTGCACGAGGGTGTGGGGGGCGTAGAAGCCCATCGGCTGCGCGTTCAGCAGCGCCGCGCAGAAGGCGGCCGGGTAGAAGCGCTTCAGCCACGCCGACGCGTAGACGAGGTAGGCGAAGGACACCGAGTGGCTCTCGGGGAAGCCGTAGCTGGCGAAGGCGGCCAGCTTCTCCCAGATGAGCTCGGTGACCTCGGCGCTCACCCCCCGGGCCGCGGCCCCGTCGGCGAAGCGCTGGTGGAGGCGATCCATGCGCTCGCGGCTGCGCTTCGAGCCCATGGCCTGGCGGAGCTGGTCGGCCTCGGCGGGCGTGAAGCCGCCCACGTCGATCGCCATCTGCATGAGCTGCTCCTGGAAGAGCGGCACGCCGAGCGTCTTCTTCAGGCTCTTCTCGAGCAGCGGGTGGAGGTAGGTGACCGGCTCCTTGCCGTTGCGGCGCCGGATGTACGGGTGGACCGAGCCGCCCTGGATCGGCCCGGGGCGGATGAGCGCCACCTCCACGACGAGGTCGTAGAAGTGGCGGGGCCGGAGGCGGGGCAGCGTGGCCATCTGGGCCCGGCTCTCCACCTGGAAGACGCCGACCGAGTCGGCCCGGCAGAGCATGTCGTAGACGGCGTCCTCCTGCGGGATCGTGGCGAGGTCGAGCTCGGTGCCGTGCACCTCCCGGACGAGGTCGATGGCGCCATGGAGGACCTCGAGCATGCCGAGGCCGAGGAGGTCGAACTTCACGAGCCCGATCGCCGCGCAGTCGTCCTTGTCCCACTGCAGGACCGTGCGGATCGGGTCGGTGCCGTGCATCGAGCGGGCCTTGCTCGTCGCCCCGGTCATGCGGGCCCACTCGACCGGGCACACCTCCACGATCGGGCGGTCGCAGATGACCATGCCGCCGGAGTGGATGCCGAGGTGGCGGGGCGCGTCCTCCAGCTCGGCGGCCAGCTCGAGCACCTCGGCGGGGATCTGGCGCTCCTGCGCCTGCTGCTCGGCGGTGACGGCGACCCGCCCCCAGGCGTCGACCTGCTTCGCCCACGCGTCCTGCTGGCCGGTGGCGTAGCCGAGCGCCTTGGCGACGTCGCGCACCGCGGACTTGGCCCGGTAGGTGATCACGTTCGCCACCTGGGCGGCGTGGCGGCGCCCGTGCCGGCGGTACACGTACTGGATGACCTCCTCCCGGCGCCCCGACTCGATGTCGAGGTCGATGTCCGGCGGGCCGTCCCGCTCCGGCGACAGGAAGCGCTCGAAGAGCAGGCCGAGGGCGATGGCGTCGGCGTTCGTGATGCCGAGCGCGTAGCAGACGGCGCTGTTGGCGGCGCTCCCCCGCCCCTGGCAGTAGATGCCCGCCCGGCGGCAGAAGTCGACGATGTCCCAGACCACGAGGAAGTACCCGGCGAAGCCGAGCTGCTCGATGAGCGCGAGCTCGTGCTCGATCTGGCGGTAGGCGCCCGGCACCCGCTCCTGCCCCCACGGCCCGTAGCGGCGCTCGGCCCCCTCGGCGGTGAGCCGGCGCAGGTACTGCATCTCGGTCAGCCCGTCCGGGCACGGGAACGGCGGCAGGTCGGGGGCGACGAGGTCGAGGTCGAACGCGCAGGCCCGGCCGAGCTCGCCCGCCCGCTCGACGACCCCGGGCCAGCGGGCGAAGCGGCGGGCCTGCTCGTCGCCCGAGCGCAGGTGGGCGCCGGCGCAGGCGGGCAGCCAGCCGTCGATGTCGTCGAGGCTGCGCCGGGCCCGCACCGCGGCCATCGCCGTGGCGAGGCGGCGGCGGGACGGGTGCGCGTAGTGGGCGTTCGTGGTGGCGACGAGCTCCACCCCGGCGGCCAGCGCGACCTGGGCGAGGGCGTCGTTGCGGGCCGAGTCGAGGGGGTCGCCGTGGTCCCACAGCTCGACGGCGACGTGGTCCCGGCCGAACACGTCGACGAGGAGGGCCAGCTCCCGGGCCGCGGCGGCGGGGCCCTCGGCCTCCAGGGCCTGGCGGACCGCGCCCTTGCGGCACCCGGTGAGGACGAGCCAGTGCCCGCCGTGGGCGGACGCGAGGGCCTGGCGCACCTCGTCGTCGTCCCAGGCCCACCGCGGCCCGGCGCCCGGCCGGACCCGGGTCAGCCCCCGGTCCCCCGCGCCTGGCCCCGCCCCGGCCCGGTCCGCGAGGGCGGCGGGGTCGGGATCGGGGTCGGCGGCGCCGGGCCAGGTGCCGTGGTGGCGGCCGACGAGGCCGGCGGCGTAGTCCGGCTTGCCCTTCGTGCCGCCGGCCAGGTGGGCGGCGCTCATCACCGACGCGAGGCGGGCGTAGCCCTCCGGGTCCCGGGCCAGCACGAGGAGGTGGGTGCCCTCGGGGTCGGGGATGCCGCTCTGGGGGCGGGTCAGCCCGAGGGACAGCTCGGCCCCGAAGACCGTGGGCAGGCCCACGGCCCGGGCCGCCTCGGCGAAGCGGACGACGCCGTAGAAGCCGTCGTGGTCGGTGAGGGCCAGGGCCTCGAGGCCGAGGCGGACGGCCTCCTCGGCCAGCTCCTCGGGGTCGCTGGCGCCGTCGAGGAACGAGAAGCTCGAGTGGGCGTGGAGCTCGGCGTAGGGCGTGGCGCTCCGGCGCCGCTCGAGCCGGGCCGGCGGCTCGTAGGCCGGGCGGGCCGGCGACCAGGCCGGGCTGTCCCCGCCGTTGGCGCCCGCCGGCACCGGGGAGGGACGGCGGGCGCGGCCCGAGAGGGTGCGCTCCAGCTCCCTCCAGGGCACGTCCGGGTTGTTGAACCCCACACCCGCGATGATCGAACACCTGTTCGATCATCGCAAGCGCGACCGGTCAGCCCGGCGGTCCGAGGGCCTCCCAGCGGGTCATCGGGCGCAGCTCCGCGAACAGCGAGCCCCGCTTCAGGAAGAGCCCGACCGAGACGGGCTCGACGTGGACGCGGTCCGGGCCGAGGGCGTCCCCGAGGGCGGCGAGCACCGCCTCGACGATCGGCGCCTCGTGCGGGGATCCCGTCGCCAGGTACTCGTCGAGGGGCATGGCCGGGGCGCACTCGTGGCCCTGGCCGCGGCGACCGAAGCGCCGGCCGCAGTCCGGGCAGGTCCACTCGGCGCTCACGCGCCCCGCTCCCCCGTCGGCATCACGGCGATGGTACGGCCGGCCGCCGGGGAGGGGTTGGCGACGGCGCCTGCGGGTAGGGCGCGCCCCATGGCCGACGAAGCTCCGAACGACGTCGAGGTCCGCCGCAACGACACCGACCACCGCTACGAGCTGCTCGTCGACGGCGAGCTGGCCGGGGTGGCCGACTACCGCCCGAGCCGGGAGCCCGGGGTCCTCGTCTTCCCGCACACCGAGGTCGACCCGAGCCGCCGGGGATCGGGCCTCGGCGAGGTCCTCGTCCGCCGCGCCCTCGACGACGTGCGGGCCCGCGGCGAGCGCGTCGTCCCGGCCTGCTGGTTCGTCGCCGAGTTCTTCGACCTCAACCCCGACTACGCCGAGCTCCGCGCCCCCTAGGCCGGCTCAGGTCAGGTGGCCGCAGGTGCGGGCGGCGGCGCTGAAGAGCATCGCCTTGTGGGTGGCGATCACGGTGCGGGACTTGGCCGCCACGAGCGCGGCCCGCTCGATCGCCCGGGGCAGCACCTCGGCCTCGGGGGCGACGTGGTCGACGATCCCCGCCGCGAGGGCCTCCTCGGCCGTGTAGCGGCGGCCGGTGTTCAGCGCCTCGGCCGCCGTCTGGACCGAGAGGCGGGCCGTCACCGTCGCCATCATCGGCTCGGTGACCGGCAGGCCGAGGTCGGCCTCGGGCAGGCACCAGTAGCCGCGGTCCGAGCGCATCACCCGCTCGTCGGCGCAGCAAGCGAGCATGGCCCCGCCCGCGAACGTGTGCCCGTTCAGCGCGGCCACCACGTAGGCGGGGAACACGAGCAGGCGCCCGAACAGGCGGTGTACCTCGGGGACGGTCACCTTGCCCTCCTCGGGGTCCGCGCCGAAGGCGTCGAGGTCGAGCCCGTTCGAGAAGAACCTCCCCTCGCCCGTGATCACCACGGCCAGCGGGTCGTCGGTCGCCTCCAGCTCGTCCAGCACCTCGTGCCAGCGCGCCACGCTGCGCCGGTTGAACCGGTTCTCGCCGTCCCGCCACCGCACGATGGCGACGTCACCCTGCCGCTCCACGTCGATCATCCCCGGCACCGTACGCGCCGTCGGCCCGCCACCCGCAGTCAGCCCGTCCCTGTCAGCGGCTGTCAGGGTGGGGGCGGCAGGCTCGTCGGCATGGCACTCCAGGTGACACTCGACTGCGCTGACCCCCACGCCCAGGCCCGGTTCTGGGCCGTCGCCCTCGACTACCGGGTGGACGACCACCACGACATGATCACGGGGCTCATCGAGGCCGGGCACGTGGACCGCGACGGCGGCGACGTGATCGAGCGGGACGGCCGCCTCGCCTGGCGGGAGTTCGCCTCCTGCTCCCCCGCGGACCCGAGCGACGGCAACCGGATGCTGTTCCAGCTCGTCCCCGAGGGGAAGACGGCGAAGAACCGCATGCACCTCGACATCCACGCCCCCGAGGGCCAGCGGGACGCCAAGGTGGCCGAGCTCCTCGCCCTGGGCGCCACGAAGCTCTGGGACGGCCAGCTCGGCCCGCAGACCTGGGTGACGCTGGCCGACCCCGAGGGCAACGAGCTCTGCGTCTCCTGACCCGAGCCACCTGACCCGATCGGCGCGGCGGCGCCGGGCCCGCGAGGCCCGGCGGCCCGCCGTCAGGACCGCAGGTCGAGCTCGGCCGTGGCCACGGTGCCGGCCGTGCGCCCGGGCGCGGCCTGGTGCGCCCAGTACAGGTTGGTGTGGGCGATGACCGCCTCCGGCGGCGGCGCGCCCCACTGCGTCAGGTCCGACGTCGTGTGGGCGTCGCTCACGAGCAGCGTGTCGTAGCCCCGCACGAGGGCGCCGTGGAGCGTCGAGCGGATGCACTGGTCGGTCTGCGCCCCGGTGACGACGACCCGGCCCACCGCCCGCGCCGCGAGCACGGCCTCGAGGTCGGTGTCCTCGAAGGAGTCCCCGAAGGACTTGTGCACGACCGGCTCCCCGTCCGCCGGCGCGAGCTCCGGGACGATCTGCCAGCCCTCGCTCCCGGCCTCGAGGTCCTCATCCCGGTGCTGCACCCAGACGACCGGCACCTGGGCCGCGCGCGCCGCGCCCACGAGGTGGGCGATGTTCGCCACCACCGCGTCCCGCTCGTGGGCGTCCGCCACCACGTCGTTCTGCACGTCGATCACGAGGAGCGCCGTGGCCGTTCGATCCGTCAGCGTCGTCATGGGGAGAGCGTACGGACGGCTCCCTGACACCGAACGTCAGCGTCTCGCGATCCGCCGCCGGTGCGTCAGTCGTAGGTGGCGGTCACGCGCCAGCGGCCCCCCTCGAGGGCGACGAGGCGGGGCGGCCCCTCGGCGGGGACGAGCTGGAGGCGGGCGAGGCGGCGGGCCCGGGCCGGGTCCCACCAGCGCTCCTCGACCGGCCACGGCCCGGCCCAGGCGACGACGTCGACCCACGGCCCGCCGTCCACCGACAGCCGGGCCGGCGGGGCCGACAGCTCCCCCCGCCCGCTCACCCCGACGGGCGCGCCGGCGGCGTCCACCACCTCGGCCGGCACCGGCTCGGCGTGCACCCAGGCGGGGGCGGGCGTGGGCAGCCGGCCCGGCCACGGCGCCACCACCCGGTCCCGCCCTGCACCGGGGCGCTCCACGGTGAGGTCGACGGCCTCGGCCCCGACGAGGGCGATCTGCGTGGCCGGGTCCCGGCTCCCCCGCCACTCGGGGACGGCCACCGCCCCGGCGCCGAGGAGGCCCTGGACGCGGGCCACGGCCCGGCTGGCCCGGTCCGCGGTGGCGGCGTCGGTCCCCCAGAAGCCGAGCTGGCGCCCGCCGGCGGGGACGACCTCGGCCGGCGTGAGCCAGAGTCGGCTGATGCCCGCCGTGGGCCGGTGGCGGACCGAGCCCTGGAGCCAGCCGTCGAGCTGCCAGCGGAGCCGGTCGGCGATGGCGGCCGCGGTCAGCGCCCCCTCCGCCCGCCAGACCCGCTCCAGGCGCTCGCCGTGCTCGGTCTCGGCCCCGATGACGACCTGGGTGGCGGCCGAGCCGCGGGCCCACAGGCGGGCGTGGAGCTCCTCGGCCAGGCCGCGGGCGAGGAAGGCGGCGGGGGCGACGGTCTCGGCCGGCGGGTCCACCTCGACGCTGACCGTCAGCTCGGCCGGCGGGTCCTCGAGCGCGGGCGGGCGGGCGTCGAGGCCCCGGGCCAGGCGCCACGCCTCCTGCCCCTCGGCCCCGAAGCGGCCGACCACGTCGGGGAGCGGCAGGGCGGCGAGGTCCCCGAGGGTGGTGAGGCCGAGGCGGACGAGGACGTCGACGAGCTCGGGCCGGTCGAGGGTGGCGACCGGCTGCGGGGCGAGGAAGGCGGCCGACCCGCCCGGCGGCACGACCCGCACGCCGAGCCCGCCGGACCGATGGGCCCGGTCACCGCCGGCGCCGTCGTCGTCAGCGTCGTCATCGGCGGCGGCGATCCCGGCGCCCCGGGGCGGCTCGGCGAGCGCCGCGCGGGCGGCCTCGGCGGCGAGCCGGGCGGCGAAGAGGCCGTCGGCCACCCCCACGAGCACGGGTGGCGCGGCGGTCCCGTCCCCCGCCGCCCCGAGCCGCCCCCGCAGGACGGCGGCCACGACCGCGCCGGCGCGGGCGGCGAGGGCGTCGTCGCCGCCGAAGAAGCGCGACGGCCCCCGGGTGGGGAAGGCCACCAGGCCGGGCTCGACCACCTCCACCCGCGGGGTGATCTGGTCGAGGGCGGCGGCCAGCGGCTCGAAGGCGCGGGCGTCGCGAGCGGGGTCGTGCTCGAGGACGAGCAGGTCGGGGCAGCGACCCTGGGCCTCCCGGCGCCGCTGGTGCGGGGTCACGCCCTCGGCCCGGGCGACGGCCGAGGCCACGACGACGCGGTTGGCGTGGACGACGGCGGCGGGCTGGTCCAGGGGGGCGCCGGCGGCCACCACCCCCCAGTCCGGCACCCGCACGACGAGCATCCGGGTGGCGACCACGGAGCGCTCAGCTCACGGCGCGCAGCGGACGGGTGCGGCGGCGGGCGCCGCCCCGGGTGGGGTCCGTCCCGCCGTCGCCCGGGCCGGCGGCAGCGTCCCGGGTGGGGCCCTCGGGGCCGGCGCCGACGGGCTCGGGGCCCGCGCCGGCGCGGGAGGCGACCGGACGGACGGGGCTGTCGGGGCTGCCGGGTGCCGGCGAGCGCGGGGTGGCAGCGCGCTCGCCGGCGACCGCGGCGATCCGGGGCCGAGCCGGGGCGGCCGTCGGCTCGGGGCGATCGACGGGCGCCACGCCACCGGTGGCGGCGGGCAGCCAGAGGTCGACCGTGCGGGGGCGGGCGGCGTCGCCCCGGCCGCCCGCGAGCACCCGGACCTTGCGAGCCCGCAGGTGCCCGTGGCCCGGCTCGATCCCCTCCCAGCGGGTGCGGGCGATGCGCAGCTCCACCGCGGCCCGCTCGGGCCAGCCACCGCCGAGGACGACGAGGACGGTGCCCCGCTCCCGGGCCCGGGCGGCGAGGCGGCGGGCCGCGGCGGCGGGCACGCCGCGGTGGGCAGCCACGACGACGCAGTCGAACCCGTCGACGAGGGCGGCGGTCACGCTCCCCCACTGGCTGCGCTCGGGGGCGGCGACGAGGACGAGGCGCTCGAGGGCCACGCCGAGCTCGTCGGCGGCGACGAGCCCGAGGGAGGGCAGGCCGACGGCGGCCACCCAGGACCCGGCCTGGGAGGCGGCGGCCACGAGGGCGAGGGCGAGGGAGGTGGCGCCGCCCGCGGCCTCGCCGGTGACGCCGACGGTGGTGCCCCGGCGCAGGCCCTCCCCCGGCAGCAGGGAGGTCAGCGCGGGCAGGACCGGGAGGTGGTCCTCCCGGCGCAGGGCGAGGGGGCGGATCCGCTCGGCCAGCGCGTCGAGCGCCGTGGCGCCGTCTGTCGCACCGGTGCCCGGGGTCGACGACGAGGAGGCGGCTCCGCTCCGCATGCCGCCATGATCGAACACCTGTTCGCCCCCGTCAAGCGACCCCGCCCACCTCGCCCGCGCCACCCCCGAGAGCGCGAACTCGTCCCTGAAAAGCAGCAGAAACGCTGTACTTCAGGGACGAGTTCGCGGATGGCGGGGTCTCCGGGAGGTCCGAGAGGTCGGGGAGGTACGGGAGGTCAGGGGAAGAGGCCGCGGGCGTCGATGGCGGCGGCGATGCGCTCGACGGCGACGACGTAGGCGGCTCGGCGCAGGTCGACGTCGAGCGCCTGGGCCCGGGCCCAGACGGTGACGAAGGCGTCCTCCATGCGGCTGCGGAGCCGCTCGGCCACGAGGCTCTCGTCCCACGGGTAGCCCTGGCGGCTCTGCGCCCACTCGAAGTACGAGGCGGTCACGCCGCCGGCGTTGGCGAGGATGTCGGGGACGACGGTGATCCCCCGCTCGTCGAGCACCGCCTGGCCCTCGAGGGTCGTCGGCCCGTTGGCCGCCTCGACGACCACCCGGGTGCGCAGGCGCCGGGCGACGGCGTCGTCGATGACCCCACCGAGGGCGGCGGGCACGAGCAGCTCGCACTCGACGTCCCAGATCTCCTCCCGGTACAGGTGGTCACCGCCCGGGAACCCGGCCACCGACCCGGTGGCCGCCACGTGCTCGGACAGGGCGAAGGGGTCGAGGCCGCCCTCGTTGAACACGGCCCCGCCGACGTCGCTCACGGCGACCACGCGCATGCCGGCCGAGTGGAGCAGGAAGGCCAGCGGCCCGCCCACCTTGCCGAAGCCCTGGAGCACGGCCCGGGCGCCGGCGATCGGCATGTCGAGCTCCCGGAACGCGGCGCGGGCGCAGACGAGGCAGCCCGTGGACGTCGCCCCGGAGTGGGCCCGCGTGCCGCCCACCGACAGCGGCTTGCCGGTGACCGCAGCCGGCAGGTGCACGCCCTGCTGGGTCATCGACATCGTGTCGAGCAACCACGCCATGACCCGCCCGTCGGTGTTCACGTCCGGGGCCGGGACGTCACGGTCCGGGCCGAGGAGCGGGGCGATCTCGTAGGTGTACCGGCGGGTGAGGCGCTCCAGCTCCCCGAGGGAGAGCGTCGTCGGGTCGCAGCGCACCCCGCCCTTGGCGCCGCCGAAGGGCAGGTCGAGCACCGCGGTCTTGAAGGTCATCGCGGCGGCGAGCGCCGTGACCTCGTCGGCGTCGACCTCGGGGTGGAAGCGGATCCCGCCCTTGCCCGGGCCGCGGGTCGTGTCGTGGTGGACCCGCCACCCGGTGAACACCTCGACGCGGCCGTCGTCCATCCGCACGGGGACGGAGACCTCGAGCACCCGCTCCGGACGGCGGAGCATCCGGTGGATGTCGGGGTCGAGGTCGGCCAGCTTCGCGGCGTCCTCCAGCTGGTCGAGGATGGTGTCCCAAGCGGAAGTCATGAGCCGTGCGCACTCCCACGGTCGCGGTCTTCGGGTGCGTTCTCCGCCGCCCCCAGTTCTACCCCTTGGCGCCGGCGCACGCGGAGGCCCGCGTCGACGAGCCGGCGGACGAGCTCCCGGGACGGTACCGGCGTGGCCCCGAGGGCGATGGCCCGGAGCCGCATGTCGCTCGGGATGTCGTAGTGGTCGCCCTGGAAGGCCCGGCGCGGGATGCCGAGCCGGGCCGCGAAGGCGTGGAGCTCCTCGTAGCTCTCGTCGCTCACCAGGTGGGCCCAGCGCCGCCCTCGCCACGGCCACACGGCGGGGTCGACGAGGATCGTCACGCCTCCCCCCGGCCGCGGCGGCGGGCCACCGCGAGGTGAGCCCGGACGGCGCCCGACAGGTCGGCGCCCCGCGAGGTGAGCAGGTCCCCCACCGGGCGGATCACCTCGTGGCGGTGCCCGCCGTCGAGGGCCACGACGACGAGCCGGTCGACCCGGGCGGCCAGCGCGTCCCGCTCCTCGGCGGGGACCCGGAGGCGGCGCAGGGTCCGGGCCGAGACGGGCGCCCCGTCCGGGTGGGCGAGCAGCAGCCACCGGGCCCGGCCGACGCCCTCCGGCGCCGGGGACCCGCCGAGGCCGACCAGGGTGCAGGCGGTGAGGTCGATGGCCCGTCGCCCCCGCAGCCCGACGATCGTCAGGGTCGTCCCCTCGAGGCGGACGGGGGCGCCGCCCCGCCAGAAGGCGAGCGGCGGGCCGCCGGCCGCGAGCAGGCCAAGGACGAGGCCGACGAGGGCGGCCACCCACGGCGACGGGGGCCAGCTCGCCGCGATCACGGCGAGCAGCACGAGGGGCGGAACGAGCCAGCCGAAGAAGACGACGAGGTGGGCCCGGTGGAAGGCGACGGCACCCCGATCGGCTCCGGCCGGTCGGGCGCCGAGGGCCCGCAGCCGGGCCGCCGCGGCGGCCGCCCGGGTGGCGACGGCGAGGTCGAGCGGCGTGAAGCCGTCGTGGTTGGCCAGGTCCACGGCGGCCCCGGCGGCGACGAGGGCGTCGACGGCAGCGGCGTTGTCGTTGGCCGCGGCGTGGTGGAGCGCGCTGGAGCCGGAGACGTCGCGCTCGTCGACCGGGACCCCGCGGGCCAGGAGGTCCTCGAGCAGGCGCTGGTTCCCCACCGCCGCGGCCTCGATGAGCGCGGTGGTGCCGTGGTCCCAGCGCTGCGGCGAGGGGGCCTCGATCGCCACGGGGGTGACGCCGGCGGCCCGCACGGCCTCGACCGCGGCGACCGCGACGGCGCTGTCGTCCCAGGCGGCGAGGACCCGGCACCCGGCCCGCTGGCAGCCCGTGGTGATGGCGATGGCGTCGTCGAGGGTGACGAGGCGCGACCGCCCGTCGGACGCGAGCAGGAAGAGCGCGCCGTTGGCGAGGGCGTGCAGGTAGACGTCGCCCGGGTCGAGCGGCGGGGCGGGCACGGAGGGAGGCTCGCTCACGGGAGCCACGCTAGGCGGCGTCTCGCGAGCGGCCTCCCGCGCCCGCGGTCAGAGGGCGATGCCCCCGGCCTCGGCGATGGCCTCGAGCCGCTTCGGGCCGATCCCGGGGATGTCGAGCAGGTCCTTCGTGGAGACGAAGCCGCCGTTCTGCCGGGCCTCGACGATCCGGTTGGCCAGCGTGTCGCCGATGCCGGGGACCCGCTTGAGGTCGGCCGCCGACGCCGAGTTGATGTCGAGCACCGTCCGGCTGGCCGGGTCCGGCAGGAGCGAGGACGGCGTCTCGCCGTCGAAGACCCCGTCGAGGTCCGGCCGGGGCACGACCCGGTAGTTGACCTCGGCCATGCCGGCGTTCGTGACGGTCCCGAGGGTGCCGTTCACGAACGCGCCGCCCCAGTCCGGCTCGCGGCCGTTCAGCGTGGCCGACAGGGCCTCGCTGCCGTAGGCCTGCCCGTAGGACGGCAGCGCGTTGACGGCCAGGTTCTGCGCCGCCCGCCGGCCGGCGGTCGAGGCGGTGGAGACGGGGATGATCTTGCCCAGCGGCCCGCCGACGGCCCCGAAGAGGCCGCCGACGAGCATGTCGTTGCGGGCCTGGTCCCAGCTCTTGCCGTCGATGGCGGCGTTGAGCCCGGCCGAGAGGGCGCCCACCGCGCCGCCGACCAGGATGAGGCCCACCGGGCCCATCGTGGCGGTGGCGACGGCCATGATGGCGACGCTCGCGACGGTCACCGCGGCCTTGGCGATGAACTTCCAGGGGTCGTCGACGATCGACTCGCCGATCTTGCGGAAGAAGCCCTTGGAGGCCGCCTCCCGGTGCGCCTTGTAGTCCTCGTCGCTCATCGGCTGGAGGCCGGTGGGGTCGACGAGGTTCACCGGGTCGCACCAGGCGTACACGTAGGCGCCGGCGAAGCTCCGGGCCCCGGCCACCGGCGCCAGCGGGTCCGGGCTCAGGAAGGTGCGGGTGCGGGTGTCGTAGACGCGGGCGCCGAGGAAGAGCAGGTGGTCCAGAGCCAGCTCGCCCCGGTAGCCGAGGCGCACGCCCTGACCGCCGTCGTCGCCCCACGGGTCGTCCGTGACCCGCCGGTCCCAGGTCCCCGCCGGGTCCGCGGTCGAGCAGACGCGGTCGCCGTGCCAGACGAAGCGCTCGTCGCCGATGCCGAGGACGCCGCGGGTCACCTCGGAGTCCCAGAGGATCGGCACGTCGTTGATCCGGGCTGGGCGGCCGATCGGGTCGGGGAGGATCCGGTCCTCGGAGGTCGCGCCGTCCGGGGCGGTGCGGACCACGGAGATCAGCCGGCCGAGCGGATCCCAGCCGTAGCGGACCTCGGCGCCGTCGCTGTGGACCTCGCGGGTGCGGCGGCCGGTGGCGTCGTGCTCGTAGGTGACCTCGACCCCGTCTTCGCGCACGAGGCCGACGAGCTCCCCGGCCTTGCCGTAGCGGTAGGTGCGGGCGCCGGCGTCGGAGCGCTCGGCGACGAGGAGCCCGCGCTCGCCGTACTCGTAGATCGTCGTCCGGCCGGCCACGGTGGCGGCGACGAGGCGACCGGCCTCGTCATAGCGGTAGGTGCGGCCGTGCTCGTCCCGCACGATGCGGCGGTGCTCGTCCCGCTCGACGTCGAGGGCGTCGGGCACCTCGAGACGGCGGCCGTCGGCCAGCTGGAACCAGAGGAGGCGACCGTCGCTGTCGTGCTCGAGGACGACCTGGGGGCCCGCGTCGTCGGCGATCGAGACGAGGTAGCCGTCGGGGTCCCAGGTGTAGCGGACGGTGCCGGCGTCAGTGCCGACCTCGTCGACCCGACCGAGGCCGTCGCGGCGGAGGCGGATGACGGCGCCGCCGAGCCCGGTGGCCCCGATGATCTCGCCGGCGTCGTTCCGGCGGATCTCGAGCAGCGGGGTGCCGTCGAGCTCGTGGGCGGCGAGGAGGCCGCCGTCGGGAGCGAAGCTGCGGACGGTCCCCGAGCCGTCGGGCCGCTCGATGCGCTCGATGATCCCGCGGGGGTCCCGTCCGAAGGTGGTCCGGTGACCGTAGGCGTCGGTGATCGACGAGATGCGGCCGGCGGCGTCCCGGGTGAACGAGACCGAGGTCTCGCCGGTGATGTGGGCGGTGAGCCGGCCGACCGCGTCGTAGGTCAGCTCGGTGACCACCCCGGCCGGGTCGGTGATGCGGGTGAGCAGGCCGCGGGCGTCGTGCTCGAAGCGGGCCGGTGCGGCGCCGGGGAGGCGGAGGGCCGTGGTGAGGCCGCTGGCCCGGTCGACGCCGACGGTGCCCAGGGGACCGGCGACGGCGGCGGTCTGGCCGGCCTCGTCGACCTCGATCGTGGTGGGGACGCCGTCGCGGGTCACGGACACGATCGAGCCGCCGTGATCGCGCTCGATGACGGTCTCGGCGCCGTCGGGCTCGATGATGCGGCGGAGGCGACCGGCCGCGTCGTACTCGCGTCGGGTGACGCGCCCGAGGGGGCTGCGGACCTCGGCCAGCCGCCCGCCGGGGGTGTACCGGTAGGTGGTGGTGCGCCCGAGCGGGTCGGTCGCGGCGATGACCCGGCCCATGACGTCGATCTCGTAGGTCCACTGCCGGCCGGCGGCGTCGGTGACCTCGGCCAGCTCCCCGTTCGGGTGGTAGCTGCGCAGGGTCGTGGTGCCGTCGGGCGCGACCGACATGGTCGTCCGGCCGAGCACGTCGACGTCCCGGGACCAGGTCCCGCCGGCGGCGTCGGTGTGCTGGAGGGGGCGGCCCTCGGGGTCGTAGGCCGTCTCCTGGCGCCCGCCGGTGGGGTCGATCGTGGCCACGGGCCGGCCGACGGGGTCGTACTCGATCCGGGCGGTGCCGCCGTCGGCGGTGGTGGTGGCCACCACCCGGCCCAGGTGGTCGCGGTCGACGGTGAGGACCGGTCCCTGCGCGTTGTGCAGGGCGGTGACCTCGCCGGCGGCGTCGAGGGTGGTCTCCCAGCTCGTGCCGGCGTCCGTGGACGCCGCTCGGATGCGGCCGGCGGCGCTGTAGTCGAAGCGGCGGGAGCCGTCCGGCGCATGGAGGGCGAGGACCCGGCCGGCGGCGTCGATCTCGATCGAGGAGGCGAACCCGTCCGGCGCGGCCACGGCGGTCGCCCGCCCCGCGGCGTCGTACTCGAGGGTGATGCGCTCGCCGGCGCCGTTCACGACGGCGGTGACGAGCCCGTCGCGGTTCCACTCGACCTCGGCCCGGACGCCGTCGGGGTCCTCGACCGAGGTGATGAGGCCTCGCTCGTCGTAGGTGAAGCGGACCTCGGTGCCGTCGGCCTGCACCACCCGGGACGGGCCGCGCTGGTCGCCCTCGTAGAGGTAGGTGGTCGTGGCGAGCGCCCGGTCGGTCTCGCTGACGAGGCGGTCCTGGTCGTCCCAGGCGTAGGTGGTGGTGAGCCCGTCGGGGTCGGTGCGGCGCACGAGGTTGCCGCGCTCGTCGTGGAGGTAGCGGGTGACGGCGCCAGTGCGGTCGACGACCTGGACGACGTTGTCGTCGTCGTCATAGGTGAGGCGCATCGCGTTGCCGAGGCCGTCGATCATCGCCGTCATGCGTCCGCGGCGGTCGTGGACCATGACGTTCGGGGGCTCGCCGTCGTTCGAGGTGACGGTGGCGACCCCGTCGGGCCGGTACTCGTAGCGGGTCTCGCGCCCGTGACGCTCCACCTGGGTGATGACGCGGCCGAGCTCGTCGTACTCGTTGCGGCAGATGACGATGCCGTCGGCGTCCACCACGGCGGCGAGCAGACCGGTCTCGTCGAGCTCGTAGGTGACGTCGCCGTCGTCGCGGCGGACGGCGACGAGGGCCCCGGCCTCGTCGTACTCGTAACCGGCGCTGCGGCCGTCGGAGGTGGAGGCCGACGCCACCCGACGGCTCGCGGGGTCGGTCCGGAAGGAGACCCAGCGACCGGAGGCGGCGTCCACGAGACGGGTCTGCTCCCCGTCGCGCTCGACGGAGACGTCAGCCAGCTCCGCCGTGAAGCCGATGAGCGTGCCGGCGCGGTCGAAGCGCCACGTGCGGTCGGTCCCCTCGCGCAGGACCCAGCCGTCCTCGCGCTCCTCGACCGAGAGCTGGCGACGACGGTTGACCGTCCAGCCGCCGTCGGGGAGGCGGTGGTGCTCGGCACCGCCGCCGTCGGGACCCCGGAAGGTCAGCCGCTGGTCCTCGATCTCGAGCGCGCAGTCGAGCACCGACGACCAGCCCGGCCCGAAGGCCCCGACGCGCTGGTCCCGCGAGTTGTAGGTGCGGATCACCGACAGCGCCGACGCGATGCCGTGGAGCTGGAGGTCGCGCTCGCGCAGGACGAAGTTGCCGTTCGCCATGTTGATCGGGTCGTCCTTCCAACCCGAGTACGGCGGCGTGCCGAGCAGCTCGATGGCCGGGACCTCGATGACCTCCGGCGGCGTGTCCAGGCCCTTCGCCTTCAGCGCGGCGTCGACGGCGGTGTCCGCGACGGTCCCGGTCCCGGTGGCGTCGAGGTTGTCGGCCTTGATGAGCTCCTCGCGGATGGTGCTCACGAACTGGCCGTTCTGGTTCCAGGTGCCGAGGAGCGAGCCCAGCCCGTTGAGGGAGGGCGTCGACGGGTGCTGGAAGCTGCACGCCGCCATGACCGTCTCGGCCTTGTTGGCCGCGGTCTCGAGGGTGCTGCTCAGCCGACCCACCCGCGTGCTCGTCCCGTTGACGAACGTGGCGAGGTCGTTGACGTTTGCGCTGGTGACGGACATCGACCTCAGTACCTGGTCTCGGTGGCGGTGGCGGCGAAGTGGGGCGGCGTCGGGACGGGGACGGGCTCGGGGTGGGGCACCTTGGACTCGGAGTCGTCCTCGCCGAAGGTGGCGTCCCAGCCCTTCTCCCACCAGGGCCGCTCGTCGCTGACCCGCTGCACCTCGGCCGCCCGGTTGTTCTTGTTCTGCTGGTCCATGGCCGTGGCCCAGGCCTTCGCCCAGGCCTTGGCGTCCGCCTTCAGCGCCGCGACGACGTTCGTGCGCGAGGTGCGCTCGGTCTCGCGACGGCTGACGAACTGCGTGGCGTAGGTCCCGAGCCACTTCGCCTTGGCGGTCTCGTACTGGGTCTCGCGGCCGTCGTCCTCGCGCTCGAGGTCGTCCGCGAGGGACCACAGCTGGCGCGCCAGCTGCAGGCTCCCCTCGAAGTCGAACTTGACCCGGCCTCCCGGCTCCACCGTCACGGCTGCTGGCTCCTCCCTGGGCGTCCTCCGGTGTGCGGTCGGCTACTGGTTGGCCTTGCGGATCTCCTCGATCTGCTTGTCGATGTAGGTCGTCATCTCGGTCTTGGCCTCGTCGACCTTCGTCTTGGCCGAGTTCGTGAAGGTGGTGACCGAGCCGACCGCGTTCTCCTTGGCCGTGCCGATCCAGTCGGTGTTCTGGAGGGCCTGGAGGTGGTTGGTGAACTGCTCGCTGATGGCGGTGAAGTGGGTGTTGGCCGTGGACTTCATCCCCTCGAGCGCGGGGAGGTTGGCGCCGACCGACTCGTCGCCGGAGGGCACGGCGGGCGGGCTGATGGTGGCGCCGTTGAACTGGATGTCGACCGGACCGCCGCCGAGCGAGTGGGCGATGTTCGACGTGGACGTCTTCACCGCGTCGGCGATCTTGGTCATGTCCTGGGTCAGGGCGTTGGCCAGGTCGGCCGCCAGCTGGCCGCACTTGGTCTTGAACTGCACGGCGTTGGGGCCGTAGTAGTCCACGGCCACGGCATCCGACACCAGCGACTCGAGCGAGGTGCGGATCGACCCGAAGATCTCCTGGGCGGAGGTCCCGTACGCGCGGACCGAGGGCGGGTTGACTCGAACATCAGACACGGTTGCTGCTCCTTCTGGACCGACCCGGTGCCGGCCGCCGTCGAACGTCGACGACCACCCAACCACGGGTCCGCCGAGATCGCTCGGGGGACAACTCCCCCCTCCCCCGCCCCGGGGGCGGCGAACCCAGCGGCTAGGGCGTGCGCGGCGCCCGCGCGTCGGGCACGTCGTCGGGCAGGTGGACCTGCACGACCGTGGGGATGCGGTTGCGCACGAACATGCCGCGGCCCGGCGGCATCGAGAGCCCGAGGCGCAGCAGGGGCAGGCGCATGACCCCGATGGTCTCGGCCACCTCGCGGGAGCTGGCCGGCTGGAGGTAGAGGACCTGGCGGGCGCTGCGGATGCGCTTCACGACCTCGTTGTTCGAGTACCCGAACGAGGTGGTGGAGCCGAGCATCCGCACCGAGCGGTTCTGCCCGAGGCCCATGACGGCCGAGTCGAACGCCATGCCCTCGAGGAGGTCGAGGTCGTCGACCACGAGGACGGCGTCGCGGCCCGGGAACTCGAGCTCGGCCTTCATGGTGCCGAGGAGGCTCTCCACCTCGGCGATCCCCCAGGCGGCCGCCTTCCAGGGGAACTGGCGCAGCCCGCTGTCCTCGGCGCCCAGCGCGTACACGGCCCGGCCGGCCGCCTCGAGCTGCTCGGCCAGGGAGCGCAGCGCCCAGGACTTGCCCGACAGCGGCGGGCCGGTGACGAGCACGTCGAGGCTGGAGAGGTCGAAGGGGACCTGGGCGCCGGTGATGTCGGCGACGCCGACGAGCCCGCTCCACCCGTCGCTGCGGAAGCCCTCCGGTCGGCGGACGGCGGTGGGCAGCGGCGGCTGGAGCAGGGTGGGCGCTGGCACGTCGAGGATCGAGGCGAAGGCCCGCAGGGCCTCGTCGTCGTCGCCCTCCGGCGGCGTCAGGGTGGCGACCTGGACCCGCAGGCCGTCGAGGTACCCGGCGCCGGGCGGCATCCCCTGGGTGGCGGGGATGCCGAGGGCCTTCGTCTCCGACACGTCGATCTGGCGGAGCACGAGGCGCTGGGTCATCGCGGCGAACACGGCGCTGCGCAGCGATCCGGCCCGGTCCGCGGTCACCACCGAGTGGATGCCGAGCTGGCGGCCGTCGAGGAGGACCCGGTGGAAGGCCGACAGCCACTGGTCCGAGGTCTGCTCCTGCCCGCCCCGGGTGCTCTGGAGCGCCTCGATCAGGTTGGCGTAGCCGTCGACGAGGAGGAGCACCCGCGGTGACCGGGCGGCCGGGTCGCTCTCAGCGGCGCCGCGGCGCCGGGCGATCTCGACGTCGAGCGTCTCGATGATCCGGGTCGTGGCCTCCATGTCGTCGAGGGTCCCGACCCCGACGCACTGCGGCAGGGCGCGGAGCCCTCGCAGCTCGCCGGAGGAGAAGTCGAGCGCCGCGATGGCGACGGTGCCGCCCCCGGCGCGGGCGTCGTCGAGGGCCGCGCTCGCCGCCACGGTGCGCAGGACCGTGGTCTTGCCGGAGCCGCCGGTGCCGAGCACGAGGAGGCCGCCACCGCTCTCGAGGTCCACGACGCAGCTGTGCTGCACCTGGTTGGCCGGATCGTCGGCCATGCCGAGCAGCACGAGCCGCCCGGGGTCCCGCTCGTAGCCGGGCGTGCGCCGGGCGCGGTCTGCGTCGGTCATCGGGAGGTGCTCGGGCAGCAGCTCGTTCCAGATCTGACGGACGGGCGGGTGGCCGACGGCGCGGATCGCGTCGATGAGCGCGTCGAGCTGCGTGCGGGGCTCCGGGCCGTCGCTGCCGCTCGGGGTTGAGATCGCCGCGCCGAGCGGCTCGTCGAGCCCGAAGGGGGTGACGACGATCGGCGGCCGCCCGCTCACCTCGGCCAGCGGCGCGCTGCAGTAGGCGGACTGGAACTCGACCAGCTGCCCCGGGCCCATCCGGGCGATGGCCCGACCCTTGAGCGGCACCGGGATCTCGGCCGCGTCGGGGGCGTTCAGGATGCTCATGGACTCGGCCCGATCGAGCATCCGCAGGGAGATCCGCAGGTTCGTGTTGGCGAGGATGTTGTCGTCGACCGACGACGACGGCCGCTGCGTGGCGAGCAGCAGGTGCACGCCGTAGGAGCGCCCCCGCTGGGCGATGTCGATGAGGTCGGCCACGAAGTCCGGCAGCTGCTTCACGAGCGTGGCGAACTCGTCGATGACGATCACGAGCGAGGGCGGGGCGGCCTCGGGGTGCAGGCGCCGCATCTCCGCCATGTCCTTGGCCGCGTGCTCGCTGAACAGCGCGACGCGGCGGCGCAGCTCGGCCCGGAGGGACACCTGAGCCCGGAGCGCCAGCGTCTCGTCGAGGTCGGTGACCCGCCCGGAGATGTGAGGCAGGTCCTTGAACACCTCGCTGGCCGACCCGCCCTTGAAGTCGATGAACATGAGGCTCAGGTCGCGGGGCGAGTGGAGCGCGACGAGCCCGGCCACGAGGGACTGGATGAGCTCGGACTTGCCGGCGCCCGAGGTGCCGCCGATGAGGCCGTGGGGGCCGTCGGCCACGAGGTCGAGGCGCAGCGGCCCGTCGGCCGTCATGCCGACGATGGTCTGGAGGGCGTAGCCGCCGTCACCGCGGCGGTCGACGGCCCACTCCTGCTGGATCCACCCCGGCGTGACCTCGTCGACGCCGTGCGCGGCGAAGAGCGGCACGACCCGCGGGATCGACGACGTGGAGGTGGCCGACGAGGCGTCCCGCAGCGGGGCGAGCGACCGGGCCACGTGGTCCGGCAGCGAGCGCTCCACGCCGTCCGCCGCGAACCACGCCGTCGGCACCTCGGGGTCGGTGAACCAGAGCTTCGACAGCTGCTCCTCGCCGACCTCGGTGCGGTCGGCCAGCTCGGCCACCGCCCGGCACTGCGGCGGCACCCGGTCGGCGGTGTCGCTCAGCCAGATCACCGAGATGCCCACCTCGGGGCAGCGGTCGAGCAGCTGGGCGACGAGGTGCGGGTCGGGTTCGATCAGGCGGTCGAGCACCACGAGCACCCACGGCCAGCGGCGGTCCACGCCGTGGTCGGTGCTGCCCTCGCGGAACTCGGCCACGTCGATGAGGGCTCGCAGGAGCTGGTCGGTCGACCGGCGGTCCGCCGCGAGGTGCGGGCCGGCGATCGGCGAGCCGGTGGCGTGGGTGTGCGGCACCCACTTGAGCCAGTCGACGAGCCCCATCTCCGGCGTGGCCGCCGCGGCCACCACGACGTCCTCGGGGCTGTGCAGCGCCACCGCCTGGATGAGCAGCGCCTGAGCCAGCGAGGCCACCTCCCGGCGAGGACCGTGGATGCCGAGCACTCCGAGCTCCTGCAGCGGGACCGACACCGGCACCCGGTCGAAGCCCTTGTAGCGCTCGGCCACCTCCTCGAGTCGGGCGACGAGCTCGTCGTCGCCGTCGGTGGTGTGCGTGGCCGTGATCGAGGCCTCGGCCGGGCCCAGGCCGACGCGCAGCGAGAGGAGCTCGGGGATGTCCCGCCCCCGCGACCAGAGGGTGCGGTCCCGCCGCTCGGCCCGGCGGCGCAGGTCGGCGATGTCCGGCGCCGCCGCGAGGCGGGCTGTCTCCTCGGCCGCGTGGGCCCGGGCGTAGGCGGCCTCCCACTCGGCGAAGCGCTTCTCGAAGGTGGCGACGTCGCGCTCGTGGCGCGCCCGGTTGCGGCGCTTGCCCTCGAACCAGCCGGCCGCGCCCGTGATCGGCGCGAGCGCGGTGAAGAACAGGAAGCGCGGCTCCTGGAGCACGACCGCCATGAGGATGCCGCCGAGCAGCGGGGCGAGGGAGGTGAACCAGGAGAACCGGGCCGGCTCCGGCGGTTGCGGCACCTTGCTGAACGGCGGCAGCTCGACGGGCTCGGGGCGGGCGGGCCGCAGCGGGGTGCGGTGGAAGGCGACCTGGCCGAGCTGGTCGATGCGCTCGGGCGGCTGGGCGTCGACGGGCCGGAAGGTGAGCACGGAGTCACCGAGGCGGATCTCCGTCTCGACCTCGACCGGGACCGGCCCCACCGGGCGGTGCCCGTCCACGAGGAGCGGGTTCGTGGCCTCCGGGTTCTCCTCGATCGTGACGCGCAGGTCCTCGCCGACGACGACCCGCACGTGGGCCCGGGACACCGCGGCGTCAGGGATCGCCCGGTAGGCCCGGTCCCCCTCGGCTCGGCTCCAGGGGCGGCCGATGATGTACGTGCCGGGACCGAGCTCGGCTCGCCAGCCCGACGCCGGCCCGCCGATCGCCTCGATGCGCACCACCGCCTCCGGGGGTGGGGGCCCGAAGTCCGCCGCGGGCTCGGCGAGCAGCAGCACCTCGCCCGACACGAGGCCGATCTCGGCCAGCGACGCCCCGGGGTCGAGGACCTGGCCGGTGCGGCGCCGCACGAGCGTCGGCCCGCCGACGACACCCGGGTGGGCGGCGAGGGCGCGCCGCAGCTCCTCCACCGTGTGGGTGGGCTCGACGGTGGCGACGACGTCCACCGTCCGATCGCTGCCCGGGGACTCCACCCGGAGCATCAGGTGCACGGCACCATCCTCGCGGTCGGGGTGCGCGGCGTCATCGCAGCCTCCGCAGCGACGTCGGGTTGGCGGTCACCCGCAGACGGGCCCAGCGGTCGAGCTCAGCCAGGACCTCCGCTCGGGTGGCCTCGAGCTCGGCCCAGGCCGCCTCGACCTCCTCGTCCGAGGGGAGGCCGGGGCCGAACACCGCGGCGTCCGCGCGGGTCGCCAGCGCGCGGGCGCCGGGGGTGCCCACGACAGCGGAGATCTCGCGCCGGGTGGACCGGGGCGGCACGGGCTGACCGAGGTCGCGCCCGAGGTCGATCAGCTCGTCGAAGGAGCCCGTGACCCGCTCCACCGGCGATCCGCGCGTGCGTCGCCGCTCCCGGCGCCGGCGCTTCAGGGCCAGGATCACGAGGACGGGGAGGCCGAGGCCGGCGGCGGGGACCGCGACGACGACCGCGGCCGTGACCAGCCAGCCGGGGATCCCACCACCCGAGCGGTCCTCCTCGTCCTCCTCCGGCTCCTCGGGCTCGAGGTCCTCGGGCACCGAGGTGGGCGGCGGCACCGTCGTCGGCGGCGGGGGCTGCGGCTCGGGGTTCTCGGTCTTCGAGCGGGGCTGCTTGAGCGGGTCCGGGAGCTTGTCCTCCGGCGGGGTGCCGTCGATGGCCACCCAGCCGTAGCCGGCCACCGGGACCTCGATCCACGCCTCGATGTCCTCGCCCCGGAAGGTCACCTCCTGGTCACCGCGCTCGTTCACGAAGCCCATCACCACCCTGACGGGGATGCCGCGGGCGTGGGCGAGCAGGCCCTGGGCGGCCGCGAACTGCTCGCCGTTGCCGAAGGGCTGCTCGAGGCCGATGAAGTCGAGGAGCCGGCGCAGGCCGTGGCCGGGCGGGCTCACGGGGTTCGCGTCGGGGCCGCCGTCGGTGTAGGCGCCCTCCCGCTTCAGCGCCTCGGCGATCGCGTAGAGCTCGGCGAACTCGGTGGGCTGGTCCCCCACCCAGTCGGCGGCCCGGCTCACGAACTCCTCGGGGACCTCCCGCTCCTCCCGGTGGAAGCGGGGGTCGAGGGGCGTCTCGATGAGCACGTCCACCGACGGGAGCTCGACGATCTCCGCCGTGAAGCGGTAGCGGTCGCCCGGCTGGAGGCGCCGCGGGACGGCCGCGGTGTCGGTCTCGATCGAGACGCGCACCTCGTCGTTCAGCACCTCGCCGCGCGGGCCGAGGAAGTCGAGGCTGGTGACGTCACCGGCGAGGGGCACCCACACCCCGTGCGGCTTGTGCACCTCGATCGTCATCTCCACCTCGGGCCCGAGCCCCGCAGCGGGGATCCGGGCGCCCACCCGCAGGTACTCGCCGGCGAGCACCGAGCCGGAGCCGGTGGCCTCCCACTCGGTGCCGCTGTAGGCATCCATGGACGCGATGCGGATCCGCCCACCCGCGGGGAGCCCCCGCACGGTGAGGATCTCGTCCTCCCGGACGTCCTGGTCGGTGTAGTTCCGGTACCCGGCGAGGGGGCTCGGCTGGGTGAGCGGGTCGAACGGCGGCTCCACCTGGTCCCGCAGGACGTAGCGGTCCTCCAGGTCCGCGCCGGGCAGCCGGGGCCCGATGAGGACCCCGCCCAGCGCGGAGACGGCGAGCAGGCCCCCGGCGGCGGCCAGGCGCGAGCGGGGCATGGCGACCCGGTTCACGGCTCGCCCGCGGTGGTGGCGGACGCTGACCCAGGCGAGGACCACGGCCGCGAACACCACGCCCTGGAGGACGAGCGACGCCGGCCGCTTCGTGCCCATGAGGACGCTCACGACGAGCAGCGCCGTCGGAGGCAGCACGCACAGCAAGCGGCGCGGGTAGCGGCGGGCGAGCACGACGGTGAGGGCGCCGCCGGCCAGGCCGCACAGGTACGGGATGGCCAGCAGGTCGCCGGCCCGGCCGGCGGGCGGCATCGTCGTGAGGAGGCGCATCCACCCGTTGATGGCCCCGTCCGCGAAGCCCGACATCGCATCAGGGGACGGCAGCACGCCCGCGAGGGCCCGGTGCCGGACGGCCAGCGGTCCGGCGAGCGCGAACAGGGCCGCCACCCAGACGGCCAGGCCGACGAGGAGCGGGGTGCGCAAGCGCAGGAGCACGAAGCCGATGACGGCGCCGGCCAGCACCGCGGGGCCGCCGACGGTGAGCTCCTCCCCGCCGGCGAACACGGTCCGGAACCCGACCACCCCGAGCACGCCGAGGACGACGGCGAAGGCGCCGTCGACGAGGTCGTCGCGGTCCGGGCGCAGGCGCTCGAGGCGGCCGCTCACCGGCCCGACCCCACGACGGCGAGGGCGCGCGCCAGGTCGTCCAGGTCCCCCACCTCGAGCAGGCTGACGTTGCCGATGCGGTGGCGGGTCACCTCGGCGCCCACCCGGCACCGGAGCGCGATGACCGTCACGTCCCGCCCGTAGTGCTCGCACGCGGCGCGGACCTGGCGGACATCGACGGTGGAGCCGACGACGAGGCCCACGACGCTCGCCCCGCGGGCGAGCTGGAGCGAGCGCAGCACGAGATCCCGGAGGCTCAGCCCGTCGGGCTCGCGCTCCACGCCGCTCAGCGCGTCGAGGAGGCGGGTCGGCGTGTGCGACGGCAGCGGGTTCCGGCCGCTCACGGTCGTGACCTCCTGCTCCTCGAGCAGGGCCGTCCGGCCGAGCGAGCCGAGCACAGAGACGCCCAGCTCGAACTCGTCGTCGTCGGCCCAGTCGCTGGCGTCGGTGGAGAGGACGAGGCCGAGGTGGGAGCGCCGGGTGTCGACGAACTGGCGCACCATGAGCGTCCCCAGCCGTGCCGAGGTCCGCCAGTGGACGTGGCGCCGGTCGTCACCGGGCACGTACTCCCGCAGCGTGTGGAAGGCCACGTCGCTCGTGGACAGGTCGTTCGTGGTGCGGCCCTCGAGGTCCCGCACCCATCCGGCGCTGAGGGGCGGGAGCACCGTCGTGCGGGGGTGCACGTAGAGATCGATCCGGGACCCCGACACGACCTCGCGCCGGGCGATGCCGAGCGGGTCGCCCTTCACGCTGCGGGCGGGGCCGACGGGGATCACCGACCGGCGCGTCGTGGGCACGACGAAGGGCTCCTCGAAGCGCTCCCCCGCGCCGAGGGTGCCCACCTCGAAGGCCGCGACGCCCTCGCCGACGGGGACCTCCACGCGGGTCCCGAGCGACACGCGCCCGCGGTCGTTGCGGACGAGCACCCGCCCCACCGCGTCGTCGCCCACGACGACCCGGTTGGGGTCGAGCTCGACGTCGATGTCGAGGCCCAGGCGCCCGAGCGTCCAGGCCAGCGCGACGACGAGCGCCACCAGGCAGGTGCCGGCCACGATCAGCAGCTCCTCCCAGCCGAGCTGGGCCCCGGCCCACCACGAGGCCGCGCCGATGACGGCGACCGTCCCGCCGAGGGAGGTCACCGGGCCGAGCACCGCCCGCAGGCCGCCGGGCCGCGCCACGTCAGGCCCGGACCGGCTCCGGCCCGCGCTCCGCCGGCGGGGCGATCTCCGAGAGGATCCGCCCGATGACCTGCTCCGGGGTCACCCCGTTGAACAGGGCGTCGGGGGTGAGGAGCACGCGGTGCGAGAGCACCGGGAGGGCGAGGGCCTTGATGTCGTCGGGCACGACGTGCGTGCGGCCCTGCGCCGCCGCCCAGGTCTTCGCGGCCCGCACGTAGGACAGGCACCCTCGCATGCTGGCGCCGAGCGCCACCTCGGGTGAGCGGCGGGTGGCGTCGGCGATCCGGCTCACGTAGTCGAGGACCGAGGTGTCCGTGTGCACCGTGGCGGCCAGGTCGATCATCTGGGTGACGGCCTCGGCCGTGATGATCGCCTCCACCTTGGCGTCCCGGGTGCGGTTCGCGGCGTCAGCGAGGAGCTGCACGGTGACCTGGTGGTCCGGGTAGCCGAGCGACGTCTTGATGAGGAAGCGGTCGAGCTGGGCCTCGGGGAGCGCGTAGGTGCCGGCCTGCTCGACCGGGTTCATCGTGGCGATGACCATGAACGGCGCCCCGGTCTCGTGGGCGACGCCGTCGACGGTGACCCGCCCCTCCTCCATCACCTCGAGGAGGGCCGACTGCGTCTTCGGGGAGGCCCGGTTGATCTCGTCGGCGAGGACGACGTTGGCGAACACCGGCCCCCTGTGGAAGTCGAAGCGGCCTGTCTGCTGGTTGTAGATCGTCACGCCGGTGACGTCGGAGGGCAGCAGGTCCGGGGTGAACTGGATCCGCGAGCTCGTCCCCTGGACGGTGTTGGCGAGCGACTTGGCCAGCACCGTCTTGCCGGTGCCGGGGACGTCCTCGAGCAGCAGGTGCCCGCCCGACAGCATGCAGGCGAGGGCGAGGCGGATCGTGTGGGCCTTGCCCTTGATCGCCACCTCGACGTTGCTGACGAGGCGGTCGAACGTGCTCGCGAACCAGGCGGCCTGGTCGTGCTGGATGGTCATCGCTCCCTCAGTGGGTCACCGTCGCGTGACGGGGTCGGAGTGGTAGGTGCTCCCGCCGCTGACCCGCACCACGTAGCGCATGTAGGTGTTCAGGCCGACGTGGCACTTGCCCTGGGTCTCGAACCGGCCGTTGCCGTTCGTCGTGAAGTCCTGGTGGAACTGCTCGGATCCCCACGACCCGTTCGTCCCGGTGCGGAACTGGCAGGAGACCGTGACCCGGCGGTTGGCCGGGAGGTTCGTGCCCACGGCCTTGTACTCGGAGCAGGTCCCCCCGCCGATGTCGCAGGTCGTGTTGTAGATGAACACGGCGTCGATCTGGCCCGGCTCCGCGCCGGTGGTCCGAGACGCCGAGCCGATGGCGCTGTATCGGCGGGCGTCGTCGGAGTTCGACGCCACCGCCCGCACCCGCAGGGTGTGGCTCTCGCTGTACCCGAAGGTGCGGGAGAACGACCGTCCGTCGGCTCGCGTCCAGCTGCCGCCGTCGAGGCTGTACTCGTAGTGCGAGATGTCGCGCCCGTTCGGCTGGGACGCCGTCCAGGTCCAGCTGATCGTCCGACCGCTCACCGACGCGCTCACGTTGGGCGCCGGCGGGTTCCCATAGGGGCGGATCTGGTTGCTCTGCGCCGACGCGGTCCCGGCGCCCTCGCTGTTCACGGCTCGCACCCGGAACCGGTAGGTGGTCCCGTTGGTCAGGCCGGTGATGCGCCGGTTGTCGGGCAGGCGGGTCCAGTTGCCGTTGCCGTTGATGTCGTACTGGTAGTGGGTGATCGACGCGCCGTTGTCGCGGACGTCGCCGCCGATGGTCAGCACGGTGGCGGTGTCGCCCTCGGTGGCCTCCACGATGGTGGGGGTCCCGAGCGGACGGCCGGCCGACACCGCAGCGGCGGACTGCGGGCTGGCCGGCGACCAGCCGGCCTTGTTCTCGGCCTCCACCGTGAAGCGGTACGCCACGCCGTTGTCGGTCTGGAACGTCTGGGTCCGCTGCCCCGGGTCGTTCACCACGACCTGCGCGTCCTGGACGCCGTTGCGGTAGGAGGTGATGCGGAAGCGCTTCACCGCGTCGCCGTTGTCCTGGCTCGGGCTCCAGGTCCAGCGGACCTCGAGGAAGCCGTCGCGCGCCCCGACGGTCGGCGAGGCGTCGGGCACCGCGGGCTGCCCCGGCACGCCGGCCGGGATGCTGTCGCCGGTCGAGGGGTCGCTGACCTCACCCGGGCCGAGGGCGTTCACGGCCACGAGGGTGAACCGCACGCTCGTGCCGTTCTCCAGCCCGTCCCAGGTGTGCTCGGTGACGGTCGGGCCGAGCTCGCGGGCCTCCCCGCTCGTCGTGTTCGTCAGGATGAGCTTCTCGATCGGGCTGCCGTTGTTCGTGGGCAGGGTCCAGCGGACGTGGAGCTGCCGGTCCCCGAAGGTGGTGACGGGCGGCGCCGGCTTGCCGGGCACCTCGTCCGGGGTGCAGGGCGGGCTGGGCGGCGAGAAGCTCGGCTCGGCCCCCGTCCCGGTGACGGCCTCGTTCACCGCCGCCACCTGGAACGTGTAGGCGACGCCGTTCGTGAGCCCGGTGATGTCCTGCGTCGAGGCGTTGGGCAGGGTGCGCTCGCCGGCCCCGCTGCCCGAGCCGCTCACCCGCACCCGGTAGCCGGTGATCGGTGCGCCATTGGCGCTGGGCGCGACCCACTGGACCCGCACCCGGCCGCTCTCGCCGCCGATGCAGGTGGGTGCGGGCGGCGCGGAGGGGCGGCCGACGACCGTGACGGTGACGGTGCCCGACACCTCGCGGGCCGGGTCGCCGGTGGCGTCGGCCACGGTGTACGAGAACGACGTCTCCCCGAAGAAGCTCTCGCTCGGCGTGAAGGTGATCCGCCCGCCGTCGACGCGGGCCTGCCCGGCTCCACCGGTGGGTGCGCCGACCGCGGTGATCTGCAGCGGCTCCTCCGGGAACGGGTTGGTGTCGTTGGCGAGGGCGTCGATGGTGACCGGCTGACCCTGGAGGGTGCGGGCGGTGTCGGTGCCCACGACGGCGAGCGGACGGTCCGACCCGACCACCACGAGGCGCACCGTGCCGGTGACCTCCTCGGTGCCGTCGGAGACGGTGAGCTCGACCGACCCGGTGGTGCCGGGGGCCACCTCCGTGTCCGCGGACGCCGTCAGCACCCCGTCGTCGAGGTCGATGTCGAAGCCGTCGCCCTCGAGCTGGGCGTCGGAGAACCGGTGGTCGTCGTCCGGGTCGGGATCGACGACCGCGCGCCGCAGGTCCACCGAGCGCTCCCCGCCCTGGGGGACCTCGAGGGTCAGCTCCGTCAGCGACGGCGGGGTGTTCGAGCCCCCGGTGATCCGGATGCGCACCGACGCGACCGCGGTCCGGGCGACGGCCGGGTCCGCGGCGTCCCCGACCACGTAGGAGAAGCCGGCGTCACCGACGTAGCCCTCCTCCGAGGCGGTGAAGCGGACCTCGTCCCCGTCGATCTCGGCGCTGCCGTGGCGGACGCCGAGCACCTGGAGGACGTGGAGGCGCGCCCCCTCGGGGTCCTCGTCGTTGTCGAGGACGTCGATGGACACGGAGCTTCCGGCGACGACCTCGATGCCGTCGTCGAGGCGGCCGATGGGCGGCCGGTTGGCGTCGGGATCGAGGAGCGGGACGAAGACCGCGGCTCGCGCGGTGTCGGTCCCGTCCGAGACGACGTAGGTGAACTGCATCGGCTCGTCCGGCATCAGGACCGTGACCGTCTGGCCGTCGGGGCTGATGGTGGCCGCCGGGTGGGTGACCTCGACGATCTCGAGCTCGTCCTGGTCCGGGTCCTCGTCGTTGTCGAGGAGGGGCAGGACCACCTCGGCGCCGGGGGCGAGCGGGTCGGTGGTGTCGTCCACCGGGATCGGCGGCCGGTTGTCGCCGCTGCGCTGGAACGTGACGGTCACCGTCGCGCTGCGCTGCCCGCCTCGGCCGTCGTCCACCGTGTAGCGGAAGGAGGTCTGCTCGGCCTCCGGGTCGGCCGGCGCCGTGTAGCGGATCCCGGACCCCTCCACCTCGGCTTCGCCGATGCCCGGCTCGGGCCGGTGCTCGTCCTCGGCGGAGATCTTGAGGGGATCGGCGTCGGGGTCGAAGTCGTTGGCCAGGACCGGGATGAGCACGGACGTGCCGACGCGCACGAAGGCCTGGTCGTCGGTGGGGATCGGCGGGTGGTTCTGCCCCGGACGGCGGGCGACGCCGATCAGGATCTTCGCCGTGGCCTCGGCCCCGAACTGGTCGGCCACCTTGTAGGTCAGCTCGTCGGTGCCCGCGGCGCCCTCGTCGGCCTCGTAGACGATCTCGTCCGGGCCGATCTCGACGACGGTGCCCGCCTTCGGCGGCTCCTCGATCCCGAGGAGGGTGACGGTGTCCCCGTCGGGGTCCATGGTCGTGACCGGGATCGGGATCGTGACGGACTCGCCGGCGATCGTGCGCCCGATCAGCTCCGGCGCGATGGGCGGGTTGTTGCGGTCCGGGTTGGGCGGGAGGACGTGGATGACGATCTCCGCCGAGGCCACGTTGTCGGCCACGTCGCGGGCGCTGTACACGAGCCGGACGGTCCCGGTGGCCTCCCGCGGCGCCTCGTAGCGCAGCAGGCCGTCCTCGGACAGGAAGAGCCGGCCGTTGCGGGCGACGTCGGGCTGGTCGGCGGGCGGGGCCACGATCTCCAGGGCGTCGCCGTCCGGGTCCGAGTCGTTGGAGAGCACGGGCAGCGTGGCGATGCCGCCGGCGCGCACCGTGTACTCGTCGGGGACCACCACCGGCGGGCGGTTCTCCTGGAGCACCGGTGCGGGCTCCACGAGGACCTTGCCCTCCGCCTCCTCCGTGCCGTCGCTGATCCGGTACGTCAGCTCGACGGGCTCGGCGAGCGCGGTCGCCGAGGAGATCTTGAGGACGCTGCGGCGCAGGACCGTGACGTCGATGGGCGAGGGCTCCGGGAGGTCCGAGACGCCGAGGACGACGAGCACCTCGCCGTCGGGGTCGACGTCGTTGTCGAGCGCCGGGACGAAGGCCGGCTCGCCGGCGGTGAGGAGCACCTCGTCGCGCACGGCCACCGGCGGCTGCTTGTCGCCCTGGGCCCGGAAGTCGACCCGCAGGACGGCCTCGTCGGTGGCCTGGCCGTCGGTCACCCGGTAGACGACGTTCACGGTGCCGGCCTGATCGGACCGCACCCGGATCTCGGGGGAGGTCGGCTCCCAGCGCACCTGGGCGACCTCGTCGGACACCGCCCGGACGATCGAGAGCGAGTCCCCGTTCGGGTCGGTGTCGTTGTCGAGGACGTCGACGACCACCTCGCGCCCCACGAAGGTGGCGACCGAGTCGTGGCGGGCGATGGGGGCCTGGTTCTCGCGCCGCTCCACCACCGTGACGGTCAGGAGACCGGTCTGCTCGCCGCCGCGGCCGTCGCCGACCACGAAGGCGATCTCGACGGTCCCCGGGTTGTTCCCCGCCGTGAAGGTGACATCGCCCCGGCTGTTGGTCTTGATCGTGCCGGTGGCCTCGCCGACCTCCTCGGCCCGGAGGAGGCGCAGCACGTCGCCGTCGGGGTCGTACGCGGTGGCCAGCACGTTGTGGGTGACCGTCCCGCCCGTGACGACGAAGGTCTCCTCGTCGGCCACGACGGGCTCGTCGTTCTGGTCCTCGGGGTGGACGGACACCGTGACCGTCGCGCTGTCGCGGCCGCCCCGGCCGTCCGAGACCGTGTACGTGAAGCGGAGGCGGTCGACGTCGCTGGCCACGTCGACCTGCACCGCTCGTCCGCCGTCGACGATGCCCAGGACCCCGGCGTCCTCGTCCTCGAGCTGGACGGACTCGATGAGCAGGACGTCGCAGTCCGGGTCGGTGTCGTTGCGCAGCGGGTACACGATGACCGGCCGATCCCGCCGGGTGCCGAAGATGCCCTCATCGGGCTCGGCCACGGGCGGGCCGTTGTCGGCCGACTCGCAGGTGGGCTCGCTCTCCTCGTCGAGCTCCTCGGTCGCCTCGGGGTCGACCTCGATCTCCTCGGACAGGGCCTCGGCCCACTGGTTGTCGATGAAGATGGGGTCGCCGTCGCCGAAGAGCAGCTGGTTGCCGTCGGTGAGGCTGTTCAGGGTGACGCGCTCGCGGTTCACTCGGAAGCGCAGGGCCACCCCGTCGTCCATCTCGGGGATCGTGTCGGCGATCGGGTCGGCGCTGTCGCACACCTGGACGTAGGCCGGGTCGCCGCCCCAGGCCCCGAAGGCGCAGGCGCCCACGCGCACGGGACGGGCCGGGCCGCCGGTGCCGCCGCCGTGGAGCTCGCGCACCTCGCCCCCGAAGGTCACCTCCACGAGCGCGTCGTCGCCGGCCACGAGCACGCTCGACGCCGTCGGGCCGGGCTCCTGCACCACCGGGCTGCCGTCGAGGTCGAGGGCGACGGTGCCGTGGCCCGGGAGGGCGAGCGACGCACCGGCCAGGACGACGGGGCGCTCCCCGACCGCCGTGATGGTCGGTCGGTCGAGCTCGGCGTCCACGGTGGCGCTCGCCACCAGGTTCCCGTCGACGTCCCACGAGGTGATCTCGCCGGTGACGACGTCGTAGAGGTGGACCAGCCCGTCGACGCCCACGGCGAGGGCGCCCTCGCCTGGCACCTCGTGGACGGGCTCGAGCTCGCTCGCGGGGTCGAGGGCCAGCGCGGCCGCGGAGATGGTGGCCGGCACGATGTAGAGGGCGCCCTCGCTCGGGTCGAAGAGCGCCGCTGTGGTCCCGCCGAGGGCGACCTGGGCGCCGGCCGGGAGCTCGGGCCCGGGGATGAGGGTGGCCTGAGCGGGGTCGATCGCGGCGAGGGCAGGGATGTCCCGCTGGTGGACGAGCACGACGCCACCCGACTGGAGCACGTCGAAGTCCCGGGAGCCCGCCGCGAGCTTGGTGTCGACCGTGGCGATCTCGGCGTTGGTGCGGCCGACGAGGCCCCGCGACTCGTTCGTGACCCAGATGCCGCCGTCGTGGAGGTCGGGCTCCGGGACCACGTAGCCCTGCGCCCGGGATGCGAAGACCACGAAGGTGAGGACGAGGAGCGCCGCGCTGGCGATCGAGCCGCGCCGCTTGGCCCTGGTGCTGAGATCCATCAGCAGACCCCCGCGGGGAGGGTGAGGGGCCGGAGGGCGACGGAGAGCAGCGGCACAGCGGGAGCCACGCTACCGAGCGCGCTCACGAGGCCACCCTCGGTGGCAGCTCCACGACGAAGGGGAGGGCGCCGAGGGCCACCTGGTCGCCGGGCTGGAGCGGGGTGGGCGCCCCCGGCGCCAGCCGCTGCACCTCGCGGCCGCGGGTGAGGGTGGTGCCGTTGGTCGAGGTGAGGTCCTCCGCGATGAGCGCCTCACCGTCGAAGGAGACGAGGAGGTGGGCCTTCGAGACGGTCTCCGCGTCACCCGGCACGACCTGGCCCCCGGCGGCGGGGTCGGGGGCGCGCCCGAGGACCACCCGCTGGCCCGCGGCCACGGTGACCACCCCCTCGGCGAAGCGGAGCAGCGCCGTCGCCGGCGGGGCGGCCACCGCCACCGGGCTGCTGCTGCGGGCCACGGTCCGCTCGTCGAGCTCATCGGCCGCGCCGCCCGCCTCCACCGGCGGGGCGGGGCTCGTGAGGAGGTCCGCCGTGAAGGACGCCCGCTCGACGCCGAGGGCGGCGGCGAGCGCGTCGGTGGGAGCCCCCGCCAGCAGCGGCGGGACCGTCACGACGCTGCCCCGAGGCCCCTCGACCACGAGGAGGTCCGCCGCCTCCGTCTGGCGGACGAGCAGGAAGAGGAGGCCGAGCCCGCCGAGCCACACCGTGATGAAGAAGGCGATCTCCGCCCAGCGGGGCCGGCGCGTGCGGGTGACGACCAGCCGGTCGGGCGCCACCTGCTCCACCTGCAGGTCGGGCTGCTCGACGAGGACCTCCCGGACCAACGACAAGGTCACCTCGGCGCCCCGGCCCGGGGCGCTGAGGGATCGGTGTCTGGTGCTCCTGTCCGCCACGCGACGCTCTCCTCAGAGGGGCCGCCCGCCCGACCAGGCAAGCACCTCACGGCACCCTGGACAAAGCAGGCACGGGGGGTACTTCTCCCCCCTCCGCCCAGGCGATACCCACCGGGACGCATCGATACGCTCCGCTCGACCTGCTCGCGGCCCGGGACGACACCAATGGCGATCGACGTTCGGTGGGGCTCAGCCACCCACCAAGGTCGTGTGCGCGACCACAACGAGGACTCGGTGCTCTCGGGCCCGGACGTGTTCGCCGTCGCCGACGGCATGGGCGGCCACGCCGGCGGCGCGGTGGCCAGCGCGCTCGCGGTGGCGGGGCTCGCCGCCCTGCCCGACCTGCACGAGGCGCCGGACCCCGCGGCGTCGCTGGTCCGAGCCCTGTGCGACATCAACACCGAGATCCGCCGCCGCGCCGTCCTGGACGACAAGGCCGGCATGGGGACGACCGTGGCCGGGATCGCCCGGATCAGCGGCCCCCGCCTCCTCGTGTTCAACGTCGGCGACAGCCGCGTGTACCGGCTGCGGGCCGGCCAGCTCGAGCAGCTCACGGAGGACCACTCCGTCGTGGGCGAGCTCGTCCGGGCGGGGCGCCTCACCGAGGAGGAGGCCCGCGCCCACCCGCACCGCAACGTGATCACCCGCGCGCTCGGGGTCGAGCCGCACGTCGAGCCGGCCACCTCGGTCGTGGACGTGCAGGTCGGGGACTGCTTCCTCGTGGCCTCCGACGGCCTGTTCAACGAGCTCGGCGACACCCAGATCGGCGACGTCCTCAGCACCCCCGGGACGGTGGAGCACCGCGCGCGCCCTGCTCGAGGCCGCCCTGCTCCGAGGGGCTCGGGACAACGTCTCCGTCGTGGTCGTGGCCGTCGCGGGCACGGCGGGCAGCGACGGCCTCGAGGTCGACACCTCGCCGTCGGTCCCCGATCGCCACCGCCGCCCGGACCGCCCGCCGGTCATCACGGCCGTCCCGCGCTCTAGCCTGGCCACCGCACCGGCCGGAGACGCCCGCCCCGACCCCGTGGACCCCGCATGACCGCGCACCTGCACCTCTGGAGCACCGGCCCGCTCCTCCTCTGCGTGCCCGCCGGTCTGCCGGAGGCCACCACCAGCGCGCTCCAGACCCGCCTCCAGGGCGGCGCCTCCGCCGACGACGTGCTCGAGGTCCTGACGGCCGAGGGCCTCGCCGCCACCCCGCCCTTCGCCTGCGCCGAGGCGGTGCCCGAAGGGGTCCGCGTCGTGATCCGCGGCGAGCTCGAGGCCGTCGCCCACGGGACCGACGGCTCGTCCGTCGCCCTCAGCGCCGGCCGCTCCGCCACCTGGAACGACGACGTGGTGGTGGACATCGAGCGCATCTCCGTCGACCTCGGCGGCGGCAGCCGCGTCGACTGGCTCCGCCCGCCGGCCACCCCGCCCGCCCTCCTGGAGGCGCCAGCTCCCCCGGCGCCGACCTCCGGCGCGGATCCGGCACCGGCGGCCCCCGCGGCCCCGCCGCCGCCGCCGGTCGACGAGCTCGCGGCCCCCGCGACCCCGCTGCCCCCACCCCCGCCGCCCGCCCCACCGGTCGAGGGCGAGGCGCCTCCGGTGGTCGACGAGGAGGTCGACCTCCCCGAGGAGGCCGACGTCGCGGACGGCGCCGGCGAACCCCCTGCGGCGGCGACCCCCGACGAGCCGAGCGAGGTCCACACCCTCGACGAAGCCGCCTTCCTCGAGCTCGCCCGAGAGGCCGAGGTCCCGCTGGCCGACGACCTGCCGCCGACCGAGGCGGTCCCCGCCGTGGACGGCGGCGAGGCGGCGCCCGAGCCGGCGCTCGACCCCACCCGCGTCGAGCCGGTGCCCGACGGGGCGACCGACGGCGCGCCGCTCGACTTCTCGAGCCTCCTCGAGCCCACGAGCGCCCGACCGCCCGCGCCACCGCCCCCTCCCCCGCCGCCCCCGCCGGCCCCCACCGCCGCACCGGCGCCGCCGGCCGCGCCGCCGGCGCCCCCGGTCGCGGCGCCCGGTCCCTCGGTCCCCCCGCCGCCGACGGCGGGCACCCCGGTGGTCCCACCGCCGCCCGGCGCCGCGGACCCCGCGGCCGGCAGCGGGCTGGGCGAGCGCGACGGGCGCACGGTCACCCTGGCCGACCTCCGTCGGCTCCAGGACGGTGACGCGGATATCCCGCCGCCCCCGGGCGCGGTCCCCACCCGGGACCCGGGGACCCCCCACCCCCGGGAGGTGCGGGCCGTGCGCTGCCCCACCGGGCACGTGAACCCGCCGACCGCGGCGCAGTGCCGCCTCTGCGCCGCGAGCCTCACGGGCGCCGAGGTCGTCGTCGTGCCCCGCCCGGTCATCGCCCGCCTCGTGTTCGACTCCGGCCTGATCGTCGACGTGGACCGCCCGCAGCTGATCGGTCGGCGACCCACGGCGCCCACGGACGCCGAGGAGATCCCCAACCTCGTCACGATCCCGAGCCCCGACAGCGACATCTCGCGGGTCCACACCGCGGTGCGGGTCGAGGGCTGGGACCTCCTCGTCGAGGACCTGGGCTCCACGAACGGCACCGAGGTCCGCCTCCCGGCCCGCGAGCCCGTGCGGGTCCGCGAGCACGAACCGGTCCTCGTCGTGCCGGGCACGGAGGTCACGCTGGCCGGCACCGTGCGCTTCCGGGTGGAAGCGCCCGAGCGCTGACGGTGGTCGACGCCCCGCCGCCGGACCTGCCCGGCTACGACTTCCAGCGCGAGCTCGGGCGGGGCGGCTTCGCCGACGTGTACCTGTACCGCCAGCGCCTGCCCTCGCGGGAGGTGGCGGTGAAGGTGCTGCGGCAGACGGCGGCCTCGGCCGAGGCGCGCGAGCGCTTCGAGAACGAGGCCAACCGGATGGCGATGCTGTCCTCGCACCCGGGGATCGTCACGATCTACGAGGTGGGCGTGGCGCCCGACGGCCGCCCGTTCCTCACGATGGAGTACTGCCCGCACGACCACTTCGGTCGGATCGTCCGGGCGCACCCCCTGACCGTCGCTCGCGCCCTCGAGGTCGGCATCAAGGTGGCGGCCGCCGTGGAGACCGCGCACCAGGCGCTGATCCTCCACCGCGACGTGAAGCCGGCGAACATCCTCCTCACCACCTACGGCGAGCCGGCCCTGACCGACTTCGGCATCGCCGGCGGGGCCGAGGGCGAGGGCCTCGCCGAGGCCCAGGGGGTGTCGATCCCCTTCGCGGCGCCCGAGGTGCTCAACGGCTCCACCGTCGGCGACGCCGCGAGCGACGTCTACTCCCTCGGCGCCACCGTCTACGCGCTGCTGGCCGGGCGGGCGCCGTTCAGCACCGGCGACGGCATGTCCGAGGTCGAGCTGATCCAGCGCACCCTGCGGGGCGGGCCGCCGCCCACGGGGCGAGCGGACGTGCCCCCCACCCTCGAGCGGGTCCTGGCCACCGCCATGGCCCGGGACCCGGCCAACCGCTACGACTCCGCAGCCGCGTTCGGCCGGGCCCTCCAGGGGATCGAGGCCGAGCTCGGGCTCGCCCAGACGCACCTGCGCATCGCCGAAGCCACGGCGCCCGCCACCACCGCCGACGAGGCCGACGACGACAGCACCCGCTTCCGCGGCGTCCAGCGGGTCGAGCCCGCCGCGCCCGCCCCACCCCCGGCGGCCGCACCGCCGACCGCGCCCCCGCCGGCCGCGCCGCCGCCCCCGCCCGGGGCGTGGCGCCAGGAGGTCCCGGCGCCCCCGCAGGACGCCGTCCTCGGCGACCGCACGGTCGCGCGACGCCCCACGCGGGTGGCTGCACCGAGCGCGGACGCCCCGGAGCCGGCCGGCCACGGCGGGCCGCCGTCGCCCGATCGCACCCGGCTCGTGCTCTCGGTCCTCGGCGCCCTCGTCATCGTCGGGGCGCTCGTGTTCGTGTTCTCCAAGGCCGGCGGCGAGGCCGGCGAGGAGCACGGCACCACGACCACCACACCAGACACGAGCCCGCTCGTCGTGGACGGCCCGCCGCCGCGGCCGGAGAAGGTCCGCGTGGAGCGCCAGGACGGCGGCGGGCAGCGCATCCTGTGGCAGAACCCGGCGCCGGCGGAGGGCGACACCTACCAGGTGTTCTTCGCCGAGGGACCCGAGGAGCTGCTCGGCCAGATCGAGACCACCGAGGAGAGGGAGCTGGTGATCGAGACCGACCGCCGCATCTGCGTCACCATCGAGACCATCCGCGCCGGGCGCGTGTCGCCGGCGAGCAACGAGGTGTGCACCCCGTGAGCGCCCCCCTCCAGGTCGAGTACTGCGGCGAGTGGATGACCGTCGAGCCCGACCAGCGCTTCACGATCGGCCGCGCCGGCGACCTCGCCGTCGACGACAACCCGTACCTGCACCGCAGCTTCCTCGAGCTGCGCTGCGAGCAGGGGGTGTGGCTGCTGGCCAACGTCGGCAAGCAGCTGTCGGCCACGATCGGCGACGAGCGCAGCCAGCTCGTCGCCCACCTCGCCCCGGGCGGGGTCGTCCCGCTCGTGTTCGACCACACCTACGTGCGCTTCGGCGCCGGGCCCACCACCTACGAGATCCAGCTGGTGCTGCCCGACCCGCCGTTCACCCCGGCGCGGGAGGACGACACGATCGACGAGCCGGAGCTCAGCGCCACCACCCGGGCCCCCGCCCACCTCACCCCGGACCAGCGCCTGCTCGTCCTCTCCCTGGCCGAGCACGCGCTGCGGCGCACCGGCACCGGGCCGAGCGCGCTGCCGACGAGCGCCGAGGCGGCCCGGCGCATCGGCTGGACCGAGCGGAAGTTCAACAAGAAGCTCGACCAGGTGTGCCAGAAGCTGGCCCGGGCCGGGGTTCGGGGCCTCCACGGCGGTCCCGGGGACATCGCGGCGAACCGGCGGGCCCGCCTCGTCGAGTACTGCCTGGCCAGCCGGGTGGTCACCGAGGACGACCTGCCCGAGCTCGACCGAGCCGTCGCCGGCGCCGAGGACGACGACGACTGAGGGCGCCTACCCCGCGTCCGCCGGGGTGCGCCGGCGCACGACGGCGGGGTTGTAGCAGGCGCCCTTCATCCCGAGCATCTGCGCCGGGACGCACAGGTTCGAGTACTGGCACCGCCCCGGCTCGGGCCGCCCGCCCAGGATGCGCGCCGGCAGGTCGGGCTCGGCGTAGAACGGCCGGCCGATCCCGACGAGGTCGGCCTGCCCGCCGTCCAGGATCTCGTCCACCTCGTGGGCGTCGCGGATGCCGCCCACGGCGAGCACCGGGATCGACACCACCGCCTTGGCCGCGACGAACCGGCTGCGGTTCCACACGGGCCGGAACGGGGCGGTGACCCCGCCGAGCACGTACCCGGCGGTGAGGACGCCGCGCTCGAAGCGGCTCGGCGCCGCCGCCTTGAACCGCGCCGCCATCGACCGGTTCCGCCAGATCGACGTGGGGATGCCGCCCCGGCTGAGCGTCGTGTCCGGGAACACCGAGACCTCGACCGGGGTGACCGAGTCGTAGCCCATCTCCTCGACCATCCGGCACAGCTCGAGGCCCTCGTCCCAGGTGGTGTGCCGGGTGAACGGCGGGGCCTTCTCCCCCACCGGCACCTTCACCGTGACCGTGAAGTCGGCGCCGGCCCGCTCAGCGATCCGGGCGCGGATCAGCTCGAGCACCCGGGCTCGGTTGCGCAGCGAGCCGCCGAACTCGTCGTCGCGCCGGTTCCAGAACGGCGAGAGGAGCTGGTCGAGGAGCTTCGCGTTGCTCGAGGCCAGCTGGAGCCCGTCGTAGCCCGCCTCTCGGGCCCACACCGCCACCTCGCCGTACTGGGTGGCCATGGCTCGGATGTCGTCGCCGGTCATCACGTGGATCGGGGCCCGGCGGAACACGGGGCGGAGGGCGAGCGGCGGCGTGGACGCGGCGAGCAGCGGGTGTCGGCGCTGGGAGCGGTACGGCTCGTGCCAGGCCTCCATCGCGAACAGCCCGCCGAGGCCCACCTGGATCCAGATGGCGGCGCCGGCGGCGTGCACGGCGTCGACCATCGGGGCCAGGCGCAGCACGCGCTCGCGGGTGCTGACCACGGTCATGCCCGGCGAGGTCCGGCCCTCGTCGTAGAGGCAGGAGTTCCCCTGGATCACGAGGCCCACGCCGGCCTCGGCGTTGGCGACGAACTGCTTCGCGTACCGCTCCGCGGCGTCCGGGCCGTCGCCCGCGCCCTCGAGCACGGGGGCCCGGTAGAGCCGGTTGCGCAGGTGGGTCGTGCCCCCGACCCGGAGCGGCTCGAGCACCGTCCGTCGGCGCCCGGGCGAGATGTCCCGTTCGTCCCCCGTCACCGCGTGGACGCTAGCGGCCCGGTCGCCGCCTCCTCAGGTCCGGTAGGCGGCGGCCTGGAGGCCGTACAGCTCGGCGTAGGTGCCGCCCGCGGCGACGAGCTCCTCGTGGCTGCCGACCTCGACGAGCCGGCCGCCGTCGAGCACGACGATGAGGTCCGCCATGGCCACGGTCGAGAAGCGGTGGCTGACGAGGATCGTGATGCGACCCTCGTGCCGACCGGCCCGCGCCACCTCGGCGTAGCGGGCGAAGAGCATGTGCTCCGTCTCGGCGTCGAGCGCCGCGGTGGGCTCGTCGAGCACGAGCACGAGCGGGGCGGCGCGCATGAAGCCGCGCGCGACGGCCAGCTTCTGCCACTGGCCGTGGGACAGGTCGACGCCCTCGGGCCAGGTCGGGCCCAGCTGGGTGTCGAGCGCCTGGGGCAGGCGGGCGACCACGTCCGTCGCCCCCGCCTGCTCGACCGCGCCCTGCACGGGCTCCGGGTCGTCGTGGCGGGACAGGTCGCCCACGCCCACGCTCTGGCGGGCCACGAGCTCGAAGCGGAAGAAGTCCTGGAAGGCCCCGGCCATGCGGGCCCGCCACGCCTCGGTCTCGAGCGCGGCGAGGTCCACCCCGTCGACGAGGATCCGCCCGTCCGTCGGGGCGTAGAGCTTGGCCAGGAGCTTCACGAGGCTCGTCTTGCCGGCGCCGTTCTCCCCCACCACCGCCACGACGGCACCCGCGGGGAGGGTGAGGTCGACGTCGCGCAGGACCGCCCGGTCGGTGCCCGGGTAGGCGAACGTGACGCCCTCCAGGCGGATCCCCTCGGTGAGCCGGTCCGGCGGCGGCTCGGTGCCGGCGGCCGACGCCTCGGCGGCGTAGTCCTCGAGCCAGGCGAGCCGCTGCGCGCCGTCCATCCAGATGCCCCGCAGGAACCCGATCTCCCCCACGGTGGCGCCGATGTAGCCCGACAGGCGCGCCCCGGCGGCCACGACGAGGAGGACCTCCTCGGCGGTGCCGTCGAGCGCGGCGGCCACGGTGACGACGGCCCCGACGTAGGCCAGCCCGAACACGGCCCAGGACAGCGAGCTCCACACGGCCGTGCCGAGGCGGGCGGCCGCCACCGGGCGGTACCAGTCCTCCCACGCCTCCCGGCGCTGCCGGGCCACGCGGTCGCCCGCGCCGGTGACCCGCAGCTCCTTGGCCGGCGCCGCGGTCGTGGCGGTGGTGAAGAGGTGGGTGGCCAGCCGGCGCGAGGGGGCGCCGCGCTCCTCGGCCGCTCGCTCCACGGCCGGCCGCCACGCCGCGGTGAGCGCGGTGGGCAGGGCGAACACGGCGAGGAGCAGGAGCGCGGGGTGCACCGAGGCGAGGAGCGCGACGGTGACGCCCACCCGCACGATCCACCCGCCGGTGGCGAACACCGACAGGTACATGTGGTCGAGGACGAACACCTGGTCCCGCAGCACCGAGAGCCGGTCGAGCAGGTCCGGGCGCTCCTGGTGGGCGATCGTCGCGACCGTCGCCTGGAGGCGGGCGACGTGGGCCTCGAGGGCGATCGTGACCCTGTCCCGGAAGCGGCGCTGCACCCGGGCCGAGACGGTGCGGAGGAACCAGGTCCCGGCGCTGGACGCCGCGAGCCCGAGCGCGGCCACCACCACGGCGGTCCGGTCCCCGTCGACGACCCCGCGGCCCAGGAGGGCGATCCACAGCGCGACGAGGGCGTCCGGCAGGGCCTCGAGCACGGCCATGCCGACGGCGGCGGCCATGAGGCGCGGCTCGTGGCGGAAGCCGAGCCGGCACAGCCGCCACATCGCGGGGAGCGGCCGGGGCAGGTCGGTGGCGTGGCGGGCGGCGGCCCGGGCCTCCTCAGGTGAGGACATCGAGCGTCACCCCCTCCTCGTCCTCCGTGACGGCGACGCCCTTCGCGAAGCGCTCGGCCTGGAGGTGGAACATCGTGGCGTAGCGCCCGCCGGCGGCCAGGAGCTCGTCGTGGGTCCCGAGCTCGACGACCCGACCGCCCTCGACGACGGCGATGCGGTCGGCCTGGCGCACCGTCGAGAACCGGTGGGACACGAGGATCGTCGTGCAGTGCCGGGTGGCGGCGAGGACCCGCTCGAAGATCTCCAGCTCGCCCCGCACGTCCAGCTGAGCCGTCGGCTCGTCGAGCAGCACGAGCCGGGCACCCAGGCGCACGGCGCAGAGCGCCCGGGCGAGGGCCACGCGCTGCCACTGGCCGCCGGAGAGGTCCGTGCCGCCGGCGTACCCCTTGGCCAGCGGGGTGTCGAGGTCGGCCAGGCCCTCGGCGCCTGCGTCGGCGAGGGCGGCGAGGATCACCTCGTCGGGGGCGCCGGAGGGCGCGACGTTGTCCCGCAGCGGCAGCTCGAGGCGCAAGTAGTCCTGGAACACGGCGGCGACCTGCCCGCGCCAGGCCCCGAGGTCGAGGGTGCGGAGGTCCCGACCGTCGACCTCGATCGTCCCGCTGGTGGGGTCGTAGAGGCGGCACAGGAGCTTGGCCAGGGTCGTCTTCCCGGCGCCGTTCTGGCCGACGATGGCGAGCGACGAGCCGGCGGGGACGGTCAGGTCGAGCCCGTCGAGGACCAGCACGTCCGGGGCGGCCGGGTAGGCGAAGCGCACGTCCCGGAACCGGATCTCGCGAGCGGGCAGCCCCGCGGCGGGGGCGTCGCCCGCGGGCAGGGCGCCGAGCGCCGTGGCCCGCTCGTGAAGCTGCACCGCGATGGCCGCCGGGGCCGCCGCGCCGTCGAGGGCCCAGTTGAGCCCGCCGAAGGCGATCAGCCCGGCGCCGACGGCGGCCTGGGCGAAGGTGACGGTGCGGCCGAGGTCGAGGCGCCCGTCGGCCGCCGCGTCGGCCAGGGCCCAGAACACCAGCGCGTTGCCCGCCCCGACGACCAGCAGGCAGGCCAGCACCGACCGCTCCCGCATGCGGGTGGCTCGGTACTGCAGCTCGTGAAGGCGGGTCCGCCGCTCGACGAAGCGATCGAGCACCCAGCCGGCCAGCCCGAAGAGGCGCAGCTCCTTCGCCGCGGGCGGCTCCACGGCGAGGCGGTACGCGTAGTCGGCGTCGCGCTGCGCGCTTCGCACCTCGTCGGTGTTGCGGTCCCGCCACACCGAGCTCTCCCGGAGGAGCCAGTGCGTGGCCAGCCACACCCCGGCCAGCACGGGCGGCGCCCACCAGGCGAAGCCGACGAGGAGGACGGCGCTGGCCAGGCCGGCCACGAGGTCCACGAGGCCGCTGGCGATGAAGTCGAGGGCGATCGACAGGGGCGGGCCGGTCATCCCGCTGTCGAACTCCCGGGCCACCTGCAGATCCCGGCTCAGCTCAGGATCCTCGAGGTGGCCGATCCCCTCGGGCGCGAGGCAGGCGTCGGTCAGCTCGTCGTAGAGGTGGGCCGCCGTGCGGTCGCCGAGGTTCTGGCTCAGCGCGAGGTGGACCGAGGGCAGCACCTGCATGAGGACGAAGAGCGCGCCCGCGAGGGTGAGGGGCCAGACGAGCTCGTCGCCCCGCTCGACGGCCCGCACGAGGACGCCCATGGCGACCGCGAACCCAGCCGGGGCGACGCCGCGCAGGACGAGGACCGCCCACCAGCGGGCGGTGAGCCGCCGGTCGGCGCGTCGCAGGACGCCTCCGAAGATCCACTCCTGTCGGCGCCGCAGGCGCTCGAGCATCCGCTCCTCCTCTCCGAGACCGAGGCTACGTCCGACCGGCCGCGCGGTCACCGCTCCATCGCTCCACCGCGGCGGTTCCCTACAACCCCCCGCCCCCGAGGCGGAGGGCCCGTAGGCTGTGGCCGCCATGGCCTGCCCCACGCCCGCCACTGCGCCGCTGGTCGCGCCCACCCGCACGGCGCGCGACGCCCGGGGCCGTCCCCTCGAGGACCTGCGCCTCTCGCTGACCGACCGCTGCAACCTCCGCTGCGCGTACTGCATGCCGGAGGAGGACTACGTGTGGCTGCCCCGCGAGGACGTGCTCGACGCCGAGGAGGTCGAGCGCCTCGTGCGGGCCTTCGTGGCCGTGGGGGTGACCAAGGTGCGCCTGACCGGTGGCGAGCCGCTCGTGCGAGCCGACGCCGTGGAGATCGTCGCCCGCCTCGCCGCCATCCCCGGGGTCCGAGACCTCGCCCTCACCACGAACGCGACCCTGCTCGCCCCCCGGGCGGCGGCGCTGGCCGAGGCCGGCCTGGACCGGGTGACGGTGAGCCTCGACACCCTGCGCCCCGACCGCCACCGCGCCCTCACGCGGCGGGACAACCACGCCGCCGCGCTGGCCGGGCTGCGCAGCCTGGGCGAGGCCGGCTTCCGCGGCACGAAGGTCAACGCGGTGGTCGTCCGGGACGTCAACGACGACGAGCTCGACGACCTGCTCGCGCTCGGCGCCGAGGTCGGCGCCGAGGTGCGCTTCATCGAGTACATGGACGTCGGCGGGGCCACGGGCTGGACGCAGGAGGCCGTCGTCGGTGCGGCCGAGATCCTCGAGCGCCTCGCGGCCCGCCACGGCCCTATCGACGCGGCTCCCGCCCCGCCCTCCGCACCGGCCCGCCGGTACCGCCTCGGCGACGGTCGCACCTTCGGCATCGTGTCGTCGGTGAGCGCCCCGTTCTGCCACGCCTGCGGGCGGAGCCGGGTGACCGCCGACGGGCGCTGGTTCCACTGCCTCTACGCCGCCGAGGGCACGGACCTCCGGGCGCCGCTGCGGGCCGGCCTCGGGGTGGCGGCGCTGGCCGAGCAGCTGGCCGCGGGCTGGGCCGCCCGCGCCGACCAGGGCGCCGTGGACCGGCTGGCCGCATCACCGCGTGCCGCGGTCCCGGTGCAGGTGCTGCGCCGCGACCCGCACCTCGAGATGCACACCCGGGGCGGCTGATGGAGCTCGTCGTGCACTGCCACGGTCCGGCCCGCCACGCGGCCGGGACCGACTCGCTCACCGTCGAGGTGGCCGACGACCCGACCGTCGGCGACGTCGTGGACGCACTGGCCGCCCAGGGCGGCGCGCTGGCCGAGCTGCTCCCCCGGTGCGCGGTCGCCGTCGGTGACGAGCTCGTCCCCCGCACCCGGCGGGTGCGCCCGGGCGACGAGCTGGCCCTCCTGCCGCCCGTCGCCGGAGGATGATGGGGCGGTGGACACGCCCCGCATCCAGGACGCCCCGCTCTCGCTCGACGCGCTGATCGCCGCGACCGCGCGGCCGGACTGCGGCGCGCTGGCCACCTTCAGCGGCACCGTGCGGGACCACCACCAGGGCAAGGGCGTGACCCACCTCGTCTACAGCGCCCACGCCCCGGTGGCCGAGCGGATGATCCGGGAGATCGAGGCCGAGGTGCGCGAGCGCCACGGCGTGCCCGTGTGCCACGTCGTGCACCGGACCGGGCGCCTGGAGATCGGTGAGACGGCGATCATCGCCGTCGTGCGGTCGGCCCACCGGGCCGAGGCCTTCGCGGCCGTCAGCGCCGTCGTCGACGCCGTGAAGCACCGGGTGCCCATCTGGAAGGAGGAGCACTACACGGACGGCACGAGCGCCTTCGTGGAGGGCTGCTCGATCGCCGAGCTGGCCGAGACCGGCGCGCCGGCGACGGAGGCCGGCCGTGGCTGACCCCACCCGCACCCCCACCGGGCTGCACCGGGCCAGCGCCGAGGCCCGAGTGCCGCTCGGCCCGGAGGGTGCGGCGCTCGTCGCCCGGAGCGGGGCGGGCGACCTCGCCGAGGTGGCCCGCACGGCCGGGCTGCTCGCGCTCAAGCAGGTGCCGGGCTGGCTCCCTCACCGCCACCCGCTCCCCGCCCCCGACGTCTCGGTGACCGCCGCGCTGGCCGACGACGCCGTGGTGGTCACCGCGCGGGTGCGGGCCGTCACGGTCGCGCCGGTCGGCGCCGAGGCGCTCGCTGCCGCTGCGGCCGGGGCGCTGGCCGTGCTGGATCGCCTGTCCGGCCACGTCGATGGCCTGCAGGTCGACGGCGTGCGCCTCGTCGAGGTGGGCGGTCCCCCCGCGCCCGGCGCGATCGAGGCCACCGCCGCCGTGATCGTCCTCTCCGACACCGTGGCCGCAGGGCGGAAGCCGGACACGGCCGGGCGGTCCGTGGCCGACGGCCTCGCCGCCGCCGGGTTCTCGGTCGCCGGCTACGAGGTGCTCCCGGATGACCCCGAGCAACTCGAGGCCCGGCTGCGCCACTGGCTGGCCCAGCGGGTCGAGCTGCTCGTCACCGTGGGGGGCACCGGGCTCGGGCAGCGGGACCGCACCGTCGAGGTGGTCCGCCCGCTCCTCACCACCGAGGTGCCCGGGCTCATGGAGGCGGCCCGCGGGTTCGGGCAGGCCCGCACCCCCTACGCCGCCCTGTCCCGCGGGGTGGCCGGGCTGGCCGGCGGCACGGTCGTGGCCACCTTCCCCGGCAGCCGGGGTGGGGCCGAGGAGACGCTGGCCGCCATCGGGGACGCCCTCATCCACCTCATCGAGGTCCAGCGGGTCGCCGCGCCCCACGCGGGCGGCTACACGTGACCGGCGACGGCCCGGTCAGCGTCGACGAGGCGCGGGCCCGGCTGCGGGCCGTGGTCGCGCCGCTGCCCGTCGAGCGGGTGCCGACCCTCCAGGCCCTCGGCCGGGTGCTGGCCGAGCCGGTGACCACCGCGGTGGCGCTGCCGCCGTTCGACCAGAGCGCGGTCGACGGCTACGCCGTCCGCCACGGCGACGTCGCGTCGGTCCCGGCCCGGCTGCCGGTGGTCGGCGTCGTGCCCGCCACCGGCCACGCCGAGCGGCCCGTGCTCGCGCCGGTCACGGCGATGCGGATCTTCACCGGCGGGCTCGTGCCCGAGGGGGCCGACACGATCGTGCGCCAGGAGCTGACCCGCCGCGAGGGCGACGACGTGGTGATCGGCGAGGCGGTGGCGCCCGGCACCGACCTGCGGCGCGCTGGGGAGGAGGTCCCGGCGGGCGCCGTGGTGGCCGGGGCCGGCACCGAGGTGACAGCGGGGCTGGTCGGGGCGCTGTCCGTGGCCGGGGCCGCCGCGGTGGCGGTGCGCCGCCGCCCCCGGGTCCACGTGCTCGTGACGGGCGACGAGGTCGTGGCCGCCGGCCAGCCTCTCGCCCTCGGCCAGGTCTACGACGCCAACCGCCCGGCGATGGTCGCCCACCTCACCGCCTGGGGCTGCGAGGTCGTGGCCGCCGAGCACGTGGTGGACGAGGAGGGAGCGCTGCGGGACGCCCTGGCCCGGGCCCTCGACGGCGCCGACCTCGTCGTCACGAGCGGCGGCGTCTCCGTGGGCGACCTCGACCTCGTCCCGGCCGTGACGGAGTCTCTCGGCGCTGAGCGGGTGCTCTGGCGGGTGGCGCAGCGCCCGGGCGGCCCGCTCTACGTGGCCCGCCGCGGCTCGACCGTGCTGCTCGGCCTGCCCGGGAACCCTGCGGCCGTCGTGGTGAACCTCGCCGTCTACGCCCGCCTCGCCCTCGACCTGCTCGCCGGCACCGACCCGGATCGACGCTGGCGCCGGGGCGTGCTCGAGGGGGAGGTCCGCCGCGACGAGCGCAAGGCGCTGTGGCTGCGCATGACCGCCCGGACCGATGACACCGGGACCGTGCGGCTCGCCCCGCTCTCGGGCCAGGCCTCCCACATGCTCGGCAACCTCGCCCGCGCTGACGCCCTCGTCCGCGTCCCCCCGACCTCCGAGCCCCTCCCCGCGGCCCTCCCCTGGCTCCCCCTCCGCTGACCCCACCACCCCCGTCGCCCGCCGCCGCCCCAACCCCGACTCGAGGCAATGGCGCTCAGCGACGCGGACTCGAGGCGATGACGACCGCATGCGAGCGCGATCGCCTCGAGTGGGCGGCCGTGAGCGCCATCGCCTCGGGTCAGCGGGGGGTGGCGGCGAGCTCGGCGGCCTTGATGGCGGCCCACACGGGGGCGCCTGGGCGGAGGCCGAGCTCGGCGACGGCGGCCGGGGTGACCTCGGCCGTGACGGGGACCGGCCCGTCGAGGCGGACCCGGACGCGGTCGCGGTCGCCCTCGACGGCGCCGACGGTGGCCGCCCACACGTTGCGGGGGCTGCCCACGGGGCGCTCCGCGAAGAGGGCGACGGCCTGGGCCCGGCAGGTGAGGACGACGTCGTCGGCGGGGAGCGGCTCGGCCACGGTGAGCACGGCGCCGGTCCCCTCGACGGCGGCCCGGTGCGCGTCGATGCGCGCGCCGACGAGCAGGTTCACGCCGACGAGGTCGGCCGCGTAGCGGGAGCGGGGGCGGGCCACGACCTCCACCGTGGCCCCCTCCTGGGTGACCCGGCCGCCCTCGAGGATGACGATCCGCTCCGCCAGCACGAGGGCGTCGAGCGGGTCGTGGGTGACGAGCACGACGGCCCCGTCGAAGTCAGCTAGCTGCGCCAGGAGGGCGGCCCGGGCCTCGCTCCGGCGCTGGACGTCGAGGGCGGAGAACGGCTCGTCGAGGAGCAGCAGGCGCGGCTCGACGGCGAGGGCCCGGGCGAGGGCGACGGCCTGGGCCTCCCCGCCGGACAGCTCGTGCGGGCGGGCGTCGGCGCGGGCCCCGAGCCCGAACCGGGACAGCCAGCGCTCGGCCTCGGCGCGGGCGTCGGCTCGCGAGCGCCCTCGGGCCTGGAGCCCGAAGGCCACGTTGTCCCGGGCGTCCAGAGCCGGGAAGAGCCGCCGGTCCTGGAACACCACCCCCACGCGGCGCGCCTGGGGCGGCGCGTGGACCCCGGCGGCGGGGTCGGCGACGACCGCGCCGTCGAGGCGGACGTGCCCGTGGGCCAGCCCGGCCAGGCCGGCGATGGCTCGCAGGACGGTCGTCTTCCCGGCGCCGTTGGGGCCGACGAGGGCCAGCACCTCCCCCGGATCAGCACGGAGGGTCGCGTCGACGGCGAGGGCGCCCACGGTGAGCCCGACCCGGGCGTCGAGGACGGGGACGGCGGCGGCGCTCATCCGGGGAGCCACCGGTCGCGCAGGGGGACGAGCACGAGGAGCGACACGGCGACCAGCACGAGGGACAGCACGATCGCCGTCTCCCGCCCGGACTGCAGCTCCAGGTAGATGGCGAGCGGCATCGTGCGGGTCCGGCCCTCGAGGTTGCCGGCGAAGGTCACCGAGGCGCCGAACTCGCCGAGGGCTCGGGCCCAGGCCAGCACGGCGCCGGTGGCCACGGACGGCACCACAGCGGGGAGGGTCACCCGTCGCAGCACGAGCCACCCGTCGGCGCCGAGGGTCGCGGCCGCCTCCTCGTGGTCGGTGCCGACGGTGCGCAGGCCGGCCTCGACGGACAGCACGACGAAGGGCAGGGCGACGAAGGCGTTGGCCACCACCACCCCCCACGCGCTGTACGGGAGGAGGAGCCCGGTGGCGTCGTGCAGCGGGCCGCCGACCAGGCCGCGGCGGCCGAGCGCGTAGAGGAGGGCGGCGCCACCGACCACCGGGGGCAGCACCATGGGGAGCGTGACGAGCGCCCGGAGCAGCGGCAGGCCGGGCAGCGAGGAGCGGGCCAGCACCCAGGCCAGCGGCACGCCGACGAGCAGGCACAGGACGGTCGCGCCGGTGGCCGTCACCAGGGAGAGGCGCAGCGCCTCGGTCACGACCGGCTCCCGCAGGTGGTCGCCGAGGCCGCGCCACGGCGCGCGCTGCAGCAGCGCGACGAGGGGCAGGGCGAGGAAGCAGACCCCGACGACGGCCAGCGCCCACAGCGGCAGCGGGGCGTGGCTCCCCGCGCGAGCGCGGGACGGCCGGCTCACGGCGGCCCGAACCCGTGTTCGGCGAGGACGGCCTGCCCCCGGGGGGAGCGGACCAGCGCGACGAAGGCCTCCGCGAGGTCCGGGTCCCGGGCGTCGCGCAGCACCGCGATGGGGTGCGGGACGGCGGGGCTCCCGGGCAGGTCGATGCCGACCACCGCCGCGCGGCGGAGATCGCTGCGGTAGACGATCCCCACGTCGAGCTCCGCCGCGGCGAGCCGAGCGAGCAGCGCACCGACGTCAGTCGCCTCGGTGTCCACCGACGGCGTCACCCCGACCTCCGCGAGGTGGGCGCGCGCCAGCCGCCCGCACGGCGCCTCGGGCGCGCACAGGCCGACGAGCAGCTCGGGCCGGGCCATGTCCGCGGCCCCGCGGACGTCGCCGGGGTTCCCGGTGGGGACGGCGAGGACCAGCTCGTTCGTGGCGATGCGGTGCACCGGGCCCACGGCATCGGCCTCGGCCAGCCGGTCCATGTCGGCCTCGTCGGCCAGGGCGACGACCTCCGCCGGGGCGCCCGCGAGGACCTGCTCCCGCAGCGTGGACGATGCGCCGACGTCGAGGCGGACCCGCAGGTCGGGGTGCTCGTCCTCGAACGCCGCGGCGAGCTCCCGCATCGGGGCCTCGAGGGAGGCGGCGGCCAGGACGTGGATGCTGCCCTCGGCGCCACCGTCAACGCAGGCCGTCACCAGGCCGGCGGCACCGACGAGCGCGCCGAGGGCGGCGGTCCGCCGCCTCCACCTCGCTCCCGACACCCTGGCACCCACGGCGCCAGCATGGCCGCCGGGCGGGCTCGGTGCGGTCAGCCCGGACCGTCCGCCGTCCACGCTCGCACGGCCGCCAGCTCCTCCTGGGTGTTGCACTGCGCCAGCTCGCGGCCCTCAGCCCAGACGAGCTGCGGGGCCAGCCCGGCCGCCCAGTCGGTCGCGCGGAGCCGGCCCTCGGCCACCGCGGCGCGCGCGGCGGGGAGGGCCACCGCCCGGGGGTAGCGGGCGCACAGCGGCTGGAGCCGCCCGTCGGCGTCGACGGCGACCGCGGGACCCGGGGGCTGCGCGACGAGGCGGGCGACGAGCGGCCCGGCCAGCGGGAGGTCGCAGGCGAGCACGACCACCTCGTCGGCGTCGACCGCCGCCAGCGCGGCGGCCAGGGCGGCGAGGACGCTGTCCACCTCGGGCGGGTCCCAGACCACCGGCGCGTCCAGCGGCGGCAGCGGCCGGTCCGCTCGTGCGCTGACGACGACCGGCGCGCAGCCGGCAGCGCGCAGGAGCCGCACGGCGCGCGCGGCGAGCGGTTCGCCGTGGAGGTCCACCACGGCCTTCGGGGTCCCGAGCCGGCGGCCGGCGCCGCCGGCGAGCACGACGCCGGCCGGGGTGGGCGCGGCGCCGGGCATGGCAGGGTCGCTACGAGGCGTCGGTCTCGGCCGCGGTCTCGCCGGCCGGGTCCTCGGTCGCCCCGCCGGCGTCGGCGGGCGCCGGGTGGTCGACCGTGGCCGGCTCGGTGCCGGGCTCGGTGGTGGCCGCGTCGGCCGGCTCGGCCACCTCGGGGGCGGCGGGCTCGGCGGCCGCGGGCTCCTCGGCCGCCTGGGCGGCCGGGGTGTCCATCGTGTCGGCGACCTGCTCAGGGGTGCGGTCCGCCTCGTCGGTGGGCGGGTTCACCCCCGCGTCCTCAGCAGCCGGCGGGTAGTGCAGGAACAGCCCGCGGATCACGTCGGCCAGGCCATCGCCCCGGCTCCCACCGGCCAGCGTGACGGTGACGACCGCCCCGTTGATGTGGACGGCCTCGACGCCGCCGGCCGCGAACAGGCGGCGGGCCAGCTCGTCGACGGGACGGTCGAGCATCTCGTCCGGCGGCGCCGTGTAGCGCTCGTGGTCGAGGCCCGAGAGCGGACGGTTGGTCTCGAACCGCACGATGGCGGGGTTGCTCGAGGGCTTCTCGACGACGGTGATCGGCTGTCCCATGGCGGCGGCATGGTACCCAGGGCCTCCGCGCCCCTTCCATTTGCCCGTCCCGTCCCGCCCGGCCCGGTGCGGGCTGGGGCGCCCTGACCGCCGCCCGGTACGGTCGACGGGCGATGCGCCGCATCCACCACCCCGCTGCCGTTGCCCTCGTGGCCTGGACCTTCGTCGTGTGGACGACGCGGCTGCGGAACATCTGGACCGACGACTCGCTCACCACGGGCGACCAGTGGCGCAGCACCGCGCTGGTCGGCAGCTTCACGGCGCTCGCCGCGGTCGCCGCCGTCGCGCTGGCCACCCGGGCGCGCTGGACCCGCCCCGCCGTGGTGGCCCTGGCCGCCTGGTCGTCCGGCGTCTGGGTGGTGCGGGCCGTCGGCATCGCCACCGCGGGCCACGACCTCGGCTTCGTGCTCGTCCACCTCGTGCTGGCCGCCGTCACCTGGGCGCTCTCGTGGGTCGCCGTCCGCCAGGTGACGGCCGCGGCGCCGGCCGTGGAACCCACCCGCGAGCCGGCCGCTCGCCGCTGACAAGACCGGCTCCGACCAGCAACCCAGACCGGCACACGTACGTGCGACAACGCTCGAGTGCGACGGGCACGACCGCGAGCACTGTGAGAGATAGCCGCCGCCATACGGTTGGTGAAGGTCGCCCTGTCAACAGGAACGAACGCGACGCTCCCATCCCACGCTCACCGGACGGTCCAGCACGACAGCAGCCACCAGGTTCTCCAGGCACCGGCTGGACACGAACCGTTCGTACAAGGTCCGGCCAGCGCCCGGACGAGAAGGAACAGCGGTCATCGTTGAGCTCCAGAGTGGAAAGGGCATGCCCGGGATGGCACGCCCCTCCACCAGTTGCTGCGACCACCACCATCGCAACCACCCGCAAGGGGCCGCTCACCCGCGTTCCACGACCGCCAGCATCGTCCCCGCGGACGTGATACCGATCAGAGACCGGAACAAGCTCGACTCGGGCGCGTTCACCTGCTCAGCGACATCAACCATCCCCCGGGCTCGCAACGCGGTCCACCAGAACCCCATCACCGCACTGAACGAGAACACCGGCTCGAGCAGCTCATCGGACGCGTTGTACGACACCGGGATCCACCGTTCCCACAACGTTGTCGTGTCGAACGGGCGTGCCTCCCCCGCCGCCGGCCCTTCCCCGACCAGGATCAGCACCGTGCTCAGATACGCGCCCAACACAGTCCGCTCAACCAGATCCTGAAAGAACGACGCTGGCAGCCGGGCCCGGGTCGCGTCCGCGTGCAGCACCCCACCAAGACGTGGCCACGCCACCTTCGACACCCGACCCGCACCTTTCAGACCGGCCCGTGCCGTGTCCCCCTCGATCTGTGCGAACCGTCGCACACACACAGCCGCGACCGGACTGTGCGCGATCTGCCGCCACCGTTCCAACATCGACGGTGGGAACCCGCCGAACACGAGCCGGTCCGTCATCGTCGCCCGATGCTCACCCAGCCCGTACTCGTCGAACAGCAAGCTGGCGCGCATCAACAGCTCATCAACCGACCGGAACGGCACAGACCCGGGCACCGGTTCCTGACCGGCCGGGACCGCGGAAGGATCAGGAGGTGGAGGTTGCACCGGAGGGCACCACCTGCCGTCCTCCGCACGCCACCACCCGGCCGGCGGTGGCGGCGGGATCGTCACCCCATCCGGACCGACCAGCGGTTCAGCCCGATGCTCGTACCACCGGTCCCCACCCCACCAACGCAACCCGGTCCCATCCGGGTCCGGATACCAGCCGGCGTCAGGAACATCACCCGCCACCCGCAGCCCCCTTCATCAACGTTCCCCTGCACCGTTCCCGACCAGCACCACCTGTCAGGAACATCACCCGCCCCGCACGCCTCGACCCTGTAGCCGGTGCGAACAACAGCCGGGAAGGACGAACCCGTCCAGGTTGAAGCTTCGAACACTCCCCACGAGCACCCTCGGCCCTGCCCACAGCAATACCAGGAACGTACCGAGAGGAAGAGAGGGTTCGGTCGCAGGGCCGGTGTCGACGGATTGCGTCCGTAGCGACCACCTCACGGGACGCCAACTTCCCATCGCTGCATGTCCTCCTTGGAGCATGCAGCCTGCTGTCCACCCTGACCAGTGTCAGGGACCATCAGGGGGTCGCACCGCACGGAACAAATCCTGCCCTCTGGCAAGGTCACTCTCACCGGACAGAACGGGGTGAGAACCAACTGAGGTCGCTGACCTCTCGCACCATGTTGCGAACCACAAGGACCCGAAAGGGTCCTTGTGCCGTTACTGGGGGCTGGTCGGCGGTCAGGGTCCGAGGAGGGCGAGGGGGACGACCGCGACCCCATCGGGTCGCCGGTACGCCTGCGTTCCGGTGCTGAGCACGACCGTGTCGATGACATCGACACCAGGCTGGTCCCGCAACCACAGCAGGTGCTTCACGTCGTTGTCGTCGACGGCGGCGGTGAGCTTCACCTCGATGGCGACGATCCCGGTGTCGGTCTCGACGATGAGGTCGACCTCGTGGCGACCGTTCTTGGAACGCAGATGCCCGACCCGAGCGTCGTTCGCTTGCGCGAACACTCGCACGGACAAGGTGGCGAGGCTCTCGAAGAGCCCGCCGAGGAACCCGCCGTCGCGGGGGATGACGCTCTCTGGTGCTTGGCCGGCGAGCAGCTGGGTGGCGTTGCGTTTCACGAGACGGACGGCGAGCGCCGGGTCGGCCAGGTGATGGCAGGGGGCTTGGACGAGCACTCCCAGATGGTTCGCTTTCGGTTCCCACGCGGGGACCGGGTCCAGGATCCGGAGCGCGGTGAGCAGCTCGATGTACGGGAGGGTGGTCGTCTTCGCTGGGGGTGCGTCGGTTGCGGTGCGGGCCGCGTTGCGGATCTTCTCCCAGCTGGCGGTGGTGCCGACGGCGGCGGCGTACGCGGCCATCCACGCTTTCACGGTGGCGGGGCGTCGGACGACGAGTCCTTCCTCGGCGAGGTCATGGTCGACGATCCGGTCGATGTAGCTGTCGAGCTGACGTGCGAGCGCTCGAGGGGGGCTGTTCCGCAGACCGGGGAACCCGCCGGCGGCGATCTCGGCGACGTAGTCGGGAAGGGTGAGCTCGCTGCGGCCGGTGATGGTGCGTTCCCCTTCGAGGAGCGCGCCGAGGGACACGGTCGGGGTGGTGATCCCCCGTTCGGGCAGGGTGAGGGGCCGCATCCGCATGGACACGATCCGTCCCGCACCGGAGTGGGTGCCTTGCGTGGGTGCTGACCCGGTGAGGAGGTACCGGCCCCCTTGTTGAGGGTTCGTGTCGACGAGGTGCCGGATCGCGTCCCAGGTGGCGGGCACCCGGTGCCATTCGTCGACGAGCAGCGGGGTCGGGTCGTTCGCGAGGACGGTGAACGGGTCCGCGGCGACGATCGTCGCGTCGGCCGGATCGTCGAGCCGGCGCACGGTGGTGCTGCGCCGTTGCGCGGTCGCGGTCTTCCCGACCCCTTTCGGACCGTCGAGCAGGATCGCGGGCAGGTGTGGGAACAGAGCGTCGAGCTCGTCGTCGACAACTCGTCGCAGGTAGGTGCTCATCGGTCTGCTCCCTGTTCCACGTCTGACGTGTCCGCTTCGGGCGGGGCCCGGTCTCTACGCTCGAACCAGTCGTAGGCTACCGTTTGCCCGCGTCTTACACTACCGTTTGCCCAGGTCTTACGCTACTGTTTGCACATCTGCTGCGCTACTGTTCGCACGCGTTCTACGCTACCGTTGGAACACGCTGACTCTGTTGTTGGACCGTCCCTGCGCTCCTGGTGAGCTGCGTGTGCGGTCGTGCGGTCAGGCTTGCCAGCCGGCACCGGTGTACGCGTTCTTGCAGGACCCGGTGCCGAGCGGGCTGGTGAACGGGTCGATCGCCCACCCGGGCAGCGACCCGGCGGTGCGGCGCCCCTCGAAGCCAGGTTCGGTGGAGGTGAACCGGGGCAGGATCGGATAGTCCACAGCACTGTTCGGGCCGCCGTAGTCGGTGTTGACGACCGCCCACGGTCCCCACCCGTCCCACCGGCCCTTGCCGTGGCCGGCCAGGTAGTAGCGGGCGGCTCCGGTGATGTTCGCGGCGATGTCGAACTTGTTGCCGCCAGGGATCCACTTCGCGGGCTCGGAGTCGCCGAACTGGAACACGCCGCCGTAGCCCCACGGGTTGTTCGAGCTCATGTTCTGACGGGTGAACCCGGACTCGCAGAACCCGACGACGACCGCTTCGGCGGCGACCTGCTGCGCCTTGTTGGTGAACACGGCCGGTCCGGTCCCGTTCGTGGACGGGGTGGGCGGGAGCGCTTCGAGCCCGGCCGCTCGGGCTTCGCAGTAGAAGATTGTGTAGGTCGCCTGGGCGACGGTCTGCCGGTCGTCCGGGTTGATGAGGATGTCCCCGACGCGCAGCGGGTCTTGCGGGTTGTACGCGCAGTTGTCGGTCACGCCGCCGGCGGTACCGAGGGTGAGGAGCGGCACACCAGGTTCGATGTGCCAGTCCTCGAGCTTGCCGAGGCAGCGGAGACGGGCGGAGGTCATCTGGTCCTCTCCCCTGTTGGTGCAGACCCCGAGGACCATGCCGTAGGTGTTGACCCGCTTGACGGGGATCGCGTCCCCGCACATCTGCTGGGTTCCGCCCACGGTGTCGGTGATGGTGGTGGCACCGGCGTCGATCGCGTTCGCGTACGCCTCGTAGTCGATCGGAGCCGGGTACGGGACGTACGTGTTGGTGGCGCGCGTGTAGCAGCCGACGATGTCGTGGATGAAGTGCCGGAACGCGTGGTTGCCGGACATGTTCTCCAGGTCGAGCGCGACTCCGCGTTCATGGTTGGAGGTGCCGGGGATGGCGGTCGGCACCCGGCAGCTGGACGCACGGGCGGTCCACACGTCCGGGCATCCGTTGGTGGTCCGCAACCGGATCTGGGCGGCGTGGGAGCGGCCACCCCAGCCGCGTGCGGTGATGCCGGCTGCGACCGCGTCGGCGCACATCCGGTCCCACAGGACCGCCATGTCCTTGTGCAACCAGGCGCCAGGGGTGCCGCAGGTCAGGTTGACGACGTTCGGGTCCGCTGCCGGGTCGTTCACGAGCGGGTAGGTGGCGGCCAGGTCGGGACCATCGAGCGCGAGCGAGATCTGCACTCCGACAAGTCCCCCGTCGTTGCCGGTGCGAGGGTCCCCTTCGGCGAGTCCGCCGTAGGTGATCGCCTGGCTGATGACCTGGGGGGCGATGCTGGTGGGCACGCCGGCGAACCCGCCGGCGGGGGGCACGATCACACGGGTGGGGCGCCCGTTGGCGGTGAGCCGCAGGATCGGTCCTTCGGTGGGCACCTCGGCGGTGAGCTGGTCGGCGCGGGTCTGGTACCAGTCGGCGAGACCGGCGGCGACGGTGGCCGGGTCAGCTTGGGTGAGGGGTGCGCCGTCGTGGTCGAGCTCGTCGTGGTGCGCTTCTTCGTAGGTGGAGCGCAGCTCAGCGGTGATGGTGGCGAGCGCGCTGGTCCACCGTCGTTCGTCGACGGTGCCACCGCCCGGGAGTGCGCAGCGCGGGTCGACGCGCGGGTCGGTCGGTGCGGCGTTGAGCCAGGTCGTGCCGTTGGTCATCCACTGGTCGTGCCCGACGCTGTTCGGTGCGGGCGTGGGTGCGATGAACGGGTTGTTCGCGACGGTGGTGGTCCGTTCGTGGAGCCATTCGTCGATGACGGTCCACCTGACCGGGGCGCTCGATCCCGCGCGCCGCACGGGCCACCGCGGGTCAGGCGTCGGGCTCGGGGGCGCGGGGCGGGAGGACGAGCTGGCGCTCGATGCGGACGACCGCCTCCTCCACCACCGTGGGCGGCGGCTCGGTGAGCTCCCGGCTCGGGGCGTAGGCGTCGGCCCGGCGCCGCTCGATCCGGGCCCGGTTCGAGTGGCTGCCGGCGTAGGCGACGACGGCGATGAACACGGCGAACGCCGCGGTGATGGCGGCCACGGGCCATCCGCCGATCAGGTAGCCGACGGTGACGAGCACGGCGGCGCTGACCAGCCCGACGATCGGCAGCGCGGGCGTGGACTTCGACGGCGCCACGTAGGCGGCGGCCCGCCGGTCGGCGCCGGCCAGGCGGCCGCGGACCTTGCCCTCGAAGCTGGCCTGTGCGACGGGGACGAGGGCCTTGCGCACCGCCGCCTCGTCGGCCCGCTCGATGGCCCGGGCGAGGCGGCCGAGGTCGCCGGCCACGGCGGGCCAGGCCGTCGCGGCCAGCCGGGTGCGGCGCAGGTCCTCGAGGGTGCGGCGGACGTCCCGGGTGAGCTCGGCCGGGAGCGAGGTGGGGTCGGGCATCAGAACAGCGACTGCTGGTAGCGGAGCTCGGGGTCGACGGGCGGCGGCGGCACGAAGCGGGGCACGCCGCCCCACGGCAGGTGGTCCATGAACACCCAGGCCCGGCGGTGGATGGCGGAGGGGCCCACGCCCCGCAGCGCCGTCTTGTGGCGCGGGCACGGGTAGCCCTTGTTCAGCTCGAAGGCCCAGTGCGGGTGGTGCTCGGCCTCCGCCCGCATGATCCGGTCCCGGGTGACCTTGGCGAGGATCGACGCCGCGGCGATCGACAGGCAGCGGGCGTCGCCCTTCACGAGCAGCTGGGTCGTGCCCTGGCCGACGAAGTCCCACTTGCCGTCGAGGAGGACGCGGTCGCTGGCCACGCCGAGGTCGTCGAGGGCCCGCTGGGCGGCGAGGCGCTGCGCCTCGGACATGCCGAGCTCGTCGCACTCCTCCTCGCTGGCGTGGCCGACGGACCAGGCGACGCACCAGTCGGCGATGCGGTCGAACATCGCCTCCCGCTCCGCCTCGGTGAGCATCTTCGAGTCGCGGACCTTGTTCAGGCGTCGGTCCTTCGGGATGACGGCCGCGCCCACGGTGAGGGGCCCCGCCCAGGCCCCGCGGCCCACCTCGTCCATGCCCACGACGACCTCGTGGCCCTCCTCCCACAGGGCGCGCTCGACCGCCGTGGACGGGGCGGTGCGCTTCAGCGCCTTGCGCAGGACCGGCACCGAGCGGGACTTGGAGGTGGTGGAGGGCCCGGCCGATGACACGAGGCCGAGGGTAGGCCACGCGCACGGTCAGAAGGCGTCGGCGAGCAGCGACGCGAACAGCTCGTCGGGGTCTCGCGCCACCCCCTGGCGGGCGAACCACTCCAGCATCCGGACGACGTCGCGGTGGAGCAGGTCGAACCCGTGGGGGTTGGACACGAGGTCGACGGCCTGCGGGACGTCGATCAGCCAGAGCCGGTCCTGCCACCAGAGCACGTTGAACGGCGACAGGTCGGCGTGGACGATGCCGGCCCGGGTGAGGGCGCGCAGCTCCTCCTCGAGCTGGTCGAGCGCGCCCACGAGCTGGTCCCGGTCGAGGCGGGCGTGGACCAGCCGGGGCGCAGCGCCGTCCTCGTCGCCGATCAGCTGCATGAGCGTCCCGTCGCCGGTGAAGGCCACGGGGTACGGCACGTGCACGCCGGCGGCGTGGATGCGGACGAGGAGGACGTGCTCCTGGCCCGGCCAGCGGTCGGCCAGGAGGTGCTTGCCGTAGTCGGTCATCCGCTCGACGGCGCGCCGGTCGCGGCTGTGCCGGAAGCGGCGGCCCTCGTGGTAGATGACGTCGTCGGTGAAGGTCCTGGCGCGGGTGAACCCGAGGTCCTCGAGCTCGCCCTTGCGCGTGACCTTGGTGGGTCGGTAGCGCTTGTGGGCGAGGAGGGCGCGCCGGGTGCCGTCGAGGCTGCGGCGCTCGACCAGGAAGACCTCTGCCTCCTTGCCGGTCTTCAGGAGGCCGAGGACCTCATCGGTGACGGGGGCGTCGTCGGTGAGCCACGCGGGCGCGTGGCGGGGAGCGTGCTCGGGCACGGTGATCTCCGGGGCCCGGGCCGACGGGAAGCGATATCGGCGGTACGGTCGCCGGATGGCGAGGCGCCAGGTCCACATCGTCCCCCACACCCACTGGGACCGGGAGTGGCACCAGCCCTTCCAGACGTTCCGGCTGCGGCTCGTCGACCTGCTCGACGAGCTGCTCGACCAGCTCGAGCGGGACCCGGGCTACGCCCACTTCCTGCTCGACGGGCAGATGGCGGTCGTCGACGACTACCTCGCGGTCCGGCCGGAGGCCGAGCGCCGCCTGCGGGACCTCGCCACCAGCGGCCGCCTGGCGATGGGGCCCTGGTACGCGCTGCCGGACGAGTTCCTCGTGTCCGGCGAGACGCTCGTGCGCAACCTCCAGCGGGGGCTGCGGTCGGCCGCCCGCTTCGGCGGGGCGATGGAGGTCGGCTACCTGCCCGACATGTTCGGCCACGTCGCCCAGATGCCGCAGCTGCTGCGCCTCTTCGGGCTCGAGCACGCCGTGGTGTGGCGGGGCGTCCCTGCGGCCATCGACCGCTCGGGGTTCTGGTGGCAGGCGCCGGACGGCTCCACCGTGCGGGCCGAGTACCTGCCCCTCGGGTACGGCAACGGCGCCCTCGTGCCCGACGACGCCAAGGCGCTGCTGCGCCGCATCGGCGAGTTCGAGGAGGAGCACGGCGACCTGCTCGTCGGCCCCATCCTCTGGATGAACGGCACGGACCACCTCATGCCCCAGCCGTGGCTCGGACGGGTCGTGGCCGAGGCGCAGGCGCTCGCAGCAGCGGGCGAGGCGGACCTCGACCTGCGGGTGTGCTCGCTGGCCGAGCACCTCGCCGCCGCCCCGACCGACGGCCTGCCCACCTGGACCGGCGAGCTCCGCTCCGGCGCCCGGGCCAACCTGCTCGTGGGCGTCGCCTCGAACCGCGTCGACGTGAAGCAGGCCGCCGCCCGGGCCGAGCGGGCGCTCGAGCGCCTCGCCGAGCCGCTCTCTGCGCTCTTCCTCCCCGCCGAGGCGTGGCCGGCCACGCTGCTCGACGCCGCCTGGCTGGAGGTCATCCGCAACAGCGCCCACGACTCCATCTGCGCCTGCTCCGCCGATCCGGTCGTCGACGCCGTCCTCCACCGCTTCGCCGAGGCCACCCAGATCGCGCACGGGCTCACCGAGCGCGCCCTCGGCGCCCTCGGGGCGACGATCGGCGTCGACGGTCGCACCCCCGTCGTCGTGAACCCCACCGCCCGCCCCCGGGCCGGCGTGGTCGAGCTGACGCTCGCGGGCGCGCAGGTCCCGGCCGGCTGCCAGGTCGTGGCCACCCGACCGGCCGACCAGGTCCTCCTCGACGGCGCGGCGGTCGAGGTGGCCACCGTGATGGTGTCCGAGCTCGAGTACCTGCGCTGGATCACCTCGTTCACGATCGAGGACGCCGCCGGCGCCGAGCTGCTCCAGGTGCAGCGGGAGCCGGCCGGCACCCTCGTCACCCCACCGGTCCGGGCCGCGCTGGCCGCCCTCCGGGCGGCGCACGCCGGCGCCGCCGTCCGGGTGCGGGTGACCAACGAGCCCGAGGTCACCGTGCTCGCCCCGGTCGAGGAGATCCCCGGCTTCGGGTGGCAGGCCTGGGAGGGCTCGGCGACGGCCGCGCCCGTGACCGTCACCGCCGCGTCGCTCGCCAACGGGCTCGTGCGCGTCGAGGTCGACCTCGCCGACGGCACCTTCGCCCTCGACGGCCTCACCGGCCTCGGGCAGCTCGTCGACGGCGGCGACGTCGGCGACACCTACACGTGGTGCCCGCCCGCCGACGACGCGCTGGTCACCCGCCCCCGCACGGTGCGCACGGAGGTGCTGGAGGCCGGTCCCGTCCGCGGTCGCCTGGCCGTCGTCCGCACCTACGAGCTCCCCACCCACGCCGACGCGGCCGCCCGCCACGGTGCCGCCGTGGTCACCGTCACGACGACGCTCGAGCTCCGCGCCGGCGAGGACCTCGTGCGGGTCGAGGTGGCGTGGGACAACCACCGGCTGCGGGACCACCGCCTCCGCGTCCACCTCCCCCTCCCCCAGCCGGCCCGCACCTCTCGGGCCGAGTGCGCGTTCGCCGTCGTCGAGCGGGGGCTCGAGGCCGAGGGCGGGCCGACCGAGCCGGGGCTGCCGACCTTCCCGTCCCGCCGCTTCGTGCAGGCCGGCGGGCTCACCCTCGTCCACGAGGGGCTCCTCGAGTACGAGCTCACCGACGTCGACGACGCCGGGGCCCGCACGCTCGCCCTCACCCTCCTGCGGGCCAACGGGATGCTCTCCCAGGGACCGATGCCGACCCGGCCGCTGCCGGCCGGGCCCGTCACCCCGCTCGAGGGCCCGCAGCTCCAGCAGCCCGTGACCTGCCGGTTCGCGGTGCACACCGGCGGGCGCGACCCCTACGCCGTCGCCGACGAGGTCCTCGTCCCCCTCCTCGTGACCCGGGGCGGCGGGCCCACGGCCGGCGGTCCGCCCCGCGGGCAGGCGCTCGCCGTCGACGGGGCCGAGGTCAGCGCCGTCGTCCGCGAGGCCGGGCAGCTCGTCGTCCGCCTGTTCAACCCGACCGCGGCGCCGGCGACAGCTCACCTCCCCGGCCGCCGCGGCTGGGTCGTGGACCTCCGCGGCCGTCCGATCGCCCCCTTCGAGGAGACGGTCGAGCTCGCCCCCGCGCAGATCGCCACCCTCACCGTCGGCTGACCCGCCGCCGCGCACATCGGCCGCGGCACGACGGGGTAGGGAGCGCCCATGGCCCGCTTCCTCCGCCGTGCGCTCGTCTTCCTCGTCCCCGTCCTCTGGCGCCGCTGGCGACGCCGTGACCGCACCGAGGGCGCCGTGTCGCGACCCCGTCCGGCGCGGTGACAGACTGCCCCCTCGATCCGACCACCGACACGAGGGGGAACCGATGGCAGAGGGCAAGGTCGAGGTGCAGATCGCGCGCTCGGCGGACGAGGTGTGGGAGACCATCCGGGACTTCGGCGCGCTCGACCGCTGGATGGACGGCGTCGAGTCCTGCACCGTCGACGGCGACGTCCGCACGCTGCAGGCGATGGGCACCGAGCTGAAGGAGCGCCTCGTCAGCCAGAGCGAGGAGGACCGCACCCAGGCCTACTCGCTCATCGAGGGCCCGTTCCCGATCGAGCACCACCTCGCCACGCTCTCGGTCGAGCCGGACGGCGACGGCGCCAGGTTCACGTGGGCGTACGAGGTCCGGCCCGACGAGGTGGCGCCGATGTTCGGCCAGATCTACGAGGGTTCGGCCAACGCCCTCAAGGCTCGTCTGGAGTCCTGAGCCCGGCCACGACGTCGGTCACCGCGTCCCGGACCTGCCGTCGGCGGTCCTCCAGCGCCTGGCGGATCGTCGACGGCTCGCCGGGGTCGTCGGCCCGACGCAGGGTCCAGAGCGTGACCCGGCCGATGTTCTTCAGCGTGCGGGGCCGGATCGACCGCAGCACGTAGCCGGGGTGGTCGCCGAGCGCCTCGCGCAGCTCGGCCGACACGACCACGGTGCCCGGGTAGGCGATGCCGGTGGCCCGGCTGGCGAGGTTGACGGTCGGGCCGTAGACGTCGCCCTCTCGCTCGAGGGCGGGCCCGAGGGCCATCCCCACCCGCACGTCGGTGAGCTGGTCCGCGTCCCGTGAGGCGTCCGCGAGCTCGAGGGCGATCTCGGCCGCCGCCTCCGGGTCCTCGACGACGAACATGACCTCGTCGCCGATCATCTTCACGACCCGCCCGCCGTGGCCGACGATGATGTCGTAGGTCAGGTGCTCGAAGTGATCGACGACGCCGGCCAGCTCCGCGTCGCTCGCCTGCTGGGACAGCGCGGTGAACCCGACGAGGTCCGCGAAGCCCACCACGAGACCCTCGGCGTCCGCGGCCTCGCCCCGCAGGAGCCGGCGGCGGGCCGCCACCTGCAGGTGGCGGCGCCACACCTGCTCGAAGATCTCGGGGAAGTGGCTGAGCACCACCTCGCCGTCGACGACCGCCGGACCGGTGGCGTCGGCCATGGCGGGCGCGTCGGTGCGCGAGGTCACGGTGTCGACGACGGCGCTCGCCACCTTGGCCATCGACGATCCGATGACCCGCGTCATGGCCAGGATGATGTCGAAGGGCACCGCGCCCTGCTCGAGCATCTCCCCCACCACCCGGAGGTTGCGGAGGTCCTCGTCGGTGAACGTGGGCTCGCCGGCCAGCGGCTCGGGGAACCCGAGGGAGCGCCAGAGGTGGCGGAGGTCGTCCTCCGACATGCCGGTGCGGGCGACGGCGGTGGCGAGGTCGTGGACGACCCGCTGCGGGAGGGCGAGGTGGTCGAGGGCGACGAGGGCCAGCGAGCCGTCCGCCGCGGCCGCGGCGACCTCCTCGGCGGGCAGGCCGAGCTCGACCAGGATCTCGGCCAGCGTCGGCGCGGCCTCGCCGGGTCCGGTGCCCCCGCCCAGGCCGCGCTCGCTCACGGCTCCCGCCGCCGCAGCGGCTCGATCGTGACGGGCATCGTGATGCCCCGTCGAGGTGCCTGCTCCGGCAGGGCCACCGGGCCGAGCAGGGCCTCACCCTCCGGGGCCTCCGTCGACCACGTCGGATCGAGGCCCGGCGCCCGGAGCACCACCCGGTCCACGCCCGGGTGGCGGTCGATCTGCCAGAGCAGCGCCGGTCGGTCGCCGTGCCAGCGGACCGCGTAGGACAGCGCCCCGTGACGGGTGGGGAGGTCGTGGGCCTCCCAGCCCTGGCCGAGCCACGGGTCCGGCACCTCGGGGGCGAGATCCAGGCCGGCGTCGGTCTCCTCGACGAGGAGGTCGCGGACGAGGGCGACGAACCGGGCGTTGCCGGCCGGGTCGTGGGGGCCGGCCGGCCCGGGCCAGCTCCAGGTCCCGCTGGCGTCGTCGAGGAGCGTCCGGAGGTCCGCCCCGCTGGCCGTGCCCACCTCCCGGGCGGCGAGGGCGCGGACGTCGTCCGCGGCGCGCCGCTCGCCCGCGGCGTCGAGGAGCCGGCCCGCGGCGGGCAGCGCGGCGACCCCGAGGGACCGGTCGGCCTCGTCGAGGTCGTCGGCCAGACGGGCGACGAGCGGCCCCACCACGTCGACGGCGGCCGGGGCGAGGTCCGTCTCGCCCGTCAGCTCCAGGTGGCGGACGAGCGCGTGGAGCAGCCCGCCGGGCTCGGCGGTGGCCGCGAGCTCCGCCGGATCCGCGGCCAGGGCGGGGCGGGTCTCACCGTGCAGGCCGAGGAGGTCGAGGCCGACGAGGACGGCCGGTCGCCGCTCGGCCAGGAGGAGGTGGCGGGTGCTCGCGGCCACGCCGTCGCGGAGGCGGCGGTCGGGCAGCTCGATGCGGGCCCCCTGCCCGGCCTGACGGCTCCAGCCGGAGGCCACGTCGTCGGCCCCGGGCACCTCCGCCGGCTCCACCACCGCCCCGTCGAGGGGCAGGACGACCCGCAGCGTCGCCGTGTGGGCGAGCGGGAAGAGCAGCGCGCCGCTGGCCAGGCCCTCCGGGCAGGCGACGGTCGCGCCGCCGCCCACCTCGCCCGCGTCACCGCCGAGCACCACGTCCGCCGTGTCGCCGTCGGCGCCGGTGCCGAGGGCCAGGCGCCCCGGCGCGCGGGCGGCGACGAGGACGGGGCCCCCGTCCACGCTCGCCACCCGGCCGTCGACGCCGATCTGCTCGATGCGACCGACCGCGCCCGGCGTGAGGGGGCGGAGGGCGAGGGCGAGCGCGAACGGCACCTTCGACTCGTTGACGACCTCGACGACCACGACGTCCGCGCCGCTCGCCGAGCGGGCGCCGTAGACCCGGTGCACGGCGTCGCCGCTCGGGATGCGCACCCGGGTCTCGACGACCGGCGCCCCGCTCTGGAGGCGCTGGCGGACGGCGACCTCCTCGGCCGGGAGGTGCCAGCGGTCCTCGGCCCCGATCCACCAGTCGAGGGACCAGCCGGCGCCGGCCAGGGTGACGAGCCCGGCAGGGTCCACGTGCGCCCGGGCGCCGCCGGCCAGCGTGCCGACGGCCGTGGCCCGCCCGCTGGCCCGGGGCAGGCGCCACCCGGCCACCCGCGCCGGGTCGGGGCGCGTCGGACGAGCGGGGCGGCGGAGGCGCAGTCGCATCGCGCCCATCTGATCAGGAGGGCGGCATGCCGTGCATCTCCGCCGTGTACCGGCGGCTGAGGAGCACCTGGTAGGCGTCGGCGGCGGAGAGCTCGCCCTGGACCACCGCGTTGACCGCGTCGGCGATCGGCAGCTCGACGTCGTACAGCCTCCCCAGCTCGACGACGACCGGGGCCGTCTTCACGCCCTCGGCGACCATCCGCATCTCGTCGACGATCTCCTCGATCGTGCGCCCCTTGCCGAGCTGCTCGCCGACGTGGCGGTTCCGGCTCTGCGGGGAGACACACGTGGCGATCAGGTCCCCCATCCCGGCGAGACCGGCGAAGGTGGCCAGCCGCCCGCCCATCGCCGCGCCGAGACGGGACAGCTCGGCCAGGCCGCGAGTGATGATCGCGGCGCGGGTGTTGTCCCCCGTCCCGAGCCCGTCGGCCATGCCCGAGGCGATGGCCATCACGTTCTTCAGGGCGCCCGCGATCTCGCAGCCGACCACGTCGTCGTTCGTGTACACCCGGAACCGCTCGGTCACGAAGAGGGGCTGGAGGGCCTCGGCGATCGTGTGGTCGTCCATGGCCACGACGGTCGCCGCCGGATCCCCGGCGAGGATCTCCTTGGCCAGGTTCGGGCCGGTCAGCACCCCGCAGGGATGGCCCGGCAGCTCCTCCTCGAGCACCTGGGTCATGCGCAGGTGGGAGCCCTGCTCGAGCCCCTTCGAGAGGCTGACGACCGGCACCCACGGGCGCAGGTGCGGCGCGAGGGCGCGCGCCGTCTCCCGCATGCCGTGGCTGGGCACGCCCATCACGAGCACGTCGGCCCCGGTGACCGCCTCCTCGAGCGAGTCGGTGGCCCGCAGCGCCGGGTGGAGCTCGAACCCGGCGAGGTAGGCCGAGTTCGTGTGGCGGGTGCGCACCTCCTCCGCCACCTCGGCGCGCCGGGCCCACAGGACCGTCGGCGCGCTGTGGGCGCAGAGGTGGGCCACCGTCGTCCCCCACGACCCGCCTCCGATGACCGCGACCTGCATCGGCATGGCCGGGAGGATAGGTCCCGCTCCCGGGCTGCGTACGCTGGCCGGCGTGACGGGCCGCCTCCACCGACCGACGCTCGGCGCCGCGGCGCTCGTCGTGCCCGTGAAGGCGTTCGGTGCGGCGAAGCTGCGCCTGGCCGACGTGCTCGATCCGGAGGCCCGGGGACAGCTGGCCCGGGCGATGGCCGCGACGGTCCTGCGGGCGGCCGGGCGGCTCGACCCCCACGTGGTCTGCGACGACGAGGAGGTCCGGGCCTGGGCGGAGGCGGAGGGCGCCGAGGTCGTGTGGACGCCCGGGCTCGGGCTGAACGGCGCCGTGGAGGCCGCCCTCCACCACCTGGCCGGGCGCGGGGTCCGGCGGGCGGTCGTCGCCCACGCCGACCTGCCGCTCGCCACCGAGCTCGACTGGCTGGCCGACCACGACGGCATCTCGCTCGTCCCGGACCGCCATCGGGACGGCACCAACGTGATCTCGCTCCCGACCGAGGTCGGCTTCCGCTTCGCCTACGGGGCCGGGAGCTTCCGCCGGCACTGGGCCGAGGCCACCCGCCTCGGCGCCGTCGTCCGCATCGTCGCCGACCCGGGCCTGAGCTGGGACCTCGACGTCCCCGCCGACCTCCCGGGGCCCGCCGACCGCACCTTCCCCGCCGCCGTGGCCGAGGTGGCCGCCACGGCCCGACCCCCTGCCGAGGTCTGATGTCGCTCGACCTGCCCACCCCCGCCGTCGCCCTGGCCATCGGCGCCCACCCCGACGACATCGAGTTCGGGGCCGGCGCCACGCTCGCCAAGTGGGCCGCCGCCGGCTGCGTGGTCCACCACCTCGTGTGCACCGACGGCTCGAAGGGCAGCTGGGACCCCGAGGCCGACGTCGCCCAGCTCGTGGTCACCCGTCAGGCCGAGCAGCGGGCCGCCGCCCGGGCGCTCGGCGCCACCGGCGAGCAGGTCTTCCTCGGCTGGCCGGACGGCGAGCTCGACTCCGGGCTGCGCCAGCGCTGGGAGGTCGCCTACTGGATCCGGCGCCTGAAGCCCACCGTGGTCCTCGGCCACGACCCGTGGAAGCGGTACCGGCTGCACCCCGACCACCGCCACGCCGGCCTGCTCGCCGTCGAGGGGATCGTCGCCGCCCGGGACCCGCACTTCTTCCCCGAGCAGGCCCTGCCGCACCACCGACCCGAGGCGCTGCTGCTGTTCGAGGCCGACGAGCCGGACCACGCCGAGCAGGTCGACGAGGCGGCGGTCGCGGCGAAGCTGGCCGCGCTCCACGCGCACGAGAGCCAGCTGCTGTCGACGATGGACATCGATCTCACCGCCCCGGCCGAGACCCAGGCCGCGCAGCGGGCCGCCTTCGACGAGCGGATCCGGACCCGGCTGGCCGACCACGGCCTCCCCGGGGTGGGGGCGGCCGAGCGCTTCAAGCTGATCGACGACCTCTGAGCGAGGCGTCGGGCCTCAGTTGAGGGAGGGGTCCGGCGGGAAGACCGAGAGCCGGGCCAGCGACCCGCCCTGGCGGGCGAGGATGGCCGGCCACAGGTCCGCGCTCGCCTCGTGGAAGGGGTCGTCGGGCAGCGCGTCGACGGGGATCCACGCCTCCTGGGCCAGCTCGGCGTCGAGCTGGCCCGGCCCCCAGCCCGAGTACCCGGCGTAGAGCCGCAGCGCCCGCACGTCGCCGAGGGTGGCGGGGTCGGTGTCGAGGTCGAGGAGACCGGTGCGCCCGACGACGGGCACGAAGCCGGGGCGGCCGGGGTCGTCGACGGCGGCGAGGCACCAGCCGCTCGTGGGCTCGACCGGTCCGCCGACGTGGAGGACGGCCGGCGGCGTCACGACGTCCTCCCACCCGGGCAGCACCTCGACCACCGGGAGGTCGGACGGCCGGTTCAGCACGAGGCCCAGGGCGCCGGCTTCGGTGTGCTCCACCACCAGTACGACGGTGCGGTCGAAGTTCGGGTCGCCCATCATCGGCTCGGCGATGAGGAGGCGGCCGGCGGTCGAGCGCATGCTCCGAGTGTGGCAGCGCCGGGACGGGTTCCCTCCGCCCGGCGGGGGCGCCGCCCGCCACTAGGTTGGCGGCGTGCTGCCCGACGGGACCTACGACGTGTTCGTCGTCGACGCGCGCCTCGCCGGCGACGTGCTCCACCTCGACGTCACGATCCTCGCCGGCGACCACAAGGGCGAGGTCGTGTCGGTCCAGGCGGAGGGGCTCCTCGTGGACGAGCTCGAGGCCCTCGGCATGCCCGGCACGCTGTTCGTGCGCGACGGCACGCCCCGCATCGCCCTCGAGCCCTGAGCCGCGCCGGGCCGGGCGCCACAGCCCCGGCTTCGCGCTCGGATCGGTGGTAGGAAGTCGCCCACACGTCGAGCTGCAGGGGTGTGCGATGGAACGTCTGAGCGGACTGGACGCGGCCTTCCTCGGCCTCGAGACGCCCAGTGCCCCGATGCACGTGGCCGGGCTCGCCATCTTCGACCCGAGCACCGCGGACGGGCCGATCACGCTCGAGCGCCTCGTCGAGGTGTTCAGCGGACGGCTCCACCTGGCCGCCCCGTTCCGGCGCCGCCTCGCGCCGGTGCCCTTCGGGCTCCACCACCCGCTGTGGATCGAGGACCCGGACTTCGACATCCGCAACCACCTGCACCACCGCACGCTCCCGCCGCCCGGCGGACCCGACGAGCTGTCGGCGCTCGCCGCCGAGCTCGCCGCCCGCCCCCTCGACCGCTCACGTCCCCTGTGGGAGATCACGCTGATCGACGGGCTGGAGGGGGGCCGGATCGCCCTCCACTCGAAGGTGCACCACGCCGCCATCGACGGCGCGTCGGGCAACGAGCTCCAGATCGCCCTGCTCGACCTGTCCCCGGAGGTCGAGCAGCACGTGCCGGAGGAGCCGTGGCAGCCCGACCCGGTCCCCACCGAGGCCGAGCTGCTGGCCTACGCCGCCGCCTCCTGGGCCCGGCACCCCGAGCGCCTGGCCACCGCGCTGCGCCGCAGCACCCGCGCCGTGCTCGACGTGCGCCGCCGGGGCGCGGAGTCCTCGGCTGCGGTCCTCCCGCCCACGCCCTTCCGAGCGCCGCGGACGTCGTTCTGCCAGGCCGTCACCCCGAACCGCAGCTTCGCCTACACATCGCTCGACCTGCGGCAGGTGAAGGCGGTGAAGGCCGCGGCCGGCACGACCGTGAACGACGTGGTCCTCGCCCTCTGCGGGGGCGCCCTGCGCCGCTACCTGGCCGAGCGGGGCGAGCGCCCGGCCGAGCCGCTGGTCGCCATGGTCCCGGTGTCGGTCCGCACGGAGGACCAGAAGGGCGCGATGGGCAACCGGGTGTCGTTCACCCTCACGTCGCTCGGCACGGACCTGGCCGACCCGCTCGACCGGCTCCGGACCGTGAGCGAGGTGATGTGCGAGGCCAAGCTCCAGCAGGACCTCATCGGGGCGGACACCCTCCAGCAGTGGACCGAGTTCGCCGCGCCTGCGGTGCTCGGCTCCGCCGCCCGCCTCTACTCCCGCCTGAGCGCGGCGAACGCCCACCGCCCGGTGTTCAACCTCACGATCTCCAACGTCCCCGGGCCGCCCTTCCCGCTCTACTCGGCCGGTGCTCGGATGCTCGCCCACTACCCCGCCGGACCGATCTACGACGGTGCGGGCCTGAACATCACCGTCATGAGCTACCTCGACCAGCTCGACGTCGGGATCCTCGCCTGCCCGGACCTGCTCGACGACGTGTGGGACCTGGCCGACGACCTCCACGCCGCCCTCGACGAGCTGGTGGAGGCGACCCGCGCGGACTCGAGCCAGCTCGACGCGTACCGCCGGGCGGGATGATCTAGGCGCGGAGGGCGGCGGCGATGCGGGCCGCCACGTCGGCCATGTGGGCGTCGTCGTCGTAGCGCGTGCGGGGCCAGAAGAACCCCCGCAGCCCGTCCCCCTTCGTACGGGGCACCACGTGGGTGTGCAGGTGCGGGACGCTCTGGCTGACGGCGTTGTTCATGGCCACGAAGGTCCCGGCGGCGCCCATGGCGTCGCGCACGGCGACGCTCAGCCGCTGCACGCGCTCGAAGTAGGGCCCCACCTGGTCGTGGGGCAGGTCAGGCAGCGTCTCGACGTGCGCGCGGGGGACGACGAGCACGTGGCCCGGGAACAGGGGGCGCACGTCGAGGAAGGCCAGCGCCACCTCGTCGTCCAGCACGACGTGGGCCGGCAGCTCCCCGGCGAGGATCCCGCAGAAGGTGCACCCGGCCACGGCGCGGGAGGCTACCGCTCGGCCCGGGCTGCGCCGGCGGTGGCAACCTGGCACCGTGACCCCTGTCCTCGTCGCCGTGGCCGGCGCCGCCGGCGCCCTCAGCCGCTACGGCATCGGCCAGGCCGTCGGCGAGCGCTCGTTCCCCTGGGCGACGCTGGCCATCAACGTCCTCGGATCGTTCCTGCTCGGCCTCCTGTGGCGGGTCGGCCTCGAGCGGGACTGGCCGGCGTCGACCGTGACCCCGCTCGGGACGGGGTTCCTCGGCGCGTTCACGACCTACTCGACGTTCTCGAACGAGACGGTGGCCCTCGTCCGGGCCGACCGGGCCGCGGCGGCGGGGGCCTACGTGGCGCTGTCGGTCCTGGCCGGGCTGCTCGCCGCGGCCGCGGGCTACGCCGCCGGGCGCTCGGTGGCCGGGTAGCCGCTACGGCAGCCGGACGCGCTGGCCCGGGTAGATGAGGTCCGGGTTGCCCGGATCCCGGAGCGTCGGCCGGTTGAGCTCGACCACCTCTCGCCAGTAGGCGGCCACCGCCCGGAGGGAGGCCTGCGGGTCGCCGGCCCGGACCGCCGCCTCCGCAATGGACCAGAGCGAGTCGCCGGGGGCCACCTCGACCGACCGCTCGCCCGGCGTCGGGGTGGGCGCGGGCCCCGGAGGTGACGACGGCGGCGGGGGCGCAGGCACCGAGGGGACCGCGGGCGCCGGGGGCTCGGGGGTGGGCGGCAGGACGGTGGTGGTCGTGCTCGCCGGGGCCGTCGTGGTCGTCGGCGGGACCGTCGTCGGCGGGCTGGTCCGGGGCGGTGCGGTCGAGGTGGTGCTGCGGGGGACGGTCGACGGCACGTCCGCCGCGTGGTCCTCGACGTCGTCCTCCGGCCCGGCGGGGCGGCCGGCGGCCGGATCCAGACGGGCCATCGTGGCGGTCCCCGCGCCGGCCGACGGCTCGGCCTCGGCCGCCACCGGCGGGGTGGGGGGCACCCCCGACCCGGGGCCGACGAGCAGCCCGATCGACAGGGACGCCGTCGTCACCCCGCTCGCCAGCTGCCGGACCGCGGCGGGCGCGATCCGGTCGGCGAGGGGGCGCAGGGCGGCGAGCGGGCGCACCGTCGCCAGGAGCTGGAGCCCCGCGCAGGCGGCCAGCCACGCCGCAGTGAGCCCGGCGGCCGCGCGCACGACGGCGGCGACCGCCGCGGCCGGGCCGACCGCCGCGTACCAGCGGGCCAGATCGCCGGCGTGGGCGGGCAGCGGGAGGGCGGCGCCGGCCGCGACGGCGAGCGCGGCGATCGCGCTCCCCGTGGTGAGCAGCGCCAGGAGCCGCCACCGGGCGGCGGTCGTCGTGCGCATCAGGGCACCTCCACGTGCTCGACGGTGCCGCGGCTGGTCGCCACGGCCAGGCGGCCGCACCCGGCGGCCGCGACGGACCTCGCACCGGGGACGACGGCGAGGGCGGGCACCTCGAGCGGCGCGTCGCCGGCCCAGGCGGTGAAGGCGAAGACCGCACCGGTGGCCGGCCGCACGAGGGCCGGGGTGACGGCGCCGTCGCAGTCCCAGTCGCCCAGCGCCACGACGTCCCCGGGCTGGCCGATCTGGAAGACAACGCCGTCCACCTCGGCGACGGTCCCGTCCACCTGCACCTCGGCGGCGCACCCGCCCCCGGCGGCGGGCGCGGGGACGCAGGCCGCCCGGGGCCACGGCGCGGCCCCCGGGGCGCGCTCCCGGCCAGCGTGGACGGTGACGGCGAGGGCCAGGATCGTGAGCCCCGCCACCGCTGACAGGAGGGCGCGGCGCGGGGGCGGCGGCCCGGGCTCGCCGGCCGCGGGCCGAGCCGGACCGGTGCGGTGCGGGATCCTGAGGCGCCGCTCCGGCGGCTGGAGGAGGGCGTCGAGGCTGGTCTGCAGGCGGCGGGCCGTGGGCCGGCGGGTGGCGGGGTCGGCCGTGGCCTGATCGGCGAGCAGGAGCAGCGAGCGGCGCAGCCACGTCCGGCGGGGCGGGCGCCCGAAGCGCCGGTCGGGCAGCGCCGCGGGCTCCGCGGCGTCCCCGAGCAGGTCCGTGAGGATCTGCCCGAGCGCCGCCACGTCGTCCGCCGGGTCGGCGTCGCCGCCGGGCCCGAGGCCGCACAGCTGCACCCGGCCGTTCGGCCCCACGAGGAGGTGGGAGCTGTCGAGGCGCCCGTGGACGATCCCGGCCTCGTGGAGGTCGGCGAGCGTCGCAGCGGCCGCGGCGACGAGCGCGCCGACCTGCTCGACCGTGGGGCGGGGACCGACGGCCACGGGCCGCCCGCCGTGGGCCAGCCGCAGCTCCCAGCCGTCCTCGTCGCCGCTCGAGGCGAGGAGGCGCACGACCCCGGGGTGCTCGGCCGCTCGGAGGCGCTCGGCCTCGGCCCGGAGCCGGGCCACCGCCGCCGGCCCGGCCGCCCGCTTCACGAGGGCCCCGTCCTCGACCGCCGTGCGCACGTCGACGCTCCCCATGCCGCCAGTATGCGGAAGGGATCGAGATGTGTCGAGATGCACTTGAACGTCAGGACAGGCCGGGAGGGACCTCCAGGCGGAGCGCGACCTCGTTGGCGAGGAGCATGCCCTCGGTGGTGAGGACGAGGCGGTCCGGCTCGGTGGGGTGCGGGGCAACGAGGCCGGGGAGCGCGTCGGCGTCGAGCGCCGCGGCCGGCACGCCGTCGCTCGTCCGCAGCGAGAGCTGGAGGGCCTCGAGGGCCCGCTCCTCGGCCGGGAGCGCCTCGCCGGCGGCGACCACGTCCTCACCGCGCTCGACGGCGGCGATGTAGCGGTCCGGGGTGCGCAGGTTCCAGAACCGCCGCCCGTCCCGGTGGGAGTGGGCGGCGCAGCCCACCCCCTGGTACTCGCCCATCGACCAGTAGAGGCGGTTGTGGCGGCACTCGTGGCCGGGGCGGGCCCAGTTCGAGATCTCGTAGTGCTCGTACCCGGCGGCTCCCAGGATCTCGACGGCCGCCAGGTACTTGTCGGCCTGGTCGTCGTCGTCGGGGTGGCGGGCGGTGTCCGCGGCGAGCGGCGTGCCGGCCTCGACCGTGAGCGCGTACGCGGACACGTGCGGCGGGTCGAGCGCGACGACGTCCTCGAGGGTCGCCCGCCAGTCGGCGAGGGACTCCCCGGCGCCGCCGTAGATCACGTCGAGGTTGAAGGAGCGGAAGCCGGCCTGCCGGATGAGGGCGACGGCCCGCTGCACGTTGGCGCGGTCGTGGGCCCGTCCGAGGGCGAGCAGCACGTGGGCCGAGGTCGACTGCACGCCGAGCGAGATCCGGTCGACGCCCCCGGCCCGGTACGCGGCCAGGAGCTCCGGCGTGACGTCGTCGGGGTTGCACTCGACGGTGACCTCGCACCCGGGGGCCCGCGGGATGCGGTCGAGGACCGACACGAGGCCTGCCGCCGGCACGAGCGACGGCGTGCCCCCGCCCACGAAGACGGTGGTGGCCGTCGGCAGGCCCGCTGCCGCCAGGCGATCGAGGTCGGCCCGGCACGCGGCGAGGTACGCGTCGATCAGGTGGTGGCGGTCCGTCCAGGTGGCGAAGCTGCAGTAGTCGCAGCGCGCCGAGCAGAACGGGATGTGCAGGTAGACGCCGAAGGGCGGGGGCGCCGGCACCGAGCCGGGCGCCCGGTCAGCCGGCGCCGACCGCGGCGGGCGAGGCTGCGGGCCGGTAGATGAGCCCGAGGTCGTCCAGGCGGCCGACCACCGAGTCCGGCGTGACGTCCAGGATGGCGGCGAGGGCCCGCAGGTCGTCCCGGCGCACGGTCAGGACGCGGCCGTTGAAGTCGCCGCGCTGCACCTGGATGAGGCGCACGTAGCGCTCGACCGTGTCGGCCTCGGGGATGCGGAGCTCGTCGATGGCGGCGAGGTCGAGGGCGATCTTGTCGTCGCCGCGATGGGCGCGGTCGAGGTCGATCACGACGTCCGCGTCGCCGTCCTCGTCGGGGAGGAGGCGGTCGACCGGGACCCGGTAGAAGCGGGCCAGCCGCTGGAGGCGGGGCACGGAGATGGCCCGCTCGCCCCGCTCGTAGGCGCCGAGCACGGAGGCCTTGAACTCCTGCTCCGAGGCGGCCTCGACGTCCTGGAGCGAGAGGCGCTTCTGACGCCGGATCGCCCGCAGACGGGCTCCCACCTTGAGCGCGTACCCGCCGTCCTCGAGCTCCTCGACGTCCTGCATCGCTCCTCCTGAGAGCCTCCTGCCGCCCGGCCCGCCCGGTGCGTCCCGCATCGAGCGGTCGGCCAAATGTAGGCACCCTGGGTGGTCCCCCACAACCACCCTCCGTGGGTGGATGAGGCCCGTTCTCCGGGGGATCCGGGATCTATCGACGCTCCGTGACCACGCCGCCGCGGAGCGCGGTCAAGAGGGCGCCCGCGGTCACCGCGGCGGTCTCGGCGCGCAGCACGTGGCCGCCGAGCGCCACCCGCGCGGTGGGGAGGGCGAGCTCCCGGTCGGACCACCCGCCCTCGGGTCCGACGAGCACCGTGGGCCGGTCGAGCGACGGCGGCTCGCCGCCGCGGTCGGCCATGGCGAGCGGCCCGAGGTCGTCGCGCGCCAGGAGGGCGTCGAGGCTCGTGACCGGGTCGATCACCGGCAGATCGGCGCGGTGGCACTGCGCGGCGGCGCTGGCCGCCACCGCCCGCAGCCGCTCGAGGGCCTTGGCCGCCTTGGCGTCATCCCAGCGCACGACGGAGCGGTCGGCGCGGAAGGGCACGATGCGGTCGACGCCGAGCTCGGTGAGCTTCTGCACCACGAGCTCGGGCTTCTCCCCCTTCACCAGCGCGAACCCGACGGTGACGGTGGGCTCGCGGCGCGCCATCGCGCGGACCTCGCCGGTCGGCGCCACCGCAGGGCCGTCGGTCAGCGCGGCCGGGCGGAAGCGGCCCGCCCCGTCGGCCACGGTGAGGGGGTCGCCCGGGCGCAGGCGGAGGACGCGGACGAGGTGGTGGGCGTCCGCGTCGGACAGGGCCGGGTGGTCGAGGTCGGTGACGAAGACCAGCGGGCCGGGGTGGTCCCCCGGGTGGTCGGCCATCGGCTACCGGAAGGCGGAGCGGATCTTCGAGAAGAGCCCCTCCTCCGGTGGCGCCACGGCCTCGCCGCGGGCGGCGGCCAGGTCGCGCAGCAGCGCCTCCTGGGCCTCGTCGAGGTCGTCGGGCACCACGACCCGCACGTGGACGAGCAGGTCGCCCCGGGTGCGGCGCTCGAGGTGGGGCACGCCGAGGCCGCGCAGGCGGAACGTCGCGCCGGGCTGGGTGCCCCGGGGGATGACCACGTCCTCGGTCCCGTCGAGGGTGTCGAGGGCGATCGTGGCCCCGAGCGCAGCCTGGGCGAAGGAGATCGGCAGCTCCACGTGGAGGTCGACGCCGTCGCGGGTGAACCGCTCGTGGGCCTGGACCCGCACGTGGACGTAGAGGTCGCCCGCGGGGCCGCCGCGCAGGCCGGCGGCGCCCCGCCCGGTGAGCCGGAGCGTGGACCCGGTGTCGACGCCGGCGGGGATGTCGACGGTGTAGGTGCGCTCCTCGACGCGGCGCCCCTCGCCGCGGCAGTCCGGGCAGGGGTCCGGGATCGTCTCGCCCTGGCCGCCGCAGCGCGGGCAGACGGAGTTCGTGACCATCTGGCCCAGGAACGACTGGCGGATGCGCTGGACCTGACCGCTCCCGCCGCACTCGGCGCAGCTGGTGGCGTGGGTGCCGGGGCGGGCGCCGGTGGCCTCGCAGGTCTCGCACACGACGGCGGTGCGCACCTCGATCGGGCGGCGGGCCCCGAACACGGCGTCCTCGAAGGGCAGGTCGAGGACGACCTCGAGGTCGGCGCCGCGCGGCTTGCCGGCCGGACGCCGCGGGCCGCCGCCGAACGGGCTGCCCCCGCCGAAGAAGGCGTCGAAGATGTCGTTGATGCTCCCGCCCGCGAAGCCGGCGCCCATCGGGCCGTCGACGCCGTCGGGGCCGAAGCGGTCGTAGCGGGCCCGCTTCTCCGGGTCCGACAGGACCTCGTAGGCCTGGGCGATCTCCTTGAACCGCTCGGCGGCCTCCGGGTCCGGGTTCGTGTCCGGGTGGTACTTGCGGGCCAGCTTCCGGTAGGCGCGCTTGATCTCGTCCGCGCTGGCGTCGCGTGAGACCTCGAGGAGGGCGTAGTAGTCCGACATCGGTGGCTCAGCCCTCGCTGAGCCGGTGGGACAGGCGGTCGCCCACGACCGCCACCGCGGCCATGGCCTGCGGGTAGTCCATGCGGGCGGGGCCGAGCACGCCGATGGAGCCGGCCTGCTCGCCGTCGACCAGGTACGGGGAGACGATCAGCGCGCAGTCGGCGAGGTTCTCCATGCCGGTCTCGGTGCCGATGGCGACCTGCAGGCCCCGGTCGAGCACGTCGCGCAGCAGGGTCACGACGACGTACTGCTGCTCGAGGACGCCGAGCACCGAGCGGACGGTCTCGATGGCGTCGAAGGCCTGGGCGATGCGGGAGGTGCCGCCGACGTAGACGTGGTCGGGGTCGTCGCCGCGGTCCTCGCGCAGCGAGCGCAGCGCGAGCGAGCACACCGCGTCGACGATCGCGTCGCCGGTGGCGGGCGGGTCGGCCAGCGCCGAGCGGGCGACGCCGATGAGGTGCTGCGAGAGGTGGGCGGTGGCTGCGGCGACGCGCTCCTCCCCCACCCCGCGGGCCAGCGCCGGGCCGCCCTCGGTGAGGTCGAGGGAGTGCTTCTCGACGGTGCCGCTCGACAGGACCACCACGACCAGGGCCGCGGACTGGGTGAGCGACACGACCTGGATGGAGCGCACGGTGGCCTCGGCGGGCTGGGAGGCGACGACCACGCCCGCGTAGCTGGTCAGGTCGCCGAGCAGGCGCGACGTGTCCCGCAGCATCTGCTCGAGCTCGCCGTGGGCCTTGTCGAAGAAGCTGCGCACGGTCATGGCGTCCGAGCGACGCAGGATCGCGGGGCCGTGCAGGTTGTCGACGAAGAAGCGATAGCCCTTCTCCGTGGGGATGCGGCCCGCGCTCGTGTGGGGCTGGCGCAGGTAGCCCTCCTGCTCGAGGGCGGCCATGTCGTTGCGCACGGTGGCCGACGAGACGTTCACCCCGGAGGACTTGGCGACGTGCGCGGACCCCACCGGCTGCGCGGTGTCGATGTACTCCTCCACGACGGCGCGGAGGATGGCGGCTTTGCGGTCGTCGAGCATCGTCCTCGGGCCAGGGTCTGTCCTGGCACTCGATGCTACCGAGTGCCAGCCCATCGAGGCAGCCCCTCCGCGGAGCCGGGTCGTGCGGACGCGGCCCGGGCCGCCCCGCGGGCCCGCCCCTACCTCGGAGGTCATGGCCCCGCCGCGGGCCGCCCCGCACGATCAGGGGGACCGAGAGGAGCCCCGATGACCACCATCACCACCCCAACCCGTCCCACCCGCTCCACCGCCTGGCAGCCCGTGCGCCGGGTGCTGCACGGCGACGCCGCCCTCTGCGCCGTCTCCGGTGCCGTCGCCCTGCTCGGCGCCCGCCCGCTGGCCGACCTGTTCGACCTCGACGGGGGCGGGCCGGTCGCGGCGGTCGGCGCCTTCCTCCTGCTGCTCGGCGCGGACCTCGCGCTCCTCGCCCGGGCCGGCGACCGGCTCGTCCGCCGCCTCAACCCGTGGAGCGCGGCGGGCGACCTCGCCTGGGTCGCGGCGTCGCTCGTCGTCGCCGTCACCGTGGACATGAGCGGCGTCGGGCGGGCCCTCGTGCTCGCGCAGGCGCTGGTCGTCGCCGGGGTCGCGATCGCGAAGGCGACCGCGCACCGGCAGGCCGTCGAGCGCACGGGCAGGATCTCGGCATGAGCCTCGACCCCGCTGCGATGTCCCCCGGCGACCTCGTCGCCACCATGCCCTTCGCCGTCCACACCGGCGTGGAGATCACCGCCGCCTCGCGCGACGAGGTGGTCGGCCACCTCGACTGGTCCGAGGCGCGCACCACGCTCGGCGGCGGGTTCCACGGCGGGGCGCTGATGACCCTCGCTGACTCCCTCGGCGCCGTCGCCGCCTTCCTCCACCTGCCCGCGGGGGCGGGGACGGCGACGGTCAGCTCGAGCACCGTCCTCCTGAAGGCGGCCCGCCAGGGTCGGGTGACCGGCCGGTCCCGAGCGATCAGCGTCGGCCGCCGGTTCATCACGGTGCAGACCGACCTCAGCGACGAGGAGGGCCGGGCCATCGCCACGACCACCCAGGTCCAGGCGGTCCTCGCCTAGCCCGCGGCGTCAGTCGTCGAGCTTGAGGGCGGCGATGAAGGCTTCCTGGGGGACCTCGACGCGGCCGATGTTCTTCATCCGCTTCTTGCCCTCCTTCTGCTTCTCCAGGAGCTTGCGCTTCCGGGTGATGTCGCCGCCGTAGCACTTGGCCAGCACGTCCTTGCGCTTGGCCTTCACGGTCTCCCGGCTGATGATCCGACCGCCGATCGCCGCCTGGATCGGCACGTCGAACATCTGCCGGGGGATCAGCTCCTTCAGCTTCTCGGAGATGCGCCGGCCGTAGTCCTGCGCCTTGTCCTTGTGGAGGATCGACGAGAAGGCGTCGGCGGGGGCGCCGTTCAGGAGGACGTCGACCTTCACGAGGTCGGAGCGCTGGTAGCCGGCGGCCTCGTAGTCGAGGGAGGCGTAGCCCTGCGTGCGGCTCTTCAGCTGGTCGAAGAAGTCCCGGACGACCTCGGCGAGCGGGATGACGTACTGGAGCTCCATCCGCTCGGGCGTGATGTACTCCAGCTTCTTCATCTCGCCCCGCCGGGTCTGGCAGAGGTCCATGATCGTGCCGGCGTAGTCCTTCGGCGTGAGGATCGTGCACGAGAGCATCGGCTCCTCGATGAACTCGATCTCCGTCACCGGCGGCAGCTCGGAGGGGTTGTGGACCTCCATGACGGTCCCGTCCGTGCGGTGGACGAGGTACGCGACCGACGGCGCCGTGGCGATGAGGTCGAGGTTGAACTCCCGGACGAGGCGCTCCCGGATGATCTCCATGTGGAGGAGGCCGAGGAAGCCGCAGCGGAAGCCGAAGCCGAGGGCCCCGGACGTCTCGGGCTCGTACGTGTAGCTCGCGTCGTTGAGGCCGAGCTTCTCGAGGGCGTCTCGGAGGTCCGAGAACTGGTCGCCGTCGATCGGGTACAGGCCGCAGAAGACCATCGGCTTCGGGTCCCGGTAGCCGGCGAGGGGGGCCTCGGCGGGCCGGCCGGCGTCGGTGACCGTCTCACCGGAGCGGGCCTCGCGGACGTCCTTGATCCCGGCGATCAGGTAGCCGGTCTCGCCCGGGCCCAGCTCCTTCACCGGGGTGTGGTCCGGGCGGCGCACGCCCACCTCGTCGGCCTCGTGGGTGGCGGCGGCCTGCATGAAGCGGAGCTTCGCCCCCGTGCGCAGCACGCCGTTCACGACCCGGACCGAGGACACGACGCCCCGGTAGCTGTCGTAGTGCGAGTCGAAGATGAGCGCCTGGAGCGGGGCGGCCGGGTCGCCGGTCGGGGCCGGGATCCGCTCGACGACGGCGTCGAGCAGGTCCTCGACCCCCTCGCCCGTCTTGGCGCTGATGCGCAGGACGTCGCCCGCCGGGATGCCGAGGACCGACTCGATCTCCGCCGCGCAGCGCTCCGGGTCGGCGGCCGGCAGGTCGATCTTGTTCATGCAGGCCACGATCTCGAGGTCGTTCTCGAGGGCGAGGTAGCAGTTGGCGAGGGTCTGGGCCTCCATGCCCTGCGCGGCGTCGACGAGCAGGATCACGCCCTCGCAGGCGGCGAGCGAGCGGGAGACCTCGTACCCGAAGTCCACGTGACCGGGCGTGTCGATCAGGTTGATGACGTGGTCGCGCCAGTCGAGGCGCACCGACTGGAGCTTGATCGTGATGCCCCGCTCCCGCTCCAGGTCCATCGAGTCGAGGTACTGGGCGCGCATCTCGCGGGGGTCGACGGCACCGCAGAGCTCGAGGATGCGGTCGGCCAGCGTGCTCTTGCCGTGGTCCACGTGGGCCACGATGGAGAGGTTGCGGATGCGGTCGAGGGCGGTCATAGGGGGATCCCAGACGCTACCGGCGCCAGCGGATGTGACGCGAACCGATGTTCACGGGTACGCTCGCACGGTTCGATTTCGCAGTAGAGGACGTCATGGCGAACATCAAGAGCCAGATCAAGCGCAACCGTCAGACCATCAAGCGCACCGAGCGCAACAAGGCGGTCCGCAGCGAGCTGAAGACCCGCACGAAGAGCGCCCTCGCCGCGGCCGCTGAGGGGGCCGAGGACGCCGAGGCCCGCGCCCGCGCCGCCCAGAAGCGCATCGACATGGCGGCCGCCAAGGGCGTGATCCACAAGAACGCCGCCGCCCGGAAGAAGTCCCGCCTCGCCAAGCGCCTGAACAAGGTCGCCGCCGAGGCCTCGGCCGACTGACCTCGGCCGCTCCGAGCGATCCGGTGCCGGGCCCTGGGCCCGGCACTCGCCGTTTTCGGCCCTGATCGGCGGGCCGGTCACCGCGACGCGGTGGCGAGGCGGGCCACGAGGACCTCGAGGACCAGGCGGTCCGGCCACGCCTTGCCGCCCCGCAGGTCGAGGTCGGCCTGGTGGAGCAGCTCCACGGCTCGCACGATCCGCTCGTGGCCGAGGCGCCGGGCCTGCCCGAGGGCCTTCTTGGCCGGGTAGGTCGAGCCCTTCATCCCGAGCAGCTCCGCCGCGCCCTTCTCCCCCGCCACCTGGGCACCGTCGAGGCGCAGCATCCGGGTGTAGTGGGTGGTGAGGGTGGCGAGGACCTGGAAGGGGTGGCGGCTGGACAGCATCCGCCCGAGCAGGTCGAGGGCGGTGCGCCGGTCCCCCCGGTCGATGGCGTCGGTGAGGTCCCACGGGGGCACGCCCGCGTCGTCGCCGAGGAAGGGCTCGATCTCGTCCGCCCCGAGGCGCGCGCCCGGGCCGTAGGTCGAGCGGAGGAGCTCGAGCAGGCCGGCGAGGCGACCGGGCTCGTCGCCCAGCCAGGTGAGGAGCCGGGCCTGGCCGGCCTTGTCCACCTTCAGGCGGGCCTCGGCCAGCTGCGCGGGGAGCCAGCTGTCCAGCTTGCTCCCGGGGTTGGTGTCCACCTGCGCACCGCCCACGGCGGTGATCGCGTCGACCAGGGACTTCGGCACCTTGCCGCCCGCCCAGTCGAGGACGAGGCGGGTCGTGGGGAGCGGCTCGGACAGGTACGCGACGAGCGGGGCGACGAGCTCGGCCCGCTCCCGCTTCTCCGTGATGCGACCGAGCACCACCCGCACGTCCGTCAGGAACGGCGGGGTCTGGGCGGCGTCGACCAGGGCGTGGATCGGGTCGTGGTCCCCGTCGGGCGCGCCGACCTCGACCTCCTCGACCACCAGGGAGTGGTCCTCGGCGCCGACGAGGTCGTTCACGAGGTTCCGGACGGCCTCGCGGCGGATGACCTCGTCGCCGCCCTTGACCAGGGTGACGGGGATCGTGCTGGTGGCGGCCTCGGTCATCGGCGGGCGTCCGCGACGGCGGCGACCACGTCGGCGGTGCGGCGGGCCGCCGGGACGCTCTCGATCGGGACCCGGAGGAGCCGGGCGCCGAGCGAGGCGGCCAGGGCGAGGGCGCCGAGGGCGGCACCGTCCACCGGGGTGCCCGGCGGCAGGCTGGTGGCGACCGGCCGGCCGGCAGCGCAGAGGTCCGTGATCCGCTGGAAGGCGGCGGTGGCGCCGGGCCCGACGACCGACCCGACGTCGCAGGTGACGACCGCGGCGCACGGACCCGTCGCGTCCAGCTCGTCCACGGGGGCGACCACGGGGAGCGCTGTGGCCAGCGCGGCAGCCACCAGCTCGGGGTCGACGGCGGCGACGCGCAGGGCCGACAGGGCCTCGATGGGGGCGTCGCGGACGGCGGCGGGATCGGCGACCGCGCCGATCAGCGGGAGGCCGAGCCCCGCGAGCTCCCCCGCCCGGCCGGCAGGGACCTCGAGAGCACCGGCGCCCGCGGCGCGAGCAGCCTCCGCGGCGGGGCCGAGCGCCCCGTCGGCGCCCTCGGCGAGGACGGCCGCGACGAGCGGGCGGTGGGGGTCGGCAGCGAGCGCGCCGGCAGCCACCGGGGCCTCGAACCGCACCTGCCAGACGACCTCGCTCACCCCGGCGAACCTACCCGCTCGGACCGACCCCTCCCTCGGCCCGGGTGGCCTCGACGACGAGGCGGTCCGCGGTGGGCGTCAGGTGCAGGACGAGCCCGCCGATCGGGACGGCGAGCGGGGTGGGTGGGGCCCGCACGAGGTGCTGCGCCGCGCCGGGCCGCTCGGGCGCAGGGCCGTGGTGGACGACCACGCCGATGGGGTGCCGCGCCGCGACGGCGGCGAGCACGCGGTCCGGCACGCGGGCGTCGGCCAGCACGAGGACGTCGACCGTGCGCACACCCGCTTCCCGCAGGGCTTCGAGCACGGCCCCCTCGCCGAGGGTGGTGCGGCTGCCGCCGCCGAGGACGACGACGTCGGTGCCGGCGGCGTGCCAGCGCACCACGCCGGGTGCGAGGCGGGTGCGCAGACCCGGTGCGGCGTGGGCGGTGAGCACCGGGACGGCCACGGCGACGATGGCGAGGAGCCCGCCGGCGGCGCGAGCGGGTCGCCGGGCCGGCGACCGCAGGTGCGCGGCGGCGACCAGCAGGGCGAGCCCGACGCTGGCGGCCAGGACCTCCCCGCCGCGCAGGTGGCCGAGCGGGAGCGCCGCAGCCCGGGAGGCGACGCCGGCCAGCCACCCGACGAGCAGCCGGGTGGGCAGGTGCAGGAGCGCGGTGACCTCGTCGAGGCCGGCCTCGGTGGCCAGCCCTGCGGCCATGCCGCCCGTCAGTCCCCAGGTCATCGCCAGCCCGGCGGCGGGGACGGCGAGGAGGTTCGCCGGGATCGAGGCCAGCGGCAGCGGCCCGAAGGCGGCGAGGAGCACGGGCGCCACCCCGAGCTGGGCGGCCACCGTCACGGCCAGGGGCTCGGCCAGCCAGCGCGGACCGGGCAGCACCCGCTGCAGCGCCGGTGCGCCCACGACGATCGCACCGGCCGCGGCGACCGAGAGGCGGAAGCCGACGGAGTGCACGAGCAGCGGGTCCACGACGAGGAGCGCGGTGAGCGCCAGCGCCAGGACGCGGAGGCGCTCGGCCGGCGCACCGACGGTGGTGGCGACGAGCGCGAGCGCCGCCATCGCCGACGCTCGGACCACGGACGGCTCGAAGCGGGTCATCGTGGCGAACAGCCCGATGAGCGCGAGCGACGCCAGCGCGCGGGGCCAGATGCGCAGCCGTCGGAGCACGGGGCCGGCCAGCGCGATCACGAACGCCACGTTCTGGCCGGACACCGCGAGCAGGTGCGTGAGCCCGGCGCCGCGGAAGTCGTCGGCCAGCGCCGCGGACTGCCGCCGGTCGTCGCCCACGACGAGCCCGGTGAAGAGGGCCCGCGCCTCGTCGTCGAGGCCGGCCGCACCCGCCTCGAGGGTGCGCCGGAGCCCGTTGGCGGCACGGCTCGGCAGGTCCCCCGGGCGGACCTCCTCCACGGCGAGGACCCGGAGCCGCCCGGCGAGGTGGCGGCTGCGGCTCCACGGCGACGGCGCGGGCAGCGGCCCCACCGTCCCCCGCACGACGAGGCGCTCCCCGGCCAGGCGGTCGGCGAGGGCGGGCGCCACCGCGTCGGAGGCCCGGAGGTCGACGTGGCGAGCCCCCCAGCGGGCCTCGGCCCGCAGCCCGCCCAGCGCGGGCCGCGGGTCGGTGAGGAGGGTGACGGTGGCGTGGACGTCGCCCTCCGGGACCCCCGCGAGACCCGCCTCGGCCCGGGCCGCGAGGGTGCTCGTCAGCGCGGCGACGGCGAGGCAGAGCAGCTCCGGGCGGCGGACCAGACGAGCGGCTGCCACCGCGGCCAGGACGAGGGCGAGCGGGAGGGCGCGGGGGTGGGCGGCACCGACGGCCGCCGCGGCAGCGAGGGCGAGGGCCCAGCGCTCCCCCATCAGACGCGGACGAGGTCCCGGAGCGCGGCCAGCTTGGCCTCCCCGATCCCGGGCACGTCGAGCAGCTGCTCGACCGAGGAGAAGCGGCCGATGCGCTCGCGGTGCTCGAGGATCGCGGCGGCGGTGGCGGGCCCCACCCCCGGCAGCGCCTCGAGGGCGGCGGCGTCGGCGGTGTTCAGGTCGACCGGCCCGCTGGAGCTGCCTGCCTCGCCGCCGGCCCCGGACGGCGACGGTCCCGCGGCCGCCGGCGGCTCCTCCCCCACGGCGGTGACGTACACGCGCTCGCCGTCGGCCACCGGGGCGGCCAGGTTGAGGCGTGCGGCGTCGGCGCCCGCGGCCAGCCCCCCGGCGGCCTCGACGGCGTCGACCACCCGTGCGCCCGCGGCCAGCTCGTAGACGCCGGGGGCCCGCACGGCACCGGCCACGTGCACCACCGCCACCGCGGCCTCGGTGGTGGGCGGCGTCGAGGCCGGGGCCTCCGCCACGAGCGTGGTGGAGGCGAAGGGGAGCGCCGCCTCCACCGGGTCTGCCGGGGGGCGGGTCAGCCACATCCCGCCGGCGACCGCGACCACCAGGAGGACGGCGCCCACGACGAGGCGCCCCGGCGTGCTGCCGGTGGCGTCGGCGATCAGCTCGAGCCGCTGCGACCAGCTCCGCACCGGCGGCGGTCGGTCGAGCGGCGCGAGGTCGTGCTCCTCCGGGTCCGGCGCGAGGTCCATCTGCTTCCTCCGGGCGCGCGACGGCGGGGCGGGGGAAGCGACCTCAGGCTAGGGACGCGGCGCCGGCGGGGACAGGCCCGATCGGCGGGCTGTCCACTCCGCCTCGATCTCGAGGGGGATGCGGCGGTAGGCCGCCCAGTGCGGGTACCGCCGGAGCCGCCACCGCAGGTAGGCGCCGAGGTAGCGCACGAGGAAGCCGCCGACGCCGAGCGTCCGCCACTGGTGCACGTGCACGAGCTCGTGGCGCCGGAGCCGGGCGGAGCGCTGCGCCTCGGGGCGGATGAGCACGTACCGCCCCAGGGTGATGGCCGAGGCCCCCGGCGGCACGACCCGGGTCACCACGACGCGCGCCCGCTCCTCCGCCGCCGCGAGCGCCGCGGACCCGGCGGCGCTCCGGTCGGACTCGACGGTCCGCACGGCAGCCCCGCTCAGAAGAGCCGGCTGGTCAGCTGCTTGCGGTACTGCGCGGTGCGGGGGTCGTCGGGGCCGAGCACCTCGAGGAGATCGATGAAGCGCTGGCGCGCCGCGTCGTCCTCCTTCACCCGGTCGAGGAGCTGATCGAGCTCGGCCGTGACCTCGTCGGTCCCGCCGGTCGCGCCGACCCGAGCGAGCGCGGCGACGCGACGCGTCTCGTTGGACTCGGGGATGCGCTCGAGCAGCGCCAGCGCCTCCTCGGTCGCCGCGGGATCGCCGCGGCCGACGAGGAGCTCGGCCAGCGCGACGACCGCGCCCTCGTGGCCGGGCTCGAGCTCCAGCGCCCGACGGAGCGACGCCTCGTCGCCGGCGGCCACGAGGCGGGCGACCTCGCTCTCCTCCTCGGTGGGCAGGAGGGCCTGCACGAACTGGCGCACGGCGGACTCGGGCTGGGCGCCGAGGAAGCTGTTCACGATCCGCGCCTCGCGCATCGCGTGCACGGCCGGGATGCTCTGCACCTGGAAGGCCTGGGCGATGCGGGGGTTGGCGTCGACGTCCACCTTCGCCAGGACGACCCTGCCGCCCGTCTCGGCGATCACCGACTCGAGGATCGGTCCGAGCGTCTTGCACGGGCCGCACCACTCGGCCCAGAGGTCGATGACCACCGGCACCTGCATGGAGCGCTCCACGACCTCGGTCTGGAACGTGGCGTCGGTGACGTCGATCGACATCGATCCTCCTCGTGCGGGGCCGGACGCCGAGCTGGCGCGCGGGGGGTCGGTCGCCCCAACCTACCGGCGGCGATACCCTCGCCGACTCGACGGCCACACGCACCAGGGGGACGCAGTGAGCGACGACGCCAAGGGATCCACGACGGTGAAGGGGATCGACGTCCCGAAGGTCACCGAGTGGTTCGAGGCCAACATCCCGGGTGCCACCGGGCCGTTCGAGTTCACGCTCATCGCCGGCGGCCACTCGAACCTCACGTTCGGGGTGACCGACGCGAACGGCCGGCGCTACGTGCTGCGCCGCCCGCCGCTCGGCCACGTGCTGGCCACGGCGCACGACATGAAGCGCGAGCACACGATCATCTCGGCGCTCGCCGGCACGGACGTCCCGGTCGCCCCCGCCCTCGGGCTGTGCATGGACGAGGACGTGAACGGTGCGCCGTTCTACGTCATGGACTTCGTCGACGGCCGGGTCATCCGGGACATGCAGGCCGTCGAGGGCCTGCCGATCGAGGCCCGCCGGAACGCCAGCCTCTCCATCGCCGACACGCTGGCCAAGATCCACGCCGTGGACCCCGACGCCGTCGGGCTCGGCGAGCTCGGCAAGAAGGAGGGGTACATCGAGCGGCAGCTGAAGCGCTGGTACAGCCAGTTCCAGCAGTCGCAGACCCGCGAGGTGCCGAAGGTCGACGAGGTGCACGACGCCCTCCTCGCCCGCATCCCCGAGCAGGGCCCCGCGGCGATCGTCCACGGCGACTACCGCCTGGACAACTGCATGACCGACGACGCCGGCAACGTGATCGCCGTGCTCGACTGGGAGATCTGCACGCTCGGCGACCCCCTCGCCGACGTCGGCCTCCTGATGGTGTACTGGACCGAGGCCTCGGACACGCACCCGGCCCTGCTCACGGCCCCCACGGCCGCCGAGGGCTTCCTCCGCCGCCAGGAGCTGCTCGACCGCTACGCCGAGGTGTCGGGCCGGGACCTGTCGCAGATCGACTTCTACGTGGCCTTCGGCTACTGGAAGCTCGCCTGCATCGTGGAGGGCGTCTACACCAGGTACGTGAAGGGGGCGATGGGCGCGGACGCGTCCGGCTTCGAGGGCTTCGCCGTCCAGGTGGAGCGCTCCGCCGAGGCGGCCGCCGAGGCCGTCGCCCGGCTCGGCTAGACGACGAGGACCACCCGATGACCACCCCCCTGTACTCCATGGTCGAGCAGCCCGACGTCGAGTCGCCGGTGCTCGTCATGGCCCTGAAGGGGTGGATCGACGCCGGGCTCGCCGCCGAGACGGCGATGGCGACGATCGTCGAGCACCTCGACGTGACGACCGTGGCCCGCTTCGACGGCGACGCCCTCCTCGACTGGCGGGCCCGCCGCCCCACGATGCACCTCGACGACGGGGTGCTGAGCCACCTGTCCTGGGACGACACCGAGCTCCTCCACGCCCGCGACGGCGCCGGCAACGACGTGCTCCTCCTCACCGGCTACGAGCCGGACCAGCAGTGGCTGGGCTTCTCCGAGCAGGTCGTGGACCTCGTGGCCGACCTGGGCGCTCGCCTCGTGATCGGCCTCGGGGCCTACCCGATCGCGGTGCCCCACACGCGCCCGGTCCGGGTGGCGTCCTCGGCGTCGTCGCCCGAGCTGGCCGAGGGCCTTGTCCGCAGCACGGTCGCCGTGCCCTCCGGCGTGCAGACGATGATCGAGCGGCGGGCTGCGCTGCGGGGCCTCGAGGCGGTCGGCCTGTGGGGCCAGGTGCCGCACTACGTGGCCGCCATGCCGTACCCGGCGACCGCGCTGGCGCTCATCGAGCAGACCAACCGCATCGCCGGGCTGGCCCTGCCGGTCGGGGACCTCGCCGACAAGGCCGCGACGTCCCGGGCTCGCATCGACGACCTCATCGCCCAGAACCCCGAGCACCGGGCGATGCTCACCCAGCTCGAGCAGCAGGTGGACCAGGAGGCCGAGGTGAACCCGCTGGCCGAGGCCTCCGGCGAGGAGCTGGCCGCCGAGCTGGAGCGCTTCCTGCGCGAGCAGGGCGGCCGCTGACCGCGGCACCGCTCCCAACCTGACCGCGCAGTCAAGTCGGCTAGGTTCGCCGCATGAAGATCGACGGGGGACTCGGAGGGGACCTGCGGAGCGCGGGCAAGGCCGCGGCGCTCCAGGAGGCGAACGGCTACGACGGGCTGTGGACGGCGGAGACCAGCCACGACCCGTTCTTCCCGCTGCTGCTCGCCGCGCAGGAGACGACGCGGGTGGAGCTGGGCACGGCGATCGCGGTGGCCTTCGCCCGGAACCCGATGACGCTGGCCCAGATCGGCTACGACCTGCAGCAGGCGTCCGAGGGCCGCTTCATCCTCGGCCTCGGCAGCCAGATCAAGCCGCACATCACGAAGCGGTTCTCGATGCCGTGGTCCTCCCCCGCCGCCCGGATGCGGGAGCTCATCCTCGCCATGCGGGCCATCTGGTCGGCCTGGAACGACCGCGAGAAGCTCGACTTCCGGGGCGACTTCTACACGCACACCCTGATGACGCCGTTCTTCGACCCGGGCCCGAACCCGTTCGGCACCCCGAAGGTGTTCCTGGCCGGCGTCGGCGAGCGGATGACCGAGGTCGCCGGCGAGGTGTGCGACGGGTTCCTCTGCCACGGCTTCACCACCGAGCGGTACCTCCGCGAGGTGACGATCCCGGCCCTCGAGCGGGGCGCCGCCAAGGCGGGCCGCACCCTCGCCGACATCGAGATCTCCGGCCCGGCGTTCGTCGTCACCGGCACGACCGAGGAGGAGTTCGAGCGGTCGAAGGCGGGCACGAAGCGCCAGATCGCCTTCTACGGCTCCACCCCCGCCTACCGCCCGGTCCTCGAGCTGCACGGCTGGGGCGAGCTCCAGGACGAGCTCAACGCCATGTCCAAGCAGGGCCTCTGGGAGGAGATGGGCGAGAAGATCACCGACGAGATCCTCGACACGTTCGCCGTGGTGGCCGAGCCCCAGAAGCTCGCCGCGGGGATCGCGGAGCGCTACGGCGACGTCGTCCAGCGCCTCAGCTTCTACGCCCCCTACGAGTCCGACCCGGACCTCTGGCGCGGCGTGATGCAGGACCTGCAGGCCATCTGAGCCTGGGGGCGTCCGAGCCCCGACGCACGAGGGCCCCCGGGATCTCCCGAGGGCCCTCGGTGCTGACACCGGCCATGAGGATGCCGGTCCCTGCGCCCCGACCGGGCGGGTCGGGGCGGCGACGGTGGCTCAGGCGCTGAGCGCCCCTTGGAGCTGGCGGCTGAGGTAGCGGGCCTTGCACAGCGAGCGCTGGAGCTTGCCGGAGCTCGTCTTCGGCAGGGTCCCCGGCTCGACGAGGACGATGTCCTTGGCCGGGAGCCCCACGGCGGCCCGCACCCGCTCGGCCACCGAGCGCCGGAGCGTGGTCGGGTCCTCGGCGCGGGTCTCGGCCACGACGACCAGGCCCTCCTTGCCCTCGTGGTCGATCCCGAAGGCGATGACGTTGCCGGGCCGCACGCCCTCGACGCCGGTCAGCGCCCGCTCGACGTCCTCGGGGTAGACGTTGCGGCCGCCGACGATGATCACGTCCTTGATGCGCCCGCACATGACCATCTCGCCGTCGAGGAGGTAGGCGAGGTCGCCGGTGCGCAGCCAGCCGTCGTGGAAGAGCGCCTCGTTCTCCTCGGGCCGGCGGTAGTAGCCGGGGGTGACCGAGGTCCCCCGGATCTCGAGCTCGCCCACCTCGCGGTCCTTCAGCTCCCGACCGGTCGCGGGGTCCACGACCCGGATCTCGAGGCCAGGCACGGGCCGGCCGAGGATGGCGAAGTGGCGGGTCCCGTCGCTGTCGGGGTCGGCCGGGGCGGCGTAGCGCTCGGCCTCCAGCACCCGGCGGTCGACGGCGTCGGTGCGCAGGCCGGACATCGGCGCCGGGAAGGTGCCGGCGATCGCGACCTCGGCCATGCCGAAGGCCGGGAACACGGCGCCCGGGCGGAGGCCGTGGCGCTCGCCGGCGGCCACGAACGCCTGCACGGTGGCCGGGTCGACGGGCTCGGCCCCGTTCAGCGCGATGCGCAGGCGGGACAGGTCGAGCGTCTCACCGGACCGCTCCAGCGCCCGGGTGGCGAGCACGTAGGAGAAGTTCGGGCCGGCGGTCGCCGTGCCGCCGTAGGTGGAGATCCACTCCATCCAGCGAGCCGGGCCGCCCATGAAGTCGGTGGGCGCGCCCAGGACGAGCGGGGTGCCGGTCGTCATCGGGAGCGTGAGCAGCCCGACGAGGCCCATGTCGTGGTACAGCGGCAGCCACGAGACGAGGACGTCGTCGTCCGGGTCCATGTCCGTCGCCGCCACGATGGCGTCGAGGTTCGCCCCGACGGTGCGGTGCGGGAGCATCACGCCCTTCGGGTCGGACGTCGAACCGCTCGTGAACTGGAGGATGGCGAGCCGGTCGAGGTCGTCGTCGGGCCGCTCCCACGCCTCGTGGCCGAGCCGGCCGGGGCCGGCGAGGGCCTCCCAGCCGACCATCCGCGGGTCGCCCGGCTGGGGCTCCACGAACGGGGCGAGGTCCGGGTCGACCAGCACGAGCGACACGTCGGCGTGCTGGATGCGACTGCGGGTCTGGGCGACGAACTCCTCGATCGAGCCCATCCGCATCGGCAGGGGCAGGACGACGACGGTCGCCCCGGCCAGCCAGACGGCCTGGATGGCGGTGACGAGCGGCCGGGAGGTGGGGCCCAGGAGGGCGACGTGGTCGCCCGGGGCCACCCCGAGGGCCTGGAGGTTGGCGGCGTACGCCCGGGCCTCCTCGTGGAGCTGCGCGTAGGGGACCCCCACGTGCTCCCCGCCGACGACGAACGTGAGGGCGTGGCCGCGATCGACCGACGCCTCGATCCGCTGGGTGAGAGTCAGCACGCCGGTCCGACCCGCCCCGTCACCCCGTCGTTACAGGCTCGCGATCCCCCGCGGACCGCTCATCTCGGTTCCGGCCCGGTGGGGGCGGGCCGCTACCGTCGGCGCTCATGGCCGACGAGCACACGGAGCCGACCGGCTCCCGCGACGATCGCATCCCCCCGCACCGCTACACCGCCGCGCTCGCCAACGACCTCGAGCTCCGCTGGCAGGACCGCTGGGAGGCCGAGGGGACCTTCCTCGCGCCGAACCCGACGGGGCCGCTGTCCGACGGGTTCGACCGGGTGGCCGACCTGCCGAAGCTCTACGTGCTCGACATGTTCCCGTACCCCTCCGGGGCCGGCCTCCACGTCGGCCACCCCCTCGGGTACATCGGCACGGACGTCTACGCCCGCTACAAGCGCATGACCGGCCACAACGTGGTCCACGCCATGGGCTACGACGCCTTCGGCCTGCCCGCCGAGCAGTACGCCGTCCAGACGGGCCAGCACCCCCGCGTCACCACCGAGGCCAACATCGCCAACATGCGCCGCCAGCTGCGGCGCCTCGGCCTGGCCCACGACCCCCGCCGGTCCGTGGCCACCACCGACGTCGAGTTCTACCGGTGGACCCAGTGGATCTTCCTGCAGATCTACAACGCCTGGTACGACACCGACGCTGACCGGGCCCGCCCCATCGACGACCTGATCGCCGAGCTGGACGCCGGCACCCGCGAGCCGGGCCCGGGGACGAACCCCTTCGGGCGGCCCTGGGCCGAGCTGAGCGACGTCGAGCGCCGCCAGGTGGTCGACAACCACCGACTCGCCTACCTCCACGAGGCCCCGGTCAACTGGTGCCCCGGGCTGGGCACCGTGCTGGCCAACGAGGAGGTCACCGCCGACGGCCGCTCGGAGCGGGGCAACTTCCCGGTGTTCCGCCGTCCGCTGAAGCAGTGGATGATGCGGATCACGGCCTACGCCGACCGCCTGCTGCGGGACCTGGACCTGCTCGACTGGTCCGACTCCATCAAGCTGATGCAGCGGAACTGGATCGGCCGCAGCGAGGGCGCCGAGGTCCGCTTCGCCACCGCCGGCAGCGAGCCGATCACGGTCTTCACCACCCGGCCCGACACGCTCTTCGGTGCCACCTACATGGTCCTGGCCCCCGAGCACCCGCTCGTGGACGAGCTGGTGGCCGACGCCTGGCCCGAGGGCGTCGACCCGCGCTGGACGGGCGGCGCGGCCACCCCGGCCGAGGCCGTCGAGGCGTACCGCATCCAGGCGGCCCGCAAGAGCGAGATGGACCGCCAGGCCGACGACCGGGAGAAGACCGGCGTCTTCATCGGGGCGCACGCCACGAACCCGGTCAACGGGGAGGCGATCCCCGTCTTCGTGGCCGACTACGTGCTCATGGGCTACGGCACCGGGGCGATCATGGCCGTGCCCGCCCACGACGAGCGCGACTTCGAGTTCGCCAAGGCGTTCGGCCTGCCCATCCGGGCCGTCGTCACCCCGCCCGAGGACTGGGCCGCCGACGCCGAGCGGTGGGAGGCGGCCTGGACGGGCGACGGCGTCGGCGTGAACAGCGCCAACGACGAGGTCAGCCTGGACGGGCTGGCCGTCGCCGAGGCCAAGGCCGAGATCACCCGCTGGCTCGAGGGCAAGGGCCTCGGCAGGGGCACCGTCAGCTACAAGCTGCGGGACTGGCTGTTCTCCCGGCAGCGGTACTGGGGCGAGCCGTTCCCGATCGTCTACGACGAGCACGGCCTGCCCGTGGCGCTGCCCGAGTCGGCCCTGCCCGTGCTGCTCCCCGAGATCGACGACTACAGCCCCCGCACCTTCCCCGAGGACGACGTCACCTCCGAGCCCGAGCCGCCCCTCGGCCGGGCCGCGGACTGGGTGGAGGTCACCCTCGACCTGGGCGACGGGCCGAAGACGTACCGCCGCGAGCTGAACACGATGCCGCAGTGGGCCGGGTCCTGCTGGTACGAGCTGCGCTACCTCGACCCGACGAACGACGAGGCCTTCGTGGACCCCGACGTCGAGCGGTACTGGATGGGCCCCCAGTTCGAGGGCGACTGCGGCGGCGTCGACCTCTACGTCGGCGGCGTCGAGCACGCCGTGCTGCACCTGCTGTACGCCCGCTTCTGGCACAAGGTGCTCTACGACCTGGGCCACCTGTCGTCCAAGGAGCCGTTCCGGCGCCTGTTCAACCAGGGCATGGTCCAGGCCGCCGCCTACAAGGACGCCCGCGGCTTCTACCGGGAGGCCAGCGAGGTCGTCGAGCGGGACGGGCGGCTGTACCACGGCGACGACGAGGTCACCCGCGAGTTCGGGAAGATGGGCAAGTCCCTGAAGAACTCGGTGACCCCCGACGAGATGTACGAGGAGTTCGGGGCCGACACGCTCCGCCTCTACGAGATGTTCACGGGGCCGCTGGACCAGAGCCGGCCGTGGGACACGAAGGCCGTCGTCGGCGTGTTCCGCCTCCTGCAGCGGATCTGGCGCAACATCCTCGACGAGGAGACCGGCGAGCTGCGGGTGGCCGACGTGGAGGCCGACGAGGAGACCCGGCGCCTGCTCCACAAGACGATCGACGCCGTGCGGGACGGCATGGAGAGCCTGCGCTTCAACGTGTCGATCGCCCGGATCACCGAGCTGAACAACCACCTCACCTCCCGCTTCGCCGACGGCGGCGTGCCCCGGGAGGTGGCCGAGCCCCTCGTGCTGCTGCTGGCGCCCCTGGCCCCGCACGCCGCCGAGGAGCTGTGGTCCCGCCTGGGCCACGAGCGCTCCCTGGCCTGGGAGCCCTTCCCGGAGGCCGATCCGGCGCTGCTCGTCGAGGACACGATCGAGATCCCGGTCCAGGTGAACGGCAAGGTGAAGGCCCGCATCCAGGTGGCCGCCGGCCTGAGCCAGGACGACATGCTGGCCGCCGCCCAGGCGGACCCGGCGGTCGCGCCGCTGCTGGAGGGCAAGACGGTTCGCAAGGCCATCGCCGTCCCCGACAAGCTCGTCAACTTCGTCGTCGCCTGACCCCTCGGACGGGGCCGAGCGCCGACGGCGCCGGCCCCGATCCGGCCGGGACGGGGATCCCCTGCCGAGTTGGCAGGACCCGCGGACGGTCCGGTACATTGACCCCTCCCACGGGGCTATAGCTCAGTTGGTAGAGCGTCTCCATGGCATGGAGAAGGTCAGGAGTTCGATTCTCCTTAGCTCCACAGATGGAAGGCCCGCCGCACGGCGGGCCTTCGTCGTGTCTGCGGGTCCGGCGCACCGCCACGGCCGCGCGAGACCGCGGACGCCGAGCGCAGCGCGCCGGGCGCGTCGACGGGTCGAGGTCGGCGACCGATCAGGCTGCGGCCCAGTCCACCCGGGGCACGTCGGCCCACAGGCGGTCCAGGTCGTAGAACTCCCGCTGCTCCTGCTGGAACACGTGGACGACCACGTCGCCGTAGTCCATGAGCACCCACTGGAGGTCGTTGAGGCCCTCGATGCGGATCGGCTTCGGGCCGCCCGCCTCGTCGACCTGGCGCTCCACCTCGTCACAGATGGCCTTCACCTGGCGGTCGTTGGCCGCCGAGGCGATGACGAACATCTCGCAGAGGGCGAGCACCTCGCCCACCTCGAGGACGACGACGTCCGTGCCGAGCTTCTCGTCGGCCGCCCGGGCCGCCGTGACGGCGAGCTGGCGGGCGTCCAGGGTGTCGGTGGGGGTGCGCTGGTGGCTCAGGACTGCTCCTCGAGGTCGGTGCCGAGCACGATGGTGACACCGAAGGTGTCGATCGGTCGAACGTCCTCGATCACCTCGCCCTTCCCGAGCGCGGCGCGCAGCCGCTCCGCCTCGGCCCGCAGCTCGGGACGGTGGTAGCGGATCTCGGTCCGCTCATAGCCGAAGCGGTCGGCGTTGCCGATCACGACGATGGACGAGCGGGCGCTCACGATCGCCGGGGCGTGCCGGGCGATGGCCGCCGTCTCGCCGGTCCCGTCGAGCACCCGCACGAGCGTGCGCGGGGCGTTGGCCGTGCCGGTCGGATACGGGACGAGGGCGGCGATCGTGGCCTCCCGGTCCGCCTCGTCGGCCGCGAACACGAGCGAGCCGTCCTCCTGCGGGATCGGCTCCACCGGCAGGGTCGTCACCCGGCGCGGGCCGACGGCGAGACCCCGCACGAAGCGGCCGAGCCCCACGTCGTGCTCGCCCGGCACCGCATCGGGGCGGTCGCCCACGGCGGAGAGCCACGCCTCCCACACGAGCTCGTGGCGGGACTGCCGGTTGAGGTCGCTCTCCTCGTCGGCGCGGGCCCGGAGGTAGGGGCCGACCTGGTCCGCGGCGAGGGTGAGGGGCCCGCGGGGGAAGCCCGGGAGGTCGTCGGGGTTCTCGAAGGTGAGGGCGCCGATGGGCGCGAGGAGCTCGGCCCACCGAGCGTCGTCGAGCTCGACGATCTCGGGGATCCCGACGCCGGTGACGGCCTCGACGGCGCCGCGCATCTGGTCGAGGTCGGCCCCGAAGATCCGGGCCAGGGCGAGCGTGCCGAGCTGGCCGTCGCCGATCTGGGTGTCCGGCGGCACCACGAGCACGCCCCCACCGGTGTCCCGGAGCCCGAGCGACAGCAGCGCGGCGCTCTCGAGCCGGCCCTCGTGGACGTACACCACCGCCATCGTCGGCGTCGGGTCGAGGAAGGCCTCGTAGCCGGGCTCCTCGGGCGTGGCCGACACCACCGTCCGCCCGGCCCGGCTGTCCTTCAGGGTCACCACACCGAGCACCAGGAGACCAGCAGCCACGAGGCAGCAGGCGACCAGGAGGGCCGCGAAGCCGGCCAGCCAGCGGCCGCTCGGGCCGCGCGGCGCCGGCTGAGGGACGGGCGCGCGACGGACCCGCGGCGGCTCGGGCTCGGCCGGGACGCGCTCGCGCCCGGCGTCGCGCCGCAGCCCGTCCCGGGCGGCGGCCTCGCGCTCGGCCTGCTCCCGGGCGGCCCGCCGAGCAGCCCGGATCCCCGTGCCCTGGGCCGGGAGCTCGATGCTCAGGCCGTCCAGGCGGGTACGGGTCGGCCTGGGCTCGGGGTCGAGGTCGGTCACCCGCCCTCCTGGTAGAGGCCGAGCGCCTCGATGCAGTCCACGACCTCGTGCGTGACGAGGTAGTCGAGGGGTCGGCCGTCGGCGACCCGCTGGCGGAGGTCGGTGCTCGACACCTCGAGGTGGGGCACCTCGACCTCGATCCAGCGCCAGTCCCCCGGCGGGGGCGTCGCCCGGGCGGCCCCGGGCCGGGCGACGGCGACGATCGTGGCCATCTCCCGGACCTCCTCGTAGCGGTCCCAGGTGAGGATGCCCGCGGCGGCGTCGGCGCCGAGGATGACGAAGAGCTCCCGCGACGGGTCCTCGGCCAGCAGAGTGGCCAGGGTGTCGGCCGTGTACGAGAGGCCGCCGGCGTCGATCTCGAGGCGGCTGGGCTCCAGGCCGGGCACGTCGGCCACCGCCGCCTCGACCATCTGCAGCCGGGCCTCGGCCGGCGAGATCTCCCGGCTGCCCACCTTCTGCCACGGCACGTTGTTGACGACCAGGAGCACCCGGTCGAGGTCGAGGTCGTGGCGGACGTTGACGGCGGTCACGAGGTGCCCGATGTGCGGGGGGTCGAAGGTGCCCCCGAAGATCCCCAGCCGCTCGCGCACACCGGAACGGTAGTGCGCGCCGCGGGCGCCCGGCGCCGGGCCCGAGCACCCCCCGCGCGGCCGGTGACTTCGGTCACCGAGGGATTGCGTTCTCGCAGGTCAGGCGGGGTTTTCACCCTTTTCCACTACCGGCATGGTGGAAATCCTGCCGCGCGGGGAAGAACGGTCGGGTACCAATCGTTGAGGAGTGTTGCCATGACAGATTCAGTTGGTCAGTACCTCAACGAGATCGGGCTCGTCCCCCTGCTCACCGCCGAGGAGGAGCGTGAGCTCTCCAAGGCCGTCGAGGCCGGGATGAAGGCGCGCGCGGCGATCGAGGCCGGGGAGGACACGCCGGAGAACCGGCGCCTGGCCCGCAAGGGCGCCGAGGCGAAGGACCGCTTCATCCGCGCCAACCTGCGCCTCGTCGTCTCCGTCGCCCGCCGCTACCCGCTGCCCCCGGCGATGGAGCTCCTGGACCTCATCCAGGAGGGGAACCTCGGTCTCGAGCACGCCGTCGACAAGTTCGACTGGCGGAAGGGGTTCAAGTTCTCCACCTACGCCACGTTCTGGATCCGCCAGGCCATCGGCCGGGCGCTCGACCAGAAGGCGTCCCTGGTCCGCCTCCCCGGCGACCGCTCCGCCAGCCTCCGCGCCGCCCTCCGCCAGGTGAGCGGCGACGGCGACGAGCTCGACGACGAGAACGCTCGCCTTTACCGGCTCACCACCCCCACGTCGCTCGACCGGGTGGTCGGCGACGACGACGGCAGCGAGCTCATCGACCTCATCGCCGACGACAAGCCCACCCCCGAGGCGCTCGTCGTCGAGGCCGAGAACCAGGCCCTGGTGACCGATCTCCTCAACGTGCTCGACGACCGGGCCCGCCACGCCGTCGAGCAGCGCTTCGGCCTCCACGACGGTCGCAAGCGCAGCTACCGGGAGGTCGGCGAGGAGCTCGGCGTGACCGCCGAGGCCGCCCGCCGCCTGGTCAAGCGGGCCGTCAGCGCCGTGCGCGAAGAGGCCCTCGCCCGGGCCAGCGCGGCCTAGTCCGAGCGCTCCCCGCGAGCAGGGAACCGGCGCGTCGGCGGCCAATCTCCCCGCCAACCGAAGATCGCTGGAGAACACCCACCCTCCAGCGACGGGGCGCCGGAGCACCGCCCGCTCAACAGCGTCCTGTCTGACCAGCCGTCCCGTCCGCCCCGGGGCGGCTGGTCGCCTTTTCCGTCCGGGCGGGAACCGACGGGCCCCTGCGGAGGCGTTCTGGCTTTGCCTCCGGGCCCTGGAACAGCGAGGCTTGATGCCGTGAGCGAGACCTGGTCCCCCACGTCGTGGCACGATCGCCCGGCGGCGCAGCAGCCGCCGTGGGTCGACGAGGGCGCCCTCGAAGCCGTCCTGAAGCAGCTGTCGACCCTGCCGCCGCTCGTGTTCGCCGGCGAGGCCCGCCAGCTCACGGCCGCGCTCGCCCAGGTGGCGGAGGGCCGCGCCTTCCTCCTCCAGGCCGGCGACTGCGCCGAGTCCTTCGACGCCTTCTCGGCCGACACGATCCGGGACAACCTGAAGGTCATCCTCCAGATGGCCGTCGTGCTCAGCTACTCGGGCGGCGTGCCGACCGTGAAGGTCGGCCGGATCGCCGGGCAGTTCGCCAAGCCCCGCTCCTCCCCCACCGAGAAGATCGGCGACCTCGAGCTGCCGTCGTTCCGGGGCCACATCGTCAACGACATCGCCCCCACCGAGGCGGCCCGCACCCCGGACCCCGAGCGGCTCCTGCGGGCGTACCACCAGTCCGCGTCCACGCTGAACCTGCTCCGGGCCTTCGTGAAGGGCGGCTTCGCCGACCTCTCCCGGGTCCACCAGTGGAACCAGGAGTTCGTGGCGTCGAGCCGGGAGGGCCAGCGCTACGAGCGCCTGGCCGAGGAGATCGACCGGGCGCTGCGGTTCATGGAGGCCTGCGGCCTCGACTCGACGACCCTCCCCGCGCTCCACGAGGTGGACTTCTTCACCAGCCACGAGGCGCTCATCCTCGGCTACGAGGAGGCGCTCACCCGCCAGGACTCCCTCACCGGCGAGTGGTACGACTGCTCGGCGCACATGCTCTGGATCGGCGAGCGGACCCGCCAGCTCGACGGCGCCCACGTGGAGTTCCTCCGCGGCGTGCGGAACCCGATCGGCTGCAAGGTCGGCCCCACGGCCACCCCGGACGAGGTCCTCGCCCTCTGCGAGACCCTGAACCCGGAGCGGGTGCCCGGGCGGCTCACGCTCATCTCCCGGATGGGCGCGGACAAGATCGAGGACGGCCTGCGCCCGCTCCTCGCCGCCGTCCGCGACGCCGGCCACCCGGTCGTCTGGGCCTGCGACCCCATGCACGGCAACACCTTCACCTCGGAGAACGGGCGCAAGACCCGGCACTTCGACGCCGTCCTGAGCGAGATCGCCGGCTTCTTCGCCGCCCACCGCGCCGAGGGGACCTGGCCCGGGGGCGTGCACGTGGAGCTGACCGGGGCCGACGTCACCGAGTGCCTCGGTGGCGCTGAGAACCTCCTCGACGGGGACCTGGACGAGCGCTACGAGACGATGTGCGACCCCCGCCTGAACGGCCGCCAGTCCCTCGACCTCGCCTTCCGGGTCGCCGAGCTGCTGCAGCGCTGAGCCCGGCGCGGGACCGCCCCGGCGCGGGGGCCGTCCGCAAACCTTGACCAAGTCACTCGGGATTTGACACGATTCCTGAGCGCTTCGGTCACATTTCCCGGCCGGCTCGCCCCCAACGCAGAGAGGCCCGCGCAATGCTGCAGCAGCGAGAGATCGACCCGGAGATCCGGGCCGACGTCGAGAAGTTCGAGGTCCAGCTCGCCCGCTACCTTGCCGGTGAGCTCGAGGAGGACGCCTTCCGGGTGTTCCGCCTGAACAACGGCGTGTACGGGCAGCGCCAGGGCGGCCACAACCAGATGCTGCGGGTGAAGCTCCCCTACGGCGGTGTCACCCCCGAGCAGCTGGACATGTTCGCCCACGTGGCGGACGAGTACTCCCGGGGCTGGGGCCACCTGACCACCCGGCAGAACGTCCAGTTCCACTTCGTGCAGCTCGAGCGGGTCCCCGCCGCCCTCTGGGACCTCGCCTCGGCCGGCCTGACGAGCCGCGAGGCCTGCGGCGACACCGTCCGCAACGTGATGGGCTGCCACCTCGCCGGCGCCTGCCCCTACGAGGCCCTCGACATCAGCCCCTGGGCGGAGGCCACCTTCCGGCACTTCCTGCACCACCCGCTGGCCCAGCGCCTCCCCCGGAAGTTCAAGATCAACTTCTCCGGGTGCGAGACCGACTGCGGTCAGGCCATGTTCAACGACGTCGGCGTGATCGCCACCACCCGCACCCGCGAGGACGGGACCCGTGAGGCCGGGTTCCGGGTCTTCGTGGCCGGCGGCCTCGGCGCCAACCCGCACCCGGCGCTGGCCCTGGAGGAGTTCACGCCCCGCGAGGACCTGCTGGCCACGATCGAGGCCATCCTGCGGGTCTTCTCGAACCACGGGAACCGGGACAACAAGCTCCGGGCCCGCATGAAGTGGCTCGTCGACACGATGGGCTGGGAGGAGCTCCAGGAGCGGATCCTGAAGGAGCGCAAGCTCCTCGTCGCCTCGTCGTCGTGGCCGGGCGGGATCCCCGAGGCCGTCCTCAAGGCCGGTGACGAGCCGGCCGGGCAGGGCACCGCCGTCCCCACCCCGGTGGGCCAGGGCACCCCCGTCACCCTCCGCAGCCGGGACCCGTACCAGGCGTGGGAGGAGGCCAACGTCATCCGCGGCGTGGCGAAGGGCACCGTCTCGGCGATCGCCTACTCCCGTCTCGGCGACGTCACCTCCGAGCAGTTCCGGGCCCTCGCCTCGATCCAGCGGGAGCTGGGCGCCGAGGTGCGGGTCACGAACCGCCAGAACTTCGCCTTCCGCGGCCTCTCCGAGGCGCAGCTGCCGGTCCTGTTCGAGCGGCTCTCCGCCATCGGCATGGCCGAGCCGGGCGCCGAGCTCGCTCGGGACGTCGTCTCCTGCCCGGGCGCCGACACCTGCAACCTGGCCGTGACCCAGAGCCGCGGCCTGGCCAGCGCCATCGGCGAGGCCCTCGAGGAGGCCGGCCTGGCCGAGGTCGGCGGCGTGCGCACGAACATCTCCGGCTGCACGAACAGCTGCGGCCAGCACCACATCTCCGACATCGGCTTCTCGGGCGCCGAGCGCCGAGCGCACGGCCGCTCCGCTCCCGGCTACACGATGCTGCTCGGCGGCTACGTCGGCCAGGAGCGGATCCACTTCGGCGAGCGGGCCCTGCGCCTCCCCGCCAAGGCCGCGCCGGAGGCCGCCGTGCGGGTGGTGCGCCGCTTCGCCGAGGAGCGCGAGGCCGGCGAGACCTTCCGGTCCTGGATGGACCGGGTGGGCGGCGCCAAGGCGATCGCCGAGGGCCTGAAGGACCTCGACGAGTTCCCGGAGCCCGACGTCGCACCCGACTTCTACGTCGACTACGGCGAGACCGGCCCCTACGTCGCCGAGACGGGCGACTCGGAGTGCGCGACGTGAGCCTGATCGAGGTCGCCGACTACACCGACGAGGAGCTGGCCGAGCTCAACCGCGAGTTCGAGCGGCTGCCCGCCTCCAAGATCATCCAGTGGGCGGTGGACAGCTTCTCGCCCCACCTGTGCCTCTCGGCGTCGATGAACGACGCCGTGCTGATCGACCTCGCGGTGAAGGTCGACCCGGCCATCGAGGTCGTGTTCATCGACACCGGGTACCACTTCCCCGAGACGCTCGAGACGGTCGAGCGGGTCCGGCGCCGGTACGGCCTGAACCTGCGGATCATGACCGTCCCGCCGCACGACGAGGAGCTCTGGAAGGTCGACCCGGAGAACTGCTGCTCGGCCGTGAAGGTGGGGCAGCTCGACCGGGCGCTCGCCGGCAAGGCGGCGTGGATGAGCGGGCTCCGCCGCTCCGAGGCCGCCACCCGGGCGAGCGCGCCGATCGTGGCCCGGGACCTGCGGGGCCTCGTGAAGATCAACCCGATCGCCACGTGGACCGACCTCGACGTGGAGGGCTACATCGCCGACCACGACGTCCCGGTCAACCCGCTCAAGGAGCAGGGCTACCTGTCGATCGGCTGCCAGCCCTGCACCCAGCTGCCCACGGACCCGGACGACCCCCGCTCGGGCCGCTGGGCCGGGCGAGCCAAGACCGAGTGCGGTCTGCACCTCGGCTGATCCGCCACCCCGGCCCGCCGCACGGACCCGCCGCCCGCTGACCGGCAGGGAACCTGACGGTGACGTCGAACTAACCTGAGGTGAGCCTCATGGAGCTGCTGAGGCGGGGCCGAGAGGACGGCGGGGAGCTCGGCGAGATGCGCCAGCTGTCCGACGACGAGCTGCTGGCGTGGGGGTCGTCCCTCCGCGAGCTGCAGGACCCCGCACCCACCCGACGCCGCCGCACGCGCCCGCTGCGGGCCGAGCCGCTGCGCGCCGAACCAGCCTGAGCGACCGGACCCGTTGACAACGTCTGTGTGCAGATCCGAGCCGTAGCGGCTCGAGATCGCACGCAGACGTTGCTCAGAGGCGGGCCAGGGCGGCGAGGGCGGCGGCGGCGCCGGCTAGGCGAGCAGGTCGACGAAGCGCTCGAGCTGCCGCAGGTTGCGGCACTCGTACACGCCGTCGCAGTGCACGGCGTACTCGCCGACGATCGAGTCGCCGGTGTTCCAGTAGCTCTTCGGCTCCGGGTTGAGCCAGTAGAGGTGCCGGGCCCGCTTGTCGATCTCCTTCAGCACCCACGACTGGGACGCGTGGTAGTTGTTCCGCGCGTCACCGAGGATGAGCACCGTGGTCTTGGGGCCGATCTCCTTGCCCCAGCGCTCCCAGAACACCTCGAAGGCGTGGCCGTAGTCCGAGTGGCCGTCCACCCACACCACGTCGGCCTCGGTGTTCACCCGGTGCACGGCGTCGGCGATGTCCTCGACGCCCTCGAAGAGGCGGGTGACCTCGTCGACCCCGTCGATGAACACGAAGGAGCGGACCTTCGAGAACTGGTTCGAGATCGCGTACACGAGGTGGAGCGTGAACCGGGCGAAGGCGGCCACCGACCCCGAGATGTCCGCGATCACGAAGATCTCCGGCTTCGACGGCCGCGGGTACTTGAACTTCGGCTCCGCCGGCACCCCGCCGTAGGAGAGCGAGTGGCGGACCGTGTTGCGGAAGTCGAGCGGACCCTTGCGGCCGTGGCGGCGCTTGCGGGCCAGGCGCACGGCCAGCTTGCGGGTCAGCGGGTAGATCGCCTTGCGGAGCGCGGCCATCTCCTCCCGGGAGGCGTGCATGAAGTCCACGTCCTCGGGGAGCGGCTTGCGCAGCGTCTTGGCCATCGCCTCGACACCCCGGTCGGCGACCAGCGCGCGGCGGATCTCCGCCTCGATCTCCTTCTTCAGCTGGTCGACCCGGTGCTCGATCTCGTCGCGCTCGAGGCGCTCCTCGAGCGGCGTGAGCGGCTCCGGGGCGCTCTCCCGGGCCTGGTCCATGAGCCGGTCCATGACCGCATCGAGATCGAGGTTCCGCAGCGTGCGGTAGAGGTAGTAGGTGCCGCCGACGGGCCGCCCCGGCTCCATGCCGGCGAAGCGGCGGACGGCCTGGCGGGCGACGGCCCGCATCATGGCGTCGTCGCCCCGCTGGAGCGCCTTGAAGAGCATCTCGGCGATCTCCTCGGGGGTCATCATGTCCCCGCCGCCGGCGCCGCTCTTCGCGCCCTCGCCCTCCCGCTCCTCCTGCTGGGCCATGAGCTCCTCGAGGAGCTTGGCCATGTCGTCCTCGTCGCCCTCGACGAGGCGGTACTTCGAGCCGCGCAGCGAGAAGTAGACCTCGAAGACCGTCTCGAAGGCCCGCCAGTGCGCGTTGTTCTTCACGAGCGTGGCCGCGAGGGCGTACTTGAATGCCTCCCGGTCCTCGAGCGGGATGTGCTTCACCGCCTCCATCGCGTCGAGGTTCTCGGTGAGGCTCACCGGGAGGCCGGCCTGGCGGAGCTCCTGGATGAACCCGCCGAGGAGCTCGGTGATGGCGTGACCGGCCGCCGTCTCGGGCGGGGCGACGTCGCTCACGGCGCTACTTCGTGGTCTCGATGGTGCCGTTGTCCTGCTCGAGCTCCCGCACCGCCTTGGCGATGTCGGTCTGGTACTTGAGCAGGATGTTGATGGTCGACTTGGCCGTCTCGACGTCCACGGACTCGATGCCGAGGAGCACGAGCGTGCGGGCCCAGTCGAGGGTCTCGGAGACCGACGGCGACTTCTTCAGCTCGAGCTGGCGGATCGACCGGACGATGCGGGCCACCTGGTCGGCCAGGGACTCCTTGATGTCCGGGACCTTGGTGAGGACGATCTCCTTCTCGCGGTCGAGCTCCGGGTAGTCGACGTGGAGGAAGAGGCAGCGCCGCTTCAGGGCCTCGGAGAGCTCCCGGGTGTTGTTCGAGGTGAGGAACACGAGCGGGACCTGGCGGGCGGTGATCGTGCCGAGCTCGGGGATCGAGACCTGGTAGTCGGAGAGGATCTCGAGGAGGAGGGCCTCGGTCTCAACCTCCACGCGGTCGACCTCGTCGATGAGCAGCACGACCGGCTCCTCGGCGCTGATGGCCTCGAGGAGCGGACGGGTCAGCAGGAAGTCCTCGGAGAAGATGTCCTCCTCCACCTGCTCCCAGGTGCTGCCGTCGGCCCGCTCGGCCTGGATGCGCAGCAGCTGCTTCTTGTAGTTCCACTCGTAGAGGGCCTTCGACTCGTCGAGGCCCTCGTAGCACTGGAGGCGGATCAGGCGGGCGCCGGTGATCTCGGCCACGGACTTGGCCAGCTGCGTCTTGCCGGTGCCCGCCGGGCCCTCCACGAGGACCGGCTTCCCGAGCCGGTCCGCGAGGTAGACGATGCCGGCGATGCCCTCGTCGGACAGGTAGTCGACCTTGCGGAGCGACTCCCGCACGGCGGCCACGGACTCGAAGCGGTACGAGGGATCAGCCATCGGGCCAGCCTAGAACCCCACTTGACCGCAGGGTCAAGAAATAGTGCCGGGCGCCGCGCGGGCCCCGCCCGGTCAGCCGCGGATCTGGCCTCGACCGCGGATGACGAACTTGAGCGTGGTGAGCTCCCGCAGGCCCATCGGGCCGCGGGCGTGGAGCTTCTGCGTGCTGATGCCGATCTCGGCGCCGAAGCCCAGCTCCTCGCCGTCCACGAAGCGGGTGGACGCGTTGACGACGACCGCCGCAGCGTCCACCTCCTGGGTGAACCGCTCGGCCGCCCGCAGATCGCTCGTGACGATGGCCTCGCTGTGACCGCTGCCGTAGCGGGAGATGTGGGCGATGGCCGCGTCGAGCGTGTCCACCACCCGGACCGCCAGCTTCAGGTCCAGGAACTCGGTGGCGTAGTCCTCGTCGGTGGCGATCGAGCGGACCCGGTCACCGAGGATCTCCCGGGTGGCCTCGTCGCCGACGAGCTCCACGCCGTCGAGGCGGGGCGCCACCTCGGTGAGGAAGGTGGCGGCGACGTTGCGGTGCACGAGCAGCGTCTCGGCGGCGTTGCACACGGACGGCCGCTGCGTCTTCGCGTTGACGACGATGTCCGAGGCCATGGCCAGGTCCGCGGAGGCGTCGACGTAGACGTGGCAGTTGCCGTCGCCGTCGATGACGTAGGGGACGGTGGCGTTGTCGAGGATCGACCGGATGAGCGACGGCCCGCCCCGGGGGATGAGGACGTCGATGCAGTCCCGCAGCCGCATGAACTCGACGGCGGCCTCGTAGCTCGTGTCCTCCACGAGGACGAGCGAGTCCTCGGGCAGCCCGGCCTTGGCCAGGCCCTCCCGCAGCGCGGCGGCGATGGCGATGTTCGACCGGATGGCACCCGACGAGCCCCGCAGGAACGCTGCGTTGCCGGACTTCAGGCAGAGGCCGAAGGCGTCGCTCGTCACGTTCGGGCGGTTCTCGTAGATGATCGCCACGACGCCGAGCGGCACCCGCACCCGCTCGACCCGCAGGCCGTTCGGGCGGGTCCACCCGTCGGCCACCTCCCCCACGGGGTCCGGCAGGGCGGCGACCTTGCGCAGGCCGGCGGCCATCGAGCCGATGCGGTCCTCGGAGAGGCGGAGGCGGTCGATCACCGTGGCTGAGGTGCCGGCCTCCTGGGCGGCGGCGACGTCCTCCCGGTTGGCGGCGAGGATCTCCTCGGCCCGCTCGACGAGCAGGTCGGCGGCGGCGAGGAGGGCGGTGTCCTTCACCTCCGTCGACGCGGAGGCGAGCACCCGGCTGGAGGCCTTGGCGCGGGCACCGAGGTCGGCGATGAGGTCGGCAGGCACGACGCCGAGTGTAGGAGGCGGCACCGACAGCGCTCACCCCGGGACCGGCGCGCCGGCCCGGCCGGGCGTCCCCTCCCCCGCCCGCCGCTGTCGTAGCCTCGCACCGATGGCTCCGCGCTCCTCTCGCCCGCTCGCGCGTGCCCTCCTGTCACCGCTCGGCGCAGCGGCGCTCGTCGTCGGCGCCGCCGGGGGCTGGCTCGCGGCCGGCGCGCCCGGCGCCGTGCTCGGCGCGCTCCTCCTGCTGGGCCTCCGCGTCGGCCTCGGGCTGTCCGGGGCGCGGACGCCCCGCCCCGGGCGCATCGACCCCTTCGCCGTCGGCGAGCCGTGGCGCCACTACGTGCAGGACGCCCTCCAGGCCCAGCGCCGGTTCCACCAGGCCGTGCAGCGGGCGCAGCGGGGCCCGCTGCTCGACCGCCTCCGGGAGATCGAGGCCCGGGTGGACACCGGGGTGCAGGAGGTCTGGGAGGTCGCGACCCGCGGGCACGCCCTCCTCAAGGCCCGCAACACGGTGAAGCCCGACGTGATCCGCCGGGAGATGGCCGCCCTCGAGGCCCGCAGCCTCCTCAGCACGGAGCCGTCCACGCTCGAGCACACCCGCGAGGCCCTCCAGGCGCAGCTCGACGCCGCCGAGCGGCTCGAGCGGGTGATCCTCGACGCCGACAGCCGCCTCCAGCTCATCACCGCCCGGCTGGACGAGGCCGCCACCCGCACGGTCGAGCTCGCCGTCGGCACCGGCGACGACGTCGTCCTCGCGGGCCTCGGCGACCAGATCGACGGCATGGTCCTCGAGATGGAGGCCCTGCGGCAGGCCATCGAGGAGACGGGCGGCGGGGGCTCGGCGGTGGCGGGCCCCGGGTGAGCGCGCGCCCTCCCGACGAGGAGGGGGACCCCACCCTCGTCGAACCAGCGGCGGCGGACACCCACCGAGGGTCGTTCCTCGTCGCAGCCGGCATCCTCCTCTCCCGCCTGGCCGGGCTGCTGCGGGAGGTCGCCGTGTCGGCCTACCTCGGCGTCGGCGTCGGTGCCGACGCCTTCCGGGCGGCGCTGCGCATCCCGAACCTCCTCCAGAACCTGCTCGGCGAGGGCGTGCTCTCCGCCTCCTTCATCCCCGTCTACGCCCGGCTCCTCGACGAGGACCGGCGCAAGGCCGGACGGGTGGCGGGCGCGGTGGCGGGCCTCCTGTGCGCGGCCTCGGCCGTCCTCGTCGTCGCGGGGATGCTGCTCGCCCGGCCCCTCACCCTGGTGTTCACCCCGGGCTTCGAGGGCGAGCGCCTCGACCTCGCCGAGGACCTCCTGCGGATCATGTTCCCGGGGATCGGGTTCCTCGTGCTCTCGGCGTGGTGCCTCGGCATCCTGAACAGCCACCGGCAGTTCTTCCTCGCCTACGTGGCCCCGGTGCTGTGGAACTTCGCGCAGATCGTCGTGGTCGTCGCCGTGGCCGTGGTGGGGGCGAGCGAGGCGGGCATCGCCACCGCGCTGGCCTGGGGCGTCGTCGCCGGCGGCCTGCTGCAGCTGCTCGTGCAGGTCCCCTCCGTCCGCCGCCTCACCCCGGGGCTGCGGCTCTCCCTCGACCGCTCGATGCGCGAGGTGCAGGAGGTGCTGCGCCGCTTCTCCCCCGTGGTCGTGGGCCGCGGGGTCATCCAGCTCCTCACCTACCTGGAGCTCGTCCTGGCCAGCCTCCTCGCCGTCGGCGCGGTGTCCGCCCTCGCCTACGCCCAGGTCCTGTACCTGCTGCCGATCAGCCTGTTCGGCATGGCCGTGGCCGCCGCGGAGCTCCCCGAGCTGGCCCGCCTCGGACGGGCCGGCCGCGCCCGCATCCGGCAGCGGATGGCGGAGGGGATGGCCCGCGTGTCCTTCTACGTGGCCCCCACGGTGGCGGTGTACGTGCTCGCCGGCGACGTGGTCGTCCGGGTGCTGCTCGAGCGGGGCGAGTTCAGGGCCGAGGACACCCGCCTCGTGTGGCTCACGCTGGCCGGCTTCTCCCTCGGGCTGCTCGCCACGACGCGGTCGCGCCTCCTGCAGAACGGGCTCTACGCCCTCGACCGGACCAAGCTCGTGGCCCGCATCGCGGTCGCCCGGGGCATCGTCGCCGTCCTCGTCGGGGGGCTCCTCATGTTCCCCCTCGACCGGCTCGGGCTCGAGGGCTCCTCGATCATCCGAGACGGCGACCTCGGCCTCGGGCCCCTCCCCAGCTCGGTCGCCGCGCTCCCCCGCCTCGGGGTGCTCGGCCTCGCCATCGGCTCCGCCGTCGCCTCGTGGTTCGAGTACGCGGTGCTGCGCGGGGCGCTGCAGTGGCGGGTGGGTCGGCTCCCGGGCCCGAGCCTCGGGGAGCGCTGGACCCTCCTCGCCGCGCTCGCGGCCGGCGTGCTCGCCGCGGGCATCCGGGCCAACGTGGAGTCGCTGCCGTCCGTCGTCGGCGCCGCCCTCGTGCTCGGCCCCGCGCTCGCCACCTACCTGCTCATCACCGCCACGATGCGGGTGCCCGAGGCCGACGCGCTGCTGGCCCGGGCCCGCCGGCTCGCCCGGCGCTGAGCCCGCCGGCGGACCGCTGGCCGCCGCCCGTCCACGGTCCTCCGGGCACGGTTAGGCTCGCGCCATGCTGCGCGCGATCAAGCGGTTCTGGAAGTACCTCGGGGCCAAGCTGAACCTCACGTTCGACGAGAAGGCGGACCCCAAGGTCCAGCTCGAGCAGGCGATCACCGAGGCCCAGGAGCAGCACCGCAAGCTCAAGGAGCAGGCGGCGATGGTGATCGCGAACCAGAAGCAGACCGAGATGCGCCTCGAGCGCTCCATGGAGGAGCTCGAGAAGGTCTCGAAGAACGCCCGCCAGGCCGTCCTCATGGCCGATGAGGCCCAGAGGGCCGGCGACGCCGCCAAGGTGGCCGAGTACACGGCCGCGGCCGAGTCCTTCGCCAACCGGCTGATCGCCCTCGAGCACGAGGTCGAGAGCCTGAAGGAGCTGGCCATGCAGTCCGCCCAGGCCTCCGACCAGGCCAAGGCCGCCGTGCAGCAGAACGCCACGCAGCTCCAGCGCAAGCTCTCCGAGCGCCAGAAGCTCCTGTCCCAGCTCGACCAGGCGAAGATGCAGGAGCAGGTGAACGCCGCGATGAGCTCCCTGACCGAGACGGTCGGCCAGGACGTCCCGACCTTCGACGAGGTCCGGGAGAAGATCGAGGCCCGCTACGCCCAGGCCAAGGGGGCGGCCGAGCTCCAGGAGACCTCCGTCGAGTCCCGGATGCTCGAGATCGAGCAGGCCGCCGCCAACACCGAGGCCCAGGCCCGGCTGGCCGAGATCCGCGCCCAGCTCGGGATCGGCGCCGGTGACGCCGGCGGCGAGCCCTCCGCCTGACCCGGCCCACCGCCAGGGCGTGACGATCCCGGACGGGCCGGGCGTCGGGCCGCACCCGCGCCCCTGGCCCGACGACCCCCGCCTCGACCCCGAGCTCCTCGCGGCGGGCGACCACCGCAACGTCGTCGACCGCTACCGCTACTGGCGGCTCGAGGCGATCGTCGAGGACCTCGACCGGCGCCGCCACCCGTTCCACGTCGCCATCGAGAACTGGACGAGCGACCTGAACATCGGCACGGTCGTCCGCAACGCCAACGCGTTCCTCGCCGCCGAGGTGCACATCGTGGGCCACCGGCGCTGGAACCGCCGGGGTGCGATGGTGACCGACCGCTACCAGCACGTCCGCCACCACCCCACGGTCGACGACCTCGTGGCCTGGGCGGCCGAGCGCCAGCTCCCGCTGATCGGCGTCGACAACCTCCCGGGCGCCCGGCCCATCGAGACCGCCGCGCTCCCCCGCGCCTGCGTGCTCGTGTTCGGCCAGGAGGGCCCCGGGCTGTCCGACGCCGTGCGCGCCGCCTGCACCACGGTCCTGTCGATCGCCCAGTACGGCTCGACCCGCTCGATCAACGCCGGGGTGGCGAGCGGCATCGCGATGCACACCTGGATCCGCCAGCACGCCGAGCCACCACCTGCGTAGGGAGACGGCGTGCGGGCGTCGCCATCGGCGGCCGGGCGCGGGACGGCCCCGGGCGCTGGGGGCCAGCGGTCCGGGGCCGTCTCCGGGCGAGCGCTCGCTCGCCGGGGCTGCGCTCGGGCTAGGTCAGAGGAGACCCTCGCTCTGGAGGAACTCGGTGGCCACGGCCTTCGGGTCCTGGCCGTCCGCGGAGACCTTCCGGTTCAGCTCGGCCATGACGTCGTTGTCGAGGCGCTCCAGGATCGTGTCCGCCAGGGCCTCCCACGCCTCGGGCGCCTGCTGGTACAGGTCGTCCTTGATGGTCAGGGAGACGTTGTAGAGGATGAAGACGCCCGGGTCCTCGACGACCTCGAGCCCGAGGGCGGGGATGCGGCCGTCGGTGGTGAAGATCTCCCCGAAGGTGCAGCGCCCCCGAGCCGTCTGCTCGTAGATCACGCCCGTCTCGAGCGTCTCGATCTGGCTGTCCGGGATGATCGTGCCGGTGGCCTCCTCGAAGAGGACCATGCCGTCGGGACGGTTCGGGAACTCGGTCTCGAGGCAGACGGTCGCATCGGGGTTCTCCTCGATGTAGTCCGCCATGGCCTGGAGGTCCCCGCCGGCGGCCGGGGAGTCCCCGGCGGTGGCGAAGCCGTACGTGTTGTTGAACGGCGACACACCGAGCCAGCGGACGCCGTTCTCCTCGAGGTCGAGGACGCACACGTCGTTGGTGAGGACCTCCCGCTCGAAGCTCGGGTCGTCCTGCTCGAGGAAGACGGTCCAGCCGGTGCCGTTGTAGTCGAAGTAGGCGTCGATCTCGCCGGCCAGCAGGGCCTCGCGGTTCACGAGGGTGCCGCCCAGGTTGGTGGAGTCGGTGACGCGGGCGCCGCCGGCCTCGAGGCCCACGATGAGCAGGTTCGAGAGGACGAACTGCTCGACGAAGTCCTTCGAGCCGACGTTGACGCTGAGTCCGCTGAAGTCGAGCTCGCTCAGCGACTCGACGCCGTCGTCCTCGTCGAGGGCCGTCTCGCAGACCTCCGTCGTGGCCCCGTCGCCCGGATCGCCGCCGGGGGCGTCGTCCGCGCTGTCGTCGTCCCCGCCGCAGGCGGCCGCGAGCAGCGTCAGCGCGGCGAGCCCGGCGAGGGCTCTGCTCAGTCGTCGGTGGATGGTCATGGAGTTGTGCTCCTTGGGTTGGGGTCGTTGGGGCGCGGCGAAGCCGCCGGGCGATCGCCCGACGTCAGAGGCCGCGCGGGCGGAGGGCTCGTTCGACGAGTGCGGCGATCCAGTCGACGGCGAGCGCGACGAGGGCGGTGAGCCCAGCGCCGGTCACGACGACGAGGTCCCTCTGGAGCTGGATCCCGGCGCTGATCGTCTGGCCGAGACCACCGCCGCCGATGAGGTAGGCGAGGGCGGCCATGCCGACGTTGATGACCAGCGCGGTGCGGACGCCGGCGAGGATCACCGGGACCGCGAGGGGCAGCTCGATCCGCCGGAGGACCTGGCCGGTGGTCAGGCCCATCCCCCGCCCGGCCTCGATGATCGACGGGTCGACCTGCTCGAGGCCGACCATGGTGTTGCGGAGGACGGGGAGGATCGTGAAGAAGACGAGGGCCCAGATGGCGGTCCAGGCGCCGGAGTCCAGCCAGGCGAAGGCGAGGACGAGCAGCCCGAAGGCGGGGACCGCCTGGCCCGAGGTGGCGAACCCCACGACCAGCCCGCTCAGCCGGCGGAACCGCGCCCGGGTGAGGAAGATGCCGAGCGGCACGGCGATGAGGATCACGAACAGCGTGGACCACAGCGCGAGCGAGATGTGCTGCTCCAGCTGGGGCTTGAGGTTTCGCTCCCAGCTGAGCGCCCGCTCGTCGGCGAAGGTGCGGTCGGACCGCAGGTAGTTCAGCCGCAGCAGGATCCCCCCGACGACGACGAGCACGGGGGTGACGATGAGCTCGGCGTGCTCCCGCACGGTCTGCACCACCCGGGTGACGGTGCCCGGGGAGCGGGCCGGCACGGTGGCCGCGGTCATGTGCTGGCCACCGCCTCGTCGGCCGCCGCGGTGGCCAGCTGGTCGTAGTGGCGCTTGGCGTCGGCCCGCATCCGCTTCAGCACGTCGGCCAGGCGGTCGACGTCGACGATGCCCTGGTACCGGCCCTTCTCGTCGATGACGACGGCCTGGCCGGCGTTCGAGAGCAGGAGCTCCTCGAGCGCGTCGTGGAGGGTGGCGTTCGGGAGCACCTTGGCCCGGACCTGCGGGCCGACGGAGCCGAGGGTCGCACCCGGCGCGTCGAGCATCGTCTCGTTCACCCACCGGGACGGGCGGCCCTCGCGGTCCAGCACGAGCATCCACACCTCCGGGGAGGCGGCGAGGCGGCGACGGGCCTCGGCGACGTCGTCGCCCTCGGTGGCCACCGGGAAGGTGGTGTTCCACTCGATGTCCCGGACCCGCTCGAAGTTGAGGCCCTTCAGCGTGGACCCCGAACCGATGAAGTCGCTGACGAACTCGTCGACCGGGTAGGCGAGGATCCGCTCCGGGGTGTCGAACTGGCGGATGACCGAGCGCTCGCCGAGGATCGCGATCCGGTCCCCCATCTTGATGGCCTCGTCGATGTCGTGGGTGACGAAGACGATGGTCTTGCGGATCTCGCTCTGGAGGCGGAGGAACTCGTTCTGGAGGCGGTCCCGGGTGATCGGGTCGATGGCGCCGAAGGGCTCGTCCATGAGGAGCACCTCGGGGTCGGCGCCGAGGGCCCGGGCCACGCCCACCCGCTGCGCCTGACCGCCGGAGAGCTCCTTGGGGTACCGGTCCCGGTAGATGCCGGGGTCGAGGCCGGTGAGCTCGAGCAGCTCGTCCACCCGGTCCCGGATGCGGGCCTTGTCCCAGCCGAGGAGGCGGGGGACGGTGGCGACGTTCTCGGCGATCGTCTGGTGCGGGAAGAGCCCGACCTGCTGGATGACGTAGCCGATCCGGCGGCGGAGCTGGTCGGCGTTCACCGTGGTGACGTCTTCGCCGTCGAAGAGGATGCGGCCCTCGCTGGGCTCGATCATGCGGTTGATGAGCCGGAGCGTGGTGCTCTTGCCGCAGCCGGAGGGGCCGACGAGGACGAGGATCTCGCCCTTGGGGATGTCGAGGTCCAGCCGCTCGACGGCCGGGACCGACGAGCCGGGGTAGGTCTTGCCGACGCCCTCGAGCCGGATCATCGGCTCGGGCGCGTCGTCCGGGGCGTAGGTGGGTGCGTTCTCGTCGGTCACGGTCGAATTCCCTTCGGAGTGGTGGTCCGCCGCAGCACGTTGAACAGGAGGTCGATCACCAGGGCGAGGGCGACCGTGGCCAGCACGCCGGTCCACATCCGCTCGACGGCGGTGAACTCGGGGTAGCGCTGGAGGCCGTCGCGCACGTACCCGCCCAGGCCGGTGCCGCCGACGAGCGGCGCGATCGCCGCGATGCCGATGTTGAGGAGGGTGGCGATGCGGATCCCGGTGAGGATCACCGGCCAGGCCAGCGGCAGCTCGATGCGCAGGAGCCGCTGGGTGGTGCTGAGCCCCACGCCGCGGGCGGCCTCGATGATGGAGCGGTCGACGCCCTCCAGCCCGGTCACGGTGTTCCGCAGGATCGGGAGGATGGAGTACATGGTCAGGGCGATGATCGGGCCCCGGTCGCCCACCCCGATGCCGGGCACCGAGATGAACACGGCGAAGAGCGCCAGCGACGGGATGGTCAGGAACACCGACGCCACCCCGAGGACCGGGGCGCGCAGGCCGCGCACCCGGTGCAGGAGGACGCCGAGCACGATCGAGATCAGCGTGGCGGCGAGCATCGACGCCGCCACCAGCTGGACGTGCTCGAGGGTGTTCGCGAGGACGCGGTCCCAGCCCTCGCGGTCGTTGACGTAGCGCCACCAGGCCCGGTAGCCGTCGGTGTCGGTCAGGATGCCGGGCAGTGCGACGATGCCGTCCCAGAGGCGCCGCACGCCGCCGACGACGTCGTTGTCCGCCCGGGTGTCGGCGAGGAAGAGGAACCAGATCACGAGGGCGGCGAAGATCCCCCCGGCGATCGGCTGGACGGGGATGCGTCGGAGGGGTCCGGGGACTGGTCCCGGAGGGTGGGCCTCAGGGATCGGCTGCTCGTCCGTCCGACTGGTCTGCGCCTCGGCGCCCGCGTGCTGGATGCGTTCCTCTCTCACGCCCGCCCAGGGCGTGCCCCTCTGTCTGTCCGCGTGTACTTGGGCGAAACCCGCCGTACCCGACCCTAACGAAAGGTAAACGCCTCGTTCGCGGATCCGCCCCGACCGGCGGCTCGTGCGGCGGTCGTCAGGGCAGCACGACGAGGTCGTCGCGGTGCACGACCTCGTGCGGGACGTCGTCGGGCAGCTCGCCCGTGCGACGACCGGCGACCTCCTGCAGGAGCCGACCCGAGAGCCGGCTCAGACCCTTCGCGAAGACCCTCCCGTCGAGCCCGGCGATCTCGACGGCGTCGTCCGCGTCGAAGGTGCCCCGCACCTCCCGCACCCCCGCCGGGAGGAGGGAGACGTTGCGCTCGACGAGCGCCCGGCGAGCGCCGTCGTCGACGACGATCGTGCCGGCGGCGCCCACGGCGAAGGCGATCCAGAGCTTGCGGGCGGGCAGGCGGCGGTTGCGGGCGTGGACGACGGTGCCGACGCCGGACTCGCCCCGCACGGCGGCACCGAGGATGCCCTCGCGGGAGGCCTGGGCGATGACGGCCCGGATCCCGGACCACGCCGCGATCTTCGCTGCGGCCAGCTTCGAGGCCATCCCCCCGCTCCCGCGCGCGGTGCCGGACCCGCCGGCCAGCGCCTCGAGGGACTGGTCGACCTCGACGATCTCCTCGATGAGCGAGGCGGAGGCGTCGAGACGGGGGTCGGCGGTGAGCAGACCCGGCGCGTCGGTGAGCAGGACGAGCAGGCCGGCCCCGGCGAGGTGGGCGACCAGCGCGGCGAGGCGGTCGTTGTCACCGAAGCGGATCTCATCGTCGGCGATGGCGTCGTTCTCGTTCACGACGGGCACGACGCCGAGCTCGAGGAGCCGAGCGAGGGTGCTGCGGGCGTGCAGGTACTGCTGGCGGACCATGAAGTCGAGGGGGGCGAGGAGCACCTGGCCGGCCACGAGCCCGTGCTCGGCGAGCGCCGCCTCGTAGACCCGCATCAGCCGGCTCTGCCCCACCGCGGACGCGGCCTGGAGCGTGACGGCGTCGCGGGGCCGCTGACCGTCCTCGTAGCCGAGGGAGGGCAGCCCGGCGGCGATCGCGCCCGAGGTGACGAGCACGACCTGGTGCCCGGCGGCGCGGACCTCGGCGGCCTCCGCGCAGAACTTCTCGATCGCGGCCTCGTCGATCGTGCCGTCGTCGGCCGTGATGGACGAGGTCCCGATCTTCGCGACGACGATCATCGCGCCCAGCCTGCCTGGTCCGCGCCGCCCGCTCCCACTCCGCGCTCCCGCTACTCGTCCTCGTAGTCGAAGACGAGGGAGCCGATGTGCACGGTGTCGCCCTGCTGGGCGCCGGCGCGGGCCAGCGCCTTGTCGACGCCGAGCGCCTTGAGGCGGCGGTGGGCCTCGTCCAGGGCCTCGACCTGGGTGAGGTCCGAGAGGGCGACGGCCCGGATCGCCTGGCGGCCGAGCACGTGCCACTCGCCGTGCTCGTCGCGCTCGATGCGGAAGCCCTCCGGGACCGGGCGGTGGATGACGAAGGCCTCCGGCTCGGGCTGCTCGGCCCGGGCCCGCTGGACCGCCTCGGCCATCTTGCCGACGAGCTCGCGCACGCCGTCGCCGGTGACCGCGGCGATGCGGTGCCCGGTGAAGTCGAGGTCAGGCTCGGCGAGGTCGGCCCGCGAGCCGACGACGATCCGGGGCCGCTCGAGCAGGTCGGGCTGGTAGGCGCCGAGCTCCCGCAGGAGCAGCGCCTCCTGCTCGGCCGGCGGGTGCGGGGCGAGGGGCGACAGGTCGAGCATGACCACGAGCACGCGCGCCCGCTCCACGTGGCGGAGGAACTGGTGCCCGAGGCCTCGCCCCTCGCTCGCGCCCTCGATGAGGCCGGGCAGGTCGGCGACCACGAAGTCGCTGCCGTCGTCCAGGCGGACGACGCCGAGGTTCGGCTCCAGCGTGGTGAACGGGTAGTCGGCGATCTTCGGCTTGGCCGCCGAGACGACCGAGATGAGCGTGGACTTGCCGACGCTCGGGAACCCGACGAGGGCGACGTCGGCGAGCAGCTTCAGCTCGAGGCGCAGCCAGCGCTCCTCCCCCACCTCGCCCTGCTCGGCGAAGGCCGGAGCCCGCCGACGGTTCGACAGGAACCGGGCGTTGCCGCGGCCGCCGCGGCCGCCCTCGGCGGCCAGGAAGCGGTCGCCCGGGTTCACGAGGTCGGCGAGGACGGTGCCGTCGCGCTCCTTCACCTGGGTGCCGGGCGGGACGGGGACCTCGAGGTCCGACCCGCTGTGCCCGTGCTTGCCCTTGCCCTGCCCGTGGGTGCCGCTCTTGGCCGCCCGGTGCGGGTGGTCCTTGAAGGCGATCAGGGACGAGACGTTGTGGTCGACGACGAGCCAGACGTCGCCGCCCTTGCCGCCGTCGCCGCCGTCCGGCCCGCCCTTCGGGACGTGGGCCTCGCGCCGGAACGACACCGCACCGGCCCCTCCGTCCCCACCTTTGACGTGGAGACCGCACTCATCGACGAACTGCGACACCCCGACAGGCTAGGGGGCGACGGCGGCCCGGCTGCGCCCGCTACTCGGTCAGGTGGACCGGGTTGCCCTCGACCCGCGCCTTCCAGGTCGTCGTGTCCGTGGCGGCGCCGGTGAACCGGTACTCGATGCCCCACCAGCAGGAGTCGGGCTCCACCTCGGGATCGGCGCCCAGCTGGCAGGTGTAGTCGGCGGGGATGTCGATGCGGATCGTGACCCAGTGCCCGTTGAACAGGGCCCCGCCGTCCGAGGTGCGGATCCCGCACCGTCCGGCTTGGTTGACGTCGCTGGCCCGCGGGTACGACGAGCGCGTCGACTCGAAGCTGCAGCGGGACGACGGCACCTGCACGACGGGCTTCGGCGCGGACTTCGACGGCATCATCGGGTACATCCAGGCCTGGCCGGATGCCTCGCCGGGGTCGAAGAGCTCGAGGACGAGGGACTTGCCGGCGTACTGCGGGCCGACCTCGGCGATGTAGAAGGTGGCCGTCCCGTCCTCGATGTTGTTGTACATGACCATCTTGTTGTACGCGTACAGCTCGGGTTGGCCCGGCGTGACGCAGGATGTGGCCAGGCAGGCCTCGAGGGCGTAGCCGTTCCGGCCAGCGCTGTTGCTGACCCCGGAGATGGTCGTGGTCTTCACGTTGACGAGGTAGATGTCGCCCGGGCTGGTGTCGACCGTGCAGAGGTCCACCCACGCGCCGCGGAACTGCGGCTGGTTGCGCACGGTCCAGTGGCAGGAGCCCGGGGTGGTGTTCCCGGACACCGGTCCGAGACCGGTGCGGGCGGTGAAGTCGAGCGGGTGGGTCTGCTTGTAGACCCGGTAGTGCGTGTCGAAGTTCATGTTCGAGCCGGACACCGTCGAGTCGCCCGTCAGCTGATCGAGGCTGCCCGAGGTCAGCTGCGCGTCGAACACCCGGATCGTCACCGGCCCGCCCGGTGCGTCGTCCGGCACCTTCACGACGTACCAATAGCCGAAGTCCGCGTGCGCGGGGTCGTAGAGCGGGTTGTTGGGCGTCGAGCAGTTCGTCGACGTCGTGCAGCGGGTCGAGTAGGCGTCGCCTGAGGCCTGGTCGGCGCCCGGGCCGTGGATCTGCGCCCAGAACCCGGGGCTGCGCCGCCCGGACGGCACCAGGTCCGCGCCGGACGGGCGGTCGACATCGAGGGGGTTCGGCGGCTGGTAGGGGACGTCCTGAGCCAGCTGGGCGACGAGGAGCCCGGTGCTGAGCTCGCACAGCCGCCGGTTGTTGCTGGTCGAGGTGCTGGTGAAGTACTGGCCGGCCTGGAAGGAGCCCGACGAACCAGAGTTCCACCGGCCGTAGGGCGGCAGGTTGCACGCCCGGTTCGTGATCAGGCTCCGGTTGACCGTCGACTGGACTCCGGAGTGGAGGTGCGACGCCTCGAACACCGTCCAGGTGCACTGCCGGTTCCCGGTGCCGCTGGTGTACTTCGCGCTCGACGAGTAGGTGTAGCCGTTGTCCCATCGCCCGTTGCCCCCGTTGCCGCTCTGGAACTGGTTCCGGTTGCACGGGGCGTTGTCCGGGGGCAGGACGCTCCCGTACGAGGGGACCTGGGCGCTCGACGTCGGGATCACCTGGACGATCTCGGGCATCCAGTAGCAGCGCGCCCCGCCGTTGACGTGCGCGCCGGGGTCGTAGCCACCGCCGCTCCAGCGACCGAAGGGCGTGGCGTCGGTCCCCACGTTGCACCCGCCCGCGGCGTTCGTGGGCGTGCGGGTCGTGTAGTCGGCGGGCCACGACACGCGGTGCAGGTACTCGATCGGCGGCCCGGTCTTGGTCATGTCGCCGCCGAAGAAGTTGAGGGGGCTGCCCAGGGGCAGGGGCAGGTTGTACTGCGCCTCCGCCGACCGGGCGATCGCCTGGCGATGCCCGATCACCCGCGAGAAGTAGGTGCGCACCGAGGTGTCCTCGACCGTCACCACGAAGGAGTTGATCCGCTTCCCCGGCGAGTAGGTCACCACGATGCCGTCTTCGCCGTCGACGAACCCGTTCTTGCGCAGGCTGGCGGCGGCCTCGGCCTTCGCCTTGTCGTAATCGGGCATCCACACGGTCCCAGCCAGCGCTGCGGCGTCCGCCGCTCGCTGCAGCTCGCCGACGCGGGCGTAGAACGACGCGAGGTCCACGCCGAAGGCGGCGAAGACCATCAGCGGCACGAGCACCAGGGCGGTGAGGATGACGGCGACACCGCGCTCTCCGCGGAAGCGGTTGCCTGCGGTGCGACGCGAGGTGGGACGGTGCATGGCAGCCCTCGTCAGCCGGTGTAGTCGGGTTGGACGCGGAACACGGCGCGCTTCTCCATCGTGAAGTCGTCGAAGAAGAAGGGCAGGGGGTTGGGGTGGACGACCCGGACCCACACACCGATCCAGTCGGGTGGGCCGCTCAGGGTGTCCTTGCGCGTCGTCGGGCAGTAGTAGCGATCCCGCTTGGAGGACGAGCAGACCGTGCCGGTGCCACCGGAGAGACGCGCGTCGTCCGCGCTGGTGACGCTGCGGACGAAGTCCCCGGTGTAGGTGTTGCAGGTCGCGCTGCCGGCGGGAGCGAGCGATGGGTCCCCCACCGGGAAGATGCACCCGGCGGGTGGTGCGCCCTGTGCGTCGTTGGCCCGGTAGATCACGAGGCGGTCGAGGCCCTGGAGGTCCTCGGCGGGCAGTGCGGCGCGCAGCGAGAGGATCATCAGCGCGTCCGACGACGGGATCTGCCCGGACGACGCGCCGGTGCGGGCGACCGTCGACACCGCGCCCTGCACCCGGTTCTCCGCGGTCCACGCGAGCCCGACCTCGGCGACCGCGAAGGCGAGCAGCGCCAGGACCGGCAGGACGAGCGCCAGCTCGATGAGGGTGGCACCCCGTTCCTCGCGCCCGCGTCGGCTCCCCTGGGCAGCCATCCGAGCTCCCTGCGCTGCCATCAGTTCGACGCTCCCAGCTCGAACCCCTGGGGCTCGAGCAGGTACACCGCGTGGTCCGTGATCGTGAAGGTCTGGCCGAGGATTCCCGTGACGGTCTCGTGCTTCGCGCGGATGTACACCCCGAGGTAGTCCGGACGGGCGGAGCCACCGCTGTTGCGGGGCGACTTCTTCACGTAGCGAGAGGTCGGCATCCAGTTGCAGTCGACCTTCGTGGCGGCCTGCGTCATCGACGTGCAGCCGAAGTAGTGCTCCGGGGGCAGGCTGGCGCCGTCGGTCGGGTCGTCGTCGGCCATGTCGAAGGCGCCGCCCGGAGCGGCCGGGCGGTGGTAGACGGTGCACGCGCCGATCCCGTTGCCGCTCACGCCGACGCTCGAGGTGTTCGGAGAGCTCTGGGGCGCAGGACGGCAGGCTGGGTTCGACGGGAGGTCCTGGTTCGGCCCCGGGCCCGGCCCGGCCGACTTCCACAGGGTGATGTACTCGATCTCGTCGATCGACATCCCCTTCAGCTCCTTCTCGATGTGGAGGAGGATGTACTGGTCAGCCATCGCGTCGTTGCCGGCCACGCTCGCCGCTCGCCCACCGGCCCGGGCCCCGTTGGAGACGGTCGAGTAGCTGCGCAGCAGCGAGCCGGTCTCCATGATCCCGAAGATCAGCATGAGCAGCACCGGCAGCGCGAACGCCGCCTCGATGGCCGACGCGCCGCGCTCCCGGTGCCCGCGGCGGCTCACGCCGCGCCTCCGATCGCCTCGGTCAGGGTCTGCTCGGGCAGCCCGAGGATGGCGGCGAGGCGCGTCAGGTTCCGGCCGGTGGGGCGGTTGTGACCGTTGATCCACCGGCTGACCGTCGGCTCGGTCGTCCCCAGCATCCGGGCGAGGTCGGCCGACTGGAGCCCCAGGGCACGCTGACGTCCCAGGATCAGCTCACCCAGACGGCTCGGTGCCGAGCGGGCGGGCAGCGCCGCGACGAGGGTCGACGGCGCGACGTCGAGGACCTGCGCCAGGGCGGTCAGCTGGGATCGGTGCGGCCGCCGGTAGCCGAGCTCCCAGGACATCACCGTCCGCGGGGTCACCCCGAGCCGGTCGGCGACGGCAGCGCGGGTCAGGCCGAGGATCTGGCGGCGTCGACCGACCAGCTGCCCGAACGCGGGCCAGCCCGTGACATCGACACCGACCCGGGTGCGGAGCACCTCGGCGAGCGTCGCGTCGTCCAGGCCGAGCGCCTCGGCGACCGCCCGGTGGTGCGGCGGGGCCGGCGTGCTGCGGCCGGTCTCCCAGCCGGCGTAGGTGGCCTGGGAGACCCCCATCTGGTGGGCCATGACCGCCTGGGTGACGCCGCGGGCGGCGCGCTCGTCGCGCAGGCGGCGAGCCAGCTCGGGGATCTCGTCGAGCGCGGCCTCGACCACGGGAGCCTGCTTCCAGTGAGCCGCCTCGACCGCGAGGACGGCGATGAGCCGGCTGAGGCGCTCCGGCGACGGCTGGACGGCGCCGCGCTCCCAGAGCCGGATCGTCTCCTCGCTGACGCCGACCCGGCCCGCCAGGTCGACGCGGCGCAGCCCGGCCTGCTGGCGCGCAGCCTCCAGCCGTGCGCCGAGGCGCGGCGACCACACGATCTCCTCCACCTCTGGTTCGTGCTGATCCGCCATCGCCTGCCGCCCTGCGTCGCGCTCCCACCCGGCAGTCCGCCCACCGGGGGTGTCGCAAATTTGGGACCGTGCCCAACTCTTGTCAACTGATCCGGCGCAAATGACCCGTGTCACCGCCCGTTCGGGGCAGCGCGGGACCACCCGCGCCGCAGGCCCGCGTGGGTCGAGGGGCTCGGACGCGACAGCGCCCCGGGCCGGGGCCCGGGGCGCTCGTCTCGATCTGGTGCGGCTGGGTCAGCCGGCGTCGGTGAGGATGTCGACCAGCTTGCGGCCCTTGCGCTGGCCGAACTTCACCACGCCGTCCGCCGTGGCGAACAGCGTGTCGTCCCCGCCGCGGCCGACGTTCTCACCGGGGTGGAACTTGGTGCCGCGCTGGCGGACGAGGATGGCGCCGGCCTTCACGACGTGACCGTCGTACACCTTGACGCCGAGGCGCTGTGCTGCGGAGTCGCGGCCGTTCCGGGTGGAACCGCCGCCCTTGGTCTTCGACATGTCGTGTCCTCCTCAGCCCTTCGAGATGCCGGTGATCTCGATGGCGCTGTAGTGCTGCCGGTGGCCCCAGCGCTTCCGCTGGTTGGTCTTGTTCTTGTAGGTGAAGCCGGTGATCTTCGGGCCCTTGGCCTCACCGACGACCTTGGCGGTGACGGTCGCGCCGGCGAGCTGCTCGGGGGTGGCCAGCACGGTGTCGCCGTCGACGAGGAGCACGGGCGTCAGGGTCACCTCGGCGCCGACGTCCTGGCCGAGCTTCTCCACCTGCAGGACCTGGCCGGGCTCGACCCTCTCCTGCTTGCCACCGGTCTTGATCACTGCGTACATGGGGCTCTTCCTCAAGCTGGCTGCGCCTCGAGCGCGCCGAATGCGGGACGGACGATGCTACCGCGACGAGGCCGGATGCGGCCAAGTCCTCCGCGGCGGACCCGGTCAGTCCGCCACCGACGCGGCGGACGAGGAGACGTCAGGGTCGTCGTCGCCCCCACGATAGGGCGCCCCGGCGTCGAGCACGATCGTCGTGGGGGCGGGGACCGCGTCCCGCTCGGCCCGCAGGCGGGCCTCGATGTCCTCGAGGGGCACCGGGTGCCCGAGCAGGTAGCCCTGGAGCTGGTCGCAGCCCTGACCGATGAGGAAGCGCCGCTGGTCGCCGGTCTCCACGCCCTCCGCGGTGATCCGCAGCCCGAGGCTGTGGCCCATGGCGATGGTGGCGGCGACGATGGCGGCGTCGCTCGAGGTCATCCCCTGGATGAAGGAGCGGTCGATCTTGAGGTCGGTGACCGGCAGCCGGCTCAGGTACTGGAGCCCGCAGTAGCCGGTCCCGAAGTCGTCGATCGCGGCGCGCACGCCGAGCGCGCGGAGCTCCTCGAGCGTGGCGGCGACCCGGGCCACGTTGTCGACGGCCGCGCTCTCGGTGAGCTCCACGGTGAGGCGTCGGGGGTCGGCCCCGCTCTCGCGCAGGGCGGTGGTCACGGTGGCCACGAGATCCCGGCTGAAGTGCCGGGCCCCGATGTTCACCGACACCCCCACCCCCCACAGCCCGGCCGCGTCCCAGGCGGCCAGCTGCGCGCAGGCCTCCCGCACGATGTGCTCGCCGAGGCGGACGACGAGGTCCGAGCGCTCGGCGACGGGGATGAACTCGGCGGGCGGGAGGAGCCCCCGCTCCGGGTGCTGCCAGCGCACGAGCGCCTCGACCCCGCACGTGAGGCCGGTGACCGAGTCGACGATCGGCTGGTAGTGGAGCACGAGCTCCCCGGCCTCGATCCCGGCCAGGAGCTCGGTCTCGGTCTGGAGCCGGCTCGCCGTCTCGCTGGCCAGCGAGGCGTTGTACACCTGGACCGCCGTGCCCGGCGTCTCCTTGGCCCGGTACATGGCGTCGTCGGCCCGGGCCAGCAGGTCGGTGGCGGTGTCGCCGTCGGCCGGGTAGAGCGCGACGCCGACGCTGGCCGCCACGAGGACCTGCTCGGCGCCGACGACGACGGGCTCCCCCAGCGCGGCGAGCACCCGATCCGCGACCGGGACGACGTCCCGTTCGTCGGTGAGGTGGGGCAGGAGGACGACGAACTCGTCGCCGGAGAGGCGCGCGACGGTGTCCTCGTCTCGGACGGCGCGGGCGAGCCGCTCCCCCACGGTGACGAGCAGCGAATCGCCGGCGGCGTGGCCGAAGCCGTCGTTCACCTCCTTGAAGCGGTCCAGGTCGACGAAGAGGAGCCCGACGGCGCGGTCGTTGCGACGGGCGTGGGCGATGGCCCGGCCCAGGCGGTCGACGAGCAGCGTGCGGTTCGGCAGCCCGGTGAGGGCGTCGTGGGTGGCGTGGTGCTCGACGGTGGCCCGGTCCCAGAGGAGCTGCACCAGGTAGGCGGCGAGGATGACACCGCTCAGCACCGATCCGGTGGCGACCGTGGCCGAGGGGGTGACGCCGCGGACCGCCTGCGTCGCCAGCGCACCCGGCGCGGCGAGGAGGGCCACGACGACCACCGCGGCGTGCGCGCGGGAGAACGCCGGCAGATCGGCGAGGGGCTCGGCGGGAGGCCGGTCGGCGGCCGGGTGCAGGGCGACGACGCCGAACAGGCCGACCGCCCCCGCCCCCACCCACAGGGCCAGGGGGTGCCCGCTGCCGTCGAGCGCGTCGAGCTGGCGGAGGAGGTGGGCCGCGAGGAGGGACACGGACGCCACGTGGAACCAGCCGACCGGGCCGCGGCGGGCCTCCGGCGAGCGCAGCCCCCGGAAGCCGACGACGAGCAGCGCGACGTCGAGACCGACGAGCATCGTGGTGAGGAGGCGACCGGCGTCGGTCCAGGTGTCGGTGGAGATCCCCGTCCGCCACTCCGCGGTCGCCACGTGCAGGACGATGCCCACCGCGGTGGCGACCAGCGACGCCTCCACGGTCACGTCGGTCTCCCGCAGCGGTCGGTGACGGCGCACGAGGACGACGAGCACCCGACCGAGGAACGGGTACGCGGCCACGGCGAGGACCTGCTGACCCACCCGCGCCGCCGACCCGGCGGCGACCCCGGCGCTCGAGGCGCCGAGCAGCAGGATCCCGATGCAGAGCGGCGCGACCTGGCCGGCCAGCCGGGCCCGGGCGTCGGCAGCCCGCAGGGCCGACACCGCGAGCCCCGCGGCGACCACGGCCGCCGTGACGCGCACGGGGTCGTGCGGCGGGTAGGCGGCCAGCGCCACCAGCACCGCAGCGACCACGACGGGAACCAACCGCTCCCTCGGGTGGCCGCGTCGTCGCTGCATGAGGACATGCATCGTCAGCGCGAGCGCGGTGCTTGAGAGCCTCTTGCCGGGGCGGGCGGTTCCGCCCCGGATGTCCGCAACCGCAGGGCTGCGGGCGCGCGCTCAGTCGGCGGGGAGGAGGTCCTCGTCGATGACGAGCCCGCGGCCGTCACAGGTGGGGCAGCGGCCCGCGAAGGACTCGAGGAGACCCTCCCCGATGCGCTTGCGCGTCATCTCGCAGAGGCCCAGCTCGGAGATCTCGAACACCTGGGTGCGGGTCTTGTCGCGGGCGAGCGCGTCCCGGAACACCCGGATGACCTCGTCCCGGTTCGCCTTCACCTCCATGTCGATGAAGTCGACGACGATGATCCCGCCGACGTCGCGGAGCCGGAGCTGCCGGGCGATCTCCTCGGCCGCCTCGAGGTTGTTGCGGAACACCGTCTCCTCGAGGCTCGACTTCCCGACGTTCTTGCCGGTGTTCACGTCGATGACGGTGAGCGCCTCGGTGTGCTCGATGATGAGCGACCCGCCCGAGGGGAGCCAGACCTTGCGGTCGAGGGCCTTGTGGAGCTGCTCGTGGATGTGGAAGCGCTCGTAGAGCGGGAGCGGCTCGACCTCGGGGTCGTAGTACTCGACCCGGTCGGCCAGCTCGGGGCTGATGCTGGCGACGTAGTCCCGCACCGACTCGTACAGCGCCCGGTCGTCGATGACGACGCCCCGGTAGTCGCTGTTGAACTCCTCGCGGATGACCCGGACGGCCATGTCGGGCTCCCGGTAGAGCAGGGCGGGGCCCTTCGTCTTCTTCGCCAGCTCGCTGATCTGGTCCCACTGGTCGAGCAGGCGACGGACGTCGGCCTCGATCTCCTGATCGGTCACGCCCTCGGCCGCGGTGCGCACGATGACGCCGTGCTCCTTCGGCTTGACCTTGTCGAGGATGGCCCGGAGCCGCTTGCGCTCGTCGTCGGGCAGCCGCTTGGAGATGCCGTAGGTGGCGCTGTTCGGGATCAGGACCACGAAGCGCCCGGGCAGGGACACCTCCTGGGTGAGGCGGGCGCCCTTCGCCCCGATCGGGTTCTTCGTGACCTGGCAGATGATCGCCTGCTTCGGCTTCAGGATCTGCTCGATGCGCAGATCCGACTTGTTGCCCTTGCCGCTCGTGGACTCGAGGTCCTCGGGGTCGTAGTGGACGTCACCCCGGTAGAGGACGGCGTTCTTCGGGGTCGCGATGTCGACGAACGCCGCCTCCATGCCCGGCAGCACGTTCTGGACCCGGCCCAGGTAGATGTTGCCGTGGATCTGGGACACGTCGTCCGACGGGCGGGACACGTAGTGCTCGATCAGGTTGCGGCCCTCGAGGACCGCGATCTGGGTCGCCTTCTCGGTGACGTGGACAGCCATGAGGTACCGACCGACGGGCCGGCCCTTGCGCTCCCGGCCCCTGCGGGACTCGAGGATGTCGTCGTCCAGGTCGACGCCGCCGGTGGGCAGCACGGCCTCCACGGGCTGGGTGGGCTGCTTCCCCTGCCCCTGCGAGGCCCCCTGCGGGCGACCCTCGCCGCTGCTCTTGCCGCGCCCGCGGCCGCCGCGACGGCGCTTGCGCTTCGGCGCGCCCTCGCCCGCCTGGGCGCTGTCGCCGCCCGAGCCCTCGGCCGGGGCGGGCGCCGGCATCGTGTCGCCGATCTTCGGCTTGCGGGGCGCCTTCGGCACGAGCGCGGCGGCGCCGGCCTCGACCGAGGCGGGCTTGCCCTCGCGGTGGCGATCGGGCAGCTCGGGGTTGCGATCGTCGTCGCCGGCGGACGCGCCGGCGCCGCCCGGCCCGGCCTCACCGGTGCCGCCGGTCTTCGCGCGGCTGCGGTTGCGGCCGCCGCGGGAGCCGCGCCGGCGGCGCTTCGCCCCACCACCCGACGATCCCTCGCCGCTCCCCTTCCCCTCGCCGGCCGGGCCGCCGTCTCCGCCGCCGGACGCGGCGTCGCCCGCGGCGGGGGCGTCGTCTCGGGCCGGCGCGTCGCCGGCGTCCGAGCGGCGGGGCTGGGCCCGACCGCTGTCGGCGCGGCGCTGCTGTGCGCTGCCTGCGTCGTCGCGGTCGGCGCCGGAGGTGGGCGGGGTGGTCGGCTCAGCCGCCGGCGGTGCGGAGGCCTCGGGTGCGGACGGAGGGGCGGAGGAGCCGCTGGAGTCCGCGGTCGGGGTGTCGGTCATCGGGGAGATCCCTTCTCATGACGCACGCGCCTCGGCGTGCGGGGCCGACGTCGCCGCACGCGCGCCGGGATCCCCGAGGGGGATCGGCTCGCAGCGGGCGCCGTCGACCAGCGTCCATTGGTGGGTCCGCAGCGCACGACCCTCCCGCCAGCTCGGATCGAGCGCGCGGACGAGCTCCGCCGGGCGGAGGCTGCGGGGTTGGGTGGTCAGCTCGGCCTCGAGCCAGGCGCCCTGGCCGGTGGCGACCAACCCGTGGGGGGCGGTGGCGAGCGGGGTGAGGGAGACGATCGCCGGACGCACGTCCACGTCGGTCTCCTTGCCCTTCCGCTCGACGGTGATCACGACCTCGGCGGCGTCGAGGGTCCGCTCGACGGCGGCGGCCAGAGCCGCGTCGTCCGGGCCGAGCACCTCGAGCACCCAGCTGGAGGACTGCACGGCGGCCTGGAGCGAGTCGGTCCCGGGTTCGAGCACGATCGCCGCCTGTGCGGTCATGCCGACCGGCAGGTGGGGTGTGACGAGGGCCGGCAGCTCCTCGGCGGTGACGCCGGCCTCAGGGTGGAGCTCCACATCGAGGTACTCGCCGAGGCTCTCGTACCCGGTGGAGAGGGCGAGCCCGAAGCTCAGCTTCGGCCGCGGCGAGAAGCCCTCGCTGTAGGCGACCCGCACCCCCGCGCGCCGCAGGCTCCGCTCCCACACCCGAGCGAGGTCGCGGTGGGACAGGAAGCGGACCTTGCCGCGCTTGTCGAAGCGGACGCGGACCCTCACCCACCCACTCCGGCGGGGCGGCGCGGCAGCAGGGTGACGGGGACCTCGCCCCCGCGGAGCAGGTCCTGCCCGGTGCCCTGGCTCCCGCCCGCCGGCGGCACCGCCGACGCGACCACGTGCTCGATGCCGTAGCCCGTGCAGGCGCCGCAGTCGTAGCAGGGGGTCCACCGGCAGTCCTCGAGGCCCAGCTCGTCGAGCGCGTCGCGCCAGTCCTGCCAGAGGAAGTCCTTGTGGAGGCCGGCCGACAGGTGGTCCCAGGGCAGCACCTCGTCCTCGGTGCGGTGCCGGTGGCAGTACCAGTCCATGTCGAGGCCGTGGTCGGCCATCGCCTGCTGCCAGCGCTCCAGGACGAAGTGCTCGCTCCACTCCTGGAACGTGCCGCCCTCGCGCCAGACCTGCTCGATGACCGGGCCGAGGCGCCGGTCCCCGCGGCTGAGGAGCCCCTCGACGAGGCTGGCCCGCGGGTCGTGCCACTTCAGCTGCACGCCGCGGAAGCGCTTGTCCTTGACGGCGTCGCGCAGGAGCCCGATCTTGCGCCGGAGCTCCTCCTCGGTGTTCATGCCGAACCACTGGAACGGCGTGAAGGCCTTGGGGACGAAGCCGCCCACGCTCACGGTCACGGAGCCCTTGAGGCCCTTCGCCTTGGCGAGCTCGAGGCAGCGGGCGGCCAGCTCGACGATGCCGAGGGTGTCCTCGTCGGTCTCGGTGGGGAGGCCGGTGAGGAAGTAGAGCTTCACGCGCCGCCAGCCCTGGCTGAAGGCCGAGTCCACGGCGGCGTAGAGGTCCTCCTCGGTGATCAGCTTGTTGATCACCTGGCGCATGCGCCACGTGCCGGCCTCGGGGGCGAAGGTGAGGCCGGTCCGGCGGGCCTTCTGGATCTGGGCGGCCACGCCCACGGTGAACGCGTCGACCCGGAGGCTCGGGAGGCTCACCGAGACGTTCCCGCAGCCCACGGGGTCGCCGTCCATGGTGCTGGTGACGACCTGCTCGATGCCGGAGAAGTCCGCGGTGGAGAGGCTGGTGAGCGCGACCTCGTCGTACCCGGTGCGACGGAGCCCCTGCTGCACCATCGACGCGACCTGCTCGGCCGGCCGCTCCCGCACGGGCCGGGTGATCATCCCGGCCTGGCAGAACCGGCAGCCGCGGGTGCAGCCGCGGAAGACCTCGACGTTGAGGCGGTCGTGGACCACCTCGGTGAGGGGCACGAGCTGCTGCTTGGGGTACGGCCAGTCCGCGAGGTCGGCGATGGTGCGCTTCTCGACCTTCTCGGGGGCGGCCGGGTCGATCGGGGTGGTGCCGGCCAGCGTGCCGTCGGGGTGGTACGCGGCCTCGTAGAGCGACGGGACGTACACGCCCTCGACGCCGGCGAGGGCTCGGAGCACGGCCTGGCGGTCCGGCCGCCCGTCGGCGATCCAGGCGCCGATGACCTCGGTGATCTCGCTGACGACCTCCTCGCCGTCGCCGAGGACGACGAAGTCGAGGAAGTCGGCCAGGGGCTCGGGGTTGTAGGTGGCGTGCCC